>OMGX01000055.1_pt1 | contig 60741 bp, 39 predicted proteins | sample 1674381 | NCBI WGS metagenome assembly OMGX01 (sample SAMN05578582, study PRJEB25193) | human gut metagenome | biome: Human Microbiome; feature: human-associated habitat; material: feces | host: Homo sapiens | place: USA:Birmingham | reverse complement strand
ATGGCGGATTTCTTCGTCTCGCGGCTGAAAAAGCAGGTCTTCTCATAACTTTTAAATCAAATATACCTGCTATACTGAATGTACTTGGCAAATGAAAGGAGAAAATTATGAACAGCGCTAAGTACATCGAAATATTTAAAAATGGACAGAAAGAAGGAATCAGGGATGTGACTGTCAAACGAAAACTCCAGACCGTGAGAAAATTCCTAAGTTATCTTGAAGACGCTCAGACAGATGATCTGCAGAACATTGATAGAAAGAATGTTTATGAGTTTGTGAACAGTCTGGATTACAGATCTCAAACCATCAGCGGGGTTCAGTTTACTCTCAGGCAATTCTTTAATATCATGTATGAACAGAGGCTGTCGTCTTTTGATGGATACCAACTGTTTCCAATGATCACTACTGACAAAAGAGATTCTATCCTATCCTACTATTCGCCAGAAGAGATTAAAATTCTGGTCGAAAGTATTGACACTGCAAAAAAATGTGGCATCAGGGACAAATGCATGATCCTTATCGCTGCGGAATGCGGTCTGAGGTCAAGTGATATCATATGGCTGAGATTTGATGAAATCAACTGGGATAAAAAACTCATCAGCAAAACCCAACATAAAACCGGCATCCATGTGAATGTCCCGTTTACGGAACAAGTACAGTTTCTCCTCCTGGACTATCTGAAGAATCACAGGCCTGATGTGAGATCGGAATACATCTTTATAAATACTGTCACTAACTCTGCTTTTACTTCAGCCAAGATACTCACACAGATTGTTTATAAAAATTTTGAGAAAGCAGGTATCGAACGGAGATGCCGGAAACGTGGTGCCCATACATTAAGGCATTCCCTGGCGACTACGATGCTCGCAAATAATACTCCTGTGCCCGTTATTACCGGGGTGTTAGGGCATGCCAGTTCCAGGACAACACAGAAATATCTTTCCATTGACGTAGACGGACTCAGGAAAGTATCACTGGAGGTGCCGGAATGAAAGAAATCACAAAGAAGGAATTCACCGGCATATTTAAAGAAGAGTTTGAAAACTTCCTGCGATATAAAAACGCTTTGGGATACTATAAGAAAATAGAGGGAAACCTTCTCTACGACTATCTGGCATTAAACCGGTTCCTTGACAGCTACAAGCTGGAAGAAATTGCCCTTACGGAAGAAATGACATTCGCATATGTGAAAACAGCTGAACATCTTTCACAGTCGACAAGACATCACCGTGAATGCAATATCAGGCAGTTTGCGAAATTCCTGAAAAGCCAGGGCTATGAAAATATCTATATCCAGTATGACTGTACAGTAAAAATGCCAAGAGATTATATTCCATATGTTTTTTCTAATGCTGAGATGAAGAGAATCTTTTCAGTCATAGATTCCAGGGAAAGCGCCTATGACCGCTATGACTCACGGCTTTTTTATCAGACGCTTATCAGGCTGCTGTACTGTACAGGGCTGAGACTGGGGGATGATGATGATAAAATAAGACTAAATCAACGGAAACCCAGTAAATACAAGGGGTTGAGTCGATTTGGTCCTGAAAAAAACTTGCAACGAATCAACAAATTTATGAAGGAAAGGCCTATCTTTTATAAAAACCTTATTCAGATGAAAGAAAATTTCCGCTTTTATCTGAGATGCTTTTACTGTATCACGAAAGTGGTGATATTACAATTTAATAGTGAAAACAGGACCGAATTAGCTCGTAATGGATGAAAATCTGTTTAGCTGATTCGGTCATTTTTATTGATTGAAAGGTGATGAAAAAATGGCTAGAATTATTTCTATTGTAAACCAAAAAGGGGGAACTGGAAAGTCCGCATGTACAGCTAATTTAGCAGTAGGATTAGCACAAAAGAATATGAAAGTGTTAATCGTTGATGCCGATCCACAGTCTGATGTATCTGCAGGATTTGGATATCGTGATTGTGATGAAAGTAATGAAACACTTACAGCTCTTATGGATACAGTAATGAAAGATGAAGATATTCCTTCAGACTGTTATATCAGGCATCAGGCAGAAGGAATAGACATTATCTGTTCTAACATTGGACTGGCAGGTACGGAAGTACAGTTGGTAAATGCAATGAGCAGGGAATATGTATTGAAACAGATTTTATATGGTATCAAGGATCAATATGATGCAGTCATTATTGACTGTATGCCATCATTGGGAATGATTACGATCAATGCGCTGGCTGCATCAGATGAAGTCCTCATTCCAGTTGAAGCGTCCTACCTGCCAATCAAAGGCTTGCAGCAGTTGTTAAAAACGATCGGTAAGGTTCGTAAGCAGATTAATCCGAAGTTGCAAGTCGGTGGGATTCTGTTCACGATGGTCGATGCGCATACAAATGATGCCAGAAATAATATGGAACTTCTCAGAAATGTATATGGAAGTCAAATTCATATCTTTGATAATTATATTCCATTTTCTGTAAGAATGAAGGAAGCAGTCAGAGAAGGACAGAGTATTTTCTCTTATGATCCGAAAGGCAAAGCTACAGAAGCTTATCGGAGAGTGACGGAGGAGGTGCTGAAAGATGCCATCTAAAAAAAGAGAAACTCCCATTTCCTTACAGCCACTTGATGCGTTGTTTGGAACAAACGAAGAAACAAACAATGGAATTTGTAAGATAGCAATAGGAAGCCTTCATCCATTTCCAAATCACCCGTTTCAAGTAAAAGATGATAAGAAAATGGAAGAATTATCAGAAAGCATTACACAATATGGCGTGTTGGTTCCTGGTATTGTGCGGTTGAGAGGGTCCGGTGGTTATGAGCTGGTAGCTGGTCATAGGCGAAAACGAGCATGTGAACTTGCGGGATTAGAGAAAATGCCTGTTATCATCAAAGATCTTACAGATGATGAAGCGACGGTGATCATGGTAGATTCCAACATTCAACGAGAAGAGCTGCTGATCAGCGAAAAGGCATTTGCTTATAAAATGAAATATGAGGCGTTAAAGCGTCAGGGGAAACGGTCTGATTTAACTTCTTGCCAAGTTGGCAAGAAGTTGGCGGCGGAAGAAGTCAGTCAGAATACAGGAGATAGTTCCAGACAGATTCTTCGATATATTCATCTGACAGAGTTAATCACAGAGCTTTTAGAACTGGCAGACGAGAAGAAGCTTCCCTTTAATACAGCTGTTGAAGTTTCATATTTGAGAAGTGAAGAACAACAGATATTGCTTCAGTATATGAGTAATCACAATATGGTACCATCCATGAAGCAGGCAAAGGAATTGAAGCAGATTTCAAAAGAGCGGATGTTGACGTATTCAGAGATTGACCAGATCTGTATGAATGAGAGTACTGAGAAAGTACAGGTGCAGATTCCTGCGAAAAAGCTGAAACAGTATTTTCCTGAGTCATATTCTAAAGCTCAGATAGAAGAAGTGATATTTATGCTCCTAGCATCATGGGCAGAAAAACAATAATATGATATGCGAAGTTGGACAGAAGGAATGAAAAGATGATGATAGAAGATGTAATTAAAAAATCAATATTGCCACTGGCATTTATACTATTCTGGTTCTGGATCGTATCCACTATCATGAAAGTCAGTGGAAAGACAGACTTGTTCTGGTGGATATTTCTTTCCGGACTTCCATTTGGAATACATAAAATGCGGCTGATTCTGATTCCAAAAGGAATGGATATAACAGCAACACTTGGGATGGCTGCATTAAGTGTCATCATTGGAGCTCTGATTGGAAGCATCATGATTCCAGTGTATGTAATCCGTGCAGTATACGTTTTCTTACGATATATCATCGGAAAATAATTGAATATTTGATAGGAGGCAGGCTTGCGAAAATAAAATCGTAAGCTTGCCTCTTTTTTTGTGCCCAAAATCAGGCAATTCAGGGGAAATCCCTTTTGCAAATATATATACTTGGAGGATTTTTAAGATGAGAGAACGAATTGAAAGTAAGCATGTAACAAAAGAAATCAAAAGTCAGATGCCAGTGATTCCGGTGGAAATTGTTAAGGAAAGAGGCTGTACGTTCTGCCCGTATTATTTGGGCAATTATGAGAAACAGCCACGCTGTATGATGAAAACCTGTGCCTGGGATGATGAAAATGAACGTTTCCATCCAGTTCTTCGTGAACTGATTCCATATTACAAAGAGAAGATGGAAAAAGCAGAAGAGAAGTTCTTGGCAATGAAAAAGATTTACACAACGCTGTTAGGAATGTTTGCCGATGAAATGAAGCAGGAAGAGTTGGAAAAAGATGAATGTTACGGATGTGCCTATGGAAAATGTGGACCATGTATCGGTATCTGTTACAAATCAATGAAAGCATAGGAGGGTTAAGCCAATGAATACAACAGTTATTTCCGGGCGATTGGTAAGAAATCCCGGATACAACGAAGTGGAGAATGAAAAAGGACTTCATAAGATTGCCAAGTTTGTTTTGGCAGTCAGAAGAAATTATTCCGATGAAGTCAGTTTTATTCCGGTAAAGGCTTTTGCAAAGAAAGCAGAATTTGCCAGAGATTATCTGATGCAGGGAACGAAGGTCATGGTGGAAGGCGAGATTGTCACAGGTAATTATGAAGATAAGGATACTGGGAAAAAGATCTATACCACTGAAGTGTATGCAAACCGGATTGAATTCGCAGGTGCAAAAATGGTTGACAGACCACCGTTTCCAGAAGATGCGGAAGGGTTCTTAGAGATCCCAGAGGGCATGGAAGAGGAAATGCCGTTTAGATAGAGGAGGATAAAAGATGGTTTCAGTAGATCAGGCGTATATGGTAGGGCATATGAAAAATGCCGATGGAAGTATCAATAACAAAAATGTAGTGCTGTCAGCAGCATGTGAAGCAGCGGAACTGTTCCAGTGCATGATGTCAGTAAACCAGAAACTGGAGGACTGGCAGAGATTTAATCACACTTTGGAGATGCATCTTAGAAGTGTGGAATGTGAGAAAATCCATGATATCTGTCAGGCGGTATATGGAATGAAACATCCGTCCGATGAACTGGAAGGATTGTATCTGGCAAGAGAGGATGAACAGATATGCCTGCTGTACTATCAGGTATTTGTAGGGATGCTGGAAATCAATATTAATTCAGCCGAAGTGCTGTACAAAAAGAAGGAGGAAATAATCAATGAGTAAGATGGAGTATATGCCGGTAGATTGTTTGCAGGTGCCAAAGATGCTGTTCCAGGTGGAAGAATTCAAAAATCTATCAAATACAGCAAAAATTTTATACAGCTTATTTCTGGATCGTTTGAAATTTGCGGTGCAGAATGGCTGGGTAGATCATAATGGAGATCTGTTTGTTATCTATCCAAAAAGCGAAATGAAGAAAGATCTGAATACGACTCGATATGGCGTAGATCAGGCAGTACAGGAACTTGTTAAGATTGGAAAGCTGGTGCGTATTGTTCAAAACGATGGAAAGGCGAACCACTTTTATATCAATGATATTTATGAAAATGAGATGGAGGAAGAATCAATGATGACATTAGACAGAATTATGGCAAATATGCAGATGGAAGAAAGAGAAATTATCATGGACAAGATGGTGGCAGCATCCAGAGATATTCTGGGAACAATTGCAGATATGGGATATCTGAATGAATATGAGACACCACTGACTCCTATGGAAGAGCGTGGCTATTACGATGAAGAAGGCAATCTTGATATTGATGCCGTAGAAGCCGATGGCTATGAGTTTGGCATGGATCTGGCATTTGGCGTGTTATCTATTTATGAAGGAAAGCCTGAACGTGTGCTGGAAATTCAGAAATATGTAAATGAGCAGTATGAGTGCTGCTCTAATAAGAAGTTTATGAAAGTTCTGGAAACAATCGCACGAATGAATGGAAACGAGGAGGTTTATATCGAGGATATGTATGTCTGCAATAAAGAAGCAAGGAATTATTATCTGAGTGAGTTAATGATGTGTTTCAACTTTGTGTTTAATGAGATGTGTCATGGTACAGGCAGTGCGGCAAATTGTGATTTCGATGTAGAAGAGTAGGAAAATATTATGGCAGATTTTGAATATTTCAGAGCAGAAGAATCTGACCAGTTTTCTTTTTTTCGGATACCAAAAGCTCTGTTCACAGAAAAAGAGTTTGCAAGCCTGTCCACAGACGCAAAGCTCCTTTACGGAATTCTGCTTGATCGAATCAGCCTATCCAAGAAAAATGGATGGATTGATAGTGATGGTTATGTCTATATCATTTACACGATCGCAGAATTGCAGGAACTATTGCGAATGTCGCATACGACAGTGACAAAGCTTCTTTATGAGCTTGACAGTGTGCATGGGATTGGATTGATTGAACGGTATCGGCAGGGGAATAATCGTCCCTCTGTCATATACGTGAAAAATTTTGTGAAACGGATTAGAGGAAAGCCCATAAGATACTTTGCTTCTGGAACGCCAGAAACTGGAAATCCGGACTGCAAGGAATTGGAAATCCGGATTGCAAGAAACTGGAAGTCCGGAACGCAAAAAAATAGAAGTCCGGACTGCAAGAATCTGGATGGAAGTAATACTAAGATAAATAAGACTGAAAAGAATCATACTGATAAGAGTAAGGGCAATACTCCCGCTCTGGAAGAAAAATTCAGTCAGTATGGTAGATTTAAAAATGTTGTCTTGTCAGAAGCTGAACTGCAGGAGTTGATGACGTTATTTCCATGGGACTACCAGAAACGGATTGATCATCTTTCTGTTTATATGAAATCCAGTGGAAAAGAGTATCAGAATCATTTTGCAACAATCTGTCTTTGGGCAGAACGAGATGGAGCCAGGGCAGGAATGGATAAATATGAATTTCAGGAAGGAGAAAGCCTGTGATGGAAAACAAAGTAACAGCAGATTATCTGGATGAAGAGGGATGTCTTCATTGTGGTATCTGTGGAAAAAGAAAACAGATGAAAGTTAGTCTGATGGGATTTGAGCATGTAGTGTCCTGTTTGTGTGAATGCGAGGTAAAAGCCAGGCAGGAACTTGATGAGAAGATGCAGCGGGAAGAAGCACAGCGGCAGCTTTATCAGAGAAAATCCGTCGGACTTCAGGAAAGAAGATTCTGGGAATGGAAATTTGAAAAAGACAATGGAAGCAACCAGAAGATACTAATCGCCAGGCAGTATGTAGAAAACTGGATAGATATGAAGAGAAAAAATGTAGGACTGCTTCTGATGGGACCAGTTGGAACCGGGAAAAGTTTCTTTGCAGGCTGTATTGCAAATGCACTTTTGGAACAGGGAGAACGTGTCATGATGACGAATTTTTCCAGGATCTTAAACGAAATGACCAGCTATCAGGCAGATAAGAACCAGATTATACAAAATCTTGTGGATTATCCATTGCTGATTATTGATGATTTAGGAATAGAACGAAATTCTGAGTTTGCTTTGGAGCAGGTCTATAATGTGATAGACAGCCGTTATTGTAAAATGCTTCCGCTGATCGTAACAACGAATCTGGGACTGAATGAAATGAAATCTACAGATTTGGATACTGCCCATCAGCGCATTTACAGCAGAATACTTGAAATGTGTGTTCCCATCTATTGTGGTGGGGAAGACAAGAGAAAAGAAGAAGGGACAGAAAAACTCGTACAGGTGCAGTACCTGATTACCGGTTAATCTGTCCTTTTTCATTGAAGGGGGTGATTGCCATGATTACAGATCTGGACAGCAGTTAAATCGCTGAAAGGAGGGAAAAGTCATGCAGGAAGAGGTAACTCAGAAAACGGTCACGTTCTGTATTCGGACTACCAAAATCACAGCAGACCTGTTGAGAAAGGTTCTTGCTGCGTATCTGCGGCATCATAAGCAGAAATCGGTAGAGAAGAAAGCACAGAAAAATCAGCCGAAACAGGGAAAGGTCACGGTAAAAGAGCTGGCAAAGCAGAATGCCGGGATGGTCAATATCGAGATCACGAACAAAAATATCAAGTCCTTTGAACGCTATGCCAGAAAATATGGAATTAACTATGCTCTGAAAAAGGACAAGAGCAAAGAGCCGCCAGTTTATCTGGTATTTTTCAAAGGACGTGATCAGGATGCCCTCAATGCTGCTTTCCGTGAGTTTTCCCAGAAACAGATTCAAAAAGCGAATAAACCTTCGATTCACAAGCGTCTGGCAGCTTACCGGGCAATGATGCCAAAGAAGACGAAGGACAAAGTAAAGAACCGGCATCAGGAGCAGAGTCGATGAAGAAACAGATCGGCAAACCTCTGATGCAGAAGTGGAAGAATAAGATCGGGGTCAGGCTGTCCGCCCTGGATAAAAAGAAACTGGTTCTTACCAATCTCCCATATGCTCTGGCTGCGTTCTATGCAGACCGGGCATTTTTTCTTTACCGGAATAGTCCGGGAGAAGATATGGGGAACAAACTCTTATATGCTATGGAACACGCAGATCGGATTTTTGCTGGTTTTGTGTTAAGCAATAACTGGAAAGATCTGCTGGCAGGGATTACGGTTGCAGTCGTTTTGAAAGTGCTGGTTTGGCAGAAACAGTCAGATGCAAAGAAACTCCGAAAAGGAATCGAGTATGGTTCAGCCAGATGGGGAAACGCTGAGGATATCAAACCTTATATGTCGGAAAATCCGTGGATGAACATTCCATTGACAGCAACAGAAGCACTGACGATGGAGAGCAGACCGAAGCAACCGAAATATGCAAGAAATAAAAATATTGTAGTTATCGGCGGCAGTGGTTCCGGTAAGACACGTTTTTTCGTAAAACCATCGGTCATGCAGATGAACTGTTCCATGGTCATTACAGATCCCAAAGGCACTCTGATCGAGGAGTGCGGGAAGATGTTAGCAAAGGGACCGCCGAAGAGGGATAAAGATGGAAATGTCATCAAAGATAAATCCGGGAAAGTGGTATATGAGCCTTATGTGATTAAGGTTTTGAATACGATCAACTTTTCTAAGTCTCTTCATTACAATCCATTTGCTTATATACGGTCTGAAAAAGATATCCTGAAACTGGTGACGACAATTATTGCAAACACCAAAGGGGAGGGAGAAAAATCTTCCGAGGATTTCTGGGTGAGTGCGACACGTTCGCAGGCGGTAAAAAGTCTGCGCACAGTGTTGGTTTATTAAATCATAACCAGTCTGTGAACTGGTAATCCGATAGGTGGAATGATGGGGTAACGCCCTGAAACGTCTATCCTTGACGGACTTGCGCCAGCTGTAATGGTTGGGGTGAGAAGCTCCGTGACAACGACCGAGAGTAGTCGTAGGAATCTGCCAAAAGATTCTCGAAAACGCCCCAGAGGTGGGGTGCGCTACCTATAGGTCTAGGATCTATAAAATATCTATGATTAGAATGTTTACTTTGGCGAGTAAACTGACGAAAACTGCGAATGTACGGTTCTAAAAGAAGACCATATAGAAATGTATGGGTGCGTTAAAGCGCAGTCAGTGTGGTTCAGTAGAAATTCGCCCTACGAACGACCATGTTGTGTTACAGGCACATCCAAGCTGACAGGACTATAGCAGAGATCTAAGGATATATGTACAGATAGGATTATCGGAACGTGGAAAGGCACCAGATTCCATTAGAGGATAGCCTGACGAAGAAAATAAGCAGGTGAACTGGTGCTGAAAAGCCGTGATCGAACTTATGATGAGTTCTGCGAAAAAGAGGAACTCGGAGGAATGGTCACAAGTCGGTTGAAATAAACAGGCATTATTCAGTCTAATGATAAGGATTACGAGTAAGACCAAAAGGGTCACTTTCGAGAGGAGGTGATGCCTTATGCCAAAGAAAAGTAAAACATTATGTGTAGATGACCTGCGTCATGCGGAGTACTACGGAATGCAAGGTACTTTTGATGAACTATATCAAAAAAGTCAGAACGGTGAAGTATTTGAGAATCTTATGGATTTGATACTGAGCAGGGATAACATTTTACTTGCGTACTGAAACATCAAAGCGAACAAAGGCAGCTACACGGCAGGAACAGACAAAAAGAACATCACAGATATTGGGAGTCAAACTCCTGATGATGTGGTAAAAAGAGTGAGATTTATTGTTACGGGAAGCGAACACGGCTACAGACCAAAGCCTGTAAGACGGAAAGATATCCCGAAACCAAACGGAAAAACACGTCCGCTGGGAATCCCATGCATATGGGATAGGTTGATACAGCAATGTATCAAGCAGATCATGGAACCAATCTGCGAAGCAAAGTTCTGCAATAATAGTTATGGATTTCGTCCGAATAGATCCGTTGAACATGCCATTAACAGAACCTACACCATGCTTCAAATGATGAATCTTCATTATGTTATTGAGTTTGATATTAAAGGATTTTTCGATAACGTAAATCATAGCAAGTTAATCAGACAGATATGGTCGCTGGGTATCCATGATAAAACGCTGATTTTTATTATCAAGCGAATACTAACAGCTCCAATTAAAATGCCCGATAATACAACGGTACTGCCCAACAAGGGTACACCACAGGGAGGAATTATCTCACCACTACTGGCAAACATCGTTCTAAATGAATTGGATTGGTGGATAGCTAGTCAATGGGAGGAAAATCCGATTGCTATAAGCAGAGGGCGAGAAAGAATAATCGGAAAAACTAAAGTTTTTGATAAAAGCCATGGTTATAGGATTATGAAAAACACAGAAATGAAAGAAATGCATATCATTCGGTATGCGGATGATTTTAGGATTTTCTGTAGAACGAAAGAGGACGCAGTCAGGACAAAAGAAGCGGTTACGGCGTGGATTGAAGAGAGGTTGAAATTAGAGGTGTCCCCTGAGAAAACAAGGATTGTGAACACCAGAAAACGGTGGTCAGAGTTTCTTGGATTCAAAATAAGGGTAAGGCTGAAGCATCATAAATATGTGGTGCAGTCGGCAATCTGTGACAAAAAGGTTGAAATTGAAAGAGCAAAGCTAGTGGAACAAGCGAAAAACATCGCAAAACCCAGAGAGAAAAAAAGTTGTTTATCAGAAATTCAGCTATATAACTCTATGGTGTTAGGCATACAGAATTACTATCAGCTTGCCACCTGTATCAGTATTGATTGCAGAGAACTCCATAGGCGAGTAATGACAGTTTTGACGAACAGGTTAAATACAGAAACAGGAAGTATGCTAAAACATGAGGGTGGAACTATCACCCAAGCAGAAAAGGAAAGATTCGGACAGTCAAAAATGATTCGATATGTTTCAGGAATTGACCAGATGATCTATCCGATTGCATTCATCAAAAATAAAATACCGATGGCGAAGCGATCAATCGTTTGTAGTTATACAAAAGAAGGTCGTGCTCCGATTCATACAGAACTTAACCTTAATCAGTATGTTCTGAAAGGACTGAGAGAAAAAATATCCGTTGGTCATAGCACAGAATACCATGACAGTAAAATATCTTTATTTTCTGCTCAAAAGGGAAAATGTGCAATCAGTGGAGAAGAATTCGCAGATGCGGAACATGTAGCTGTATGGCTCAAAGTACCAAGAGCACTTGGTGGATTTGAAAGATATAAAAACATGGTTCTGATTCACAAAAAATATCTGATTCTGTTACAAGAACTGCCCCAAGCAGTAATAAAAGACCTGATAAAAACACTCAATATCACAAAAAAGATGCTCGTGAAAATCAATAGTCTGCGAGAGCAGGCGAACCTGTCAGCAATAATATAAAACTTAAATTTGGTGACTGATTAAATGTCTCGTGAAGACAATCGATGGAGCGCCGGATGCGGTGAAAGTCGCATGTCCGGTGTGAAGTGGGGGAAAAGGTGGAGATAATATCAAAACCTTACCTATCACTATAAGCGGAGAAACTGCTGTACACAGCACTGATTGCCTTCATCTGGTATGAGGGTGATGAAGAGGAGAAGAATCTGAATACTCTTCTGGATCTTCTGAATGAAAGTGAAACCCGTGAAGAGGATGAAACTTACCAGAACCCGGTAGATATGATGTTCCAGGAACTGGAAGAAAGAGATCCGCAGCACTTTGCGGTCAGACAGTATAAAAAATACAAAATGGCGGCTGGCAAAACGGCGAAGTCGATTTTGATTTCCTGTGGTGCCAGACTTGCCCCATTTGATATCGCAGAGCTTCGTGAGATCATGTCTTACGATGAAATGGAACTGGATAAGATCGGAGACAGGAAAACAGCCTTGTTTCTGATTATGTCCGATACGGATACCACATTCAACTTTGTGATTGCGATGCTGCAGTCACAGCTTTTCAATCTGCTTTGCGACAAGGCAGATGATGAATATGGCGGCAGACTTCCGGTGCATGTGCGTGTCATCGCTGATGAGTTTGCCAACATCGGACAAATTCCTCAGTTTGACAAGCTGATCGCAACCATCCGAAGCAGGGAAATCTCTGCTTCTATTATTTTGCAGTCACAGAGCCAGTTAAAGGCAATGTATAAGGATAGTGCAGATACCATTCTGGGCAACTGTGATACGACTTTATTCCTTGGTGGGAAAGAGAAGACCACATTAAAGGAAATGAGTGAGCTTCTGGGTAAGGAAACCATTGACCTGTATAACACTTCGGAGACGAGGAGTAATCAGAAGTCTTTTGGATTGAATTACCAGAAAACAGGCAAACAGCTGATGACAGAAGATGAGATTGCAGTCATGGATGGAGGAAAATGTATCCTGCAGATCCGTGGTGCCAGACCATTTTTCTCGGACAAATATGATATCACGAAACACAAAAACTATCGGCTTCTTGCAGATGAAAACGAGAAGAACCGATACAAAGTTGAGAAAGAGTTAAATCCGCAGTACACACCGAAATCTGAAGAAGAGGTGGAAGTAATTCATGTAGAACTGTCGGAGTAACCTTGGGAATGAACGAAAAATAATGAGGAAAGGAATAACTGACATTAGGTGCGCCGGCTTTTTAGTCGGTGTTTTTTCATTCCCGTAAACACCTGAAAAAAGTCAGTTTTGGTGAATGTATATGGCATTTTTTAGCAGTGCAATTACAACTTTAAAAACTCTTGTAGTCGCAATCGGCGCAGGTCTTGGCGTGTGGGGTGTCGTAAACCTTCTGGAAGGATATGGAAACGACAATCCCGGTGCTAAGAGCCAGGGCATCAAACAGCTGATGGCTGGTGCCGGAATCATGCTGCTGGGAACTACCCTGATTCCACAGCTGGCAACATTGTTCTCTTAAGAGGAGTGGTAGATGAACACCATCATTGAGAGAATTACGGAAGCGATAAAGGATATCCTGATCGGGCTTATTAAGTCAAGTTTGGATAACATGTTCACGTCTGTCAATGAGCAGGTGGGAACCATAGCCGGGCAGGTGGGACAGACACCGCAGGGATGGAATGCAGGGATTTTTAATCTGATTCAGAATATATCCCAAACGGTGATTGTCCCCATTGCGGGACTGATCATCACCTTTGTCCTGTGCTATGAATTGATCACGATGGTAACACAGAAAAACAATTTCCATGAATTTGAGACTTATAACATTTTCCTCTGGATCTTCAAAGCGTATGTAGCCATTTATCTGGTGACAAATACGTTCAATATCACGATGGCGGTCTTTGATGTTGGCCAGCATGTGGTCAACAATGCAGCCGGGGTGATATCAGGAAACACTGCGGTGGATGCAACAGAAGCAATTTCACGGATTGTGGATGCCCTGGAGGATATGGAGTTAGGGGATTTGTTCCTGCTATCCATGGAAACGATGTTGATCAGTGTTACCATGCACATTCTGTCAATTATCATTACGGTAATCTTGTACGGAAGAATGATAGAAATTTACCTTTATACTTCCATAGCACCAATTCCGTTTGCCACCATGACCAATAAGGAATGGGGCAATATCGGAAACAACTATTTAAAAGGCTTGTTCGCACTGGCATTTCAGGGATTCTTCATGATGGTCTGTGTGGGAATTTATGCAGTTTTAGTAAATGCAATGACCATATCCAGTGACCTTCATGCAGCAATGTTTTCAGTAGCGGCTTATACCGTGATTCTTGCATTTTCATTATTCAAGACCGGAAGCCTTAGCAAATCAATATTCAATGCCCATTAACGGGCAGGAAAGGAGCGCATACCATGGCGTATGTACCAGTACCAAAAGACCTTACCAAGGTCAAAACAAAAGTAGCGTTAAATCTGACAAAGCGGCAGCTGATTTTCTTTTCACTTGCCGCAGTTGTGGGAATTCCGTTTTATCTGGTCATGAGAAAACCAATCGGTTCCAGTATCGCAGCCATCCTGATGGTAACGATCATGCTTCCGTTTTTCTTCATGGCAATGTATGAAAAAGACGGTCTTCCCTTTGAAAAAGTGGTGGCAAATATCATTCGACAGAAGTTTATCTGTCCGGCAGTAAGACCATATAAGACAGAAAATTTTTATCAGGAGATTTCCACCCTTGTAAAAAAGGAGGGTGTGCCGGATGGCAAAAAAGACAAAGCAGGAGGCTCAGCAGGAGCGTCTGTCCCTGGCGGAAAAAAGAAACCGTCAGGAAAGAAGAAACAAAAAAAGCAGAAAAGAAAGAGAACAGGAAAAGCGTAGAAAGAAGCAGGAACGGGATCGTAGGAAACAGAAAAACATTCCTACAACTGCACAGCAGAGTATTCCGTATATTCGGATGCTGCAGGATGGTATCTGCCAGGTGACAAAGACCTTTTTCTCCAAGACGATTCAGTTTTATGACATCAACTATCAGCTTGCTCTAAATGAGGATAAGACCACGATATTTGAAAATTACTGTGATTTCTTAAATTACTTTGATTCTTCCATCAGTGTGCAGCTGTCCTTTATCAATCAGCAGGTGGATGTGGCAGAATTTGAAAAAAGTATTGATATTCCGGATCAGAACGATGACTTCAATGCCATTCGTGAAGAGTACCGTACTATGCTGAAAAATCAGCTTTCCAAAGGAAATAATGGTCTGGTAAAGACAAAGTATATCACTTTTGGAATCGAAGCAGAAAACCTGAAGGTGGCAAGACCAAGGCTTGAAAGAATCGAAACAGATATCTTAAATAACTTTAAGGTTTTGGGAGCCCAGGCGCATTCCCTGAATGGTCTGGAAAGGCTGGAGATTCTGTATCATGTGTTCAACCAGGATCGGATTGAACCATTTAAGTTCCAGTATAAGATGCTTCCAGAAACAGGATTAAAGACCAAAGATTTTATTGCACCGACTTCCTTTAACTTTTCCAAGAATCAGACATTTTTGATGGGAAGAACGATGGGAAGTGTGAGTTATCTGCAGATTCTGGCACCGGAGCTTACAGACCGGATGCTTGCAGATTTCCTGGATGTGGATGACAGCATCAATGTCAACATTCATATCCAGTCTATTGACCAGAGTTCTGCGATCAAGATGATCAAGAGCAAGATTTCAGATCTGGATAAGATGAAGATTGAAGAGCAGAAGCGGGCAGTACGTTCCGGTTATGATATGGACGTGCTTCCATCGGACCTTGTGACTTATGGAGAAGAGGCGAAGAACCTGTTGGAAGATCTGCAGTCCAGAAATGAACGAATGTTTCTTGTAACGGTTCTGGTGATGAATACCGCAAGGAAGCGTCAGAAACTGGATAACAATATTTTCCAGGTGCAGGGAATTGCACAGAAATATAACTGTTCTTTAAAACAACTGGATTATCAGCAGGAAGCAGCACTCATGTCCTGTATTCCACTGGGAGTCAATCGGATTGAAATTCAGAGAGGGCTTACCACATCTTCAACAGCGATCTTCGTGCCATTTACGACACAGGAACTGTTTCAGGAAGGGGAAGCTCTTTATTATGGATTGAATGCATTATCCAACAACATGATCATGGTTGATCGGAAACGTTTGAAGAACCCGAATGGACTGATTCTTGGTACACCAGGTTCCGGTAAGTCTTTCTCAGCAAAGAGGGAAATTACAAACTGCTTTTTGATCACGGAAGACGATATCATTATCTGTGATCCAGAAGCCGAATATTCGGCACTTGTGCAGGCACTGCATGGGCAGGTAGTTCGGGTTTCGCCAGTATCTGACCAGTATATCAATCCAATGGATCTGAACCTGAACTATTCCGAGGAAGATAATCCACTGTCATTGAAAGCAGATTTTATTCTGTCTTTGTGTGAGCTGATTGTTGGAGGAAAGAATGGACTGGAGCCGGTAGAAAAGACCATCATTGACCGTTGTGTGCGGTTAGTATATCAGGAATATCTTGCCGATCCAGTACCGGAGAAGATGCCAATCCTGGAGGATTTATATAACCTTCTGAGAAAACAGGAAGAGCCAGAAGCACAGCGACTGGCCACTTCGTTGGAAATCTATGTTACAGGTTCTTTGAATGTGTTTAACCATCAGACAAACGTGGACATCAATAACCGCATTGTCTGCTTTGATATCAAGGAACTTGGTAAGCAGTTGAAAAAGATTGGGATGCTTGTCATTCAGGATCAGGTCTGGAACAGGGTAACAATGAACCGTTCTGCTCATAAGTCCACCAGATACTATGTGGATGAGTTCCATCTTCTTTTGAAGGAAGAGCAGACCGCAGCTTATAGTGTGGAGATATGGAAGAGATTTCGTAAATGGGGTGGTATTCCAACTGGAATCACCCAGAATATAAAAGATTTATTGTCTTCCAGGGAGATAGAGAATATATTTGAAAATTCAGATTTTATTTATATGCTGAACCAGGCTTCCGGAGACAGGCAGATTCTTGCAAAACAGCTGAATATCTCACCAACCCAGCTGTCCTATGTAACCAACAGTAATGAGGGGGAAGGACTTCTGTTCTATGGAAATGTCATTATCCCGTTCGTAGACAGATTCCCGAAGAATTCCCTCTATAAAATCATGACAACCCGCTTAGAGGAAACTTCCGAAGCAGGTTAAATCAAAGGAGAAGACAATGTTACGAGCAATTTCATATGTATTAACTTTTAGTGGCGGTGCTGTATTTGGCATCGCTTTTCTCTGTTTATTACAGGCAGGGAAAGGGTATCCGAAAAAGGAGGAGTAAGTAGTGGCAGAACAGAGAATGAAAGTCAGGGATAAGAAAGTCCAGAAGATGACCAAAGATGGTCTGGTGGAAGAAAACCTGACGGATAAATCTTCTGTTCGTGTCAGTAACCGTGTCAGTGATGTGCAGATGGGAATAAAACAGGGGGAAAAAGCAGAAAACCTTGTGGATAAGTCTCCCCGCCAGTCTAAGCGAAGTGGGAAAAATATCCGTCCCTCTGTGCAAAAATCCAGGGATGCACCGGAACTGATGCGAACGGAGAACCAAAGTGAGGATTTTGGACAAAATAGAAAGCAACAAAACCGGAAAAGAATCCGTGCTGTGAACAGAAAAGAATCAAGATTTGCGGAAAAATCCGAAGCCAGCCAGTCAGGGAGACTGAAAGAAAAACGTGCGGATCTTTCAGAAAACAGAGGAGACAGCCGGAGTAAGAAGAATGGTGGAAGTAAGAAACCAAAGCAGAAACAGCGTCTGAAATTTGCTTATGAAGAGACTGGTGCTTCTGTGAAAAATGACAAAGATATGGAGAAATTGAACCAGATGGATACGGATGGAGTCAATTTCCGTCATCAGAAACAGAAGGAAAAAGCCAAAAAGTTTTCTTATGAGGAACCAAGAAAGAAAAAGGAAGCAAAGCAGCATTCCAAGAAGGCACAGGTTTATCAGGCAAATGAAGGAGAGGGTTCTGGAAAGAAGAAATCCCGCCTGAAGTTTGGCGAAGGGGAATCTGTGAAAACAGAAAAAGCTTTTGTTGTTAAGAAAGCAGGAAGTGCAACTTCCGCAGCATTGCACCGTGAGATCAGTAAAAATGAAGACGATAATGCGGCAGTAGAAGGTGCCCATAAGTTGGAAGAAGGCTGCGAAGGTATTTACCGGCTGGAACAGAGAAGTGCCAGACAAAGGAAACAGAGGGCTTCCAGAAAGAGAAGCAGACTGGAGAGACAGGCAGAGAAACAGACACAGGCGGCAGCCCGTCAGGAGCAGAAGAAGCTAAAAAAACAGATTCAGAAGCAACAGATCAAACGGGATTATGCCAAAGCAAAACGAAGTGAACAGACAGTAGGAACAGCTACAAAAGGTACGATTGATTATATCAAGAAGATTGGCGGCAAAGTCACCAACTTCTTTAAAGAAAACCGGAAGGTGTATATCAGTGTGGCAGTTCTGATCGGATTGATGTTTCTGATTATAACGAATGTCACGTCATGCTCTGCAGTATTTTTACAAAATGTGATCACTTACACGGGAACCAGTTATCTGTCATCGGATCAGGCAATCCGGGAAGCGGAACTGTATTATACACAGTTGGAAGCTAATCTGCAGGAGCGGATTAACAACATGGAGTCTGAAGAACCGGGACATGAGGAATACCGATATAACATCGGACCTATTGAGCATGATCCGTTTATCCTAATCAGTTATCTGTCAGCAAAGTATGAGGAGTTTACTTTTGAACAGGTCAAGCCTGAACTGGATGCATTGTTTGCAGAGCAATATCATCTGACTACTGAAGCAGTCAATGAAACTGTGACAGAGACAGCAACAGTAAGAGTTGGAGAATCGTTGGGACAGGTTGTAACAAGCGGATATTGTAACTGTCCAATCTGTTGTGGTATTTGGAGTGGAGGACCGACTGCCAGTGGAGCATATCCAACAGCCAATCATACCTTAGCAGTAGATGCTTCCAATCCGTTTGTTCCAATGGGAACAAAGGTGGTCATGAATGGTGTCGAATATACGGTAGAAGATACCGGAGCTTTCGCAAGATACGGTGTACAGTTTGATGTCTATTATGACAGTCATGCGGCAGCATCCGCACATGGTCATAAGACCTGGGAATGCTATCTGGCAGATGATAATGGAAGCCAGGAAGTGGAAGTGACCAGGACAAGAGATGTAGATGTGCTGAATGTCACCTTAAACAGCGGAAATCTGATGTCGATCTGTCAGGACAGGCTGGGATTTTTCCAGAAAGAACTGTTCAGTGCCTACAACGATACAAAAGGCAACTTGCAGATGTTTGCGACACCGGTTGATTTTAACTGGTATTCCAGTGTGACCAGCTATTATGGATACAGGATTCACCCGATTTCTGGAGCTAATCAGTTACACAATGGCATGGATATCGGGGCACCGGAAGGAACAAAAGTGATGGCAGGACTGACAGGAACAGTTACAACTTCTGCTTATAACGACAGCTATGGCAATTATGTTGTAATCAAGGACAGTAAAGGCTATGAACTACGGTATGCACATTTAAGCAGCCGGAGTGTATCTGCAGGAGCATCCGTCACGAAAGGTGATGAGATAGGTCTTGTAGGAAATACTGGAAATTCCACAGGAAGCCATCTTCATATTGAACTTCTGAAAAATGGAGAGCGGTTAAACCCGATCTTTTATCTGGAAACTGGAGAAGGAGCAGGCTTTGGCGGCAATGAATATACCAGTGAAGCAGCACAGCGTTTGTTAAATGAAGCAGCGAGATATCTCGGAACACCGTATGTGTGGGGTGGATATTCCCCAAGTGGATTCGATTGTTCCGGATTTGTAAGCTACTGTCTGACAAACTCTGGTGTAAGGAATACAGGAAGACTAACAGCACAGGGACTGTACAACATTTGTACACCAGTATCCCAGTCGGAGGCACAGCCGGGAGATTTGATCTTCTTTACTGGAACTTACGACGCAGGGGAGCCGGTAACGCATATCGGAATCTATGTAGGCAATGGTCAGATGATCCATTGTGGACATCCGGTGCAGTATACGTCCATCAATTCCCCATACTGGCAGAGCCATTTCTATGGATTCGGACGATGGTAAGAAAAAAGGGCGGCTGTATCAGCCGTCCGGAAAGGAGAAGCGATGAAAAGTCTTGAAAAAGCAACGGCGGATTATGAGAAAGCCAAAGAGAAAATGGAAGCCTCCAAAGCCAGATATGAAGCAGATTTAAAGCGTTTCAAGGCTGCGGAGATTGCCAAAACAGAAGCGGAAAATCTGGAAATTGTAAGAATTATCCGTGCAATGGATATGAGTATTCCAGAATTGGAAGCTTTCAAAAAGAGAATGAAAAATGAACTGCCCGGCAGGGTAGAAATACAGAAGGAGGAAACAAAAGCCGATGATGAATCTGGAAAAAATGAAACAGAAGAAGAGAACAATTACTAAAAGCAGGGTAAAAAAGAGCTTGCTTGCAGCAACGACATTTCTTTGCCTGACAACACCTTTGCTCCAGACACAGACTGCTTATGCAGCTGAGAATACCACGCCTGCAATCACGATTGAGAAACCGGATGGCTGGAAACAGGGAGAAACAACCATTGCTGTTACGGTAGATTCCAGTCATATGCCGGAAGGTTTCTCAATAGCAAAGATTGAAGCAAAAGCAAGAAAAGATGGAAGCTGGCAGGATGTAACCGGAAGTGGAAGTATCACGATCACTGGAAACCAGACAGTGTATGTGCGTGTGACAGATGGTGAGGGGAAGGTCTATGAGCAGAATCGCTCTATTAAGTGTTATGACACGGAAAAGCCTACACTCTCTGCTTCCCTGACAGATGGTGTGCTGACGATTCAGGGGAATGATACAGTATCAGGGATTACTGCAGTAACAGTCAATGGCACCACTTATACAGACTTGAAGGATGGAATGCTGAGAGTGCAATTGACACAGAAAGATTTTACTACAAAACAGATTGAGATTACGGTAACAGACGGTGCCGGAAATACGTCTGAAAAGTATGTGTTACAGAATCCTTATTATGAATGGGCAAAGAAGCAGGCAGAGAAACAGAAAACTTCCATTGACAGTAATGGTGCAATGGCAACCACGACCAGTGCAGATGCAACTGGGACTGAGAAAACAACGACTTCACCGCTTCCGCAGGATGCACAGGCTTCTGAGCCGACAGATGCAAAAGGAACCGTGGATGATCGGACAGTGACAGGTATTGAGGAACAGCTTAATAAAGAAGGCGAGACAGCAGATTCTGTTACTAAAACAGCTACGGAAGGCACAAAAGAGTTTTATACCATTTCAACTAAGAGTGGTAAGATTTTCTATCTGATTATTGACAATTCAAAATCTCAGGATAATGTGTATTTTCTTACAGAAGTCAGTGAAAAAGATCTGATGAACTTCACACTTTCTGATTCGGTGACACTTCCGGAAGTGGATACGGTTTATGCAGAACCAGAGAAAAAAGCAGAGGAAGAAAAACCGGAAACGACAGAGACAGATGAGAAAGATAAGGTAGAGGATGATATTCAGATGCCTGAAGATAAAAGTCCATTTGGAACGTATCTTTTGATTGCACTGGTTGCAGTCGGAGCTGCGGCAGGAGGATATTACTTCAAAGTCTATAAACCAAAACATGAATATGATGACGAGGATGAGATGGAAGAGGATGAAGATGAATCCGAAGATTCAGAGTCAGAAAAACGGGAAGTAGATGATGCAGATGAGCAGGAAGAAAGTACAGAACCGGAAATCCTGAGAGATGAAGATTTTGACGATAATGTGCTGGAAGATGAAGAAGAGGAGCAGGAGTAAATGAAATTAGTGATTGCAGAAAAGCCATCGGTTGCGATGGCACTGGCTTCGGTACTGGGAGCCAGAACAAGAAAAGATGGCTACGTGGAGGGAAACGGTTATATCGTTTCCTGGTGCGTAGGACATCTAGTTGGATTATGCGATGCATCGGAATACGATGAAAAATATAAAAAATGGAGATATGAAGATCTGCCGATTGTGCCGGAATGCTGGAGACACAAGGTTTTGGATGGAACAAAGAAGCAGTACGGAATCTTGAAAAAACTGATGAGAGATTCCAATGTAGATGAAGTGATCTGTGCTACTGATGCAGGACGTGAAGGAGAGTTAATCTTTCGTCTGGTGTATGAGCAGGCAGGATGCAAAAAGCCGATGAAGCGGCTCTGGATTTCTTCCATGGAAGAACAGGCAATTAAAGATGGATTTGCGTCATTAAAAGACGGTTCGTGTTATGACAGTCTCTATCAGTCAGCACTTTGCAGGGCAAAGGCAGACTGGCTGGTGGGAATCAATGCGAGCCGTCTTTTTTCCGTTCTGTATAACCAGAATCTGAAAGTCGGAAGAGTGCAGACACCAACACTTGCCATGATCGTGGATCGAAATCAGAAGATTAAGGAATTTACCAAAGAAAAATATTATATGGCTCATATCAAGTTTGATGATATGGATGCAGTTACAGAGCATTTTCAGAAAAAAGAGGATGCAGATAAAGTGGCTGCGGACTGCCTGGAGCGGATGTGCGAAGTGGAAAAGGATGATGTGAAAGAGAAAACAGTCCGCCCTCCGAAGCTTTATGATCTGACCACCCTTCAGAGGGAAGCTAACAGAATGTTTGGCTATACCGCACAGCAGACATTGGATGCAGTGCAGGAGATGTATGAGCAGAAGCTTGTCACTTATCCGAGAACAGACAGCCAGTATCTGACAGATGAGATGGGAGAAAGCACAGAAACTCTGATTCAGATGTTACTTGGGGAAATGCCTTATGCTGAAAGCCTGGAATATCAACCGGACGTGAGTAAGGTATTAAATTCAAAGAAAGTATCTGATCACCATGCAATTATCCCGACCATGGAAGTAGCAAAGGCAGATATAGGTAAACTGAAAGAGCGAAACCGCAAGATTTTGTATCTGATCAGTGCCAGGGTACTGACAGCAACTGCAGATCCTTATATTTATGAAAGCCATAAAAGCCAGATTACCTGTAATTATCATACGTTTTATCTCACGGCAAAGAAAACAAAGCAGGAAGGATTCAAGGCAATCGAAAATAAAATGAAACAGTTCTTTGGCGTAAAGAGTGAGAAAGAAGAGCCGGAGCTGGATATCTGGGCAGGTAAGCATTACGGTCCTTGTGATTCTTTTGTATCGGAACATTTTACACAGCCACCGAAACAGTACACAGAAGATACCCTGCTTTCTGCGATGGAACGTGCTGGGAATGAAGAACTGACCGAAGATACGGAAAAGAAAGGACTTGGTACTCCGGCAACAAGGGCAGCAATCATTGAAAAACTGATTCAGTCTGGTTTTGTGAAAAGGGAAAAGAAAAATCTGGTGCCGACAGATGATGGCAATGTACTGATTACGGTTTTGCCGGATGAGATTAAATCTCCGAAGATGACAGCAGAGTGGGAAATGGCATTGAATCACATTGCCCAGAATACAGAGACAGCAGATGAATTCCTAAATGGGATTACAGAGCTGATGCAGGAACTGGTTGCCAGATATCAGGCTATTTCAGAAGAAAAGAAAGAGCAGTTTCAGGGAAAAGCAAAAGGGGAAGTCATTGGCAAATGTCCCCGATGTGGAGCTGATGTCAGGGAAGGAAAAGTAAACTTTTACTGTTCCGACCGGAACTGTGCTTTTACCTTATGGAAGAATGATAAATTCCTTGCAAGCCAGGGGAAAAAGATGGATAAGGCGGCAGCAAAGAAGTTCCTGTCTAAAGGAAAAATCCATTATAAGGATCTGGTATCCAGAAAAACAGGGAGACAGTATGAAGCAACTGTGGAAATGATTGATCCCGGCGAGGGAAATGTGCAGTTCAATCTGATTTTCCCACAACGATAAGTAATGTATTGCAGGCAGTCTAAGGACTGTCTGTTTTCATACAAATATTATGAAAGAGAGGACCTTAGCATGAAGAAAAAAGGTAATTTTAGGAAAGTAGTATCTGGATTGCTGGCAGGCATGACAATGCTTAGTACAGTGTTATCTCCGATGACTGCATATGCAGCGGAGATCCAGCCAGAGGAAAAACCGCCACTTTATGAGGAAGTGAAAGACCTTCTGGATGAAGAGGAGGTGGTGACTGCCAAAGATTATGAACTTGAAACAGGCAGTGTATTTGATGTGAAATCAGACTACACAGGACTGGAAATCAAGGATGCTGACAAGGTTAAAGTCACATTTGAGGAAGCAAAGAACGACAAGAATGAGGATTTTACGACAGATCATGTGGACACTTACAAAGCGGTCTATTATGTGGAACCGGTAAATCAGGAGCATCCGAAGTATCAGATCAGCCGAAAGCTGATTGTGCGTGAGAAAGAAACAGAAGTGCAGACAGAAACTGCAGGGAGTGAAGCAGTAACCGAATCTGAAACAGCTGGCAGTGAACAGCAGACAGAAGAAGCGGAGGATTCAGAATCAGACTCGGAAATTACCGATATTGATGCTGATGAATTTGATGATTTAGTAGAGCAGGCACAGAATCAGGATACCTATGATGAAGAATCCGGGTTAGAGCTTCACGATGTTTTGGAACAGGCAGGAGACGAAGGTGTGGATCTTGATTCTATGGAAGAGGGAGAGATTGCAACATTTGAAGCAGTTTCGGCTTATTCAGCAAGAAGTACACAGCAGGTAACAATCGAAAAAGGACCTCTGTATAGATATGCAGATTATAATCTTGGAACCTATCTGACAGAGCCGTACTATATCAGCTACGGAAGCGTCAGAGCAACTGCGTATTGTGTACAGCCGGCAAAACCAGGACCAGGATCTGGAAATTATACAATCACAAAGATCGGGGACAATCAGGCGTTAGCAAAAGTGTGTTATTACGGTACAGATGCCGCAGGAAGCGAAAGTTTTTTTGCGAATAAACACATGGATTTTTCAGAAGGAAAAAGATTCATCATTATTCACATGGCTGCATCTTATGCCAATGGAAGCAGTGATGCATTCTATGGAACAAATGCTACAGGCGAGGCTTTGGCAAAAGAACTCTATAATTATTGTGCAAATAAGCCGGAAATACCAGATGTAGCGATGTCATTTTCCAAACCGAATGTAAAAGCTTATGTAGATGGAAATGTTCAGAGAACGGAGAACATTAAGTTCAATGCATCTTCCCAGCAGAAAATCACAATGGACTTACCAAAGGGAGTGAAGCTTTATAATGTATCTACTGGAAATGTAAGTGCGGCAGGTGCAAGCGTAACAATTGGAGGCGGAACCACGTTTTATCTTTCAGCTCCTCTGACACAGACAAGAGATGTAAGTGCTACTTTTTCTGCAAAAATGAAGGGAAGTATTACAAAAGATTATTCAGCATATAAACTGACTACGAATGCAAGTGTTCAGGATCTGGCATTTGTGTTTGGAGAAGGTGTCGCTGATGAAAAATATGTAAGCTTAAAGGTGTCCTGGATTGAACAGGCTACGATCGAAATCGTAAAGAAAGACGATACAGCGGATGTTAATCTTGCAGGTGCAGTGTTCGGTGTATACAGCGATGAGGCTTGTACAAAGCTGATCATTCAGATGCCGGCAACAGATAAGAATGGAAAATCTTCTGTTACGATCATCAAGACACAGGATACTGTTTATCTGAAAGAGATCACCGCACCACAGGGATATGTGGTAAATGCAACGGCAACAAATGTAAAACTGGTAGCAAGTAAAACCTCATCGGTAACTGTGGAAAATAAGGAACAGCTGGCAGAGCTTACCATTTACAAAGAAGGACAGGTTCTTACCGGAGCAGATGTCAGTGAAAATGGAACGGTATTCCAGTATGAAAACCGCAGACAGAAAAATGCAGTGTATAACGTGTATGCCGGGGCAGATATCGTAACTGCTTATGGCACAAAAGTGTACAGCAAAGGTGACCTGGTAAAAGATAATCTGACTACGGGAGAGAATGGTTCTGTTACACTGAAGAACCTGCATCTTGGAAGCTATGTGGTGAAAGAAGCAAAAGCACCGGACAATTTCTATAACGGCAGCGAAGAAAAGCCAGTGACTCTGACTTATGCCGGACAGAATAAAGAAGTTGTATTTGCAGATGTGACTTTTAACAACGAAAGACAGAAAGCAGATGTTTCCGTAGTAAAACAGGATAAAGATACAAAGAAACCACTGAATGGCGGTATTTTTGCTCTGTATGCATCCGATGATATTAAAAATGCAGACGGAACCGTTGTTGTGAAAAAAGGAACACTGATTGAGAAAGCAACTACTGGAGCAGATGGAACTGCAAAATTCACAGCAGATCTTCCGATTGGATATTCCTATTCCGTAAAAGAAGATCAGGCGCCGGAAGGCTATGTAAGAAATACAGAAGATGTGTATACGTTCAAGTTTTCTTACACCAATGATAAAGAAGCAACCGTATTATTTGCCCATACCTTCAGCAATGACCGTGTGACAGCAAAGATCAATTTATTCAAAGTTGATAAAGAAACAGGAAAAGCAGTACCACAGGGAGATGCCACACTGAAAGGTGCAGTTTATGGTCTGTATGCCCGTGAAGATATCGTGCATCCGGACGGAGCAACTGGAACTATTTATAAAGCAGGAGAACAGGTAGCATCTCTTACAACAGATGACAAAGGACAGTCTTCTGTAAAAGGTTTATATCTTGGCAAATATTATGTCAAAGAGATCACACCGCCGACCGGATACCTGGCAGATACAGAAGAGCATGATCTTGTGTGCAGTTATGAAGGAGATATGACAGCAGAAGTAAAAAGAGAGTGCACTTCCAGTGAGCAGGTCATCAAACAGCCATTTCAGATCATCAAAGCAGCCAACAATGGAAAGACCGATGCAGATCTGTTATCCGGAGCCGGATTTACAGTTTATCTGAAATCTTCCCTTACAAAGAAAGCAGATGGAAGCTATGATTTTGATTCTGCCAAACCAGTAGTGAGTAGAGAAAATGGAGCAACTGAGATTTTCACAGATGAAAAAGGGTATGCCTGCAGTATTCCATTACCATTTGGAAGCTATATCGTGCGTGAAACTACAACACCGCACAATTACAAGCCAGTCGATGATTTTGAAGTGAATATCACAGAACATCATCCAAACGAGCCACAGATCTGGCGAGTGCTTCTGGATGAAGAGTTTAAGGCAAAACTGAAAATCGTGAAAAAAGACGATGAAACAAAGAAATCTGTATTGATTGCCGGAACAGAATTTAAGGTATATGACCTGGACAACAAGAAGTATGTGGAGCAGGTAACAACTTACCCAGTGACAACTACTCACAAGTCCTATTTTACGGACAGCCAGGGATATCTGATCATGCCGAAGAATCTGAAGATCGGACATTACCGGATTGAGGAAGTCAACGCACCGGAAGGGTACACAATCAATAAGAACTATGTAGAGATTGCGGTGGATGCAAATACAGCATACCAGATGGATTCTGAGAGCGGAGATGCCATTATTACGGTAGACTACGAGAACCATCCGGTAAAAGGAAAGCTGACGATCTATAAAAAAGGTGAGATGCTGACCGGATTTAAAAAGGATTTTGTTTATGAAGAAAGATACCTGAAGGGTGCATCATTTCATGTCTATGCAGCTGAAAATATCTATACACCGGATTATCAGAAAGATGAAAACGGAAACAGACAGCTGATCTATGCAAAAGATGCACTGGTAACAACGGTAACGACCGGGGAAGACGGAAAAGCAGTTGCTGATAACCTGCCGCTTGGTTCTTACTATGTGGTAGAAAAGACTGCACCGGAAGGATTCGTCCTGAACCATGACAGATCGGATGTCTCATTTGTCTATGCGGATCAGGATACACCTGTGATCGAACAGGAAGTGATGGTTGGCGATGACCGCCAGAAAGTTGCAATCCAGGTAGAAAAACAGGATGCAGAAAATGGTGCACCCGTAGCAGGAGCTGTCTTTGGCATCTATAACACAGAAGATCTGAAGAATGAGAAAGGTGAGATCATTGTAAAGGCAGATACACTTCTGCAGGAAATGACTTCTGATAACGATGGTCTTGCAGCATGTACGCTGGATCTGCCGCTTGGACAGTATTATGTGAAAGAGTTAAAAGCACCGGCGGGATTTGTATCCTCTGATGAAGTTCTGAATCTGGATGCTTCTTACCAGGGGCAGGATGTGAAGACAGTAAAACTGAAAACAGTGAAAAAGAACCAGCCGACAACAGTTGAAATCACAAAATCTGATGTAACAACAGGTGTGGAACTGGATGGGGCAAAACTCACCGTTCTTGATAAAGAAGGAAATGTTGTGGATCAGTGGACTTCTGTAAAAGATCAGCCACATGTGATCAAACGACTGACTGTGGGTAAAGAATACACCCTTCGAGAGGAAATTGCACCGTATGGATATCTGAAAGCGACGGATGTGAAGTTCACACTGGAAGATACTGCCGAGATTCAGAAAGTAGAGATGAAAGATGAAGTTCCAACAGGACTTCTGATCATCAACAAAAATGGAGAGTTTCTGGATAAGGTGACACTTTTGGATCATGTAAAAGGTACCGTGGAGCATCTTTTTGAGTATGTAACCGGAAGCCTTTCAGATGTGGCTTTCGATGTATTTGCTGCGGAAGATATCAAAGCGGCAGATGGTGTCAGTGAAGATTATTTCAAAGCAGATGAAAAAGTAGGAACCATTACCACAGATTCCAATGGTATTGCACAGATGGGAGATCTCCCGGCTGGAAAATACTATGTGAAGGAAGTAAAAACAGCTCACGGTTATGTGCTGGACAAAGAGCCGAGATATGTTGACCTTTCCTACCGTGATCAGGACACACCAGTCATCACTTATGATGAGAAATGGCAGAATGCCCGTCAGAAAGTAAAGGTTACGGTTCTGAAGAAAGAAAAAGATACAGAACGTGTTCTTGCAGGTGGTGTCTTTGGTCTTTATACCAGTGAAGATATCAAAAATGCAAAGGGCGAGGTACTCCTTGAGAAAGACAGTCTGATCGAGCAGCGGGTAACGGATGAAAAAGGACAGATTACTTTTACGGCAGATCTTCCGGTAGACGGAAAATACTATGTGAAAGAAATCTTTGCGCCGGACGGATTTGTTACAACAGAAGAAGTACAGGAATTTACCTTTGAATATGCCGGAGAAGACCAGGCAGAAGTAAGCTACGACTTTACTTTTGAAAATCAGCCAACCACAGTGGAGCTGTCCAAAACAGACCTGACAACAGGTAAAGAACTTCCAGGTGCACACCTGAAAGTAACGGATTCAGATGGCAATACAGTAGATGAATGGACTTCTACGGAAGAATCCCATGTGATCAAAGAACTGGTTGTTGGTAAGAAATACACCATGACAGAGACAAAACCGGCAGATGGATATGTCACTGCAGAAAGTATTACTTTCACAGTAGAGAATACAGCAGAGGTTCAGAAGCATGAGATGAAAGATGATGTGACAAAAGTAGAGATCAGTAAGACTGATATCACAGGAGAAACTGAGATTCCAGGTGCGAAACTGACGATTCTCGATGAGGATGATCAGGTAGTAGAGAGCTGGACTTCCACAGAGGAAGCACACTATATCGAAAAACTTCCAATCGGTAAATATACCTTACGTGAAGAGCAGGCACCGAAAGGATATCTTCTGACATCGGATGTTAGTTTTGAAGTAAAGGATACTGGAAAGATCCAGAAAGTAGCTATGAAAGATGACACTGCCAAGGGAAAAGTGATTCTCAATAAGACAGATAAATCATCAGGAGAACCGCTGAAAGGGGTAGAATTTGAACTTCGTGACAGCAAAGGAAAAGTTCTGGAAACCTTAAAGACAGATGCTGCCGGTCATGCAGAAAGTAAGCTGTATGAGATTGCCACATTTAAGAACGGCAAATATGATACCGCTATCAAGTATTATCTGGTGGAAACAAAGACACTGGACGGATACACACTGGATCAGACCAAGCATGAAGTGACATTTGCCTATGCAGATGACAGTACACCGGTTGTAGAAGTTACCTTTAATCTGACAAATGAGAAACCGGAAGTTCCAGAAACACCGAACACACCACAATCCCATGAAGAGACAAAGGTATCAAACGCACCGAAAACAGGTGACAGCACGAATATCTGGCTGCCGATCCTGCTTCTTGTAATCTCCACAGGAGGTATGGCAGGACTGTATATCAGCAGGAAAAGGAAATAAGGAAACTAAAACCAACGGTTATGATTGGGAGCTTCTATGTGAGGCTCCCTTTTTCATACAAAAATATCACAGAAAGGAACAGAAAACTATGATGAAAGCAATGGAAAAAAGACAGGAAGCACGAAAAAACCAGGAGAAAACTTTAAAGAGAATGATGGCTTATCAGAAGAAATCCGAGCAGATGGTCAACAGAAAAAGAATGAACCATCACATGATCAGAAAGGGGTAAAAGCGTATGATGAACAGAAAAGAATTTTATGAATATGTCAAAGACAATGTAAAGGAGTATCTGCCAGAGTCTTATAAGGACGCAGAAATTAAACTTCAGGAAGTAGAAAAAAACAATGGTTTGAAGCTGACAGGTATTACGATTCCGAATGGAGATCAGAGAATCGTACCGACAGTCTATCTGGATTCTCTCTACCAGGAATATATCCATGGAAAAGATGTAGACTCTTGTGTTGGCGATGTGGCTGATATGCGTATTGAGGCACAGGGAAAAGCAGAATTTTTTGATATGGGAGTTCCAGATATTCTGGATTATGAAAAGATGAAGGACAAATTACAGATGAGAATTTGTGATAAGGAATGGAATACCGATCTTCTTGCAGATAAAGTAGTCACAGAACACGGAGATTTTGCAGCTTATTATGCAGTAAATCTGGAGGAAAATGGAGAAGGGATCAGCAGTATTCCGGTAACTGTTTCTCTGATGAACGAGTGGGGAGTATCTGCCGAACAGATTCAAGCGGATGCGATGGTGGCAGACCGAAAACGTGGTGTCACACTTATGGATATGAATGAGATTATCAAATCTACGATTTTTGGTGAAGAACCAGAAAACCTGCTGAATGAAAAAATGGATATGGAAGCCATGGAAAACCCAATGTTCTGTCTGACAAACAAAGCTAAGATGAATGGAGCTTCCCTGTTACTGCAGGAAGATATTCGTAAACAGATTGGGGAATGCCTGGGTAGTGATTATTTTGTCATCCCATCTTCCATTCATGAAGTGCTGATTCTCCCTGATAACGGAATTTTTCAGGTCCCGGAACTAAATGCGATGGTAAAAGAAGTCAATGAGACACAGGTAGAAAGAGAGGAACAGCTGTCAGATAAGGTTCAGTTCTGTGATGGAAAGACAGCAGTCATGGAAAATGCTGAACGCAGGGAAGCACGGCTAGAAAAAGCAAAAGAAGCAGAAAAAACAGCTGTAAAAAAAGAAGCCAAAGGAGGAATACACGGAAAGCTGGAGAAAGCCAAGGCAGAGATCAAGGCAAAAGAAGCAGAGAAAGTGCCGAAGAATAAGTCAAAAGATCTTGCCACAGCATTATAAAGAGAAGCAACGATGATTTTAAGGGGACTGTGCTAAGCAGTCCCTGATTTTATGAAAAGGAGTAGCGCATGGCAAATAAATTATATGCAATGGAACAGCTGACGGAAGAGGTGGCAAAAGATGTAGCTGCCAGTCCGCAGGAATGGATGCGGTTCCTAAACACTGCATCCAGACTGTACAAATACACTTTTCCAGAACAGCTTTTAATTTATGCACAGCGACCGGAAGCAACTGCCGTAGCATCCATGGAAATCTGGAATCAGAAGATGTACCGATGGATCAAAAAGGGATCTAAGGGGATTGCCTTGATTGACAATACTTCCGGACCGAAAACAAAACTTCGGTATGTATTTGATGTGCAGGACACTTATAAAGTGCGGAATCTTGGAAAGGATCCTCAGTTATGGAATCTTCCAGTAGAAGGAGAACATCTGGTGGCAGATTATCTGCAGGAGCAGTTATCACTGGAAGATACAGAAGGAGGACTTGCTGAAAGTCTGCATCAGGCAGCGAAGGAGAGTATGCAGGAATGGCTTCCAGATGCATTGGAAGAACTGAGACTGGATGTGACAGGGACATTTTTGGAAGAACTGGACGAACAGAATCAGGAAGTAGAATTCCGGGAACTGATGACCAATAGTGTCTGGTATGTATTACTAAACAGGTGTGGACTGGATGTACAGGAATATCTGGATGCAGAGGATTTTCGGCATATTACGGACTTCAATCAGCTGAAAGTATTAGGACATCTGGGAAGTGCAGTCAACGAGATCAGCAGACCAGTTCTGATGCAGATTGGACGATATGTTCTGAATGATCTGGAAAATGACCTGAAAACGGTTGCAAAAGAAAAAGAAGTAGCTTATAATGAATTTAACACGTTAATTCGCGAAAGCAATACAGATAACACAGAAGATAGAGAAGAAAAAAAGGAGGAAACAGACTATGAGAGAGATCAGTTACAGCCAGAACGGAGAGTATCAGATTCCAGATATCAGCCTGGAAGAGACGAGAGGAACCATCGGCAAGTACGGAATGATGCGGAAAGAGTATCTGAGAAATCACAAGGTAGCCAGGTTCAACATTCTGACACTGCAGAACCGTCTGGACAGTCATCTGATGGAGATCGACAGCCAGGCAAGACAGAGAGTAGACGACCTGATGAACGAACTTCTGGAGAAAGATCCGGCACCGGACAAAATGGCAGACGGGATGGCATGGACCAGACACATGAACCAGATCAAGGCACAGGCAGAGGAGCTGGTGATTCAGGAGATTATTTACAGTTAAGTCTGTTCCCAACAGAAGAGGAACAGTTAGGAGAAATAAGGAAAGCGGCAGCTGCATTGGAACAGCCAGCCGCTTTTCTTATTTCCGATGAAGTGGTAAATGATATTCTCCGCACGGGAAGCGGACAGAAAAATACACTGTTTCATATTACAGCAAGACTGATTGAAGGTCTGGATAATGAAGAAATGCGGAGTTTTCTGAAAGATGAATATGGAACTGGTGGCAAAGGATTTACCATAGATGGTCAGAAAATCAGTATCTGGTATGACAATGATGGTATCCGTATCCGGCGAGGGGACTCTGCCAGAAGAAACTTTGACCGCATGGTTACGTGGGAAGAAGCAGCGAACAGAATTCGGGATATGTATGAGGATGGAAATTACGTGGATAATTTGATTTCCAATAATGCCATTGAACAGGAGCAGGAAGAAATGACCAATCTTCTTGCACTTCATTTTCGGGATACTTGCAGAAACTGGGAAAAGAAACAATCATATTCAGACTGGCAGGATGTAGTGAGTGGAGCATGGACAGATCAAGAGGAAGCAGATGCGATTGTCTATCGTTTTGAATGGCTGCAGAAATATATGGATGAGAATCCGGGAGATTATTACCGCTGGGAGATTCAGCATAATCCGGAATATTTCCAACGCTTTCAGGATCTTCAGAGGGAGCGTTCCTGGGTAGACCAGAAATTTACGGTCGAACGTCCGGCACTATCCTTTATCACACAGGATGAAATTGATGCAGTGTTAAGAAGAGGCGGTATTACTGCCGGAGGACGTAACCGAATCTATGAGTATTTCATGGAGCACCATGATATGAAAGATGCAGCTGAGTTCCTGAAAAATGAATATGGAACAGGTGGTTCTTCACCCGGAATACCAGGAGCAGATGCTTCCGACGCATCCCATGATGCAAAAGGATTAAAACTTGCAAAAGGGAAAATTGGCAGTCCAGAGGTAGAAGTTTTATTAAAGTGGAACAAGGTTGCAGAACGTGTTCGCCAGTTAATCCGCACAGATGATTATTTGTCACCGGAAGAAATGGAAAAGTACGAAGAACGACAGGAAGCACAAAGACTGGCAGATTTGGAAGAAGCACAGCAGATGTTAGGAGAACAGCTGGAGCAGGATACTTTGACAGCGGAAGATATAACTGATTTGCGATTAGTTGATTCAGAATATATGTCTGGTACCAGAACAAAAATCCACGATTTTGATTGCAAAGTTAAGGGAGAAGCGAATCGACTTCAATACACATTAGAATATCATGATGATGGAGAAGGTTTCACGATTCATACGGAAAAAGATGATATTTGGAATCGAATGTCAACACAAGAATTGGAACGTCTGGATGTAAAACTCGGACAAGAAGTACTTTATTATCATTATCACAACAAAACTGTAAATGCGGATACTTTAGATGAATTACGGGAAATCAGGGAAGAAATTATGGAGGAAGAGTCCTTGTATTTTACTGCTATTTCTCAACGTGTGTGGACAGATTATGATAAAAAAGAAAAAGAATTATCTGGAGAAGTTGAGGTATCGGAAGAAAAAGAATCTTTGGAAGAGATTAACGGAATATCAGAAACGATTCCAGCAACGAACTTCCGCATCACAGATGATGAGCTTGGACAGGGTACAGCAAAAGAAAAGTTCCGTGCCAATATCATGGCTATCCAGTTGTTAAAGAAATGTGAGGATGAGAATCGCAATGCAACACCGGAAGAACAGGAAATCTTATCCAGGTACGTTGGCTGGGGAGGTCTTGCAGATGCATTTGATGAGACAAAATCTGCATGGGAGACAGAATATCTGGAATTAAAGACCGTCCTTACACCGGAAGAATATGCTGCAGCCAGAGCTTCCACATTAAATGCTCATTATACACAGCCGATTGTGATTGAAAGTATGTATCAGGTGTTGGAGAATCTGGGATTTACAAAGGGAAATATCCTGGAGCCATCTATGGGAGTCGGGAACTTCTTTGGAAAGCTTCCAGAGAATCTAAACCAGTCCAAACTCTATGGAGTGGAACTGGACAGCATCAGTGGCAGAATTGCTAAACTTCTCTATCCAGATGCCAATATCCAGATCAAAGGCTTTGAGAAGACGGATTATCCCAATGATTTCTTTGACGTGGCAATCGGAAATGTGCCATTCGGTGCATATAAGGTCAATGACCGTCAGTATGACCGCTACAATTTTATGATTCATGATTACTTTCTTGCCAAGACTATAGATCAGTTACGTCCAGGTGGTGTAGCTGCGTTGATCACAACAAAGGGAACTATGGACAAGGCATCACCGGAAGTCCGGAAATATTTGGCAGAGCGTGCAGACTTGCTGGGGGCAATCCGACTGCCGAACACAGCTTTTAAGGCAAATGCAGGAACAGAAGTCAGTGCTGATATTTTGTTTTTCCAGAAGCGTGAGAGTTTCACAAAAGAGATGCCAGACTGGGTGAATTTGGAGAGTGATGCAAATGGGATTACCATTAACAAGTATTTTGTTCAGCATCCGGGATTGATTCTTGGTGAGATGAAAGAAGTGTCCGGTCCGTATGGTATGGAAACAACCTGTGCTCCAATGGAAGGAGCTGATCTGGAATTACAGTTACAAGAAGCTGTAAAACACATCAAGGGAAGCATGGTAGCGGCAGTAGATATAGAGGCAGAACTGGATGAGATGCCAGAGAGTATTCCGGCAGATCCGAATGTTCGAAATTACAGCTATACGGTGGTAGATGATCAGGTATATTACCGTGTCAATTCTTTGATGAATCAGGTGAAAATGCCTGCAGCCACTGCAGAACGTGTAAAAGGCATGGTTGCAATCCGTGATACCGTTCGTGAACTGATCGCCATGCAGATGGAAGAATTTGTCACAGACGAAGAAATCCAGAAACAGCAGAAAAAACTGAATCAGGTGTATGATACCTACACAGCAAAGTATGGAGTTATTGGAAGTAATGCTAACAAACGTGCATTTTCTGATGACTCTTCTTATTGTCTGCTGTGTTCCCTGGAAGACTTGAATGAAGATGGAACATTGAAGCGGAAAGCGGACATGTTTACCAAACGAACCATTAAAAAGGCGGTCGCTGTGACAAGTGTGGAGACAGCCACAGAAGCACTTGCTTTGTCCCTAAATGAAAAGGCTAAAGTAGATCTCCCATATATGGCACAGTTGACCGGAAAGACCGAAGAGAAAATCACAGAAGAGCTGGTTGGAGTTATCTTCAAAAATCCACTGACAGACCAGTGGGAAAGTGGAGATGAATATCTGTCCGGAAATGTTAGGGATAAATTAAATACAGCGAGAACTTTTGCAGAGAATCATCCAGAATTCACACCGAATGTCCGTGCATTGGAGGCAGTTCAGCCGAGAGATCTGGAAGCATCGGAGATTGAAGTGCGTATTGGAGCCACCTGGATTGAACCTTCGGATTATCAGGAGTTTATGGTGGAACTGCTTCATACGCCGAGGTATCTTGCGCAGAAGGAAATACAGGTAAAATTCTCTGAGATAAATGGTGAGTGGAGGATTACAGGAAAGAACGCCGACAGTCCAAGAAATGCGTTTGCCTATGCAACGTATGGAACGGAGAGAGCAAATGCCTACCGGATTCTGGAAGATACCTTGAATCTAAAAGATGTTAGAATCTATGATAAAGTCGTAAATGACAATGGGGATGAAGTGCGAGTTTTGAATAAAAAAGAAACTATGTTGGCATCACAAAAGCAGGATGCTTTGAAGGCTGCATTCCAAGATTGGATTTTTAAGGATCAGCAGAGGAGAGAAAGACTGGTAAGCGTGTACAATGAACGTTTTAATAGTATCCGTCCCCGTGAATACGATGGAAGTCATCTGACTTTCCCAGGAATGAATCCGGAAATAGAACTTCGACCGCATCAGAAAAATGCAGTCGCACATCAGCTATACGGTGATAATGTGCTTCTGGCACATGTAGTAGGAGCTGGGAAGACTTACGAAATGGTAGCGGCGGCAATGGAGAGCAAACGTCTGGGATTATCTCAGAAAAACCTCTTTGTAGTTCCAAACCATTTGACGGAGCAGTGGGGAGCAGAATTCCTGCAGTTATATCCAGGGGCGAACATTCTGGTAGCAACGAAAAAGGATTTTGAACCGGCAAATCGAAAGAAGTTCTGTGCCAGAATCGCTATGGGAAATTACGATGCTGTTATTATTGGTCATTCCCAGTTTGAGCGTATTCCAATCTCTGATGAGAAACAGGAAGCCATGCTTCAGAGGCAGATTGATGATCTGGAAATGGCAATCCAGAGTGCAAGGTATGAACAGGATGGTGGACGTTATACCGTCAAACAGATTGAAAAGACAAGAAAAACATTGCAGACAAGGCTGGAGAAACTGAATCAGAAAGAGAAAAAAGATCAGGTAGTTACGTTTGAAGAACTGGGAGTGGATCATTTATATGTAGATGAAGCACACAGTTATAAAAACGCATTTCTTTATACAAAAATGAGAAATGTAGCCGGGATTGCACAGAATGAAGCACAGAAGTCGGCGGATATGTTTAATAAATGTCAGTATCTGGATGAGATTACCGGAGGAAAAGGCATTACCTTTGCTACGGGCACACCGATTAGCAACAGCATGACGGAATTGTATGTTATGCAGAGGTATCTGCAGAACAGCAAATTACAAAATATGGGACTTGGACTGTTTGATTCCTGGGCCTCCACCTTTGGCGAGGTAGTCACGAGCATTGAGCTTGCACCAGAAGGAACAGGCTACCGTGCAAAGTCAAGATTTGCAAGATTTTATAATATTCCGGAACTGATGAATATGTTTAAGGAGATTGCAGATATCAAGACTTCCGATCAGTTAAAGCTTCCTGTGCCAGAGGCGGAATATGAAACAGTGGTGCTGAAACCAACGGAACAGCAGAAAGAAATCGTAGAAAGTCTGGGGGAACGTGCAGAAGTTGTCAGAAACGGAGGGGTAGATGCTTCGGTTGATAATATGCTGAAAATTACCAATGATGGAAGAAAATTGGCATTGGATCAGCGTTTGGTGAACGAATTATTGCCAGATAATCCAGAAAGCAAAATATCAGTCTGTGCAGAGAAAAGTTATGAGATCTGGAAAGACACGGCAGCACAGAAATCTGCACAATTGATTTTCTGTGACTTGAGCACACCGAAAGGTGATGGCAGTTTCAATGTTTATGATGACTTGAAGCAGAAACTGATAGCGAAAGGTGTACCGGAAAAAGAGATTGCTTTTATTCATGATGCAAATACAGAAGCAAAGAAGACGGAGCTGTTTGGAAAAGTGAAATCCGGGCAGGTTCGTTTTTTGATTGGCTCAACAGCAAAGATGGGTGCCGGGACCAACGTGCAGGACCGTCTGATTGCGTTGCACCATCTGGATATTGGCTGGAAACCATCTGATTTGGAACAGAGGGAAGGGCGTATTATCCGTCAGGGAAATCATAATAAAAAGGTTCATATCTTCCGGTATGTAACTGAATCCACATTTGACAGCTACATGTGGCAGTTGATTGAGAACAAGCAGAAATTCATTTCTCAGATTATGACCAGCAAAGCACCTGTGCGAAGCTGTGAGGATGTGGACGAAGCGGCACTTTCCTATGCAGAGGTCAAAGCTCTTGCAACCGGAAATCCAGCAGTAAAAGAGAAGATGGCATTGGATGTTGATGTGGCAAAATTAAAACTTTTAAAAGCCAACCACATGAATAACCAGTACCGCCTGGAAGATGATATTGCAAGGAATTTTCCACAACAGATTGCAAAACTGACAGAAATCATTGACAGCTACAAGGCAGACATCGCTCATTACTCAGAGCATAAAATCACAGATCCAGAGCAGTTTACTATGGAGATTGGCGGCAAAGAGTTCACAGAAAAGAAAGAGGCAGGAGCAGCACTTCTGGCGGTATGTAAAGATATTAAAGCTGTAGATGCTGCGATGGATATCGGAAACTATCAGGGATTCAATATGAGGATTCAGTTTGATGGATGGAGTAAAGAATTTATTCTATCTGTCAAACATGAGGCTGTCTCGAAAGTTCATCTTGGAGCAGATGCACTTGGAAATATTACTCGTATCAACAATCTGTTGGACAGTTATCCAGAGAAGCTTTCAGAAGCACAACAAAGACTGGAAACAGTATATGAACAGCTTGCAAATGCAAAAGAAGAGGTTGGAAAGCCATTTCCAAAAGAAGAGGAGTTGAACCAGAAACTGGAGCGACTGTCAGAATTAAATGCATTGCTCAATATGGATGAACGGGAAGATGCAGAAACAGAGGTGTCTGAATCAGATGAGAAAGAAGAAAGACCGACACGTGGTTCTATCCATGAAAAACTGCAGATTTATAAAGAAAAGAGTCAGCGGGAAAGTGAAACTGGCAAGGAAAACAGAAAACGGGACTTCGGTCTGGAATAAATAAACAGGAAAGATGGCATAATTTGGTAGAAGAAGGTTCTGCCTGTTATGCCATTTTTTAGAACACAGGAGGAATTTGAATGGCGAGAAATATGATAACAGGAAAAGAAACGCAGAAAATGCAGGAATATACGCAGGAACGGATTGCTCAGGCAGAGCGTAGAGATATAGAATTTTCAACAGATGTAAAAGAACAGATTTTTGAATATGCGAATCTGATCGGCGAGGAAGAGAAAGTTAGGAATTTGGTAAGAAATCTGGCAGATGCAGTGAGTCAGGCAGATCAAGAAGGTGTAGAGGATTTGCTGGATGACGCAAGAATGGATATTCAAGAACTGCTGGATCCAACCATAGGTAAGCTGGAATTACGTGACTATGGATATACAGCAGAAGATATGGTGCCACTTAGAAAAGAAGCAGCCTTGGATTATCACAGAATGGGTTCTAAGATTTATTGCCTTGGAAGTGATGGCAGTAAAGGTGAATATGCGAGTAAAGAAATGATACAGGCACACGACGGTTTGTTTGGAATGGAATTGCAGATGTGGGAACGGATAAAGGATAACAACCTAGATTATGCAGAAGAAAATTTAGGAGCATTTCAGGAGCCTATGAGTGTCATTGAGCAGGAAGAAGCACTGAAATTATACGATGCAGGAGCAGATATCTATCTGATCACTAATTTTTCATCACCGATGTATGTCACAGAACGTATGGAAATTGAACGAGGACCAGAGCATTATCAGATGTCTATGACAGAACTGGAGCGTTTCCGTAACCTGGAATGGGAAATGCAGAAATATCCACAGATTCAGTCATTGAAAGAAGCAAACCTGTTGTTAGGAACAAGAAGGGTATTTGGTATTTATCAGATCCGGGATGATTCACCGGGCGAAAACTATGCTTTTATGAATATGAGTTTTATTGAAAGTCATGGTATGAAGATAAAAAAAGAAGATTACAAGCTGGTCTATGTTGGTGAATTATCAGGAAATATGTCACTGGATGATATTTTTGAAAGGTTCAACATTGATAGACCGGAAGATTTCCGTGGGCATTCCCTGTCTGTCAGTGATATCGTAGTTCTGAATGACGGGGAAAAAGTAACTGCTCATTTTGTAGACAGTATCAGTTTTGAACAGCTAGATTCTTTCCTGAATCTGGAAGAACAGGTCCTTAGTGAACTGGCATATGAGGTAGGAGAACGTTACTTTGCTATTCAGAGAACAGAAGAAGGATATGATTATTCCTTTTACGATGAAGATTTCCGCTTGATGGATGGTGGCGTTTATGAGAATGATGAAATTTCTATTGAAGAAGCGGCGGAGGAACTTTTGGAAGACGAAGGCTGGACAGGAGAACGCATCCGTGGAGATTATGATCGGTTGATGGAGAAAGTAGAAGAAATGGATGAAGTTGTAATGGCAGAGATTCAGAAAAGCCAGGGCGAATATAAGCCATTGGCAAAGGTGGAGGAACTGGAAGAGGCCAATTATAACATGATTGATAATGTACTCAATAATATGCCGCCTAAGAAAGAAGCTTATCTGGAATATTATGCTGCAGAATGTGATGAAATTCATGATATGGGAGCTTATGAGAAAAGCACAGATGTGAAAGAAATCGCAGCAATCTATGAGAAGTACAGAGAAGATCCGGAAAACGCTTATAAAGGCAGTGGAATGGGGATTATTTATCGTGATCCGGAGGATAGCTTGTTTGATGAAACAGAACTGTTAATTGTAATGGGAACAACGATACACGGCGACTTCTTGGATAATGTGCGGTTTTTAAAAGATCAGCCGGTGGTGCGTGAAGGTTTGGAGAAGATTCATAAAGCATTGCCTGATTATAAATATATCCCGATTCAGGATGTGCGTGAGGCAATGTATCCGAAAAAAATGACAACAGAAGAACTGGCAGCAGCATTGGATGAGATTGCGGAAGACTTCGATCCGTATGACTATCGGGACCATGTAGAGCCAGGGCAGGATACCATACAGGAAGTCATGCTGGATCTGCAAAGTGGAAATGTTGGTTCTTATATTTCCTTTCTGAAGGATGTGATTGAAGAAGACTGTGAGCAGTCCGTGTGGGCAGGTGTTTTGCTGGAACGGCTGAAATCCTACGAACCAGATATATCCAAAGAAACAGAGCCGATGGTGTATGTGAATTACTGTGAAAAGCGAGAGCTGATGGAACCACGCTGTCAGAAGCTCTCAGATCTGGATTCCCGTACTGCACAGAAGGATAAGGAATGGTACGCAGACCGTAATCCGAGGACGGATGAGCCGATGGTAACAGCCCAGATGTTTTTTACTATATATTATGCGGAAAAAGGCGATAAAATGATGCAACATTTCAAAGGGAAAATAGATATTGGAACAGGAAATGGCGGTATTTTAAGTCAGCTGAAACTCCAAAATGAACTGAAACTTACGGATGAAAGCTGGATTGGTTATCTGAAAAACAAGGGAAATGAAGAGTTTCAGAAGTGTATGGAAGATCTGACCGATATGCAGAACCATGTGCTGCCATATTTGCAGAGCTTTTGCAGTCTGGAAGAAAAAAGTGTGCAGGAAAAGCAGGAACGGCAGGTTGCAGAAAAGCAGGACAGCAGAGTAGAAGCGTCAAGAGCAGCGAATGTGACAAAAGGGGATAATGACAAAGCTGTGAAAAAGGTAGTTTCGAGTATGCAAACAGAAAAGAATAAAGCAACTACGAAGGCAAAGAAGCCATCTATTCATGAACGACTGGAAATCAATAAGAGAAAAATCCAAGAAAAGCAGGGAAAAGATGAGCTGGAGAGAGGAGCTGATCGGGATGTAAGAACGGTATAAATTTATAGAAAGGCACTTGGCTCCGTTTTGGACATAGCAAAAGTGCTGACAGTGACGAACGAAGATGTGCTGCCTGCTTATTTGCAGAGAGTATCTGATTTTGAAGACTGCCTACTTGCAACTTGTACGAAGGAGAATCAGTGTGATGCGATTGTGACAAGGAATAAAAAGGATTTTCTTTCCTTTTGGATTACACTGCTTTCTCCGGAAGAACTGCTGAATATTTATTCGTAAAAATATGTTTTTACAATCGGCAGCAGAAGGAAAGTTGAATGATAACTCCGATCCAGCATACTGCAAAATATAAAAATTTTATAACAAAGTGGAAAACCCTGCGTAGGATCAGAAATGTTCTCACAGGGTTTCATGTATCTAATAAAATATAGAAATTTAGCGGATTTCTGCTAGAATAAGAAAAACTGTTAAAAAAATATCGTGCATAGATCAAAAAGACTATATATGGGCGACCTTTTAAAGCCGATTTATATAAAATAGAAGAAAAAAAGGTGGTCGATACCGTGGATATAAAAACAGCGGTCATATATCGGTTAAACGATCTGATTAAGCAGAAAGATATCACAGTGAATGAAGCGGCGGTGCGCTCAGGCGTCCCGCCTTCAACACTGAAAAATATTTTGTATGGACAAAGCAGGAATGCTGGCGTAGTTACAATTAAAAAGATATGCGATGGATTGGATATTACAATACAGGAATTTTTTGAAGATCCCATCTTTGCAGATTTGGAACCGGAGTTATAGGAACAGGCAAATAATCTTAGGATTCAGATTCTGCAAGATGGTTTTTTTATGGGAAAGGGTTAGAAGAAACTAACACTGGAGGATGAATATGTGTAAAATAGCAATTTGCGACGATGATAAAGAATACAGGGAGAAAATAAAGACGGTCATAGAAACGGAAGGGATTCTGTCTTCGAATGAGATACGGTTTTATGAATATGAATCAGGAAAAGAATTATTGGAAGATGCGGATATTTTGCATGATCTGATTTTTATGGATATGCGTATGCCTGGATTGGATGGAAATAAAACAGTACTGAAGCTGAGGGAATATAATGAAGCAGCGATATTGGTGTTCTGCTCCGGCTGTTTTGAACCGACTCCTGACAGCATTAATGTTGGACAACCGTTCCGGTACATCATGAAGGATCTGCATGACAGAAGTCTGAAAAAGGAAATACCTATGATTTTATTAAAAGTGAAATTGTGCTGTGGAGATTCTTCCGTGACAGTTACATCGGCGGGAAGGATAATGCGCATCCATACGGAAGACATTTTATATATCTGTCTGGCGAAAAGGGGCTGTACGATATACATTGCCAGACAGGGAAAGATAGAAGAGATGCATTGCAAGGAATCTTTAAGTGATCTGTATGAGTGTCTGGCCGGAAGGGGATTTGAGTATGCACACAACAGCTATATTGTGAATTTGGCAAAAGTGGAAGGATTGGAAAAGAACGTTGCGTTGCTGCCGTTTGGAATCCAGTTGAATGTTTCGAGGTCGAGAAAAGGACAGTTTGCCGACGCACTGATAACATTTCTTGGGGAAAGGAACGGCATGGTATGATAATAAGAGATTATTTGATTTGTCTTCTTCAGATGTATCTGTTGGAGGACTTGGAAAAGAACATACTCCCATACAGAAGAGAAAGATTCTGGGAAAAATTTCTCGTATATTGTATCGCAGCACTGGCAATGTTCGGAACCAACCGCCTGGAATCCTCAATACTTAATATGGTAATGATTCCGGTAATCTATATGATTGCGTCTATGGTTGTGTTCCGGGGAAATATATGGAAGAAGCTGGTTACGGTATGCTGCTATTATGTGCTGGCAATTATTCCCGAATTTCTCTTTGCGGCACTTACGAATGCATATGGCGTGACTGGTGCGTCCGAGGGCTTCAGGACTGAAACAGAAAAGACATTAGCACTCCTGCTGATGAGTACCATGACATTTCTGTTTATTAAATGCATTAATCAGGTAACAAGGAAAAGGGATTATCTGACGATTGAAAATAAAACATTTACAGTGCTGCTCATGCTGCCAACCGCAACGATCGTTATGTTAGGATGTATGTTTTATTCGCACACTTCTTTTGAAGGAATGAACAGGGTCATGGTTCCGGTAGGAGCTTCGCTTCTGTTAATGACGAATATCTTCATTTTCACAGTATTTGACAGGTTTGTAGAAAAATCAGAAGAAGTGAAGAAGATGGACCGGCTATACCAGAAAAGCAGGGCGGAGATTGCCAATCTGCAGTATATGAATAAGGTTAATGAGGATAACAGAGCATTCTTACACGATATAAATAAATTTATCTGTACAGTAGCCGGCTTGATAGAAGAAGGAGAGAATCAAGAGGTTAAGGACATCATGGAACATTTAGGCGTCCGGATTCAGAATCTTCAAAAAAGTGTATATTGTGAGCATCCGATCTTGAACAGCATCCTATGTGAAAGAAAATTTCTTGCAGAATCTAAGGATATATCCTATAGGATTACCCTGGGTAATGATCTCAGACTGGATTTTCTGGAAGAGTTGGATTTGATCTCGATCGTAGGGAATCTTTTGGATAACGCACTGGAAGCGGCAGAAAAGACAGAAGATGGCAGATATGTGGAATGCAGGATGTATATGGGAAATGCGGGGCATTTCCTTGTCATGGAATTTTGCAATGGGTATGTCGTCCCTCTGTTAAAGGACAAGGACAGGTACATAAGCACCAAAAGAGACGCGGACAGTCACGGGATCGGACTGCACACGGTTGGAAAACTGGTTAAAAAGTATGCGGGAATTATGCGAGTGGAGGCAGGAGAACGGGAGTTCTCTGTTAAGCTGATCTTTACAATCAAATAAGGACGTGCAAAAATCGCCCAAAAAGTTACCGTTTTTGCCACGGTAATTGAAAAGAGGGCGATTTTTGTGTAAACTTTCGGAAAAAAGGAGGCTTTGTAACTATGAAAAAAATAATCAGAAAAAACCTGGGAATCAAACTGCTTGGAGCTGTAAACTGTCTTGCACTCTGCTTGACGGCGTATACGGCAAATCTGGCGTGCAACTGGCTGTACTATCAGGAAGATGAGCCGGAAGAAGTTAAGAAAATGAGGAAATTCTAGTGTGGAAAAAAATGGCTGGCCGGCTTTTTGAACTACAAAGCAGGAATGGGATTCTTGAAGAGAAAGACCGCAGGCTGTATGAATATGCTTACGGCGTACTGCTGGGCAGGGTGGTAATATACCTTATCATCGTCATACTTGGCATCATAACGGGGAATTGGATGGAGATGATAGTCTTTTTATTGCCCTTTACTGTTTTAAGGCAGTATGCCGGAGGGATTCATTTGGAAAAGGCAGGGGGCTGCATGGCTGTTTCCGGTATCCTTGTCCTTCTATGCAGTCTGTATCTGGCGTCTGCTCCGGCTGTAATATGGCAAATGCGGATCATATGGTTTGTCGCAGTTGGCGTTATATTTATCATGGCGCCGGTAGATGCCAGCAGCAAGAAGTTGGATGCGAAAGAGAAAAAAGTTTATGGGATGCGCGCGAGGGTAATTTTAGTTATTGAATGCGCGATAGCAGGTGTTTTTTCTGTGATTGGATATTCCCTGATCGTAAACGGGATTATGGTAGCGCATATTGTTTTGGCGTCCGGTTTGATATTGGGATGGATCAAAAATTTTTTTGACAAAGAGTTAGATATAACTAATTACAGGTAGAAATAAGAAGTGATTGAGAAAAACATATTACAAAATGATGGTAAACAGAGAGAAAAAGAACATTATGCCAGAGGAATATAAAAGTGAATATGAAATTGATAAAAAATACGGAAAATATTAGTAAAGAGAAAATAACCTTGTTTTGTCTGCCATTTGCGGGAGGCGGTGCTTCTGCTTATAACCAGTGGGCGAAAAAGATGCAGGGGAAAGTAACGGTATGTCCAGTTCAGCTTCCGGGAAGGGAAGAACAGATCATGGAGAAACCGTATATAGATATGTCGGTTATGTTAGATGACCTGGAAGAGGCTGTAAGAAAGGTTGTGTACGGACCGTATGCCTTATGGGGACACAGTATGGGTGGGAAGATCTCTTATGAGCTGGAAAAACGGTTGGAGGCAGCGGGATATACTGCAAAATGTCTGTTTATTTCCGGCAGCCGGGTTCCTAGTATTCCGGAGCCAAATCCAATCTATCATCTTCCGGATGAAGCGTTTAAGAGGGAACTGGGAAGATTTGAAGGGACGCCAAAAGAGATACTAGAGAATCAGGAATTGTTGGATTTCTTTCTGCCTATGCTGCGGGCGGATTTTACCATGGATGAAACGTATTATGATAAAGCGGGAGTAGTGCTGCATACACCTATCTCTGCATTTGGCGGAGAAAAGGACGACGAAGCGGATGAGAGTGCGATCTTGGAATGGGGAAAGTATACGGACAATGATTTTAACTACCGGATATTTCCGGGAGGACATTTTTATCTGAGGGATTGTGAAGACGAAGTAATAAGTGAGGTCATGAGACTGCTTTAGAGAATGAAAAATGGAGATTAAACGATACGGAGAAAAGGAATTTCTGTCAGCAGACAAACTTTATATCCGTGAAAATGAGATACATATATGGTGTATCCGCTGGCCTGAAATGACAGATTTCTGGAAGAACCATGAATATATCCTGAGTGGGCAGGAATTGGAGCAAGCCGGAAGATTCCGTTTTCCTGAAGACAGGATGCGTTATATAGCCGGGAAGGTTGTCGTGCGGATCCTCTTAAAAAGATACTTAGATATGGAAACGATTGATTTTTCTGTCAATGAACTGGGTAAGCCTTATCATAAAAAGATTGCGGGAAAGCGGACAGTGGATTTTAACATTTCGCACTCGGGTGAATTCATACTGGCGGTATTCGCTGTCGGAATGGATATCGGAGTAGATGTGCAGGAGATGGCAGAGTGCTCGGACTATAGGGAGATAGCGGAAAATTTTTATACTGCAGAAGAAGCGGAAGATGTAAAAAATGAAGGACCGGATCTGTTTTTTCAGTACTGGGCGGCGAAAGAGGCATATGTAAAGGCGCTTGGAATTGGATTAGGAAGAGGAATGGATTTCTTCTCTGTCAGAAACGAGAAAATTGCAGAAAAAGATAAGAAAGATCAGGACTGGTTTCTGTATCCGGTCAGGATCAAAGGATATGCTGCGTATGTGGCGGCGCATAAGAAAGGAGACAGATAAAATGGGTTATAAGAAAGATATGAGCAAATATGAGAATCTGGAAGGCTGGGAGAGATGTGGATTTGGAGAACAGCTTGATAGGTGGGCGGAAAAATATGGAGAAAGAATTGCGGTCACGGACAGTGAAGACGAGATCAGTTATATGGAATTAAAGCAAAAAGCAGATTGTCTTGCGGCAGCTTTTCTGCGTAAAGGGATTTTAAAGGGAGACAAAGTGCTTGTGCAGCTTCCGAACAGGATTTCTTTTGTGATCGTGTTTTTTGCGCTTTCCAAGATTGGGGCGGTGCCAATCATGATGCTGCCGGCCCACAGGGAGGCGGAACTGGAAGGAATTATTGAACTGGCAAAGCCGGCCGCTTATATTGTGGTGGAGAAATATCTGGGATTTTCATATGTGCCGATGGCAAATGCGATGAAAGAGAAATATTCATGTATCCGGCATATATTTGTAGATAGCGAATCCGGGGATATCAGTGGAATGATTGCGGAAACGTATGGAGAAAATGGAGCATTTCCGGCTGTGGATGGGTATGAAACGGCGGTGCTTTTGCTGTCCGGCGGGACGACAGGGGTTCCGAAACTGATTCCGCGCACCCATACGGATTATATGTATAATGCCCGCATGTCCGCGAAGAGATGCCGTCTGGATAGCAGTGACGTTTATCTGGCGTCTCTTCCGGTAGCTCATAATTTCCCGTTATGCTGCCCGGGGCTTTTAGGCACGCTGGACGTGGGAGGAAAAGTTGTGCTTGCGTCTGCGACCAGCCCGGATGATATCCTTGACGCAATTACAGAGGAAGGTGTCACGATAACGGCATTGGTTCCTGCTATGGTTACTGTGTGCATGGAAATGCTGGAATGGGATGAAGATTATGATATATCCAGCCTGCGGATTTTGCAGGTGGGCGGCGCAATGCTGGAAGATTCCCTTGCGGATAAGATCATTGAAGAATGGCCGTGTAAACTGATGCAGGTATTTGGTACGGCGGAGGGGCTACTGTCCTTTACTAGCCCGGAGGATGAAGGTTCCCTGATCGCAAGATGCCAGGGAACTCCGGTGTCTCCTGCGGATGAAGTGAAGATTGTGGATGAAGAAGATAAGGCCGTACCGGAAGGAGTTTTTGGGGAATTATTATCCAGAGGCCCGTATACGATTGATGGTTATTATATGGCGGAGGAAGCGAATAAAAAGAGCTTTACGTCGGACGGATTTTACCGGACGGGCGATAAAGCTATGTGGACGAAAGACGGAAGGTTACGTTTGGGCGGGAGGATCAAAGAGCAGATTAACCGCGCCGGAGAAAAGATCATGCCTTCAGAGATTGAAGCTTATCTTTGCAGGCATTCGAAAATCAAAGAGGCAGCCGTTGTCGGCGTTACGGATGAAACCCTTGGAAACCGGATATGTGCATTCCTTGTGACCGATGATGAAGCCGGGATCGATTTGCAGGAAATACACAGGTTCCTGCGGGAAATAGGCGTTGCGGCGTATAAAATGCCGGATCAGATAGAACGGGTAGAGACATGGCCGCTGACCAGCGTAGGAAAAATAGATAAGAAAGCATTAGAACGTATGGCGCAGGAAAAATAGAAGGAGACAGAATCATGGAATATATAGAGATAAAGGAACAGATCAAACAAAAGCTGCCGGTAGCCAGAGATTTGGGGGATTCCGAAAATCTGCTGGAGCTTGGGCTTTCATCCCTGACAATCATGCGTCTGGTAAACCAGTGGAGAAAACAGGGGGTTAAGGTTTCATTCGGTTCATTGATGGAAAATCCTACCCTTGAAGGCTGGTGGGCGCTGATCCAGCGCAGCATGAAGAAAAAAGCGGGCAAAAAACGGGCGCAAGAATCTAAGATAACGCCGGAAAAGGATATGAAACAGCCGTTTCCTTTAACAGACGTACAGTATGCATATTGGGTTGGCAGGGATGAAGAACAGGCTCTTGGAGGAATAGACTGTCATGCGTATTTAGAGTTTGATGGGGGAAATATAGATCCGGAGCGTCTGGAAAAAGCATGGAATGTACTGCAGTATCATCATCCTATGCTGCGCGCCTGCTTTTTGGATGATGGAACACAGAAAATCCTGGATAAGCCGTATTGTGAAAAAATAAAGGTTCATGATTTTTCCCGGATGTCATCTGAGGAAGCAGAGGCAATGGCAGTATCTGTCAGAGAACGTTTATCCCATCGGAAGTTAAAGATTGAGGAAGGCGAAGTAGCAGGAATAGAGCTTACGCTTTTTCCTGAAAATAAGGCACGCCTTCATGTGGACATGGCACTTTTGGTTGCTGATGTACAGAGTCTGCAGATATTATTGAGGGATTTGGCATCTGCTTACCGAGGGGAAAACCTGCCGAAAGAATCAAAAGGGTGGAATTTTGCTTCCTATCTAGAACGGCAGAAACAGGAAGAAGGGGAGGAACGGAAAAACGCAGAAAAATACTGGAAGAATCGTTTAGAGCATTTGCCAAAAGGCCCTGACCTTCCATTGGCAAAACGTCCGCAAGAAGTGGAAAAAACGGTGTTCAACCGCAGGATTGTGAGAATCGAAAAGGAAGAATGGGATCATTTGCAAATGCGGGCAAAAAAATACCAGACAACTCCGGCAATGGTTCTTCTTACTGCATATGCGGTGGTTCTGGAACGATGGAGCAGGAATCATTGTTTCCTTATTAACATTCCGTTTTTTAACCGGAAAACAGAGCAGCAGGGGTTAGAGGAAGTAATAGCAGATTTTACTACTCTGTTATTGCTGGAGATTAACTGCGAAGAAAATCCGACTTTTGCGGAATTGTTGGACAGGATTCAGAAGCAGCTTCATGAGGATATGAAGTATACGGCATATTCCGGCGTGCAAGTACAGAGAGACATTGCGCAGATGTGTGGTGACGCATCGGCAGTGGCGCCGGTTGTTTTTGCCTGCAATCTGGGAACGCCGTTGGTAAATGATACGTTCCGGAATGAACTGGGGCAGTTTTCCTATATGATTTCCCAGACGCCGCAGGTGTGGAATGATTTTCAGAGTTATGAAGATGAAAATGGCGTACAGCTTACATGGGACAGCGTGGATGAGTTATTCCCGGAGAATATGATCCCGGATATGTTGGAGAGTTTTGAGATTCTTCTGCATGAATTGGGAAAGAAGGACTGGAATCAGAGATTTGATGTGCTTCCTGAAAAAAGAAAAAGAGAAATTGAAGATACAGCGCGTACAGGAGTGCCGGAGCGTGTGGAATGCCTGCATTGGGCTGTTATGAACCATGCGGAAGTTTGCCCGGAAGATATTGCGCTTATTGATGCGGGAAGCGGAAGATCGGTATCCTATGGGGAATTAAAAGCACGGGCAACAGCAGTGGCGGCAGGAATTTCAGAAAAGGATATTAAGGGCGTCCCGGTTGCACTTACCCTGCCGCGCGGGATAGAACAGATCGAGTCGGCATTAGGAATTTTGCTTTCCGGAAATTCATACCTTCCGGTCAGCTTAAGCCAGCCTAAAGATCGGAGAGCGTTAATCCATGAGAAGACGGGAGTCCGCTATGTGGTCACGAATCGGGAATTATCCGAAAAACTGGACTGGCCGGAAGGTACGGAAATCCTTGTGATGGAAGGTATGGAAGAGGGACAGGAAAATGTGAGACTGCCAGAGGTGTCGCCGAAGGACAGCGCCTATATCATCATGACGTCAGGCTCTACAGGTGTTCCGAAGGGTGTAGAGATTGCGCATGAAAGCGCATGGAATACGGTTCAGGATATTAATGAAAAGTACCATGTGACAAGTGCAGATCGGGCGCTGGCTGTATCAGCTATGGATTTTGACCTGTCGGTATATGATGTTTTTGGAATTTTAGGCGCAGGAGGAACATTGGTATTGCTTCCAGAGCAGGAGAGAAGGAATGCGGATTACTGGCTGGAACAAGTGTTGAAATATCAGATTACCGTTTGGAATTCAGTGCCGGTGCTTCTGGATATGCTTTTGATACGGGCGGAATCCATGAAACAGAAACTGCCGATCAGGGCGGTTATGCTTTCCGGAGATTGGATTGGGATGGATCTCCCGCAGAGGGTTGCGGCATGGACAGAGGATTGCCAGTTTGTCGCTATGGGAGGAGCTACAGAGGCAAGTATCTGGTCCAATTATCAGAATGTTACCCTGCCGATGCCGAAAAACTGGAAATCTATTCCCTATGGAAAGCCACTCAGATATCAGGCATATCGTGTTGTGGATGAGTATGGAAGGGATTGCCCTTACTGGGCAGAAGGCGAACTCTGGATTGGCGGTTTTGGTGTAGCAAAAGGATATAGGGGAGATTCTGCGCTTACGGGGCAGAAATTTATCACAGATCAGTATGGAAGATGGTATCGGACCGGTGATCTCGGAAGAATCTGGGATGATGAGATAATTGAATTTTTGGGAAGAAAAGATCATCAGGTAAAGATCCGTGGACACAGGATTGAATTGGGAGAAATTGAACATGCGATTCAGGAGTTTCCGGGTGTGGCTCATGCAGTTGTTGATACAGTTAGTGATGGTCATGGCAATAAAACGCTGGCTGCTTATATCGGAGCGCCGATACAGGAAGATTCTAAAGTTACAACGTATTTGTACGGCACAGATATCTTTGGCGGGGGCTGGAAAGAACTGAAGGATGATGTCAGCAATTGGCAGATGCAGCAGGAACGGAAGACAGCATACAAAAATTTCCTTGCCTATGCAGACCAGAGATGTGTACAGCTTATGCTGGAGACACTCATAGAGTTAGGCATTTTTGTATCAGAGAAGGAAGTTCTTTCGCAGAAGGAAATTTTTGAAAAAGGGAGCATTACGGAAACACAGAAGAATACTGTGGCAAGATGGTTGGAAATTTTAAAGAAGGAAGGAATCCTGAGAGAAGAGGACGGCAGACTATCGCGTACCGGGAAGGAAGTGGCTGTACCGGAAAAAGCTGGAGATACGGAAACGTATTTTAATAAACTGAAGCCGTATCTGAAGCATATGGTTACTGGGAATGAAGTTCCGCTGGACGTATTTTACCAGAAAGAGCCGGCTTTGGCTCCGAATATGCTGCTTCGGAGGATTCCGGGCTGCGAGGAAACAGTGGAAAGACTGGTGCAGGGATTAAGGCTTCTGGCAGAAGAACGCAGAAAAGAGCCACTCCAGATTATAGAAATTGGTACAAGGGACACTGCAATTACAAGACAGTTTTTGAATGCACTGGAAGATGTAAGCGTGGCTTATACTTATGCGGATTCTTCAAAATATTTTCTGCAGGAAGCAGAGAAAGAACTTGCGGGATATGAGAGAGTCGAGTTTGAGATGCTGAATCTGGAAGAAGGCATGGATAAGCAGCAGATGTCCTTGCATAGTTATGACATTGTGATATCGGTAAATGCTTTACATAGAAATATTGATGCTGCTGATGCGGTAAAGAAAGTAGCGGAATTACTGAAGCCAAACGGAATATTGCTGATGACTGACCTTGTGGTAAGGACATACCTTCAGGAACTTACAGCGGCTTTTTTGGAAAATGGTTTTGCGGATATTCGGGACAAGAGAAAAGAAGCAGGGCTGGTTACCCCGGATTGCCTGCTGTGGAGAGAATGTTTATCAGAGGCAGGATTGGGCGAAGACTGTGCTGTGACAGAGAGATATGGAAGATGTATATGCTGCAGCAGACAGCAGGCGTCTGTCCTGTCCTATCATAATGGAGCACTAAGGGAATATCTGTCAGAAAAACTGCCGGAGTATATGGTTCCACAGAATTATCATTTCATGGAGCAGCTCCCAACATTGTCCAATGGGAAGATTAACAGGAAGCAATTGCGGGAAGATTTTAAAGAAGAAACTGCGGTTATCCGATTTTCAAAGGCAACGACAGAAACAGAAGAAAAGCTTTTAGATATCTGGAAACAATTATTTGGATATGAAAATATCGGAATTGAAGATAATTATTTTAGCCTTGGGGGAGACTCGCTGATTGCCACAAGGTTGATCTCGGAAGTACAGAAAACCTTCGGCTGCAAAATAACGATCAGCACGATTTTTGAAAATCTGACCGTAAAATCTCTGGCAAAAGCTATTGAACAGTCCGAACAGAAAGAAGAAGATACACTGCAGATCAAACCGAATCTGGAGGAAGCATATCATCCGTTCCCATTAACCGATGTGCAGTATGCTTACTGGCTTGGCAGAAGCGGATTGTATGAATTGGGGAATGTTGCAACGCACTGTTATTTTGAACTGGATGCAGACGGCCTTGATACTGAGTGCGCAGAGACGGCATGGAATCTGTTGATACAGAGGCATGGGATGATGCGTGTTATTATCCAGCCGGATGGTATGCAGCGCATACTGGAGAATACTCCCCAGTATCATATTGACGTGACGGATATCCGACAATTGGAAGTGACAGAAAAAGAAAAGGCATTGGATGAAAAACGGGCAGAGATGTCTCATCAGGTAATTCAGACAGATGAATGGCCTCTGTTTGATGTGCGAATCACTAAAATAGAGGACCAGAAGCATAGAATCCATATCAGTTTTGACAATATTATCTTTGATGGCTGGAGTATGTTCCATCTCTTAAATGAGTGGGCAGAAGTATATCGAAATGGAAAAGCGGAAATGCCGATTACTTTGTCTTTCCGGGATTACGTGCTGGGACTGGAGCAGATAAAGTCTACCTCTGCTTATGAGAAAGATAAAAAATATTGGGAAGACCGGGTGGAGACTTTTGCGGACGCACCGGATCTGCCGCTTGCAAAGAACGAAAGCCAGATTACAGAGCAGCGTTTCTGTCGCCGGAGCGCAAAACTGTCACAGAAAGAATGGCAGTCTGTAAAAGACGCGGCGGGAAGACTGGAGGTAACGCCTTCTGTTCTTTTGATGAGTGCTTATGCGGAGACTCTCCGCTTGTGGAGCAGTAATAAGGATTTTACACTTAATCTGACGCAGTTTGACCGGAAACAATTGCATCCGGAAGTGAACAATCTGGTTGGAGATTTTACAACACTGACATTGCTGGAGATAAAGAATGCAGGGAATAATTTTGCGGAAAGGACAAAGGCAATTCAGAAGCAGCTTACAGAAGATCTGGAGCATACAGCTTATGGCGCGGTTGAACTGGAGCGCGAATTAAAGAAAAAGACTGGAAATATGCGGGGCGCTATTATGCCGGTAGTGTTTACCAGTGGCCTTGGCGTGGAGCAGTGGAATGAAGGAAAGTGGCTTGGAAAACTGAACTATAACATTTCACAGACGCCGCAGGTGTGGCTGGATCATCAGGTGGTTGAAATGGATGGCTGTTTATGCCTGTTTTGGGATTCCGTGGACGAATTATTTTATCCGGGAATGCTGGATGAGATGTTCCGGGCATATACCGGCCTGCTTCATACGCTAGCAGTTCATCCGGAGATCATGCAGGAAAAAACGGCAAGTCTGGTAACAGCGGAAATTTCAGAAAAACGGCGTCAGGCGAATGAAACGGCGGCTGAATTTGAAGAGAAAACGTTGGATGGATTATTCTTGGAGGCGGCAGACAAATTTCCGGATAAGGAGGCGCTGGTAACGTGCAGCAGGCGGATGACTTATCGGGAGATAAAAGAAGAGGCGTTTTACATTTCCGGGCAGTTGAAGAGCATGGGAATAAAAAAAGAAGAGACGGTAGCTGTATTTATGGAAAAAGGGTGGGAGCAGGTAGTTGCTGTTTATGGAATCCTGTTTGCCGGAGCCGCATATCTTCCGATAGATATCCATAATCCGAGAGAACGAGTTGAAAAGATTCTCCGTGACAGTGGAACAAGAATCATTCTTGTGCAGAATCAGGCGTATGATCAGGATACCGAATGGCTGCACGAGTGGGATTGTATTTCTGTGTCTGGATTAAAAACCGATTCTGAATACAAAGCACAGGAGAATAAGGCGGGAGACCTTGCGTATGTAATCTATACGTCGGGAACAACCGGGATGCCGAAAGGAGTAATGATTACTCACCATAATGCAGTGAATACAATACTGGATATCAATGCACGCTATCAGATTACAGAACAGGATACGGCGTTTGGAATCTCCAATCTTCATTTTGACCTGTCTGTTTATGATGTTTTTGGCGTTTTAGGCGCAGGTGGGAAATTGGTTCTTCCGGATCCGGAATATGGAAAAGATCCAGCGCATTGGATTCACTGGTTGAATCATGAGAATATTACCGTATGGAACAGCGTGCCAGCTTTTGTAGAAATGCTGGCAGAATATGAGGAATATCAAAGGCAGGTAACTTCACAATCGTTGCGGTTGGTAATGATGAGTGGCGACTGGGTTCCGGTTTCACTTCCGGGGAGAATCCGTAATCTGTTTCAGAATGTTGAGATTGTTGCACTTGGAGGAGCGACGGAAGGCAGTATTTGGTCCAATCATTTCGAGATCCCAGAGATTGTGCCGGAAGATTGGAAGAGTATTCCGTATGGGAAACCGCTTGCAAACCAGAAGTATTATGTTCTGGATCAGAATATGGAAGATTGCCCTGACTGGGTACCGGGAACACTTTATATTGCCGGAGATGGCGTTGCACAGGGATATTTAAACGATAATGAAAAAACAGAAGAAAAGTTTGTTGTTTTAGATAGAACTGGGGAACGATTGTATTGTACTGGAGATGTGGGACGGTATTGGAATGAAGGTAATATTGAATTTCTTGGAAGATTGGATAATCAGGTAAAAATCAATGGATATCGGGTAGAATTGGGCGAAATTGAAGCTGCATTACGAAGGATTCAAGGTATAACTGAAGCGTTTGTTTTTTTTAAAAGGGATAATGCGATAGAAGACATATGTGCTGTATTAGTAGAGGAAAAAAGGTATCGTGACCGGATAGACAAGTTTTATAAGGAAATGTTAAAAAAAGATCTTCCGATCTATATGATTCCAACAGAATATATTAAAACGAATGCTATTCCGCTTAATTCAAATGGGAAAAAGGATATTCATAAAATTTTGATTGTTGCAGAAAAAAATAGAAAGCCTATTTTTAAAAAGAATAATAATTGTAAACAGCTTACTCAACTTCAGGAGCAATTACTCGCAATTTGGAGAGAAGTTTTAAAAATTGAAAATATTGATATAAATGATAACTTTTTTGAAATAGGTGGAAATTCGATACAGGCAATACAAATTACTAACCAAATGACGGAGAAAATAGGGTGTTTTATGGATATCGGCAAGTTATTTGAGTATCCGACTATCAGCAAAATCGAAAGATATATATTAGAGGAAACGTAATGAGTAAATACATATTTAATAATGATACCGATATTTTGGAGTTTTTGGAGCAACTTAGAGAGAATGGCATTCAAATTTGGGGAGAAGGGGAGAAAATTCGATACAGATCTAAAAACAGACAATTGGCACCGGAAACATTAAGGATTCTTAAAATGGCTAAAGGTCAAATTTTAGATTTCTTTCGAATGATCGAAAAAAATGTGATTCCATTAACATCAATACAAACAGCTTATGTTGTGGGACAAACGGCTGGGTGTGAGTTGGGAAATATAAATGCGCATTATTACATCGAATATACAATAGAATCTTTGGATGTTGAACGACTTGAGCAAATGATAAATCTGGTTATTTCTAAAAATGATGCATTACGGTTGATTGTAACACATGAGGGGAAAGCGAGTTTTTTAGATAATGTGCCATATTATTCTGTGCCAGTTTATTCATTATATGATGGGAATGATAGAGAGCAAAAGCGGCTAGAGAGAAGTCATCATAGGTATAATTATTATAAATGGCCCATGTTCCATTTTTGCGTTGGGAAAACATCAGGAAAGACAAGTGTTTTACATGTAGATTTTGATTGTATTATTTTGGATGCATGGAGTGCAAAATTACTGTTGAACGAGATTTTCAGTTTGTACTATGGAAAAGATGTTAAATTTCCACGAATCTCTTTTATGAATTACATGAGATTAAAAACAGATAAAGGAGATTTGGAAGCTGAAGAATACTGGAAAGAAAAAGTAAAAAATATGCCGAGCTTTCCCAAACTGAATTACCAGAAAAAATTTGCAGAAGTGCAGAATGTAAGATTTGATAGAATTGAATGTGATTTTTCTTTTATAGAAACACAACGATTATATCAGAAAATAAAAAACTATCATTTTACTCCTGCTGCAGTAATTTCTACAATTTTTATGAAAACACTGGCACAATATAGTGAAACTCCAGGACTTTCCATAAATGTAACATTGTTTAATAGACAGTTATTGCATGAAGATGTGAATGGGATACTGGGTGAATTTACTAACAATGCAGTAATATCATACCAAGAAAAAACGGATTCTTTATTGGATGCTATTCGAGCAACTCAAGAACAGATGTGGCGGTTAGTTCAATATAGAAAATTTGAAGGAAGCAATATATTAAAAATGCTTTCTTCAGGTAGAGCAGGAAAAGCGATTATGCCAGTAGTGTTTACTTGTATGCTGGAGGGGAATGTGTCTAAGGTAACAAAAAAAAGATATTCATTCAAAGAAGAATATGCGATAAGCCAAACACCGCAGGTGGTTTTAGATCACCATGTAAGAGATGATTTGGGATATTTGAAGATTTCATGGGATTATATTATTGACATCTTTGATAAACAATATATTACTGATATTTTTGGCGCTTATGTAAATAATATAAAGAAATTTATGGAAAAATATTAGGGAGAATAAAAATATGTTTGTAAAAGAATTGGAAATTACTTTGGAAAATGGAATGAAAATTTCAGGAGAATTAGATTTGCCAGAAAGGCAAGGTCAATGGAAAACGATTATTTTATTTCATGGTTCCGGTCCATCTGATCGGCACGCTACAGTTGAATCCATGGGAGGTATAGTATCCCGTAATTTTGATTTATTGAGCGAAGGGTTTGTGAAAGCTAGATATGCGGTATTTCGTTATGATAAAAGAGAAAATTATGATATAGAAATAATTATTCGGGATGCCAGAGAGGTAACGAGATTTGTTTCTGGCTTGTCTGAAGTGGAAGGAATTCTGTTTTATGGATGGAGTGAAGGAGTACGAGTTTGTACAACTTTAGTTTCAGATTTTCCGAATGCGCAGGCTTTGATTCTTCAGTCGGGTATTGCAGAAGGATGGAGTTCCTATTTCTCTTATATATTGCGCGAACTTACAGTAGAAAAGTTGAAAGAGTTGGATAACAATAATGATAGCATATTAGAAATTTCGGATTTTTTGAATTGCATACCGGACTCCACATCTATCTCTTTCTCTCTGTATTTACTTATTCTTGGTACGGATAAGGAGGGAAATATGAAATTTAATGAAGAACTTGATCCAGAAGGGAAAGGAAGATTCAGCATAATAGATAATTGGATACCATTGGCAGATGAAATAGTTGCAGATCCTACTACTTTAATTCGATTTGCTGAAAATGCTCCTGGAGAAACATGGGCAGGAATATTAGATGACATAAAAAAAATCCAATTACCTATTTTAGTACTTCATGGTTTGAATGACGGATGGATTTCTCCGGTAGAAGCTGTGCAAATAGCAAAGGCAGCAAGGAATAATGCAGATATAATTTTGTTTAAAGGGTTGGGACATTCACTTTCTAAGGTAAGTTCTCCATTAAAGGATGAAGGCGGTACTATAGAAGATGAGGTTATTGTGAGAGTCGTAGAATGGCTTAAAAAGAATGTGGAATAGTTGAGGAAAGGAAATGTATATGATGAACGATCGAGAGTTTTCTAATAGAAAGGAAACATTACATGGAGAATTTTATGAAAATGCATTGAAATATCCAGAGAGAATTGCGCTTATCTATGAAAATGAGAAAGTTTCTTATAAGATGTTGCGTTTATATGCGTTGCGTGCAGCAAACTATATGTGGCAAAGAGGAGTAAGAAGAAATGATAAGATTGTAGTTATATTGCCGAGAGGTATTGGACAAGTAGCTGCATTGTTAGGAATTCTTGCAATAGGTGCAGCGTATGTTCCGATTGCGATGAAGCAGCCGTTAGGACGTCGGAAAAAAATCATAGAAAATGTCAAGCCGGCTCTTGTATTGCAGGATGAAGCCTTTTTAGAAGAGAATCCATGGACTGGGTGTATTGAAAATAATTCAAAAGATACTGCCTATATTATTTATACATCGGGCTCTAGCGGAGAACCTAAAGGAGTAGAAATGAGTCATGTGGCTGCAATGAATACAATAGAAGAAATTTTACATATGTGGAATATTGGTGCGGAAGATTCCGTATTAAATATATCAGCATTTGATTTTGATTTGTCGGTTTTTGACATATTTGGTCTTTTAACTGTTGGAGGGACAATTGTTTTAATTGATGAAGACGACTTTAGAGATCCAGAAGTATGGAAAAATCTGATAGAGATTTATGGAATTACTATTTGGAATAGTGCCCCCGCGTTATTGGACATGTTTTTGATAATGGGGGAAAATAATCATTTTGGTAAATTGCGGTTGGCATTAGTGTCAGGGGACTGGATTCCTTTATATTTACCGGAGAAATGGTATAAAGTAACTTCAGCAAACTCGCAATTTGTAGCGTTGGGCGGAGCGACAGAAGGCGGAATTTGGTCCAACTATTATTGCGTTTCAAAAGTAGATAAATTGTGGAATTCTATTCCTTATGGGCAAGCATTACCAAAACAGAAATATAGGATTACGGATGAAAATTTTGTGGAGTGCGGAGTTGATATTCCTGGTGAATTGCAAATTGGAGGTGGAAGTCTGGCGAAAGGCTATATTAATGATGAAGAGCTAACAATGAAAAAGTTTATTACGGATGTAAAAGGGGAACGTTGGTATAGAACAGGAGATCGGGGAAGGCGATGGGCAGATGGAACGATAGAGTTTTTAGGGCGAATGGATACCCAAGTAAAGATACGTGGACATCGAATTGAGTTGGGAGAAATTGAAAGTGTATTAAAAAGTATTTCAAGAATAAAAGAAGCCGTAGTTGTTGCTCAGGGGGATAAATACCATAAAGAATTAGTTGCATTTTACTTGGGAGAGTACATTGCAGAGAGTGAAATAGAAGATTATCTTAAGATACATCTTCCTGAGTATTCTATACCGAATTCTATAAACAGATTAGAAAATTTTCCTCTTAATGCAAATGGAAAAGTTGATAGAAGAAGATTGGCAGAATATCAGAAAACTGATAGTGTGGAAATAATGTCTGACAAAGTATTAAATATTGTACTGATGATTTGGGAGGAGCTATTGAAAAATAAAGTGGCTGATTTGGATGAGAACCTTTTTAAGATAGGTGCAGACAGCTTGCTTGCGGCTAGATTTGTTGCGGCTATTAATGCTCGTTGCGGAATAGAGGTACGCATGAAAGAGGTCTTTATGAATCCATCAATTAACGCACTAACAAAATTGGTTGATAAGAGAAAAAATACAGATATAGCAGAATTTGTAGAAGAGGGGGAAATTTAAAAAATGCAGGACACGAAAAAAGTAGCAGGAGAATTATTAGTAGAGCTTGAAAAAAAAGGCGTTACTTTTGAAACTGTTGATGGAAAATTAAAATATAAAGATTCCAAAGGGA
>OMGX01000054.1_pt1 | contig 60945 bp, 56 predicted proteins | sample 1674381 | NCBI WGS metagenome assembly OMGX01 (sample SAMN05578582, study PRJEB25193) | human gut metagenome | biome: Human Microbiome; feature: human-associated habitat; material: feces | host: Homo sapiens | place: USA:Birmingham | reverse complement strand
TGACTGGAGTTCAGACGTGTGCTCTTCCGATCTCTGCTGCATAACGGGTACCTTGCAAGAAACAGCGATTTTCTGCCGCAGGCAGCTCCTTTATGCAGCAGTTATGTTTTTGACTTTCCAGAGACAAAATCTTTTTTTGCAAACAGCACAACACCAACGCAGATGGAAGATGGCGTCAATGAGGATGGACTGGCAGTAGGGCTTACTTTTTTGTATCCGACTGTCAGAAAACCGGGACTTCATGCGGGATTGCTGGTACGATATCTGCTGGAACACTGTCAGGATGTGCCGGAAGCGATCAAGGCACTTAAACATCTTCCGATCTCTTCGATGCAGACTTTGACCCTTGCGGACAAAAATGGAAGAATTGCGGTGGTGGAATGTAACTGTGAAGAGGTAGAGGTTTTATATCCAAACAAAGAGAATTTTCTGGCGGCAACCAATCATCTGCAAAGCAACAAGATGTGTCGCTATCAGACTCGGATGCCGGATCTGATTCACTCGCAGGAAAGACTGAAAACGGCGCGGGGAAAACCACCCTTGCGCAGATCCTCTGCGGGCTGGCGAAGCAGACAAGGGGGCATATTCTGATAGACGGAAAAAAAGCAAGAGCGGCAGTCCGGCGCAGGGAGATCTATTACTGCGGCAACGACACGTCAACACAGTTTTTTACGGCAAGCGTGGCGGAGGAGCTGCTGCTGAATACCGAATTGACAGAAGAAAGCAAAGACCGTGCCAGACACTTGCTGAAGGAATTTGGCCTTTACGAGTACAGGGACACGCACCCGTCCACCCTGTCCGGCGGACAGAAGCAGCGCCTTGCCATCGCCTGCGCCATCTTTTCCGGCCGCAGGATATTGATACTCGATGAGCCCACCAGCGGACTTGATGGGCAGAATATGCGCCTGATCGCGGAAAGGTTGAAAAACGAAGCGTGGAGCGGCAGAACCGTTCTCGTGATCACCCACGACAGGGAGCTGATCGAGAGCTGCTGCGATAACGTTGTGGAGGTCGGTACAAAGCCCAGTGAGGTACAGTGAACGCCTTTTGCCATTGAGCCAAAGCGGGGCAAATGCACGAATGTTACTTTGCGTTGCTTGCCGCAACGGTGTTGCTGCTGCTATACTATGTGTGGAATCTTTGAGGGAAGGAGGGATTTCTATGTTTCAAGAAAACCTTCGCCTGAAACGCAGGGAGCGAGGTCTTTCGCAGGAGAAATTGGCATCACGTCTCCATGTCGTCCGGCAGACCATTTCAAAATGGGAGAAAGGCCAGTCGGTTCCCGATGCTGAGCAGTTGATAAAGCTTGCTGTCATTCTTGAAACGACTGTAAGCGAGCTTTTGGGCACCCAGGCGGAAGGCAAAGAGGAACCGAACCAGTTGGCGAAGGAGCTGTCCCGCATCAATACACAGCTTGCCATCAGAAACCATCGGACGCGGCGCGTGCTGAAAATCATCGCTGTTGCTTTGCTCGTGTTTGTAGCTTTGATTTTTGCAATTATGGCGTTGAATTACGCGCCAATGCCGCTGTCCAAATGACACACTTACATAAGGAGTAAATCATGAAAAAACTGATATGCGTTATGACCCTCGTGTGCATCGGAATTCTTCTGGTATCGTGTAGGTCAAATCGCCTTGACAATCCCAAGACGCAGCTTATTCGGGATTTTGGATTGAATATTGATAAGAAAGACTGTGTGCTTGAAGAACTCTTCAATAACTACGAAGGGTTTCCTTATGAGGGAATAGCACTATATAAGCTGACCGTTGGGGAGGACGCGCGTCAGGCGTTCCTGCAATGGGAACGCTTTCCCCTCCCCGAAGCGGCTGAGAACTTTCTGGAGAGCCTTTCCGCCTATGTGGAGCTGCCCCCGATCGCGGACGGCTACTGGAAAATGGTGGATCGAAACCAGGGAACGAGCGCATACACAAATGTTTCTCTGTGCGTATACGATGAGGCAACAGGTGCCACATACCTCTTGACAATGGATATCTAACGATAAGCAGCAGCCCCCCGGACGTTTCGTTGTCCAGGGGACTGCTGCTTATATCGTGATCGAAGTGCGGCACGGAATTTCCGGTTGATACGACCCACGCTGCCTCAACTCACAAATGCCGCGTTGCCCAGCCGGTAGTACCGGCAGCCGTCCTCCTCGTACCATTCAAACGTACCCACCACGGTGATCTCTGCCCCCAGCTCCGGATAATCATCGGGATAGACGGGCTTTCCGGCGAGGGCAAACTCCAGCCCCTGCGCGCAGCAGGCGGTGGCATCGGCGATCACGCAGGCAAATCGAGCTGTGGATTCATCGGGCGTGCCATCTGTATTGTATACATATCCAATGGCAAATTGTCCCTTCATTTTAACAGTTTTCCCGATGTAGTCATCCGGGAAGGACATCATGCTGTACACCTCAGAATAGACCATGGTGCTGCTGAGGACAGTCAGATCCACATCTATGCCGCCGGTGCCCTGGCTTTGTGATGCAGGCGGTGTGTCCGCCGCGCCATCGGCGCCGTTGTTGTCCTTCGTTCCGCAGGCGGCAAGGGAGCAGAGCAGCAGAGCCGCCAGCAGCGCGCAAAACAGCTTTTTCATTTTCTAGCACCTCCAATAACGGTTCCCGCCAACCATGACAGGGCGAATGCGCCGATCTGAACGGCGACGATGGTGGAGCCTACCGGCGTACCGGCGAGAATGGACGCCAGAATACCGAGCAGCGCACAGAAAACCGAAAGGACTGCCGCGCAGATGGTCACGCTGCGAAAGCTCTTGAACATCCGCATGGCGGACAGTGCCGGGAAGATCACCAGTGCGGAGATCAGCAGGGAACCCACAAGGTTCATCGCCAGCACGATGATAACCGCAACGACGACGGCGATCAGTAGGTTGTAGAGCCCCGCCCTCGTGCCGGCCGCCCTTGCAAAGCTCTCGTCAAAGGTCACGGCGAAGATCTTATTGTAAAACAGGATGAACACCGCCACGACCAGCACCGACATCCCCACGCACAGCCATACCTCTACGGGGGACAGCGTCAGAATGGAGGTGGAGCCGAACAGCGTGCTGCACACATCGCCCGAAAGATTGGACGAGGTGGAAAAAATATTCATCAGAAGATACCCAATAGCAAGTGCTCCCACCGAGATCATGGCGATGGCGGCGTCGCCCTTGATTTTCGTGTTCTGCCCGGTGCGGAGCAGCAGCACGGCGCTGACGATGGTAATGGCCATCACCAGCGGCATCTCGTTGGTGATCTGCAGCACGGCGGCGATGGCCATGGCCCCAAACGCCACATGGGACAGTCCATCACCGATGAAGGAAAATCGTTTCAGCACCAGCGTTACGCCCAGCAGAGAGGAGCAGAGCGCAATCAGCACGCCCACCACCAGCGCATAGCGGACGAAGGGGTATGCCCAATAGAGAGCCAGCTTTTCCAAGATAGCATTCACTGTGCATCACCGCCTTTCTCCGCGGCAAACAGCCGCCCCTGCGGGCTTTGGAGATATGCCGCCTTTGTCCCGAAGAAAACCGTGTCGCCAATATGCAGAATATGGCTGGCGTATCGGACGGCGGCAGCCACATCGTGAGAGATCATGATCACGGTGATGCCGTCCTCACGGTTGAGCTTTTCAATGAGCGTATACATTTCCGCCGTCACCTTGGGGTCAAGTCCCGAAACAGGCTCATCAAGAAGCAGCATTTTTTGCGTGGCGCACAGTGCGCGGGCAAGCAGCACCCGCTGCTGCTGTCCGCCGGACAGCTCCCGATAGCACCGCCTTGCGAGCCGGGTGATCTGCATTTTCTCCATGGCGTCCACCGCAAGTTTCTTTTCTTCTTTATTATAAAAAGGACGGCTGCCGCAGCGTCCCTGGCATCCGGAGAGAACGATCTCTCTCACGGCTGCCGGGAAGTCCTTTTGTACCACTGTCTGCTGCGGCAGATAGCCGATCTCGTTTTTCCTCAGCCCATCGCCCGTCAAAATTCTGCCGCTGATGGGGGCCTGCAAGCCGAGGATCGTTTTCATAAGGGTACTCTTGCCGGAGCCGTTTTCCCCTACGATGCAGAGATAGTCGCCTGCCAAGAGCTCAAAGGTGAGGTCTTGGAGAACGGGTCGTCCATCGTAGCCGGCACAGAGCCTTTGACAAGTGAGCTGAGCCATAGACCTACCTCCTTACCCCAACGCTTCCTTCAGCACGGAGAGATTTTTCTCCATAACGGAAAGGTAGGTGGTGCCGTTTGCCACGTCCTTGGAGGTGGTGGACTGCATGGAATCCATGGTCAGCACCTTCTGATTCTTCCCGGCGGTGTTCTGGACGATGGTTTCCGCGATCCTGTGCTGTGCGCCCTCGATGGTCAGCACGCAGGGAAGTCCCAGCTCGTCCACCTTCTTGGCAAGGAACGAAACGGTTTCAAAGCTGGCTTCGGTTTCGGCGGAGCAGCCCGCAAAGGCGGCGTAGTAGCGCAGACCGTAATCGTCCACCAGATAGCGGAACGGGAAACGGTCGCCAAACAAAACGGTCTTATGGGTCGCACCCTCCACAGCCGCCTTATAGTCTGCGTCAAGGGCGGCCATCTTGTCCTTATACGCCGCGGCGTTGGCGATATAGGTGTTCTTGTTGTCCGGGTCGATGGCACACAGCGCATCCGCAAGCGTCACGCAGAGTGCTTGGGCATTCTTCAGGGACAGCCAGACATGCTCGTCCTTTTCCTCCCCATGGTCGTGCCCCATCAGCTCATCAAGGATGTCCTCTGCGGAAAGCGCGTCCTTCACAAAAAACGGATTGGTCTTGGCGCTCATCAGCGCATCGAAGCCGTCGTTGCCGAAGTAGATATGGAAATGCTCCGCCTCACCCGGCTCGTGGCCGTGGTCGTTGAACTGCACATATTTGGGCGCATCGGCACTGGTGGTTTCGAACTGATAGCGGACGCTGCGGATCTTGCCCTCGTCATCCAGCTTCGGCTGATAACCGGCATAGGTGTATTCAGCGGAAACGGTTTTTCCGTCTGCATAAGTGAAGGTGATCGTGTTCCCGTTGATAGAAATCTTCTCGGCGTCGCATTGCCACGAAGCCTTAAACTTCTCCAAATAGGTGTCCTTTGTGGTCGAGCTGTCCTCGTCCTCCTCCGCCCTGTGTTGGCAGAATTTGTCCAGGTCGCCGTTCAGCAGATAGGGGTGCAGGGACTTCCACGCACCGGTGAAATCCGAGAGGGTGCGATCCCTGATGTTATCCTCTGTGAGCTGTTCATCGTGGCTGTGACCGTGACCGTCCTCCTGCATACCCTCAACGGTCTCCTCCGCTTTCGCGGAATCACCCAGCACCTCCAGCAGGTTGATGACCTTCATGTTCTTGTTGGCGGCGTTTTTCAGAGCGTTTTCCACCCAGCCGTCGGACTCGCCGCCCACATAGACAAAGAGGTCGCAATCGGAGATTTTGACAATATCATCGGCGGTGGGCTGATAGCTGTGCAGGTCAACGCCGTTATCCAGCAGCATGGTGATCTCGGCGTTATCCGCCTTGTCGCCCAGGATCGCCCTGACCCAATCGTATTCGGGGAAGATGGTCGTGACGACCTTCAATTTGCCGGCTTTTCCGGTATCCTTCGGCTTTCCGCAGCCGGCAAGGACGCCGGCCAGCATCATAAGCGCAAGCAGCAGCGCAGTTATCTTTTTCATAGACTATATGTACCTCCAAATTATGATAAGAACGTAAAATTGGGCGCAAAAATACAAGGGTGACGGCAACACCGCGAAAGCCTATCCGAAAACGGATAGACCACACCCTTGTAAATAGTTCTTATTTAATCTGAAAGCTTGACCTTGAGTGAAACCAGAGTAAACGTGCGGACAACCTCCGCGTAGGAGGGAATGACCCTGCACGGGGCATACCTGACCGCCGCGGCGAAAACCGCAGCAGCACCGGCAAGCCCAATGCTCTTGAGCAGATTTTCACAGGCCTGCAGCTGGTGGCAGATGGCGCAGTCCTCGCCGGAGCAGTTGTGGTTGGCTTCGACCGCAATATAGACAGCGGAGGACAGCATGACAGCCGCCAGCACGGCTGCCAGCAAGCCTGTGATCAAACGAGATTTCTTTGTCATAGCCTGTCCTCCTTCCAAATACTATTCTTCCCCGCAATCCGCGCAGGTGCCATAGAGAACCGTGTCGGCGGCGTCCAGCGTGAATTGCTCACTCTGCGCCAGGTGCTTTGCAAACAGGGCGGCGTTGCCGCTTGCCATGTGAAAGGTTCTGCCGCATTTTACACAGCTCATGTGCAGCGCACCCTTGCAGCTTTCGGCGTCAAGGTACTGATAGTAGACCTCCCGCGTGCCGCTCTTGCTGCTGCGCCGCACTTTTTCTTCCGTCTCTAACTGTGCAAGGTTCCGATATACGGCGCTGAGGCTGATTTTTTCATCCGCCAGTGCGTCCGCAATTTGCCGTGCGGACAGCAGCTCATCCGGGTGCCGGCTCAAATAGGCAAGCAGAGCCTTCCTCTGCTGCGTGCTGTAACTGGACAAGTCACCACGCCTCCAATTTGCAATTCATTCGCAAATTAGTGTAACATGACGCCGCCCTGATGTCAATATGCAAATTCGTCGCAAATTAGCCGTCAGCGCGGATAGTGCCCGCTCCGCTGAAATGGGCTGCGGCAGAGCGGAATGATCCGCCCTCCGTTTTCGACGGCGAAAAGGCAGCGGCAAATGCCAGGTGAAAAAGAGGTAGAAAAAACGCAAAAAGATTTCCCACTTATCAAACCGAAAAAGCTCTTTCAGAGCAAAAGGATTTCATTACGAACAGCAGCTGACCCTCCGCATGCTTCAGCGCATACGGAGGGTCAGCTGGTTTGTGTGGCCTGCTCAGTCGAGCGGGGGCTTTCTTTTCTGCTGCGTCAACATATCCGTGCCCGGCCTATCCCTCAAACAAATTCAGGAGGTATCCGTAGCCCTCGGCCTCCATTTTCGCGTAAGGCACGAAGCGGAGGGCGGCGCTGTTGATGCAGTAGCGCACGCCGTTGGGCGACTCCGGATCGCCGGTGAACACATGGCCCAGATGGGAGTCGCCGGCGCGGCTTCTGACCTCCGTGCGGCGCATCCCGTGGCTCAAATCCTCCTTCTCCACCACGGCAGGGCCCTCGATGGGCTTTGTAAAGGCTGGCCAGCCGCAGCCGCTTTCAAACTTATCCGTAGAGGAGAACAGCGGCTCGCCGGTGACGATGTCCACATAGATGCCCTTTTCGAACTTGTCCCAGAGCTCTCCGGTAAAGGCGCGCTCCGTGCCGCTCTCCTGCGTGACGCGGTACTGCTCCGCCGTCAGCGTGTCCCGGATGGTCTCCGCCGCGGGCTTCCGGTAGTCGCCCGGATCGATGCGAAGCTTGGAGAACAGCTCCATCTCCGCCCGGGGGATGTGGCAGTAGCCGTTGGGGTTCTTTTCTAAGTAGTTTTGGTGATATTCCTCGGCGGGATAGTAATTCCTCAGCGGGCCGATCTCCACGAAGAATTTCTCGCTGCGGCCCCGCTCGATGTCCGCGATGCGCTCCACCGTTTCCCTGGCCTTGTCGTTGGTGTAGTACACGCCGGTCTGATACTGGCTGCCCCGGTCGTTACCCTGTCGGTTCTGCACCGTGGGGTCGATCACATAGAAGTAAGCCAGCAGCAGGGCATCCAGGCTCACCTGCTCAGGGTCATACTCCACCCGAACGGTCTCCCGGAAGCCGGTGTCGCCCTTGCAGACGGTCTGGTAGGTGGCGTCCGCCTCGCAGGTGCCGTTGGCATAGCCGCTTTGGGCGTCGATGACGCCGGGGATGGATTGCATGAGCTGCTCCATGCCCCAGAAGCAGCCGCCTGCCAGATAGATGACATTTTCCGTAGTGTCCATATACGTACCCTCCTCGCCGGACATATCCGAGGACTGTCCGGCCATGTCCGTTCCCTGCGTGTCCTTTTCCCGCGGCATATGCTGCCGTTCCGCGGCGCAGCCGCTGAGCAGCAGCACTGCGGCGAAAAGCAGTGCCAATACACTTCGATACATCGTGTTTCCTCCTTCAGTGGAATCAGGGCTCACTCCGCCCTGTCGCAGTCCTGTCTCTTGCCGCGACCGGGCCACAGGACGGTATACAGCAGCGACCCAAGGACGCAGCCGAAGCCGGTGGAGAGCCACGGGCTGGACGTAATGGCACAGGTGCCGGTGGCGCAGCCCACATAGCGGTAGTACAGCCACCCTCCGGCACTACCCACCAGGGGCAGGGCAATGACGCGCAGAATGCTCGTCAGCTTACAGTTCTTTTTCTTCATAATAGCCTCCCTTTGAAGATATTAGATCAGCCCATATCGGCAGCCAGTGCCTTGTCGATCTGGGCTTGCAGTGCATCGGCCTGCGCCTTGCTGGTGATAGCCCCCACAATGGGATCACCCACGATGCGGCCGCTGCGGGTGACCACGTAGGTGGTGGGATAGGCGTAGATGCTCTCCACAAACTTGCCCGCCTCGCTGCCGGAATCGAAGTACACGTTCTGATAGGTGGCACCGCTCTGGGTCAGCACATCCTTGGCGTCAGAGATAGCCGCCTCGTTGCCGTCCAGCGTAAAGGCATTGATGCCGATCAGCGCACCGCCCTTACCGGAAAGCTCCTTGTTCAGCGCGTCCAGATCGCCCAACTCGCCCACACAGGGACCGCAGGTGGTGAACCAGAAATTCACCACGGTGACGGCGTTGCCGGAGAACAGATCGCTGCTCTTTACCGTATTCCCGTCTAGATCCTTGCCCTCAAAGGCAGGGAACTTCGGCAGGCTGCTGTCATCCGTCGTCTTGCCCGTGCTGCCGCTATCAGTCTTGTTGCCCGTACTGCCATTGTCGGGGGTGTTGCCCGTGCTGCCGCTATCGGTTTTATTGCCAGTGTTGCCGCCGTCGGTTTTATTGTCCTTACTGCCGCTGTCGGGCATCGTGTCCATGTCCTTGTCCGTCGGCATATTCATATCGCTGTCCAGAGATTTTTGCACGATCTCGGGATACTTTTCCTCCAGTGCGGCCAGCTTGTTTCCGATGTCGCGGATCTTCTCCGCCTCGCTCTGAAGCAGTTTCAGCTCGTCTGCCGAAAACTGATCCTTGGCGGCGTTGATGGTTTCCAACAGGAAGTCGCCGTAGTTTTTGCCGTCCTCCATCATGATCTTACCCTTGTCCGCTGCCATAAAGACCTTTTCCCAAAGTGCTGTGTTCTCCGCCAGAATAGCAGCCTCCTGCGCTGTCAGCTCCTTGTGCATGGCAGCCGCCTCCTCGGCGTTCTTCGGCTCGTTGTCCATGCCGCCCATGTGATCGCCGCCCTTTGCGCCGCAGGCGGCCAGAGAGAGCACCAGCACGACTGCCAACAGCAATGTCATTAGTTTCTTCGTGTTCATGTTCGTTCCTCCTTGATCTTTGTCGTCGTTCTTCTGCGGCGTTTCTGCCGCAAGGACTGTTTATTTTTACTGTCTCCACAGCCGCAGCGGAAGAGGGCGGCGCTGGTGGGACAGACACGCTGCATTCCATTACCATAATAAAGTGAATGGGTTAAAATCCTTGTTAAGAACGGGGATTTAATGGAAATATATCTTATATTCTCTGAAAATAAAGCGATTGGAAAAAGGCGGGGGCTGCAAGAAGAAAGCCCCTGCGAAAAAGAATCAAACCTAAAAGCCGCGCGGCTGCGAAGAGCGTTCTCCTCGCAGCCGCGCAGCCGTTTGTAAAGTTCTCTGCTTTTAATGCAAGACCTGCATCTCCGGGTTCTTTTCCCCGAATTTCTCCCGCAGCGCACTGCATATATCCTCCCGGGACTTGCCCTGCTTTTCGCCGTTTTTAATGAGCTTGTACGCCTGAAACAGCGCCGAGGGGCCGATCTCGCTGCTGAAAAAGCCGATGCCCTGATTCCATGCCAGCAGCTCGAACACGTCGTCCAGCGCGGTGCTTTCCACGCCGTGGATATATGCCTTTACCAGCTCCCGCGCCGCCTGCCGCATCCGACCTGCACCCACTGCGTTGGTCAGGGACAGCAGCAGCCGCGTTTCGTAGGGCAGTACGCGCTTCTCGCTCTGCCATGTGGTCTCCCAAAAATCCACGGCGATCTGCCCCAGCTTTTCATCGATCATGGGATAGTTCAAAAGAGCCAGCGGCTTGAAGGGAGCGGAGCTGTCGCCTACCTTCTTCTCCACACGGCAGAACCAGACATGGAACTCCGCCTCACCCCGCTGCTCGGTGTGGTGCTCGTAGCCCAAGTCCTCCATGACAGCGTACAGTGGATGCGGCTCAAAGGTCTGGATGATGTGTAATCCTTCGCCCACCTCCAACGCTTCGGCTCGTTTCTTCAGCCCTTCAAAGAAGCTGCCCTGTATATGGCGCACATCCATAGTCTGAAACCCCTGTGCCTTATCCTTCCAGTTTTCGTAGCTCATGCAGTTATTCTCCTTTCCTCACTCGATAAAACCAGACGTGGCATTCGCTGCCGCTCACCTTCTCCGTGTGATGCTCAAAGCCCATAAGAGCCAGCACCGGGTATAGGGGAACGGGCTCGAAGGTCTGGATGATATGCAGTCCTTCGCCGTTTTTTAGCGCGGCAGCCTTTGCCTTCAATGCGGGGAAGAAGTCCAGCTTTTTGCCCCGCACGTCCATCACTTCGAATGTGCCGATTCTGTCCTTCCAATTTTCATAGCTCATCGTTTTTACTCCTTTTGCAGAAAGCTCATGCGCCCTCGAAGCTGTCCTTGCCCACGCCGCACAGGGGGCACTCAAAATCCTCCGGCACCTCGCTCCAGAGCGTACCGGGGGCGATGCCGCCCTCCGGGTAACCTGCGCTCTCGTCGTATTCCCAACCGCAAACGGTGCAAATGTATTTCATAACGATTCTCCTTTCGCGTCTCACTTTAGTCCTCTTTCAGCCGGCCGTCCACCGTGACGGTGACGACCTGCCACGGGATAAATTTCCCGCTCTGTTGGAGCGCCTTTTTCGCGGCTATCTCCAGCCCGCCGCAGCAGGGTACCTCCATGCGCACGACGGTGACGCTCTTGATGTCGTTATTCCGAATGATCTCCGTCAGCTTTTCGGAATAATCCGCGCCGTCCAGCTTGGGACAGCCCACGAGGGTAATGTGCCCCTTGATGAACCGCTCGTGGAAAGCGGCGTAGGCGTAAGCGGTGCAGTCGGCGGCAATCAGGAGCCGCGCGCCGTCAAAATACGGAGCGTTCACCGGCACCAGCTTGATCTGCACCGGCCACTGGGACAGGCGGCTTGCCTGTTCAGCGCGGGGTGCTTCCGCGGCGGGCGCGGCCTCGCGCTGAATATTCCGGGACTGGCTGCCGGGGCAGCCGCAGGGCAGGGTCACGCCCTCTTTTTGCATTTTCCGCTGCTTATTTTCCATGACGGCCTGCTCGTCGTATGCCGCCGCCTCCCGCTCCACAAAGGTGATCGCCCCGGTGGGGCAGGTGGGCAGGCAGTCGCCCAGCCCGTCGCAGTAGTCGTCCCGCATGAGTTTTGCCTTGCCGTCCACCATGGCGATGGCGTCCTCGTGACAGGCGGCGGCGCAGGCGCCGCAGCCGTTGCATTTTTCCTGATCGATCTGGATGATCCTTCGAATCATTTTGATACCCCCTTGCGGTTTCTCTTGACTTTGTGATTTTATTCTACTATCATAATTTATGAAAGTCCGTTGGCACACCAACACGGAGGCAAAAAAATATGCAGATCAATTTAGCAAACACACGGCTTTTTCGCGGAATGGAGCCGTCGGACATTGAGGAAATGCTCGGTTGCCTGCACGCGAAGGAGCACGCCTTTCAAAAGGGCGAGATTATTTTCCCAGAGGGGGTTGCCACGGAGCAGATCGGCGTGGTGCTCTCCGGCCGGGTCATCATTGAGATGGGGGACGTGTGGGGCAATAACAGTGTCCTGAGCAGTATCGGACCCGGTGGCGTCTTTGCGGAGGCGTACGCCTGCGTGCCGGGCGAGCCGCTGATGGTCAACGTGACCGCCGCCGAGGATACGCGAGCGCTGCTGCTGAATATCAGGCGCGTACTGGAACCCTGCGCCAATGTCTGCCCGCGCCATGTGCGGCTTGTGCGGAATCTGCTGACGCTTTGCTCGGAGAAAAATTTGCAGCTCTCCCGCCGGGTGCTGCACACCGGCCCCAAGTCCATTCGAAAGCGGCTGCTGTCCTACTTCTCGGAGTGCATCAAGCGCACCGGCAGCTATTCCTTTGATATTCCCTACAATCGCCAGCAGCTGGCGGATTATCTCAGCGTAGAACGCAGCGCGCTTTCCAACGAGCTGTCCCTCATGCAGCGGGACGGGCTCATCCGATATGAGAAAAACCATTTTGATGTTATGGAGCAAATTGATGGTTAATGTAAAGGAGGTCGCCGATGAATATCAGAAAACGAACGGGCGAAGTTGTCCCGTTCCAAAAAGAAAAGATCCTGAACGCCATGAAAAAGGCATTTTTCAGCCAAGCGCAGGAGTTAGACGACCGGGCGCTCGATGAAATGCTGTCTGTCGTGCTCAAGCGCCTGCCGGAAAACAGTGGGCTGACCGTGGAGCGTGTACAGGATGAGGTGGAGCGCGTACTCATGGAGTGCGGACACTATGAGGTGGCAAAGGCATATATCCTGTACCGTGAAAAGCGCGCCGCCCTGCGCCGCGTCCGCGCAGACCTCGCCCGCGAGGTGGGGGATGATGCCCTTGAGGACGTCCTACGGCAGATCCAGAAGGATTTCGAGGAAGAGGTTTATCCCCTCAGCGCCTTGCAGCTGAAATTCGAGAGCTTCTGCAAGCCCTCCATGACCATGGATACGAAAAGGGAAGCCCTTACCAAGGCGGCGGTGGAGCTGACCACGGTGGAGGCGCCCAAATGGGAGTTCATCGCGGCACGGCTTTTGAATCACACCTTTTCCAAGCGCAATGCCTTGCGGTGGACAGAGCGCGGTGTGAAAGGCCTGTATGAAAAGCTCCGCTATCTGACGGATAAGGGGCTGTACGGCGACTATATCCTCGCCCGCTATTCCCGTGAGGAGATCGACACTGCGGAGGGCTTTCTATGCCCGAAGCGGGACACACTGTTCACCTATTCCGGCCTTGACCTGCTGCTCAAGCGATACGTCATCCAGTCCCGCAGCCGTGAGCCGTTGGAAACGCCGCAGGAGATGTTCCTGGGCATCGCGCTCCACCTTGCCATGAATGAGGCCTCTGACCGCATGGGCTGGGTCAGGCGGTTTTACGATATGCTCAGCCGCATGGAGGTCACCATGGCCACCCCCACCATGTCCAACGCACGAAAGCCCCATCACCAGCTTTCCAGCTGCTTTATCGACGTGGGAGAAGCGGTATCTGGACTGCGTCAGCGACCCCCGCATCGAAAAGCGCACCGTCACCGTCAAGGACATCGTGCGGCTGGTGCTGCGCTCGGCTGTAGAGACCGGCACGCCCTTCGCCTTTAACCGCGACACCGTCAACCGCATGAACCCCAACGGCCATGCGGGCATGATCTACTGCTCCAACCTCTGCACGGAGATCGCCCAGAATATGGCGCCCATCGAGCATATCAGCACCTCGGTGCAGACGGAGAACGGCGATACGGTGGTGGTAACGGCCACCCGCCCCGGCGAGTTCGTGGTCTGCAATCTGGCCAGCCTCTCCCTTGGAAATCTTCCCGTGGAGGACGAGGCCTACATGGAGCGCACGGTGGAGACGACCATCCGCGCGCTGGACAACGTCATCGACCTGAACTTCTACCCGCTGGAATACGCCCGGCTCACAAACCACAAATACCGAAGCATCGGCCTTGGCGTCAGCGGCTATCACCACATGCTGGCAAAGCGCGGCATCCGCCGAAAAAGCAGGAGGCGTTTTACGAAGCGTACCGCATGGAGCTGACCCATTACGAAGCCGCAGGGCGCTATCTTGACGGCGTGATGAACGGCAGGACGGGCATTCCGCTGAAAGCATGGAAAGCGGAGCAGGAGAAGCTGACCGCCGAGCGGAAGGAGCTGTCCCGCCGCTATCTCGCACTGAAAGACGAGGTAAAGGAAGCGGAGCAGATACGGAAGGGTGTTTACGCGATCCTGCGGGAGGAAAACCGCAACGCGCAGCCTACGCACAAGCAAGACTTTGACCGCTGAAAGACAGAGCGGCGGGACGGTAAAGCCCGTCCCGCCGTTTCGTTTTGCTCAGGTGTGTTTGATTGATAAACTGGAATTTAATTGGCTTATACAAACGGGAGACTTCCCAGTACAATCTCAGTTTCAGCGTCCACAACACAACGGATATTCTCGAAAATAACAACAATATCGCTGCTGTCAATTAGTTCCTTCTTCATTTCATCTTCGCAATACACATATTTCATCCATTCCTCGCCAAGCAAAACAGCTTTTTTCATTTCACCTGTTTCATATCCCAAGTTTTCTGAAAAAACTGTGCAATTCTGAATGATATTGTCATTCACCTCTGCCGGAATAGCATTTGGAAAATCGTCCTGCATGGATGAATTATACATTTCTGGTTCATTCAAAGTTCTGTTGTTGCAGCCAACCAAACCCAACACACAAAAGAATGTTAAAGCAAATGCTATCAGCCTTCTCATACAATCACGCTCCTTCCTTAGATTCCAATATATCTGTCAACCATCAATTTAATTTTAGCACAGTTTTGTGAATAATTCTATCACTTTTGCAGCTCGCAGACGAAAAAGCTCATCCGCTCCGACTATCCAGACCGTCAAGGGACGAGTCGTATTTTTCCGCGCACAGCGCGAAAAAATCTCCACTCTTAAACCCTTGACCGTCCGGATTTTTGCCGCTGCCTTTTCGCCGCCGAAAACGGGGAACAGGATTTTTACAACCCTGCACCCCGCTTTCGTCCGCTTCATTTTAGCGGCAAAACCGTCTGCACTTGCACGGCGTTCACTGTCGGCTTTTGCGGGGCTTCGCGCCCCGCGCCCCCGACCTCAAACAAGGAACAGAAGCAGCCCTTACAGCGCAGGAAAGCGTGTGAATATGGAGTATTTACCCCTGCCGCAGCCTCTTTCCCAAGGTTGGCAGGGGTTTTATACTCCCTGTCACCAAAACGCATTTTATCCGTCCATAGGGCGCATTTTCAGCCTTTTTCTCTGCCTGCTTCCCCTTAATCATATAGCTTTTCCCTGCCCCTAAAAAAGTTCCTCTTGACAAAAACCCTAACGGTCTCTTCTCCACCGTCAACGGGACAGTGACGGACACGGGCGTGCCGTAGTTTTCGATGTTGTCCTTTTCAAGAAGCGCCATACATTTGAGGTTCTTTTCACCCACCTTCATTACGATGGTCAGCAGCTCGTCCATGCCCCAGTCCTCGCCCACGGCAAGGAGCGCCTTGGCAAAGAAGCGGTTCACTTCCTCATCAGTATAGCCAAGTACCATGTCGTTGTGGGCAAATCTCCTTCCATGAATAATTCCTCTTGCAAAAGCCCTAACAGTAGAATAAAGAATCAGCCCAGCAGCTTTGCCTTTATGCTGCTCTCCTTTACAAACGGGTCCGACCAGAAGCGGGAATCATAGGAGTGGTTGGCATTGTCGCCCTGAACGTAATAACAGTTTTCCGGCACAATCAGCGTAATGCCATTCCGAACGACAGCTTCGCCGCCGGATGCCGTAATTCGCTTTACAAGAAGCCTCCCATCCCGCTCAAAGATGATAATATCCCCATCGGTCAAATCTCCGTACAACCGTGTCCCCAGAATAAATGAGTCTTTCTTCAGTGTCGGTTCCATGGACTCAGTCGGGACATACCCGAGAAAGAGCACTGTTTTCATAAGGACAAGCAGCAGGAGTGAGGACAGGATCGGGATAAGCAGCCAGCGGTTTTTCTTGAAGAGTTCCATAACTTCCTCCAAAATGCAAAACCCGCCCTCCGCAGTGTTTATACTGGGGAGGGCGGGTTTGTTGTATCGTTTTCAATTGTGCATAAATCAGAATGCCGCAAGGTCCGGATGCGACCTGAGATATTTCCTGGTGCGGGAGATTCGGGCGGCGACACATTTGTCGCTTTCCCCGAGGATGCTGCCGATTTCCGCGTGGGAATAGCCTTCGGCGCTGAGACGGATCGCCCGGATGCCTTTCGCCATCGCCTCGGAAGCGTTGGCCTCCAGCCGGTCGAGTATCATGCTCAGTTCGTGATGCTCGTCTAAACTATCTTCTTTCCCGAGCACCTCCGGGAGCAGTTCGCACTCCTTTGCCGCCCGGCGGTTGGCATAGATCAACGCCGTGCATATCTCGTTCCAGATTAGCCTGTATGCATACGTAGAGAAGCATCCGCCTTTATCGCTGTATGCCGCCTTGCAGAGGCCAATGCAGCCGATCTGATAGAGGTCATCGTAACTGTAGATACTGTTTTGACCGGGATTATGGACCTTGTCCTTGATCACCTTCCCGACCAGGCCGAGGTTTTGCTCCACTTTTCTCTGCTGGGGTTGTGTAAGCGTCATGATGCTTCGCCTCCTTTGCATGGGCGAAATCCGGCCGGCTGTTGTTTCCTGCGCCGCTCCAGGAGCTTCTTGCTTTCGGCGATGACCTCGTTGCAGTAATATTCACCGAGAAAGCCAATGTGCGCTTTGGAAAGCGGTACCTGCAGAAGCCCTGCCAGCCACAGGTAGGCGTCCTGCTTACTCATCAAACCGCTCAGATATAGTTGGTCGAAATAGTGGTGCGCCTGATTCCGAAGCGTGCGCAGCTCGCGGTTAGCCAATGTGCCGACGGGGATATTCGTGCCCGGATGGGTGCGGACATAAGCGTCACACCGCGGATAATTGCTGCAAACATATAGCATGGTATGGCTGTGGTTCTCATGGTAGATGCCGTCTGCGGAGCGCAGCACAACAGTGCCGCCGCAATACTGACAGCGCATGGCGGACGGGTTGATTCCTTTCTTCCTTTTCTTGTGTTTCACGGTTCCTTTCACCTCCGTCAGGATATAGAGAAAGGCCGGAAAACTGCATGAAAACCAAGGACGGCAAAGTCGGTTTCTACATACCGAGCACGTTCCTGTCATCAAAGCAGCTTTCCGGCCAATGAGTTCAGTTGTGGCTTGCACCGTATGGATCGCTCAGTGCGCAAATCCGTAACAGTTTCTCTCCCGCGGGGAGAGTCTAACTCCGGGAGCTCTTCCGAAGTACTGAAAGCCTGAGTGCAAGCCCCTGCCACGGTTACAGCTTAGCATATCAGGATCCAAAAGTCAAGCCTTAAAGTAATGTTTTTAATTAATTTATTATAATATTTCTTAAAGTTTTGTGTTTTGCAATTCAGAACCAGTCTGGTGGAAAGAAACGCCTCTCCAAACTGCCCGCGCTCTCCAGAATGGCGATGTCAATATTCGTAATCATCCTCGTCATCGTCCTCATCGTCCGGATCATACGGCGAGCGTTCTGATGGACGCCGGTTCCGAACAAAGCGCATGGCGACCAGCGAACCTGCCGCAAGAAGGAGCCCTCCGCCGAACAGGATAATGTGCATCACGGGAATCCCGCCGACGGTAGGACGGCCCGTATCCTGCTCTTGCACATTCTGCGAAGCGGCGTCCGCGTTCTCCGCACTGTCTGTTGTCAGCGGCTCCTGTTCTTGTTGCGTCACATCAGGACTTGGGATATCGCCCGGCGACGGCACGGCGGCATTTAGAGTCAGGCAAGAAAGGACGTAGCTGCCGCTATTGCCCAGCTCGGTTCGTAAAATCCCGTCCTGCCCCACGGCAATCGTGCCCGGATAAAGGCCTGCATCCGTTTTGAGTTGGAATTCAACACCCGCCCATTGGGGGCCAAGCTGTACCTCAAGGATGATGGGCTGCGCGACTTGAAGCTCCGTGCCGTCCGTGTCATCGCCGGTAGCATAGACAACACCTGTACACATGAGGATGCAGCACAATAGCGCCAGCATTACGCCGATGCCTGTTTTCATCTTTTTCATAATGACCTCCTGTAATTTGCATAGAAAAAGACGGCCTGGTTTTCTCAAGCCGTCCTCTCTGATGCTGTATTTTGTTTTTACTTGATCGTGTCCTTGAGCGCCTTTCCCGCCTTAAAGGAAGGGGCTTTGCCGGCCGGGATCTCGATCGTTTCACCGGTAGCCGGGTTTTTGCCCATCCTCGCGGCGCGCTCCTTCACTTCAAAACTGCCGAAGCCGACCAGTTGGATCTTGCCGTCGGTTTTCAGTGCTTCCGTGATACCGTCAAATACGGAATTGACCGCTATTTCCGCGTCCTTTTTGCTGAGATTGGCCTTTTCAGCCACATAAGCGACAAGCTCTTTCTTTGTCATAGACTTTATTCCTCCTTCTGCACCCGTTTACAACCGTGCACCAATTATCCTTTGGTCTGGGCGCAGTCAGTCATAGCCTCACGAGTGATGTGGGTATATTATAGCATGAAGAATTCTGATTGCAATGCTCTTTCCATGCTACGTTCATCACCGGCAATAACTGAGAAAGGGACACCATGTCCGCTGGGGATGAAAAAGCCCATCGGCCCACAGGAGAAAGACATGGATGCTTTCGGCTTCTTGTATAAGCTCTCCGGCAGCGGGCACAGCCGGGTGGAGCAACTTGCGTTTACGCCAGACTGATTTTGTAAAAAGCTTCGGTCATGCTATTCCCATCAATTATCTCTGACATCTGTACTGCCCGCAGGATTTTGTCCTGCGGGCAGTTTTTCGCTGTTTGAGCGTGGGTTTTGCTGCAAGCACCCACATTTAAGGCATACGCCGCCCGACCATACGTGCCGGCATTCCTGGCACGGGGACTGCTTGACGCCCTTCTTCTCACGGTTCCGCGGCCGATTTCTTCTGCGCCTGTCGTTTTTCATATCGTTCCTCCATAACGAATCCGGGGATGCGCGTTCAAGCGTATCCCCGGACTGATGTTATTTACTTCTTCACGGCAATATGCTTGCCCGTTCTGCGCTTTTTCAGGTAGAAAAACGCTGTGCAGCCTACTCCTGCCGCCGCAAGCCCGAGCAGTGAGATCCAAAGCATAAGATCGGCGTCGTCTCCGGTCTTGGGAACATCCACCTTTGTCTTGTCGTTATGGATCTTTACCGTCAGTGTCTCGTTTGCAACAAGCGTGATTTTGACGGGGTCTGCGATCTTGTACCCTTCGCTGGCGCTGTTTTTCAGCTCCGTGACGGTATACTCGCCGATGCGCAGCTTCTCAATGAAGATTTCGCCCTTGGAGTCGGTCGTAAACGTCATATCGTAGCCGTTGGTGCCGGTGATGCGGAACGCAAAGCCCTCTTTCTTTCCGTCGCTGGTGGTCTTAATAATCTTGAGGGAGCCTTTCAGAGCCCGGTTGATAAAGCCCTTTCCGGCTTCGTTCTCAACGGTGTAGGTTTTTCCGTCGGTATCGATCTCCACATAGTAGGCTTTCTCGTCCGGAATAAAGCCCTCCGGTGCGGTTTTCTCCCTAACCAGTACGCCGCCGTACTCCAGATTCTTCATCCAGTAAACCCCGGCAGAGGACTCCTCCATGGTGCCGAGCAATACATCGTCCTTGTCCAGCGCCTTGTTCCCGTTAACATCACGGTAGACCTCGAATACCGCGCCGCTGAGTTTATTCTCGGGATAGTCTGCGTCATACTTTGTCAGTGTGACGCTGCCGCGGATAAGTTTGTTTGCAATCTTGATCTCAATGACCTGTCCCTGCTCCTTGACCGTTACCGGGAACAGCTCTTCGCTCAGAACGAAGCCCTTGGGCTGCTCGATCTCGCGCACGAGCCAGTTGCCGGCGGGGATCTTTTCGAAGCGGAATCTGCCATCCTCGGCGGATACGGCTGTCAGCAGTGCGGTATCCTTCGTGAATCTCGTTTCGGATGCAGCAAACAGACCCATGACTGCACCGGAGAGTGGCTTATCGTTTGCATCAACCTTCAGACCCGAAACGGAGCCGTAGATCAGCTTATTCTCAATGGCTGCGCCCTCGTTGGCAATCAGCTTGACAAGCTTCTTGTCTTGCCCGGCGTAGTCAAACGACACCGGATACTTCGTATCGCCAAGCTGGTAATGGCTGTCGGTAGAGATCTCCTGCAGGTAGAAGCGTCCAAAGGGGAGATCCGTCTTGCACGTCGCTTTTCCGTCTTTATTCAAGGACACCATCTCGATCAGGCCGTCCTGCGGGATGCTGCTGCCATCGGCTGCCACAAGCTTCTCCGCAGCATAGAGGCCGAATGTAACGTGCGTGAGCTCGTCACTTTGGCCAATGCCGAACAGCTTATCCGTTTCCATGGTTTTTACCAGACTGATCTCCACACGCTGGCGTTCATTGTACATATCTGCCCGAAGCTCGGTGACCGTAACCTCCTGTCCGGCATATACCAGCTCAACCGTATGCGCTTCGGTCTGAAGTGCCATGCCGTGCGGAGCTTGCTTCTCGGTGATCACATACTTGCCAAGGTAGAGTGCCTTACTGGCGGCCATGCCGTCCGATTGCGTGGTGACGGTGTCTACGATGTCTCCGGCCTTTGCACGCAAGGTTCCGTCAGGGGTGTAAATATCCTCCGCAGCAGCGATATCAAAGACTGCTCCCGGAAGTCCGGTATTCTCATATACAGGCCGGAAGATGGATCCCTCGTTTACTACGCTGCTGAAGACCTCTCCGGTCTTTTGGATGCGGATGACGCCTTTTTGCGCCATGTTGGACTTTGTAACTGTCACGACAGCCTCTGACCCATCCACGGTAAACGGAACCGGGGCAGTATCCAGCACATAGCCATGGCAGGTTGCCACCTCGATCAGCTCATAGCGGCCGTAGGGCAGCTCGCAGGGGAGCATAAGCGTGCCGTCATCTGCGGTATAGAATGTGGAGATGGTCACTGGTGCCGGATAATAGACGGTCTGTGAAATCAGTTCGCCGGAGGTCAGGTCTCTGACCTGAAAACCGATGCCTGCTGCCGGAATGATCTTCCCGGTCTCAGCATCGCGTTTTTCCACGCGGATAAAGCTGGTGATGGTCTGGTTGTTCAGGATATAGGAGTACAGGTGTCCGTTGGAGCTGATGAATACGGTGAAGTCCGGAATAAAGGCCTGTCCTTCCTGTCCCTCGATTTGGTGTACGGTATAGCGGCCGTAAGGCAGATCCTTGGAAATCGCTACGCCGTTTTCATCCGTCACGAGCAGATCGCGCTCGCCATCTTTGGCTGCGTCATAGCTTCCGGCACTTGAGAGATAAAGCTGGAACATCGCGCCTGCTTCCGGCTGCTCGATAATGCCTGCATTGCCGGAGGGTTTGAACTCCGCCGTCGGTACAGATCCGTTTTCGGGCTCTGGCTCCGCTTCATTCTGACCGGGAATCAGCGTATCGGCTGCTTCCGGCTCAGACTTGGCCGGCGTTTCCGTGTCGGCTTGATTGGGCATTGGGGTTTCTTCCGCTGCCGGTTCGGCTGTGTCCTTTGCATCATCGGAAGCTGCAGTTTCCTGCGCATTCTCCGGTGCGGCGGCGTCCGAGCTAACAAAATATGCGGAGCCTTCCGGTGTTGCAGGGATCTCGGCTTCTGTCTGCGGGGTCGGCATATTCTCGGGGGTTTCCAGTTCCGCATCAATATGCTTGATCAGGCGGATGCTGCCCTTGATTACCGTTTCGGTCACGGCGTTAGCCGTTGTATTGTGTTCAACCGTATACTGACCGGGCGCTGCACCAACGGCATGTTCCGTCGTATCGAGGAGGTACCCCTCTGATGGTTCCATTTCACGGATCGTCCAGTCGGTATCGCAGATATACTCTTTGCTGGTGAACTGACCTTTGGCGTCTGTGTAATATACATCGACAAGCTTCCCGCCCTTGTAGATCCCGTATTTAGCGCCTGACAGCGTGGCGTCGCCCTGCGGTGTTCCGGTTTCTGCGTCCGTCTTGGTTACTATCACGGTAAACTTTTTGAGGATATTGGCAAAGCTGCGCTCTGCAACCCGGTTCCACTGGATAGATACCGACTGGGGATCAGGGATAACGTAACGAACGGCCGTATCGACTTCCTCGATGGTATATGGGCCGCCGATCAGGACATTGCGGAACTTAGCCACGCCGGTGGAGTCCGTTACCGCATACTCATCGACGTTCAGGCCGGAAAGGGATTTGCCGTACAAGCGAAACTTTACGCCCTCAACGAATCCGTCTTCCGAAGTCTTGGTCACCTCCAAAGCACCGCGCTTGAGCACGTTGTTGAAGGTCACGGTCGAGGTCTGCCCACCGACAATGGTGACCTGCTGTGAAGTCTGGGGCGTATAACGCTCAATGTCCGCTTCTGTTACGGTATAGGTGCCGGCCATGAGCTCGGATACGTCAATCGTGCCGTCGCGGCCGGTAGTCACAGTCTTGGTGATTCCGTTGCCGGAGATCGTGAAAGAAATTCCGGCCACAACGCCATCCTCGCTGGTCTTGACCAGGTGCATGGTGCCGAGCGCCTCCATCTCAAGCCGAAGATAGGCGCTGACAGGGTCTGACACATTTTCGCCGTAGGTGACAACGTCCTGAATGCCGGCGCCTTTGTTGCCGTCCGTCCAGACGACCACACCGCTTCGCACGCCGTTGGTCTTGCTGGCGCTTACGCGGATATCGCCTGCAATCGGCATGTCGGAGGTGATTGTCAGGCGGTTCCCGCTTCGGGAGAAGCTGATTCCGGGTTCCGAGGAGCTGAACGAGAAGTTCGACAGCACTCCATTGGTATCCGTCAGTGTCACGGTATATCGCGTGCCGTCGTATTTGAGTTCATAGCTGCGTGCGCTGCCAATGCTTCGTGCGCAGAAGCTGGGGATCTCTGCGTGACTCTGCACGCTGGCGGCCATGGAATTATAATAGGAGCGGATCTGGCTGCGAAGCGGATGCTCATCCCGGATATAACTCCAAACCGCGCTCTTCCCATAGCCGGAGGGATCCACCTTGTTGAAGCTTGCGTCACGCTCGCCGACAACCGTCTCCCAGACCAGCAGCTGCGTAGCGATTGCATGGCTGAGCGCAGCTGCATCCGAGGCGTTCTGAGAACGCCAGGATGTGGATACATTGCCCTGATAGCCGTACTGCATGATCCGGCCAAGCAGGACCTTGATGGTATCCGGGGAAATGGTCGGATTGAGGTGGCTGGGGTAGTTTTCCCAAAATGTCTCATCCTTGTGGGAGAGAGTATCGCCGGCATTTTGCCCGATGCCGGGCTCGATGCAATACGAAACCTGACCGTTATAGGTGCCGATGCTATGCACCGTTGTGTATTTGCTGTTGAGATACCGCCAACCGCCCATCAGAGACGTGGCAGAGTGGCCCCACGCCGTCGCAGAGTAGTTGCTGTCACCGTCGCGTGGGAAATCCACCATGTAAGTGTCTACCGTCGTTGCGGCAAATACAGGTGTGCTGATAGACAAAAGCGTCATCATGCACATGAGCAGGGACAAGAATGCCGAAAAGGCTTTCTTGAGCGTTTTACGTTTCATCGGTCCTTTACCTCCTGTTTTTTGCAGCAAAGAAGCGCACCGTTTCTGATGCGCTTCTCGCTGCGTGATGTGGTTTGGCTCAGGTGCAGCCGATATACAGATCGTATCTCGCTTCTGTTCTCAGCTGCGCCCAAACGCAGAAATATATGATGCCGTCTGCTGCGTACAGTTCCAGCCGCGATTTGATATCCCGCGCCGGATGGATGGATATATCTCCGGCGATAATGGGGATATCCCGGCGTCCTGTTGCGGTAGAGTCATAGGTGAAACCAACTCCAACGCCGCAGTTTCACACAAATGCAGTTCGTTCATGGCCGGCTCTTTGAGTATGGCTGGTTCTGATTCCGGAGGGCTTGACGGCTGTAAGGTGTACTCCGGAGTGCCGCAGTATGGCTCCCGGCTCTCACTTGAGGCTTTCCCCGGGTACTGCCGGGAGGCGGTGGGTTTGTCCGGTACGCGGATACGCACTGAGCATTACGGCAATATACTCATCCTGCCAGATTGAAATAGCCACGATCCGCTTCGTCAACGCAGCGGCTGAGTATTTCAAAGAACCGTTCCGGCATGAGCTCCGTATCCAGCCAGTGGGTAGCGCGATAGGAATAACAGCCGACGTCCTCGTTGATGGCGTGGCTGCCCAGCACGCTGTGCAGGTTCAGCTCGTTGGCAAGCTGCTGTTTTCGTGCGCCATCCGGGTTTCGGATCGCCTTAGCCAGGCAGACGACCAGCAGCGGGTGCAGCGGCGAGAACGAGATCTGCATATAGTAGCCGCGGTGATCCAGCGTCAGCGAAGTTTCGTCCTCCGCCTCCACCTTCATGTGGGACAGGATCATTCTGCGGGCTTTTTGCGCAAGATCCGTTCTTCTGACCTGCTCTGCGCGGGTCAGATCGTAATCAAGCATAGTTGTTCAACCTCCTTGTCATTTTCTGTTCGCTCCAGTCATCTCGGGGTAGCGATGTGTGTGATCGCGCCCCAGATTCGATTGGATTCGTTGTTGATGCCCAGAATCCGTACCGTTACGCGAGAGCCTCTGGGCGGGCGCCCGCGCTTAGGATAGCTGCACAGACAGTCGATGCCGCCGTCCAGTGAGACGAACACACCGTTCATGTCCACCATACTGACAGTACCTACATAGCGGTTGCCCACAGAATAACGCCGCAGCGCCTTTTCATAGGGATTCTCGCCGGCCTGCTTGATGGAGGCGCTGACCCGGATACGGGTTCGGTCACTGCGGTCGATGCTCAGGATTTTAACCAGAATGCGCTGCCCGGGCTGAAAGCTGTCCTGCGCATCCAGCATACGCTGGTAGCTCAGCTCACGAAGAGGGATGTAGACCTCCAAGCCAAACAGATCCACGAAGATGCCGGCACGAATGACGGATACGACGCGAGCTTCCGCACAGATACCTTCGTAGAGCAGATTGTTTCCATCCCGGTCTGTACCGAAATAGTACGCGCGGCGCTTAGCGGACATAGCCTCAAGACGGCTGCCGACTGCAACGCCCGCCTTGGCGTCGATGCCCTTGATGATGTAATCCACCTCCGCCCCCAGGCGTTTGGTGACCATATAGTGCAGCACATCCTCCGGAAGCCTGCCGCGGAAATCCTCCGGCGGCTCCACCGCCTCCTCCGCGGGAATAATAACCTTGATATCGCCATGATAAATGACTGCAAGAGAACGCGAGGGATGGTCAGCGGGGCGTTCGATGCCCTGAATGGTCCCGGTCAGGATCCGTTTGGTCTTTAAGGATTCTACCAGGTCCAGCAAATCGTTGCGGGCTTTGTCCGCTTCCGTTTCCACACTGGGGCGCTCGTCGATGGATACCACCGGCGACGCCGGTCTGGCAGCGGCGCGCCTGCGAGGCTTCTTCTCCGGAGATTCGACGCCGTCGGACGCATCCCCGGGCGGTTCTGCCGCTGCTGTGTCAGACTCACTTTTCTTAGCTCTTGGTTTTCTGGTTCGGCGGGCCGGCGGGCTCTCTTCAGGCTTTTTCTCATCCAAGTCGGAATCGGTCTGGGACGCCGGAGCTTCCGGCGCAGTTAATTCATCGGATCCGGCCGGAAATTCTCCGAGAAGTTCAGTGTCCGAACCGGTCTGGGATACCGGAGCTTCCGGGGTGTTGCGCGCGGCGTCTTCGATCGGCATCCCTTCGGGATTCGCAGATCTGGAATCAGTCTGGCAAATGTCGATGAGATCAGCGTCTCCGGGTGCCCCTTCAGCGCTGAGCACTCTATCCGGCTCAGGTTCAGTTTCAGTCTGATGTAATGAGTGTTCATTGATGTTTTCTTCCGTTGCGGCCGCAAGAATTTTTTCTTCCGGGATCACCGCCGTTTTTTTCGTTGCCATTGTTTGATCCTCCGTTTCTTTTGTTTGAATATAAAAAGAGCGTCCCATTTCTGAGACGCTCATCTGCCGGTAATATGTCTTATTTGTTCAGGATATACGCCGTAAGCAGCCTTCCCGTTATTTCCTCCTGCGACGTTCCTCGTATTCCGAGTGCCTTGAGGTCAATCGGTTCTTCGCGCATTGCGGCAAGGAAGTCTTTCATATCATTGCGGATCGCTTGCGGCAAGTCAAGCGTATCATTTTCTCTCAACAGCATGCTGAGCCGGATCACATCATTTTTGTGCTTCCGAATATTTTTGCTGTCAACCTTTGCGCCGGCTTCCTTTCGCTGGCGAAGATCCAGCCACGCCTTGGCCTTGAATGGGATGAGGTGCATTGCGTCAAGAATCGGTATCCCATCTATTATGGTTTTCCCCTTGCGCAGGAATTGGTAATACGCATCATCCAGCAAAATCGCCGACAGGCTGGATATTTCATGGTCCAGTGGCAATGGCGTAAGTACCGCATCATCCGAAAGGGCAATTGCATCAGCGCGACGGGAAAACAGCTCTATCATGTAGGGATAATCCCGGCTCTTCGGATTCGTAAATCGGTAAAACTGCGGTTCGCCGGTACTTTTATTTCTATGCTCGTACCCTGCGTCTCTGATATATGACCAAAATCGTTCTCCGAACTGCGGCGTCAGGCTCTCTACGATCAGCACCATATCAATATCTCGCGTCGCCCGAAAATCCATACCTTCCTCGCTCATGAGCAGGTCGCATGCTGTTCCGCCGATAATTGCATACTGCTCGCTGTACTCGGAAAACCACCGCTTGAAGCTCTCAAATCCGGTTACCATCTTTGTCACCACACCTTTTCCAGTATTTCTTCAATACATTGCTCTACCCGCTCGTCCATATCGTCTGCTAAGCTTGCCGCCAGCGACAGTACATCAACTCCGCCTGTCTGACTGATACGGCGCGGGTCATAGCGCCAGAGCTGCAGGGCGCATTGCTTTTCAGAATCGATCAATTTCTGTGCCGATCCCTTAATTTTACCGCCAACCATACCCCATGTTTCGACCGCCGGCGGATTGAGCATGCTCATTTCCGAAAGCGCACTCAGCCCTGCGGGAAACATATCCCGGGTCACAGCGCTCTTTTCGATGAATACGGTTGTCCGGACAGGCTGGATGAGGTAGGGGACGGCTTTTTGATATAGTCCCTTCGTGTCGAGCTCGGTGCAGAGCATTTTCTGCGCTCCGACGGAGCAGGACTTGTTAAGAAGTCCAAGCGCTACCAATTGATTTGCCGCTCTCGTGATCGTCATTGCGGAAAAGGCAAACCGCTCCGCAAAAGGCGTCATGAGCATAGGCTCGTTCCCATTCAGGATATAGGCAAACAGCAGCATCTGCGCAGACGGCTGCAGCTTCTCTGCGCCCGTCATGAGTCCCTCGCTATCGCAGCGCTCTGTAAGCAGAGCCCCAAGAAAGGGAAGATACACCTGCTTTTCCGGCACGACGAACGCCAGCTTCGCATCAATGAAGGAGTTGCGGCGCTGCCGGGATATGGCCGTTAACTCAAAAACGACCTGTCGCCCGCTTGCTGCATGCAGCCTCGCCACATGCTTTTTAAGGGTATTGATCGTATCGAGTTCCCCCACAGGATGAACAATAAGGCACGCTACTCCGCCAATGTCCGCTTGTTCAAATGTATATCTATCGTTCAAAAAAAGCGGCAAGGCTGCCTGCTGCTTCCACTCTGTCCGTATTACCGGGACGCCCAGTGTTTTTGTGATATAGTCCATCTGCTCACCACCAATTTAACTTTCTTTCGGCATTATAACATCGCTAAAGTTAAATGTCAACTTTTTAGTTAAATCATTGAGTTCAAAACTCGCTCGGCGGTTTTGCGGAGCTGTACAGAGTTCTGCGTTTTGAGGGTATGGACGATGTGTGCGGCCGCTCCTCAGACGCTGCGTGTGGCGAAGTCGTTTCGGTCTGGAGAAAAGGCGCTGCCGCGTGCGGGGGTGTGTAATCAAGAATGCTGACGGGAGTCAATTCCTTGGCCAGCGGGTGGTCAGCATAATCAAACTTTTTTAGTTTCAGGACATTGTGTCCTCGGATGACCACCAGCAGTTCCTCGTTTGGGATGCGCAGCACCTCGTCCGGAGTCAGCAGCCGTCTGCGCCCCTGGCCCTCCGTCTGACGGTATTGGGGGATGACCTGCGCTACGGCAATGGTCTTGCGCACGGTCATGGTGGAGTTGATCTCCACCGACATATCACCGCTCCGCGCGGAGAAGTATTCGGCGCTGACCTCATCGGTACAGCCCAGCATAAGCTGCACGTCCAGGTTGCCGACGATCTCTGCCCAGAGATTGTTGGGATACCGGTTCTGGAGCTGACCGAGGCTCTGCACGGCCAGCATCACATAGATCGCACGGCTGCGGATAACGCTGAGCGTACGGGCGAAATCCGAACCGTCCGCTGCGCCGCCGAGCTTGCCCACATTGTTGAACTCATCGAAGATGAGGTTGACCGGGACTTTGCAGCGCAGCTCCGGCGTGCTGTCGGCATAGCGCACCAACTTGATGAATAGAAACGAAAAGAACAGCGAGGACAGAAACGCCATCGTTGCGTCCTGATCGCTGAGTATGACGAAGTAGGCGCATTTGCGCTTGCCCGGCGCCGTGAGATCGATATCGCTGCGGCTGATGATGTCCCGCACAGCCTCGTTCTGTAAGACCTGTAACCGGGTGCCGAGTCCAAGGACGATGCCGGAACGCACCGTGTCGCTGGCCTGCGAGAAAAGATTGAACGGCGCACGGGCGGGGTGATCCAGCGGCAGCTTTTCAAAAAGTGCCGTCAGCTGCCGTTCGCTGTTTTGGGTCAGGAGCTGGTAGGCGGCCGCCAGGTTCTTCGTCTCCGGGCTGCGGCTCCTGTCCAGATCGATATAGAGCACCAGTGCTTTGAGCAAATTGGCCTCGCCGTTGTCCCAGAAATGGTCGCCCTTGCCCTCACTGGTGTTGGAGATGATGACATTGGTCAACACCTGCGCCAGCAGGGTATCGCCGTTCAGGTCTGACATGCAGTTCCATGAGTCGCCGTGCCGGGGGTCTACCAGGTTGAATACCTTTACCTCATACCCGTTCTTACGGAACAACTCGGCGGTATCGTTATAGAGCTCCGCCTTCGGATCCGTAATGACTGCCGACTCTCCGCGCTTGAGTATGGTGAACAGCGCCGGACGGATCACGCCACGGGATTTCCGGGTACCTGATGCACCGAATACGGCGATGTGGCGGTTCAGTCTGGTGTCTTTAGGTAAGCAGACGACGCTGCCGTTTTTTTCGCCCAAAATGATGCCATCGGCCTGCGACGGAGGCTTGATCTCCAGAATTTCTTTCAGTTCCTTGTCCTTCATCCATGATGCGGTGCCGTAGGTTCCGTACTTGCTGCGGGTAAATCCGCGCTCATCGTAGTCCTTGGAGCTGAATTTATCGTGGAAACGCACATAGGCCGTGATACCGACCCCGGTCAGCAGCAGTATACCGATGCTTTTTAGCCCCGGGATGCTGAAGGCGCTGCCCAGACACACGATCGGATTCCAGTCTACGGCGCCGATGGTCGTTTGCCCTGTAAGACCGCCGGAATTCATCCAAAGCTCGTAGTTTATCAGCAATTGGCCAAGCGCTCCGCCCAGGTAAAGCAGGGTGATGAGTCCCGGTATGGAGACGGCGATGATGGCTGCTGCTCGCTTTTTATCCAGAATGCATTCCTCCTTTATAGTCCCAGTTCTGCTTCTACTGTGGCAGCGTCGATGGTTTTGAGTGTGATATACGGGCCAAGATACTCCCTTAGAAAGGGCGCTTGATCATCGAAGCAGAGTACCTCGAAGCTCCCTGCGCCGGTCTGCATTGCCTCACGAAAACGGATAAGGCGTGCGATGTCACCGTCAAGATGTGAGAAAACACAGGTACCGCCGATACTGGCGTCGTATTCCATGAATCCCCGGTTATATGACCGGACGTCTGGGTCGAACAGCAGCTCAAGCAGCTTTTCTTTCCAGTCTGGGACGGTGAGCAATCTGAACTGCCGGATGCCGCCGGCATTCATGGGCACAAAATAGATGTGCCGATAGATGCCGTCAAACCGAAGTTCCAGTCGCCGGTTTTTATCCGACTCCAGCAGTGTGGTCAGCGCCGTATCATAGGACTCGCCCAGCAGGATTGCGGAGTCGATGCTCTGAACCCCGGCATTCATGCGGGCAAGCTCTGTCAGGCTGTGGAGTGCTTTGAACTCTCCCATGCCGTTCCATTTCATCGCGGCGTTCCGCGTGTTGTAAACGGCGTAACAGCCGCCGGGATAGAAGATTGCGCCGACGATGCGTGTAAACATGGTTTTGTTCTGTTCCGCAGGAGAGATCTTCTTGAAGTCCCGCGCCAGATAAAAGGCAGGCGTGTCCGATGTTATCCGAAGGATAGCCCGGTTTTGCAAGGCGGGGAGTAGATAGGCCCTTGTCTCGATACCGGTGGTCAGATGCATCCCAATCGTCTCGGCAACCCGAAGGTTACGGTCCCGATGCGCCATACCGCCGGGGAATCTATGATTGTAAAACGCGGTCATATAATAGCCGTATGCGTCCGGATGTATCCATTCCAGTATGGGGAGAGCGCCCTTACAGAAACGAATCGCTTTGGCATTCCCAGTACCGGTCAGCTGCAGCAGCTTTACCCTCATCCGCTCGCCGGTATCCGGATTACGAAGCTCCTGTGTTGTGGAAAGTTTACCCACCAGCGCTCTGAGAGTACGCTCGTTTCCCAGCACGCCAAGCGAACGGACAGGGTATTCGCCGGCGAGCCCAAGCACTGTGATAAGCCGATGCACATGACTTCCCGTCCGAACGGTAATCATTGTTTCAAGCCCCGGAATGCAGGAGCTTTCCGACAACATGACTGCTCTCTTTGTCGGAAACCGTCCGCGCAAAATGCCTGAAAAATATCGGTTTCATCGGTGTTTTCAGGCTGTTAAAAGATATGTCATTTGGGAGGAAGGTTTTCGCCCTGTTTTTACACATGTTTTTGACGCCGCTCCGGCACATTTTCATGGAGCATCACCCCCTCGTCCGGGATCAGGGGCTCCAGCACCAGCCACTGGGGAAAATCCCGTGCCGGGACCACATACACCTCCGTACGCTCCTGCGTGGAGGCCGCGCTGCAGTAGAAATGATCGCAGCACGGCGGCGCGTCATCCGTAAGCACATACATGGCGACGGTATCGGAGACCATATTGATCTCAATATTGTCATGATCCCGGTACCGACGCTCCGGCCTGCCTTTTTCATATACATGGCGGAATATCATAATGCTTTCGGGGTATCGAACCGGCGCTTTGCCCTGAAAGAAGCTCCTGAGCGCCGGGTACAGGATGCCCCGAATATAGGAGGCGGAGCCCCTCTCCTTTTTGGGAAGCAGCAGAGGCAGCCGGATGCAGAACCAGCCTTCGATGGTAAAGCCCGCTTCTATTGGAACCGACTCTGCTGCAACCGCATCCACATCCTGCAGTGCCCGTGGATTTCCCGTGTAGGCGGGAAGCGCTCTGGTCAGCAGCGTCAATTTTTCACTTTCCTCAGCCAGCTTCAGCGCCATGGCATACGCCAGCTCCATGCTTTTCCCTCCGGTCAGACAGCGGAGATTTTTTATGGTCATGCCGAGCCGTCGATCCTGCGTCTCTATTTTATCCAGCAGATGAATGAACGAGCTTATCGAGTCCATCGGTTGCAACCTCCTCTGTGTAAAATGTAATGTCCGGTTCTTCCTGCCCGGCAAAATTGACGGTTGCAAACAGGCAGGGCGCCTTGGGGAGCATCATCTGGGATGCCATGGCGATATTGGGCAGGACAAAGATATATTTCATCTCGTCATCCTGCGGCTGCAGCAGCTTGCTAAGGTGCTGCTCGCCGTCATACAGCACAACGATCTCATAGCCGGTGTTTTCCTTCAGAAAAAAGATTTGGGACGGGTAGACCGCAGGATAATGCGCCATGGGATCCACATAGTCGATAAACCGCAGCAGCACCCATACGGCAAGGATCGTCCGCTGATCCGGCTTGCATAGTCCATCCAAAGCCAGATAGTAGCCACCGGCCACATCCGAGATTTGATGCTCCCTTTTCAGATTGCGAAGAATCTTCTCCGCCGTCTCCGGGGTTTTGTCCCGCAGCAGTCGGATCACCTGTGTTTTGGTCAGTGCGCCGTACTGCGACAACCATTTGATCACATGGCGCTCATCATCAAGCAGCATGTTGTTCACCTCCTTCTGCGTGTGCGTATTCTTTGCGAAATGCGTATTCTACGCTGAATGCGTTTTCTCCCTCTGCCGTTCTTTGAGGATTGCCTCCAGCTCGGCGCGATCCGTGGTGATCATTTCCTTTTCCAGCTTGGAGGCCTTCACCACCACGGGCACTTTGTTGTTGTTGGAGCTGATGAGCGCCTCGCCGCGCTCGAAGCGGGTGATGGCGCGGATCTCCGTGCGGGTGAGCTTCAGCGTTTCCTGTACATAGCGGGCCTCGTCCGGCTCCAGGTTCAGAATGATCTTGTTCTTGGAGTTGTTGATGATCGCCCTGCCGTACTTGCCGTCCTCCAGACCGAAGAAATCCGACAGATCCTGCGTTGCGGAAATGGCCGCTCCGCCGAAGCCGCGGATAACCTTGAATATCTCAAGGCAAAACTCTGCGGCCATGCGGTTGGAGCCGGCGCCGATCAGCTGCCAGATCTCGTCGATAAAGATGGCTTTGCGTTTGGTGCGGTCAGACTTTATCTGATCCCACACATAATCCAGTGCGATGAACATGCCCACCGGAAGCAGTTTGCCCTTCAGCTCCGACAGGTCAAGGACGATGTATTTATTAGAGAGGTCTACATTGGTCTGTCTGTTGAAGCTTTGGGCGCTGCCGGTAACAAAACGGCTGATGATGGCCGCCAGCCGCTGGGTCATGGGATTCTCCTGCAGGTGCTTATGCAGGTCGCCCAGGATGGGCATCTGCTTCATTTTGGGCGGAGCGGAGGCCATATCCGTATAGATGGAGTCGTTATCATGGGTGATGCCGAAGTCCGCATAGGTTCGGATCAACGCTTCATCCAGCATCTGTTCCTCTTCATTGCTCATATCGGGGATCAGCAGGCCGAAGAAGGTCATGAGCTGCTGAATTTTTCGAGCCAGCATGGAGCCCATCTCCACATAATCAATCTCGTCAATCAGCTCCATCTCCGGCGACATGGTATGCCGTATCTCCATTACGTTGATGCAGTGGGGGGAACCCGGTGCGATCTTGATAAACTCGCCGCCGATCTTATTGCAGGCTCTACGGAATTCGTGTCCCTTGATGGGCGCCAGAATGTAGCACTGAATGCCGCGCATCCGCATCCGAAGCGCCAGCAGCTGCATGGTGAAGGTCTTGCCTGCGCCCGATGTGCCCAGCAGGTTCAGGTTGGCATTTTTATTGATCTTTGTGTTGAACAGATCCACGATGCACAGGGAGTTGTTGTATCGGTTGATGCCCAACAGCACGCCATTGTCATCCGACAGCTCAAAGCTGGTGAAGATATAGCTGGATGCGGCGCCGCTGGTCAGCACATTGCGCTGCGCCTTTTTCTCAAGCTTGGGCGAGATTTTCAGGAACGGCATCACCGACTGCAGTGCGGCCTCCTGCTGAAAGCTGCACTCGCTGGTGTACATATCCATAGATTTGAGCATATCCACCATCTGCTGCTTGCGCCAAAGTAATTCCTCGTAGGTTTTGGCCGATACGGTGATGAAAACGCTCATGTAAAAGAGGTCCTCGTTGTAGTTGGCGATTCCATTCTTGATAAAATAGCCCGCCTGTATGGAATTGGTCAGCTCCTCATAATCGGTGCTGGTATCCTGCATGCTCTTGAGCTTGGTGCGGTTGAGCCTGATCCGCTGGGCGACCTTATCTATGGTGCGGCTGCGGTTCTCACGGCGGAGATGGACGTCGATATCCACTCCTTCTCCGGCGTTGATGAGTGAGGACATCCAGCCGGCCCGGACGCGGCTTGGATACCCGCCCGCCTTGATGTAGAGGAAGGAATAGTACAGCCCGTCCATAACGACATAGTTATAATGGCTCAGGTCGATGCCGCGGGGCGCCAGAAAGTTGGCCATGCGGATAGGCGGTACCGGGTCCATGCCGATGATTTTCTTCTTTGCCGCCATGGTGTCCACCACGATGCGATCTACACGGGAGGAAAACGGCTCGTCCGTGCAGGAGCGCCGGTTGTAAAACATGTATAGGATTTCGGCAGTCGCTTCATCCGGGTCTTTGGACTGGACGATGCTGTTGCCGCATTGCATGAAATACGCCCGCGCTGTCTGCTCGGCGGTCTGGAGCATGCCGTAGATCTTTGCATAGTCGTCGCTTTCGTTGCGCCCTACCGCCTCATACTGGAAAATCAGAAAGAAGCGTCTCGTCAGCGCTTCCCGATTTCCCACGTCCTTGATGAGTCCGATGTAATCTTCGCCAAGCTCCTTACATTGCGGATTCTCCTCGTGTTCCAATTCCTCGCAGATCATGGATATGTGCTTATCTGAGTCCGCGCGGCGCGTAATGGACTTGAACTGCAGCCGCATGGGGGATATCTTCAGCCAGCTGGCAAAGCTGGAGATGATGTTGAATTGCTCCTCATCGGATCGCAGCGTGAAGTTGATCGGCTCGATCTCAAGGATTTTTATGTAGCGGTTGTCCGTCGTTTCAATGATCCCGTTTTTCAGGTCGCGGATGGGCAAATAATCCTGCACAAACTCAAGCTTTTCTTTTCTGCGGTTTCTTTTTCCTTTTGCTTTGGCCATAGCGGTATCCGATCCTCCTGAAGTGTAATTTCCTGCGGTGTGTCCAGAAATGGATGATATGGCCGATGTACTGAAACAGCGACCCGCCATCCACGCCCATTGCAGATACCACCGCCAGCGGCAGCAGCGTGACCGTCATGACCACGATGCGGATGGTTCCGGGCATGGGGATCAGGATCAGCTCCGGATAGCCCAAAGCCAGCACCAGAATCACAGTTTCAATTGCGTTCCGGGTATCGATCATCCCTCCCAGCAGTTTGCCGCTGTCCGTATAGTTTGCGGGGATTGCGTACACGTTGTTGTATTCTCTTTCGTCCAAGTTTTTCACCTGCCTAATCTATAAATTGTTGCGGTTGTGGTATATCTCCCCATCCGCAGCGCCTGCTGATGGTCCGGCACATAGATATCCACGCGATGGATATTGTTCTCTATGCCCGAGCCGCCCCGATCTTCCACGGTGTACATGGTACCGTTTATCATGATTTGCGTGCCGAAGGGATAATGGCTGGACATAGCGACCATACCGACCGCTGCCTGTTTGCCGCTGGCGGTAAGCCCCTGCGCATTGCTGCCGCAGCACTTTGCGCAGGCGCAGTAATGCGTCACCTCTACCTCCAGCGTATAAAGCGCCTCGCCGATGGGGGCGTTTACCACCGGCGCATCGTAATCCACGATGCTGAGGCGGCGATAGGAAAGCCTTCCTTCATAGCTTGGCGTATTCAGGATAACGCCGATGCCGCCGGAGGAATGTACCCACATACGTGTTCCTTCCGCATCATATCCGGCAAAAATAAGCACATGGCCCCAGCCGTCATCATCCGCAAGGAATCCCAAATCACCCGGCAGCAGCTCCGCTGCGGAGACGCCGTAGGTATTCGGGTACTGTCCGTTGCAGCCGGCGCCGATCTCAACGCCTACTGCCGTATTGAATACCCATGTGGTGAAGCCGCTGCAATCAAGACCGTAGGGCCGAATCGTGCCGGTCGTCGGAGAACCGGCTGACGTCACCAGCCGCGGCGTGTTCCAAGCATCGTTCCAGCCGGGCGCCGACTTGCCGCCCCAGAAATATGGGACCTTGCCCACCAGCGACAATGCCGTTGTAATGATGTGCTTCCGCATGGGGCTGCAGTTTTGCGCGTTGACAAAGGCGATCAGCTCCGCATCGGTCAAGGGAACCATCTGCCCGTTGCCTAATGTCCCATACAGCGTCATTTTCAAGGCGTTGGCCATCTTCTGAATGGCCTCGCCATAGGTTATTTTGAATTGGTCATAGGTGGCGGAAGGATCGATCCCGAAGGCTCGGATGATGACACTGTTATCAAATGGCTGTACGGTGCATTCCACATACTTTACGACCTCCGTTTCCGGAGTGAGCGTCTCCGTGCCGCCCTGCTCATAATAGATTTCGCTTCGTGTGCCGGTGATTCTGCCTCCACTGTATATGGGAACGGAAACTGCCACAGGCGTATAGGCTGCCACATTGACCGGCTCCGATGTTGTTATTGTTTCGTCCGGCTCATAGTAGGTGCGACGGGCTGTGGTATAACGGTACTGCGGAATGCCATTGATGGTTCCCGTCTGTGTCTTCGATGTGACGACCGTCACGGTAACGGGTCTGTATGTAGCGTAGGTAAAGGGGACGATTTGCTCCGATTCCTTCTCTACGAAAGATACCGGAAACATACTGTCGGCAACGCTGCGAAGCTTTGCCAGCATATCCTCCTTGCCGGTATTGCGTTGTTGAAGCGATGCGGAGTAGGCCGCAAGGATATAGCTTACATCGTACCCGGCGGAACCCTGTGCGTAATTGATAAGTGCATCCATAGACAGATCGTAGTCGTATCCGCCGTCCTCAATGATCTGCTCAACTTTTGCGAGGGCTGCGTCATACCCTTCCTCCACAACTGCGGAAATATCTGCGGCAAGGTCGTTATAGGATTCCAGCAGCGTTGTGGGGTTTTCCATGTCCACCATCGACCCATCCAGCCCAAACACGCTGTTTGTAACAACGCTGGGCAGTGAAACGATCAGGACGATAATGACAAGGAAAAGCAGGCAGATGCAGACAAGTATCTTAAACAGCGTGTGACGCATGGCCCATGCCGCCGATAAAATCGCACCCCACGGTCCGCCCGCAGCGGTTCCTGCGGCTATCTCGGCAACCGCCTTGCCGCCCTCCACGCCTGCCTGCACCGTTGCGGCTGCTGCATTGGCGCCGGCTTCAGCGCCTTTCACGGCGGCTTGCTTCGCCGTCTCTTTTCCTGCTTCCTTTGCGGCTTTGGCCATCTGCTTGGCAGCTTCGCCGTAATTATCGCTGCCGTCGCCTATCTGCCGTTTATCCGGCTCAGCCATTTTCTTTTACACCTCCCCGGTGAGTATCCGAAGCCGCGCGTGGCGGCTGGTTTCTTTATTCGCAGGCAGGCAAAACAGCCGGAGGGATGTCATCCGCTCCGGCTGTTGCCCGCTGCATTTATTTCCTGCGCTTCGGCGCCTTTATGCCGCTGTCCGGACGCTTTTCCGGCTCCTTAAAGCGGCTGGGCGTGTTCTTGTATCGAACCGACTCCACGGACACCGTGCGGACGTTTTCACCGTCGTAGACGGGCTTTCCGTCCTCGAACACCGGCTTGCGTTCCACGGCGGGGTCTCCATGGATGGCGATCCACTGCTGCCCTCTGACGTATTCATACACCTGATAATCCCCGCGCGGTGCGGCGAATCTGGCGGTGTCGTAAAACGCCGTCCCGGAGCCATCGGTATGGCGGACCTCGAAGTGCCCGTCCTCCCGATGCGTGCCGTCCACATGTGCCACCTGCTGCTCAAAGCCGGGCATGAAGTTGCGGAAGGCCGCCTGGTTATATGCGTCTGCGGCCTCCCCCTGTTCAAAGGCAGGCGCTTCCGCGTGCTGCTGCATAGCGTACCAGTCTACGCCGTTTGCCGCCTGCATGACAGTGTGCGGTGCGTCGGGCTCATTGTAATACGCGCTGTTGTACCACAGGCTGTTTCCGCTCTCGCTGCTGGCTTCCATGATGCCGTCGCCCGTGTTGCGAAGGACTGTACCTTCAGCAGCGCCGGGGAAGGCTGCCGCAACCTGTTCGGATTCGGCGGGGCTGCCGGTAAACCCGGGCGCATCGTAGAAGGCGTTTCGGCCCTCGCCGCTGGCCATCTGATACCAGGTGCTGCCGTCAGTGGCAGTTACAACGGAGTGCGGAGCGGCGGGTTTTTCAAACTGCGCCGTATTGAACATCTCCACACTGCTGACCTTGCCGTCTGTGCCGGTCGCCGTCGTGCTGATGTGTCCGCCGCTGATCTGGGTTCCCTTGAGTGTATGGCCCGCAAGCTGAGGCATGTAGTTGCCAAGGCTGCGGTCGGCGATATCGCCGGCAATGGTGCCGGCTGCTTCTGCGGGACGCGCTGCTACGGAGGAGATGGATTCTCCCGTAAGCATCGCACCGTTTCTGGCAGCTACACCGCCAAAAACGCGCCCGACAAAGCCGACGCCGCCGCCCATGCCCATGCGCGTGCCGCCATCAACGACGGCGTCACGGACATAGCTGTTACCCTTGAATCTGCTGGCAAAGCCGGATGCAAAGCCGCTGGCCGCGGCGCCGGTTCCGGTTGCAGTCGAACCGCCCCTGCCGAACACGCTGCCTGCGCTCTTTGCGCTGTGTCCCACGCCGCTGATCACCCTTGCGGCCATCAGCAGCTCCATGCCCATGCTGGAACCGGTCTGCGCCACATTAAGTCCCATAGCGGCCATATAGCTGTCGAATTTCTGCGCGGTCTTTAGGAATGCCAGGGCGCAGAACAGCCATAGAAAGATAGATCCCTGCCCTGTACTCAGCGCGCCGCCGTTTCCGATATACTGACCTACCGAGGAGTTAAAGCCCCGGATAAACCACACGTTCATGACCAGCAGGAGAAGCTGCGAGCCTACCATCCTGCACCAGCTTTTAAAGACCTGATTAGTCGCCTTGGAGCCGCCCATGCAGAATGCCAACGGGGAGGTATAGCACAGCACACCGACCACGATATACCGTTCGACCGCCTCCAGCAGCAGCTTGAAGTAGTTCCATCCGAGCGCGATCAGCAGGATCAGAACCAGTATGGGCCCGACAACCGTCACGGTTGAAACGATTGTCAGCAGTCCGTTGCTCAGCACCTGCTCCACACCGGCAAAGGTGAATTCCTCCGCCGTCATGCTTACATCCATCAGTGCCGTATACGGCGCTCTGGCAATGTCGAGCGCCAGCATGAAAATTGGTTTTGCGTATCCGATCAGCAGCGCGAAAATCGCGCCACGCACAACTAATTGCCATGGGTTTTCGGCTTCGGTAATGGGTCCTCCGAACGCACGGAACAGCTGCCAGACCACAATGAGAAAAAGGACTGCCCAGGCTGTGTACTGCATGACGTCAAAGGCCTTGGTGATGAAGGGGAAATACTCCTCCATGGTCACCATGTCTGTTCCCAACGCATTGAGAAAGAGGCCGGAAACCGCGTCCATGATCTGCGAGGCAATACTGGAGATCCATGTCACGATCCCTTCAAAAATCCAGTCTAAGATAGTCGTTCACCTCCCGTCTGATCCCGAACTGTTGATCATTAGCCTGTGTACTGCCCGCCGGCGATCAACGGCTGCAGGTATGCTACGATAAAGCCGAGTGTGTTAAGAATAATCCAGGTCACAACGACTCGTTTGAGCCAGCTGGTAGCCTCGTCCACCGCACGCTGGTTCCGGCTGACCATCCGCACCAACAACGCAATGGCCGCCACGGTCACGGCGACAATGGTACTGATCCCGACCAGCTGTCCGTAGATATCCCGCATGATCGTGGAAAAGCGATCCCAGATCGTTTCAGCCATTACGGGCTGGACGGAGAGGATCATTGCCGACGCGGCGCCCACTAACGACCAGTAGGTATTTCTGAGCCGATGCTTACCTGATACAAGTTGCTTTGACATGCTTTTACCTCCTGTTTTTCAATTCGGCACATAAAAAGGCACCGCTCTCGGAGGCTGAATTGCCTCGCAGAAACGGCGCCTTTATGGTGTGCTCCTACTATCGGACGCTAACAGTATAGCATGTTTGCATTTACATGTCATCGGCGCGAACCGTGCCATTTTCTCCGCCTTTTTCTGTGCCATCCACTATGCCAGAAGGGAAGTGGCGTTTACTCTGTTGCGGAGAAACCGGCGACTTTACAACCGGTAAGACAATCAGCGTCGTGAATTATGAAGCCGCTACAGCAAATGGATACCTCTTTCCAGATTTCTGAGTGCATCCATCACTGTGTAAAAAGAAGGAACATCACCATAGAGCATATCCAAAAATCTTTTTCTACTATGGCATCATTCAAGCCCATCTTATCTGCTGTATTTCGGAACAGTTCGCCCCGGTCACTGTCCGGCAATCGTGCTACATTTCTCATTGTGTGTCGCCTCCACACATTTTCCGTATCGTTTCATAAACCCAATCCGTAGATTCCGTCGCCTCTTTCAGGCAGGCTTGCTTTTCGTCCTCGGACAGCTTTTCAGAAAGCGTCTGTATGATCTCCGCCGTCACATTGGTCCTTCCCAAAGTTTTCAGCGCCTGGATCACCAAGCTCGTCATGTAAGACAGACCGGTGATTTCCTTGTTGGTCCTATGCTTAAATTCCAGCTTTGTGGAGTTCCACTCATAGGTCTTATACGGGCCGTCGCTGATATAGGACCAGACCGCCGTTACCTGTGTGGAGAGCCCCAAAAGGTTCAGGGCTGTATTCCCACACGGAACGATGGTCCAATGGTAACTTCGCGCCAATGCTTTTGCAACTGCGTCCGGGTCGGCCGCTACGTATTCATCAAGCAACTTGCTGTACTTCGGCTTTTCGTAAACACCCTTTAATATCCGGCGAAGCATACCGATTTGCGTTAATCTGTTCAGATTGCGCCTGGTTGTTTCCGAATCAGCAATATCCGCGAAATCCGAATTCACGAAGATTGTGCCGTCGTCCGCACCGTTGATTCGCTCCTGTATCTGCTTGGAATATCCAGTTTTCATCCTGTTTTCCTCCTTCGCTCTGTCCCGAATATTATATATTATTCGGGACAGAATTTCAACTGGATTTGCGATCCGTATCTACAGTATCTCCAAACAATCCGCACATAATCAAACAGCTGCCATGCCGATGCTCCTGTGCGGTATCATTTGTCCCGCTCCCGTAGAAGCAATGCAATAATCGAGGCCTTTAACCTTACCAGTTTTCCAAAATAGAAAGAACCTCCAGCCAGGAATCCACCTCGCCGGCAGGGGCAGACCATAGGCGCAGGGCAATGATATTGATTGCCTGCGTGCGGAGCCGGTAATAGTGCCGGGCAGAGATGTCCAGACGGTACAGAAGCTCTTCGTGCATCAGCTTGTCCGGCCCGAGAAAGGTCATGTAGATGATGTCGTACATCTTGTGCCCGTTGACCGGTTTGGCTTTCAATATACTGACCGCATCGTTGAGCCGGTCAACCAGCAGGCGGGAGCGGCGTACACTCTCCATCCGGCCTTCCAGCTTTCGATTGTTCATCCCAAGTTCCAGGTCGATCCGATCCAGCAGCGTATCCAGATCCTTCAGAGGGCGATCCAGCTCCTCTGCTACGCTGGATGGGAAGCATTCCAGCGTCCAGAGAATGGTTCGGTAGTGCTGCAGCAGGAGAAGCGTGTTATGATACATGCTTTTCTTTTTCTCCTTTTTGGCTTGGCGGACTCTGTCATCATCGATAGACGAATCTCCCAGAATGCCGCGCTTTGTTAAGAGTTCAATAAATGCGGCGGACTGCTGCGACAGCTTGGTTTCCTGCTGTTCATAAAGCGCCTTTCCGGCACTGCTTTCGATTTTGCTCATGTCGATTCTCCTTTCCGATTTCGTGAGTGCAAGAAAAAATCCGCGTAAGCACATGGCCCGCGGATGTGGTTCGCATCTATGCGGCGTAGTCTACTACTTACACCTCTGCAGTCATAGATACAGTTCTGACAATTCCAACACAGAGAAATATACGCGCGTATTATAGGGGACGAAAGTGCAACGCGATTTTCTGATGCCTGTTCGGCATACTCAGTGGTTCTCATGATAATGATCCTGCGGCTATACCAAAGGATCATCTTGTTCAGGCGTGCATTGTCCGAGCCTCCAATATGCGCATTTCCGGCGTAAATACGCATTTTCTCAATAATGCGTTCAATTTCTGCGCAGGTGGGCAGGGAAGCCTCTGTATCCAGCGGATACAGTCTATTGAAAATGAGGCAGCCGTAGGAGCCCGGCAGACGGTGCAGAGCGAAGGCATCCCCATTCTTCTGAAAAAATCTCCACACCTTTGTCTTTTCCCAGCCCCAGCGCCGTCCCAAGGCTTCCAATGTCAAAGCGGCGCCAAGTCTCCCGAATTGAACGGCAGGCGCCAGATAAGAAAACGCATTGCCGGTCTCCTGCCAAACCGTGTGGCACCAGAGGTCCAGCCATGCATCTGATTCGCCGAATGTATAATGCTGATCCGCAAGGCGCTGCGTGATGTTGCGGGGAAGGCAGAGAAAGCCATAGCCGTCTGATACATAGACTGCTCCACTCATGCATTCGGCGCCGGAGCATTTTACGACCCAATCGGTGACGGCATATTCCAGCTTCTTTGTTTTCTCGTCAAGCGTGTAACGGATATACCCGAACCGGCTGAGCGTATTCATGATTTTCAGAGCCTCCGTGCGGCTTTTGACGCCCAGAATGCTCTTCAAGCCGACCACGCCACCGGACCACATCCCGGGCATTACATCGTTTGTGTATCCGCAGTATTTTGCCCGACCCTTGCGAAATGTCGCCCGCGAGGCCAGCTTCGCCCAATAACCCATGATTCCCTTGCCGACCGGCAAATGAGCCCTGGGCAACTTAACCCATTGGTATCTGAACAGGCATTTCGGCATGACGGGTTCCTCCTTTCTGCGACTGGATATAAAAACAAGGCAGCCCTTTTAATCAAGAGACTGCCCTTGCAGCATGTGGTTACTATATTCTTACTTGAAGTCCGGGTAACGATTCCTTCTGCACCCCTACGAGATACCAGTCGTTTCCGTACTCAATGCGAGTGGGTATCCATTCGTCATTTATCAAGGCCTCCATTTTAGTTCCGCAGTGCAGGCCTCCATAACTGTTTCCTTCCTCATACAAAACGTCAAAGCGATTTGTGGAGGAGTCATATATAAGCATCCCTTTTTTCATGTGGGCTTACCTCCTGACAAAGAATTTAAAATCATTTTCCCATAATCATATTTTATGAAATTAGTACAAACCGCATCAGCGTCAATGCAGGTCATTTTTGCTTAGGGGAGTCCTGAAAAAACTCCGCAAATTCACCTTGTGTTGACCCTTCAGTTAACCCATTTACTCACCCATTTGTCCCGGTTAACCCATTTTTAGCCCTTATAAAATGGGTTAACCGAGGTCACATACGGTCAAAAACAGCGAAAGGCTTCAAAAGCAATCAGACGAAAAGGGTATAAGAAAACCCCGGAAAATGCTGATTTTCCGGGGTTTTTGAGCTTTTGAGTTGTAAATTTGCGTCCGATCAGCGCTTGCTGAACTGAGGTGCTCTACGAGCTGCCTTGAGGCCGTACTTCTTCCTTTCCTTCATGCGCGGATCGCGCGTGAGGAAACCGGCCTTCTTGAGAGCGCCACGGAGTTCGGGATCGGCAACGATCAGCGCGCGGGATATACCGTGCCTGATAGCGCCGGCTTGGCCGGTGGTGCCGCCGCCGTGTACGTTGACCACTACGTCAAACTTTGCGGCGGTGTTGGTCAGCTCAAGGGGAGCGCGAACGATCATCTTGAGCGTTTCAAGGCCGAAGAAATCTTCAAGATCTCTCTTGTTAACGGTGATATTACCGGTACCGGGGAGCAGACGAACCCGGGCAACAGACTTTTTACGCCTGCCAGTTCCGATATACTGGGTGATAATAGCCATAATTCAATCTCCTTCCCGCTTATTTAAGCACGAGGACTTCGGGCTTCTGTGCGGCGTTGTTATGCTCCGGACCCGCGTATATGCGAACCTTAGTGAGCATCTGGCGGCCGAGGGGGCCCTTGGGCATCATGCGGCGAATAGCTTCATAAACAGCAAATTCGGGCTTCTTATCGAGAAGCTCACGATAGCTGACTTCCTTCAGTCCTCCGGGATAACCGGTATGATGGACATACTTCTTGCCGTCGAGTTTGCGGCCGGTCAAGGTGACCTTGGCGGCGTTAACGATAATTACGTGATCCCCGGTATCAACGTGGGGAGTATATATGGGCTTATGCTTTCCGCGAAGGATAGCGGCTACCTGAGAAGCAAGACGGCCGAGCACCATTCCGTCTGCGTCTATAACGTACCACTTCCGCTCGAGGGTTTCGCCCTTTGCCATATAGGTTTTCATGGCGTTCCTCCTATGGTAGTTTAATGTTCGCGTCGCATTGAGATTGCAGTTAAGCTTCCGGGGCTGTGGCCGCAAAACACCGATCCTAACGAACACGCAGGGTTAATTATACCCAATCATTCCCTTTGTGTCAAGCGGTATTTCTCTTATTTTTAAGCTTTTTTCAGTTTTTTCTCTCAAAACCGTCATTTCGGACCGTGCCTAACGCATATTGGGGAAATTTATCTGCCTTATCGCCTCGTAAAGCACTATTGCAACCGAGTTTGAAAGGTTGAGCGAGCGGCGGTCGTTGAGCATCGGTATGCGCACGGCATCCGCGCTGCGCCGCCCGAGCAGTTCCGGCCCAAGGCCCGCAGTCTCCTTGCCGAACACAAGAAAGTCGCCGTCGCGGTACTCCGCATCCGCATATGAACGAGTAGCATGAGTAGAAAGGAGAAAGAAACGCGCGTCGGGGTTCTTCTCCTCCACCTCCTCAAACGAATCGTAATACGTTATGTCAAGATACTGCCAATAATCCAGTCCGGCCCTTTTCAGGTGCTTATCATCCACGCTGAAGCCAAGCGGCCTGACAAGGTGCAGCCGCGCACCCGTGACCGAGCAGGTCCTTGATATATTGCCGGTGTTTTCCGGTATTTCAGGTTCAACCAATACTATGTTTAGCACTCGGCGCCCTCCTAAAAAAGCAAATGATACTTTGCTATTTTAGCCCGCCGTGCCGTATAGGTCAAGCTTTATCGTCCGCGTTTGCCAATATGGCCTTTATTTTATCGCTGTAAATATCGCAAAGTTCCTTGGCGTATTCCTCGCGGAAGCTCTCCGCCCGTATGCTGCATCCTTTCAGCCCCTTGTTCGGCCGCACAAGCACCCAGCCGTCGTCAGATGCTATCCTTACGCCTTCTATCAGTTCCATGTCCTCATCACGTCCGCTTTCAACAAGGCTCCGCAACACGCGGCCTATCTCCCTCCAGCTGCATTTTACCTCGCCATGCTCCTTCGCTATTTCCGGCAGCAGAGCCATTATTTCATCAAGCTTGCCTTCGCGTTTAAGTGCGCACAGCCTTATTGCCGCCGCCTCGGCCTCAAATAGTTCATCCTGCCAAAGCCCGCGTTCCATTGCCGTGTGCTCCATGCCATGTCCTACGCGCGGCGCCTTTATCAATTCAACGCCTTCCGTGGATATAAGCGTACATAGATCCTGCGGCATGTCTGCCGCAACTACCTCCGCCCGCTGGCCCGAGCGTGCCGCTGCAATCATCAATACGGCCTGCACTTCATCCTCGCTCAGCCGCCTGTCATTTGCTATTGCCCATATTCCGCTTTCGCCGCGGCCTATGCAAAGCCCCGCTTTGAGCCGCGTCATGAGCGCGGGCAGCTTTGCGTCCTCAGCATCCTCGCTGAAGCGCACGTCTATACCCGCGCGTATAAGCACGTTTGCCACCGCGTCAAAAAGCGGCCTGTCGTGCGCTATCAATACGCACGCCTCATTATCCTCATTTACTGCGCCGTGACCAATTTTAGACCTGAGCGAAGCTTCATACGCCCTTGATACGCCGTTCAGCCTTTGTATTATGCCAAGGCGGCTGCGCGTAACGCTCTGCCTGTCGCCCTCGCGGAAGCCGTTCACGAATTTTCGCCTTGTTTCATTTGTGATGCCAAGGCCGAACCCGTCCATAAGCTCCATGCTTACCATATGGCGTTCGCCCTCCTGATGAGCTATAAATATGCCGCCGTCGAACGCATAGCCGCGTATAGCGTGGCTCAATGCCGAGCGCGAGCATACACCCGCATCCCATACATCAACGCCCTGAGAGGCCATGCCTGCCATAACCGCGTATTTAAGCATAACGCATTGCTGCGCGCCGTCCGTTGCTATTGCAAACTCGGCGGGCAGTTTGGCCGTGGATGCAAACGCCGCGCCTATACGCGCCGCCTTCTCCGCACTCAGTTCCCTGTCCGCATATCCCTCTTCCGGCTTTTCTTCCGCGCATGCCGCGCAGTCTCCGCGCCATATTATATTTTCGCGGTATTCGCCTTCCGCTTCAAGCCGCTTATACGGCCAAAGCTTTACCCCCTCGCCCACTATCGAACGCGCGCCTATGTCGCTCCCGGCGCCCATGACCGCGCCTTCGTATATCACGCTGTCGCGCCCCACCTGCACGTTTTCGCAAAGTATTGCCCCGCGCAGCTCAGCGCCTTCCCTAAGCCTAACGTTCGGCAGCAGTATGCTCCGCTTTACGCTGCATCTTTCGTCTATCCTTGCGCCCGTACATGCAACGCTGTTCGCGCCAAAGTATGCCTTTGCGCCAATCTCAGCATCGCTGCCAACATAGCACGGCGCTGCAAGCACAGCCCTTTCGGATATCTTTGCGCCGTCCTCTATATATACGCCTTCCCTTGTTCGCCTGGCTGCTGTTTTGAATATACACTTCCCGCTTAGCATGTCCGCCTGTGTGAGCGCATACTGAGTAAGGTCTCCTATGTCGCTCCAGTAGCCTTCCGCCTCATATCCGAATATCTTCATGCCTGTGCGCAGCATGCGTGGGAACAAATCCTTTGAAAAATCATATTCCGTGCCTTCAGGTACCATGTCCAGCACGCTTGGTTCTATTATGTATATGCCCGTATTCACAAGATCGCTGAAAACTTCCGCAGCAGAAGGCTTTTCTATAAAGCGGCTTATGAATCCGTCTTTATCCTTCAGTACAACACCGTATTCCATGGGAACCTTCACCTTTTTCAGCAATATGGTCGCCGCCGCGCCGCTGCGCCTGTGTTTGCGCATGGCATCAGTCAAATCAAAGTCGCACATTGCGTCCCCGCTCATTATAAGCACGCTGTCATCGGCTTGCCTCAGGGCATTCTTTACCCCGCCCGCAGTACCCATCGGCTTATCCTCAACGGCACACTCCGCCTTTATGCCGAACGCGCTGCCGTCGCCTATATAGCGGCGTATAACGTTTGGCAGGTACCTCAGGGTAAGTATGGCCTCGTCAAAGCCATGCTTCTTAATAAGCTCCATGCAGTATCCAAGCACGGGCTTGTTCAGCAACGGCACCATGGGTTTTGGCATGGTGCAGCTGAGCGGACGCAGGCGTTTCCCGTCCCCGCCCGCCATAATAACGGCTTTCATAAATAAAAAATACCGCCTTTCCTCAGAAATGAAAATGCGGTATTAGTGTGGCTCTTTTTATGTTTATTTAAGCATATCCATGCTTAGTAGAAAAAGGAATTTCCGCCGAATGTTGCATAATATACCCTTTTATCCCACGATGTGCCTTTTTTTGAGGAGCGGAAGTACAGCACATCTTCCGGCATAAAGCGGTCTCCGTTTACGAATATCTGGTTCACGGCCTCAATGGTTTTGCTTACCGGCACAACCGCGCGCAGCTTATCCTCATCTCTTGCAACTGTGAACTGATTCTTTTGGAATATTACGCCGCTTACGCTATCGGGAAAGCGTGAGCTTGCGATTCGGTTATATATTACGTTGGCAACCGCCGCACGGGCTTCAACGCCGCTTCCCTTTGATTCCTCCTGAACCACCTGTGCAACAAGCAAAAGCTCATCCGCGCTGAATCCGCCGCTGGAGGAGAAATAATCGTTGCTGCTCACGCCGCTGTTTGATTCGCTCCCGCCCGTGTTTTCCGGTTGCTTTGTCGGCTCGGCAGTCGGCGATGGCGACCTTGTGGGCTTTGGCGTTTCCGTAGGCTTAGGCGTTGCCGTAGGCTTCACGGTCTGCTTGGGCGTGGGCGTAGGCGGTGCGCCGTATTCCACAAATTCAGCCAATATAAAGCCGTATGTGCCTTCGTATTTAACTTTCAGCCAATCGCCCGATTTCCCTACAACCGTGAATACGGCGTTCTCCTTCAGCTCTTCTATTATTTTATAATCAAGCCCCGGCCCTTTCCTGAAATTTGCCGAACCCGCATCAAGATACGCCGCTTTTTTCTCCAAATCTATAACCTCGTACTTTGGCGTTGCGGCCGGCGTTTTGGTAGGTTCGGGCGACTTTGTCGGCTTAGGTGATTTTGTGGGTTCGGGCGGCTCTGTCGGCTCTGTCGGCTCTGTCGGCTCCATCGTTGCCGTGGGGGTAGGCTCAATAGTCGGTTCCCCGCTTGCCGTCGGCTCAGGCTCAAACGTCGGCTCCGCATCAATAACGGGCATAAGCACCGCCATTGTTACGGGCGGGGTTGCGGGCAGCGGCTGCACCGCAAGCGGCGGCGAAGGCTCGGCAGTATCGGCGGGAGCATGCGTATCCTCCGGCACTTCAACCGCTTCAATGCGCACGGCTGCGGAGAAGTTGCCCGTTTGCGATGCAGCCATGCAGCCCGCAAACGCCAGTATGGCTACCAATATAAATATGCCCGCCGCATGCCTTATCATAGAATGAACCTGCCAAGATCCTCGCCGTTAAGCTCGGAAGGCATATGTTCCTTTACATAGCTTGCATCGACCACTACCTTAACCATGGGATGATCGCCGCCGGCATTGAATGAGATATCCTCCAGCAGATTTTCAACGATGGTATGAAGCCGCCTCGCACCTATATTCTCGCTCGTTTCGTTCGCATTATATGCGTAGCGCGCTATTGCGTCCAGCGCATCGTCCGTAAACTCAAGCTGAACATCGTCCGTGGCAAGCAGCGCTTCGTATTGCTTGGTTATGGCATGCTCCGGCTGGTGCAATATGCGCTTATAGTCCTCCACAGTAAGTGGGTTAAGGTTCACCTTAATCGGAAACCTGCCCTGAAGTTCCGGAATAAGATCGGATATTTTGGACACATGGAACGCGCCCGCCGCAATGAAGAGCATAAAGTCCGTTTTTACTGGGCCGTATTTCGTGTTCACCGTGCAGCCTTCAACTATCGGCAGAATATCCCTCTGCACGCCTTCGCGCGAAACATCCGGCCCGCTTGCGCGGTCGTTTCCGGCTATTTTGTCGATCTCGTCTATAAACACTATGCCGTCCTGCTCGGCCTTCTCTATGGCCTCGCGTATGACCTCGTCCATGTCTATAAGCTTTTCGGATTCCTCCTGCGTAAGTATGCGCCGGGCCTCGCTCACCTTAACGCGGCGCTTTTTCTTATTCTTGGGTATAAGTCCGCCCATCATTTCGTTAAGGTTTATGTCTATGCCCATGGCAAGCATGGCGTCGCTGCCGGTGTTCTGCTGCTCCACCTCAATCTCTACAAGCTCGTTTTCAAGCAGTCCGTTTGAAAGCTGCTGCGCTATTTGCTGCCGCTTATTAAGGTGCTCGGTCTTTTCTTCTTCGCTCATCTCCTTATCCGCGTCTGCTTCCGGCGCGCTGCCTGAGCCGAGCAGAAGCTGTATCGGGTTAAACGGCTTCTGCACCTTTTTGCCCGCCGTGGGCATAAGCAGTTCAATAAGCCTTTGCTCCGCGGCCGCCTTTGCAACGGTCTCTACTGCTTCGTAGCGTTTTTGCTTACATAGGCGTATGGATGCCTCCACAAGGTCCCTCACTATCGAGTCCACGTCGCGCCCAACATAGCCCACTTCGGTAAACTTTGTGGCTTCCACCTTTACCAGCGGCGCATCGACAAGCTTGGCAAGCCTTCTTGCTATTTCCGTTTTGCCAACGCCCGTGGGACCGACCATTATGATGTTCTTTGGCGTTATCTCCTCCCGCATTTCCGGCGAAAGGCGGGAACGGCGATATCTGTTCCTCAGCGCTATCGCTACGGCGCGCTTCGCTTCGTCCTGACCTACAATGTATTTATCCAGCGCTTCTACCGTTTCTCTTGGCGTAAACATTATATTTCCTCCATGGTGATATTGCTGTTTGTATAAATGCAGATATCACTTGCTATCTTTATTGCCTTGGTGGCTATTTCCGCCGCGCTCAGATCCGTATTTTCCTTCAGCGCCTTTGCCGCGCTCAGCGCGAACATGCCGCCGGAGCCTATGGCGGCTATGCCGTCATCCGGATCTATCACTTCTCCGGTACCGCTCACTATAAGCAATTCTTCCTTATCCGCAACGATAAGCATTGCGTTAAGCTGACGCATAACTTTATCCGTGCGCCATTCCTGCGCCAGCGATACCGCCGCGCGCTTTAGGCTGCCGCTGTATTTTTCAAGCTTAGCTTCAAATCTTTCAAGGAGTGAAAACGCATCCGCCACCGTACCGGCAAAGCCCGTAACAACGCTGTCGTGATATATCCTGCGCACCTTTTTCGCGGTGTGCTTCATTATTGTATTTTCGCCGAACGTAACCTGTCCGTCGCCGGCAACGGCGCATTTGCCGTCCTTTTTAACGGCCACTATAGTGGTTCCAAGCATCTGCTGCATAATTATTTACCGCCTTTCAAATATCCGCCCTTCACGTTGCGGCGGAATAAAGCTTTTTATGATAATACCATATATCCGTGCAAAGTGGGGCGGAATTCACAATGCTTTACATTTTATTCGCATTCGGTTGCCGTTTTTGCGCCATTCAGGCCAGTTCTTTCCGCAATCGAATCAATTATTCCAAGTGAGCGCTCGGCTATGAGCGTATATCGCTCCTGCTTATTCCTTGGGGCGTTGGAAAGCCCTTCTATTATGCCGAAGCTTATGTTCATCGGCTGGAAATCCGAACCGTTATAGCAGGAGACATAGCGTCCCAACGCACCTATCGCCGTTTTTGAGCCGAAATCTACGCTTTGTTCGCCATTAAGCTTGAGTGCCAGATCTATGCCCGCAAGCATCCCGCTTGCAGCGCTTTCAATATAGCCCTCAACGCCCGTCATCTGTCCGGCAAAATACAGCCCCGGCTTAGCTATGCATTCAAACCATGGCGTAAGCTTGCCCGGGGAGTTTATAAACGTATTCCTGTGCATCACGCCATAGCGCACGAATTCCGCATTTTCAAGCCCGGGTATCATGCCGAACACGCGCTTCTGTTCACCGAATTTAAGATTAGTCTGGAACCCGACTATGTTATAAAGCGTAGCTTCGTTGTTTTCCTTTCTGAGCTGCACCACGGCATAAGGGCGCTTGCCCGTGCGCGGATCAACTATGCCTACTGGCTTCAGCGGGCCGTAGGCAAGCGTCATCGGTCCGCGCTTTGCCATCACCTCAACGGGCATGCAGCCTTCAAACACGCGCGGTGTTTCAAACTCGTGCAGCGGCGCGGTTTCGGCAGTAATAAGGTTATTTATGAACGTGAAGTACTCCTCTTTGTCCATGGGGCAATTCAGATAATCGTTGCCGCGTTCGTAGCGCGAGCCTTCGAATATTTTGCTCATATCGAGCGATTCCGCGCTTATGACCGGCGCAACTGCGTCATAAAAATGCAGCCCCTCGCCAAAGAAAGCCTCTATCGCTTCAAGCATTGCGCCGTCCGTAAGCGGACCCGTAGCAACTATTGCGGGCGCATCGGGCAGGCTTGTTACCTCGCCGTGTTCAATGGTTATGTTCTCGTGTTCGCTCAGGCGCTTGGTAACCAGTTCCGAGAATATGTCCCTGTCAACGGCCAATGCTCCGCCCGCGGGCACGCGGCTTTCCTCCGCGCACTGCATTACTATTGACCCAAGCCTTCGCATTTCTTCCTTCAAAAGACCGGCTCCGTTTTGCAGCCTGTCCGAACGAAGTGAATTTGAGCATACCAGTTCGCAGAACCCGTTCAGCTTATGCGCCGGAGAGAATTTTTCCGGCTTCATTTCGTATAATGATACGGCAATGCCGCGTTCAGCAAGCTGATACGCGGCTTCGCATCCCGCAAGTCCTGCGCCTATAACAGAGACCTTCGGTTTATTTTTCGACATCGTTTTCCGTTCCCTTCTTGACGCTTCTTTCAATATAGCCGCAATCCTTATTGGAGCAGGCCACATATTTGCCGCGCGGGCCAACCTTGTTTACCATTATTGCGCCGCATTTGGGGCAGTTTTCGCCGCTTGGCATATCCCATGATACAAAGTCGCACTCAGGATATTTTTCGCAGCCGTAGAATACCTTGCCGCGCTTTGTTTTGCGCTTTATCAGTGCCGCGCCGCACTTGGGGCAGGGAACGTTTATCTTTTCCACTATCGCCTTTGTATTGCGGCATTCGGGGAAATTGGGGCAGGCAAGGAACTTGCCGAAGCGGCCCATTTTATATACCATCATCGCGCCGCATTTATCGCATACAACATCCGATACTTCATCGGGCACGTTGACTTTCTCTATCGTTTCGGACGCCTTTTCAACATCCTGCATGAACGGGCCGTAGAACTCCCGCACAACGCTCTTCCACTCGCATTCACCGTCCTTGATATGGTCAAGCTCGCTTTCCATATCCGCCGTAAACTTAACGTCCACTATGTCCTTAAAGTTATCCTTCATTATTTGGGTAACAATAAAGCCAAGTTCGGTTGGGTAAAGCGTTTTCTTTTCGCGCTTAACATAGCCGCGCTCGATTATGGTCGAAATTGTGGGCGAATATGTGCTCGGCCTGCCTATGCCCTTTTCTTCAAGGGTCTTGACGAGCGTAGCCTCGGTATAGCGCGGTGGCGGCTGGGTAAAGCGCTGCTCGCTTTCTATTTTATGCGCGGTAAAAACATCGCCTTGGTGTATTTCCGGCAGCGTAACGTCCTTTTCCTGCACGTCATCGCGGCCTTCTATATAAACCACGGTATATCCGTCGAACATGGTGCGCTGGCCGCTTGCGCGGAATGTGCAGCCGTTTGCATCAAATGAAACGGTATTGGTTTCGTATACCATTTCCGTCATCTGGCTGGCCATAAAGCGCTCGTATATCAGCTTATAAAGCTTAAGCTGCTGATTGCTCAGCGAATCCTTTACCTCCGCCGGGGTAAGCTCAACATATGACGGGCGCACGGCTTCATGCGCGTCCTGCGCGCCCTTGCGGCCCTTGTATATATTCGGCTTTGCGGGAACGTAATCCGCGCCGTATTTGCTGCCTATCAGCCCCAGCGCCGCCTTCTGTGCCTCTTCCGATACGCGCACGGAATCCGTCCTCATGTAAGTTATAAGTCCCGTCACACCCCTGCCCTGAAGCTCTATGCCTTCATAAAGCTGCTGGGCAACGAGCATTGTAAGCTTTGCCGTGAAGCCAAGCTTTCGTGAAGCTTCCTGCTGCAGACTGCTTGTTGTAAACGGCGCGGGCGCATGGCGCGTTTTTACGGCGTTTTTAACATCCGTCACGTTAAAGTTTGCACCTGTTGCCGCATCTACCACTTTTTTTGCATCCGCTTCGCATTTAAGCTCCGTCTTTTTATCGCCGTAGCCATAGAACTTTGCATCGACCGCCTTCTTTATTCCCTTAGCCTTCAGGTTTGCACTCACCGTCCAGTATTCTTCCGGAACAAAGTCGTTTATCTCCTGCTCGCGGTCGCAAATTATGCGCGTGGCTACGGACTGCACGCGGCCTGCGCTAAGTCCCTTCCTTACCTTTGCCCAAAGTATGGGGCTTATTTTATAACCCACCAGTCTGTCCAGCACGCGCCTTGCCTGCTGCGCGTCAACAAGGTTCATATCTATGCACCTTGGATGCTTCACGGAATTTTTGACCGTGTTTGCGGTAATTTCATTAAAGACTATGCGGCAGTTTGACTTTGGATCGAGCTTGAGTATATGCGCAAGGTGCCAGCTTATGGCTTCGCCTTCCATATCAGGGTCGGTCGCAAGCAGGACGTGCTTAGCTCCCTTGGCTTCGCGCCTTATGCGGTCCAGTACCTCTCCTCGTCCCCTGAGCGTTATGTACTTGGGCTCAAAGTCATTCGCCTCGTCCACACCAAGCTGACTTTTAGGCAAATCCCTTACATGTCCGTTCGATGCGACCACCTTATACTTGCTGCCCAAAAATTTGCCGATCGTCTTAGCCTTGGCCGGAGACTCGACTATAACCAGATTATCTGCCATTTATATACCCCCTCCTGGGATCAGTTTACTTCGTTTTCATTACAAGCTAAAAAGCCTGCCCACAGATTGCTTAATTATTCCCGAAAATTCCATCGCTGTCAAGGTTGAATTTAGCATACCTGCATCAAAACCCGTAAGTTCCGCCAATTCGTCATATGTTCTTTCCCCTGCCATAAGCAGCCTGTGTATCAATTCCTGCTCAAATGAAAGCTCCGCAGGAGTCACCGCCTTGCGTTCCTCTGCCATAGGTTTTATGCCGTATTCTTCAAGCACGTCCTCCGCGCTGAGCGTTATTTTGGCAAGCCCTTCGCGTATCAAATTATTTGTGCCCATGCTCAGTTCGTCGCTCACCCTACCTGGAATTGCAAAAACATCCCTGCCCTGTTCAAGGGCGCAGTCAACGGTTATGAATGTGCCGCTCTTTTCCCGCGCTTCAACAACTATTACCCCACGCGACAGGCCGCTTATTATCCTGTTCCGCATTGGGAAATGGCTTGGCGTAGGCGCAATGCCGGGCATAAATTCGGACACTATCGCCCCGCGCTTCGCTATAAGGTCGTATACGTCCCTGTTCACGCTCGGATAAACAACGTTCGGCCCGTTGCCAAGCACGGCTATTGTTGGATAATCGTTGCCTTCGGCGTCCAGCGCGCCTTCCGCTGCGACCCTATCCAGCCCGTAAGCAAGGCCGGATACTATGCATGCGCCTGAGCGGGCCAGGTCCTCTGCCAGCTGCCGCGCCATGCGCCTGCCGTAGTCCGATGGCTCTCTTGCACCTATTATCGCTATCGGCAGCCTGTGTTCGGCGTACAGCGTTCCCTTATAGAACAGCACAAACGGCGGATCGTATATATTCTTCAGCAAAACCGGATAACAGTCCGAATTTATCGTTGCAACATTTATGTCAAGCTCTTCAAGCCGCTTCTCTATACGGTCTATGTATCTTTGTGTCGCGTGGTTATGCATATCCTCGCGGCGTTCATCATTAAGAAATTTGAATTGCGGTATTTCGTTTTTTGCCGCCGCGCGGAAGGCTTCCGCCGCGCTGCCGTCGAATGCATCCAGCATTTTTCTTACGCGCGCCGTGCCGGAGCCAAGCGTTATATTGAGCCATAATAATGCCCTGTCCTCATCGCTCAGCCTTATTTTCATTTTATTTCGCCCCAATATTTGGATTCAAGGCTCCTATATTGTATGGCTTCGGCAATATGCTCCGCCTTTATTTGTTCGCTCCCCGCAAGGTCAGCAATCGTGCGGGACACTTTAAGCAGCCTTGTATATGCGCGTGCGCTGAGCTTAAGCGCGGCAAACGCCTTTTTCATAAGCGACTCGGCATCGCTTGTAAGCACACAGTATTGGTTCATCATGCGGTTTGTAAGCTGCGCGTTGAAAAGTATGCCCATACCTGCGTAGCGGCGCGTCTGTATGGCCCGTGCGGCATTGACGCGCGCACGGATGGCGCTTGAAGGCTCTCCGCAGCTTCGTCCGGCAATGTCATTGTAGCCAACCTCGCCCATTTCCACATGAATGTCAATACGATCGAGCATCGGCCCACTTATGCGGTTTCGGTAACGTTGTATCTGCTGCGCGGTACAGCGGCACGGAGTTATTCGCGAACCGTAGTTTCCGCATGGGCACGGGTTCATTGCCGCCACAAGCATGAACTGCGCCGGATACGTGCTGCGCGCGGATGCCCGCGTTATTGTTACAAAGCCATCCTCAATGGGCTGGCGCAGTGCTTCAAGCGTATCTTTCCTAAACTCCGGAAATTCGTCAAGGAACAGCACGCCGTAATGCGCAAGACTTATCTCTCCGGGCATTGCGCGCGTACCACCGCCTATGAGCGAGGCCGACGACGCCGTATGATGCGGCGCACGGAACGGCCTTTCGCTAACTATTCCGTTTTTGCCCTTCATTGCGCCCGTAACGGAGTGTATTTTGGTTATTTCAAGGGCTTCTTCAAAAGTAAGCTCCGGAAGTATAGACGGGATGCTCCGCGCAAGCATTGTTTTGCCGGAGCCCGGTGTGCCAACAAGCAGCAGATTATGCCCGCCGGCAACGGCTATTTCCGCCGCACGCTTGGCGCCCTGCTGCCCGCGTATGTCCATAAAATCCTGCGCGTATGTTATGTTTTCCGTGTTCCAATGCTGCGGGGCATATATGTTGGGCTGTTCGCGTCCCATTATCGCGTCCACAACGCCCTTCAAATCGTGCGCCGCGGCTATCTTAACCCCTTCAACGTATGATGCTTCAGCTGCGTTATCTTCAGGCAAGAACGCTTTTGTTATGCCGTCCTTATATGCACCTATCACCATCGGCAGCACGCCCGGTATGCTGCGCACCGTTCCGTCCAGCGCCAGTTCGCCAAGGAACATGTATTCGTCCGCTCGCTGCTGATCTATCTGCCCTGTTGCGGTTAGCAGGCCTATCGCTATCGGCAAATCGTAAAAGGAGCCTTCCTTTCGCGTGTCCGCCGGGGCAAGGTTTACGGTTATGCGGCCTATCGGGTATGTGAAGCCGCTGTTCTTTATCGCCGCGCGCACGCGCTCCTTTGATTCACGCACGGCGGCATCCGGTAGCCCAACGGTTTCATATGCGGGCATGCCGCCCGATACGTCTATTTCAACAGTTACAGCGTAACCGTTAAGCCCTATCAGTCCATAGCTTTTTATCCTTGAAAGCATAGATCGATCCCTCCGCCGCGCGTAATATTTATCAGTTGCCTCCGTTTTCCTCCGGATGCGTTTCCTTGTTGAATACGAACAGTTTTGTAAGCACGAAATTTGCCACAGCCGAAAATACCGAAGCCGGTATTTTGCAGATAAGGTCGCTGGATATGCTTATGGCCTTGCCGAATATATTCACGGCAACGTCCTGATTTATGCCTATTGGGTTTTTGCAGACCCACAGCACCCCAAGCGACACGCCAAGCGACAATACGTTTACCAATATGAACATGAGCACCGTTTTAAGGCTATGGCTGCGCTCTTTTTTGAACGTCCATTTGGAGTTCCATATATAGCTGTTCAGTATACCCGCACTGTATGAAAACACCTGCGAAAGCATATAGTTCATACCCGCATGGGTCAGCAGCCAGAATACTATGAAATCCACCAGCGTGTTGGTAACGCCAACCGCGCTGAACTTTATAAACTGCCAAACGGTCTTTTTAGCCTCGTTTTTTTCGTTTTGCATCTATCCACCTCTTTTATTATGCCTTAATATCCCAAAAATGTCCAGCTTGGCAGCCATTCAAGCATTTTTATATACCCACGTGAGCATACAACGCCCGTTATGACCGGATAAAACAGCGCAAACAGCGCCACCGCCGCGCCGAGCCATATCCATTTTACGCATTTATACCGCCCGTCAAGCTGCTCCTTCTGCATCAGTGCACGCACCGATATGAGTATTATGAACGGTACGGACGCAAAGTAATGATAAATAAACGTACAGCGCGGCACCAATACCCACGGTATATATTCAGCCGCAAGGCCGATAAGCAGAACCATCCATATCTTGTCCGTTTTCATTCTGCCGCGTATCAGTCGGCCGATTATAACAACGCTCACAACAAGGCATGTCCACCACACGGCCGGATTGCCCATTGCGGATATTGTACCCACATAGCCTTCGCTTACATCATATGTGACGTAATACCACATCGGCCTTATTATAAGCGGCCATTGCCACCACGGCGACTGATACGGATGCGTGGCCTTCAGCCCGCCATGATAGCTGAGCATGAACTTCTGCACTCCCCATATGCCCTCAAGGTCGTAATGCGATTCGCTGAGTACATACGGTATATAGGACGCAAGATATATCGCGACCGGTATGGCTATATAGAATACGCAGCACCAAAGGAGCGTTTTTATAGTGTTCTTCCAAAACGGCGCAACCGCCGCGCGGACAGCTTCATCTTCGCTGTTTCTAAGCGCCATATACTCTTTATACCGCCTTATCAGCGACATGAAAAGCAGCACCGCAAGGCCAACGCCCGCATAGATATCTATCCATTTGCTCGCCGCGCCAAGGCCGAAGAACAAGCCCGCAAGGAACAGCGGTTTAAGCGTTTTCTTCAAGCCGTCGCTATAAAAATTCATGCAGTAATACTGATACATATAGTAATACATCAATATTATAAAGAACACGCCGTAAACGTCTATGGTAGCTATGCGCGTCTGCGTATAATGCATAAAATCGAATGCAAACAATCCTGCCGTGAGCAGCGCATATTCGCTTTTCTTAAACAGCCGCTTTGCAAACGCATACATTATGGGCACCATGCCTATTCCAAATAATGCGCCCACAACGCGCCAACCGAACGCATTCATACCGAACACCGCTATGCCTAGCATTATGAATATCTTGCCGAGCGGCGGATGGGAATTTTCGTACGGCTTTATGCCATGCAGATGCTCGTATGCCGTGCGTGCATGGTACAGTTCGTCAAAGTACATGCCGTACATATACGTTCTGTTTTCCGGCACAGCGTCCGCTTCATCAAACAACGCCTGCGCTTCGCCTTCCGCATGCGCGGCTATTACGTTCCTGTCCGCATCAAGCAGGGCAATTTCATTGAACCAAACGGAGCCGCTCGTCACGCTCAGCGTGATATGGCTGCCCTTCAAGCCGCCGCCTATGCTCTTCCAGCGGAACATATCGCCGTTTATCTCGTCATAGGTAACGCAGTTGCCTTCATCGTCCGTTAATGTTATGCTGCCGGTATACAGCCCGCCGTATACCCATATATCGTCAACGCCGGCATCGGCATCTATCGTTATTTCAACTGTGTCCCCGCTTTTACCAGTCCAATAATTCTCCGGCGCAACTGTGGTGCCAAGGTTTATAAGCGCTATAATGCCATATATCACCGTGAGCGCTATAACGAATATCCTATCCCGCTTGGTATAATTCAGCTTTGTGTTCACCGGTTCCGGCAATGCGGTTATTTCTTCCCTTTCCGGTTTCTTTTCGGCAAACGCAGGGCGTATCCTGCCGCGGAATATGATATCAAAGCACGCAATGCTCAAATATACAAACCCCGCCAAATTTATTATGCAGCCCGCGATCATAAGCGCCGTATAATAATCCGTGCGCCAGCTTTGGTTGCTGACAATTATAAAGGCATAGCACGCATTGTAAAGCGCCGCAGCCGTAAGCCATAGAAACGAAACAAACAACCGCCTGTCCCTATAATAAACGAATGCTACAAGAATAAGCAGAAGCGCCGGAACAAGATACCTTTCGTGCATATAGTGTCCCAGTTCAAACAGCGCGATTATAAGATAACCCGCGCTAAGCGCCAAACAGCCGCGGTTCTTGCCGCGCCCCTTTATATACATCAATATGCTTGCCGCTACGCTTAGCGCTATAAGCACCGTGCCAAGCTGGGCATAGGTGAATATGAACAGTACGCTGTCAGCATTCTTCCAGTTGCCGCCAAGCAGGGCCATAAGGTTGAACGCTTCCACGCTGCCGTAATTATAGCTTGTGGCCGTGCCTATAAGCTTATCCAAGAACCACAGCGGCTGCTGCTCCCCTTTGAACGGCCACGCTATTATGAAAAGCATTGCTACCGCGCCTATAACCGCGGCAACGGTCTTTGCGGCCTGTTTCACTCTATGTTCCTTTTCATCATATATGCGGCAGAAATATGCCGCCGCCAGCAGCGGCCCTACCATAAGCGCCTGTGGTTTTGTCATTATCGCCGCGCCGTAAACTACGCCGGCGAGTATTTCCTTCTTTTCGTCAAATAGCCATATGGTCAAAAGCAGCATCAGCGCCAACACCTGGTCTATCTGCCCCCAGCCGCCGCTGAGGAAAGCGAACAGCGGGCTTATGGCCACAACAGCCGCCAGCACCAACGGAAGCCTGCCCCAGCGCGCAGCATCCCTACAGCCGCTCTTCGCAAGCTTTTTTGCCAACCTGTACACAACATAGGCCGAGACGATATCCGCCAGTATGCCCGGCATTTTGGTAATGAGCGCATATGCGGCCGAAGCATAGCTAAGCCCAAGCAGCTTTGCTATGCCGGACGTTATATACAGCACGTACATATATCCCGGCGGATAATCCGCAAACATGCCGGAATTATAGAAAGCGGCCAAACCGCCCTCATTCAAATGATAGCCCCACGCCATGAAGCAGTTTATATCAGTCGGATGCCCATAAAACACAAGAGAGCATATTACGCGCACGATGAACGCAAACACAAGTATTGCGGCAAGCTTCGCGCCGTCCCCCTTTTGCTCCGCTTCAAGCGTAAGCTGTTCGGTTTCAATAAACCTGCCGTATATTATCGCCCCGAAGAAAACCGTTGCAAGCACGGCCAGCATAACGCGGCCGCTTTCAGGGAAATCGCCTTCCGTCGATTCGTCTTCATCCGCGGCATTATCCGCCGCGCCAACCGTAGCAAGCGAAAAATCGACAGCATGGCCCGAATATGACTCAAGCCTTTCCATGCTTATGTCCCTGAACCATGCTTCGCCGTTTGAAAGCGCACCGTAGCCGCCCACGCGCACGCATACGGTGAGTTCGGTTTGATCTTTGCCGGTTTTGCCGATAAGCTCTACCGTTTGCCAATCCGTTTGGCCATATACGCCATCGCTTGCGGCAAGTGAACCGTCTATCGATATGTTCGCGCCCGCGCCGCCGTAAACATCCGCCGTTTTAACGGCACAGCTTATCCTGTAATAGCTGTTCTTGTCCACATTCATTGTGCGGCAAAGGCGAATATCGTTGCCTTCATCCCCCGCTGCGCTTATATGCACAACGCCGTCCCGGTTTTCGATGCTTCCGTAAGCATCGCCTTCATACCAGGCCTGCTTGTGCCATTGCCCCTCCGCTCCAAAGCCGCCGGACAGCATATTTTCCCCGTCCGCAAAGCAAAGCGCAGGCAGCGCAAGCGCCAAAAGTGCCAGAATAAATGCAAAAAATCTCTTTTTCATATAGTACTCCGCATAAGCTTTAAGCAGGCATACTGCTCCAATATATACATATAGGATACCACATTTTGGCTTATACAGA
>OMGX01000040.1_pt1 | contig 64868 bp, 74 predicted proteins | sample 1674381 | NCBI WGS metagenome assembly OMGX01 (sample SAMN05578582, study PRJEB25193) | human gut metagenome | biome: Human Microbiome; feature: human-associated habitat; material: feces | host: Homo sapiens | place: USA:Birmingham | reverse complement strand
CCCCGTTGAGCAGCTTCTTTTCGTCCAGCTCACGCATACGCTTTGCCTGCGCCTGCGAAGGAGAGGACTGCTGGCTGTCAATGGCAACGGCGATATAGTTCTGGTTCTTTTTGCTGACATAGGAAAGCTCCACCGCCGTAGTAAAGCCCAGCTTTTTTTCATCCATCAACTTCATCAGGTCGGGAACCAGCTCATTGAGACGGATATACCGCTGCACCTGCTTGACCGCCATCTTATTGCGCTCGGCCACGATCTCGTTGGAGCGTTTGCCAGCGTCCTTCGGGTCAATCTGGCCCGAAGTGCGGGAGCCCTGGTGCTTGATAGCCTCAAGCTGCATTTTTAAGGCTTTGGCCCGCTCGCTGGGTAGGATTTCTTCACGCTGGTTGAGATTGTCCTCGACCATCTGTGTGATGGCTTCATCGTCTGTCAGGTTTCGGACGATACAGGGCATATCCGCATACCCGGCAAGCTCGCTGGCCTTCTGGCGGCGGTGGCCGGACACGATCTCATAGCCGCCATCCTCACGGGGACGGACGATAGCAGGCTGGGTAACGCCCTTGTCCTTGACGCTGGACACCATAGCCCGCATTTCTTCATCGTCCCGGACTTCAAAGGGATGGTTCTTGAAGGCGTAGAGCTCGTTCAGCTTGATATAGACGATCTGCTCCTTGCCCCGGCGTGGTGCATCCTTCGGCTTTTCGGGTTCCTTCGGAGTGGGAGCAGTCTGCACCGTTGGAGCCGTTTTTTTCTCCGGTTCCTTTTTGACCGCCTTTTCCGGTTTCTGTGCGGGAGCTTTGGGCTTCGGGGCTGCGGCCTTGTCCTTATCTGCTTTCGGGGGACGGCCCCGGCGCTTCGGCTGTTCCGGCTCTTTGGGTTTTTCCTCCGCTTTCTTCGGAGCCTCCGGCTGCTTTTCCGGTTTTTCCGTTTTTGCCGGGACAGGCTTTTCCCCGCTGGGAGCTGCCGCCCGTTCCTCGACTTTCTTTTCCTTCATAATTTCAGCGAAGTTATAGACAGAAACCTGTGGGTTCTTTACCTCCGGTTCCGTCTTTTTTTCCGGCTCCGGGGAAACGGAAACCTTCTCCGGCTCTTTTGGGGGAGCGGGAGGCGTTTCCTTGCCCGGCCCGCTATCCGTTACCGGCTGTTCCGGCGTTTTTGTGGTTTTATCATCTGCCATAAGCATTTACCTCCTGTTTTTTGGCATGAAAAAAGGGGCTCAACTTTTCAGTCAAGCCCCCGTGGGAAGTTCCTCCTTTCTCCGCCATGATACAAAAATACCGCCCGTAGTCTCGTTTGGGCGGTACTTTGTGTAAGATTGGCAGTCCATTATTAAGTTTTTTATTATGTTCCCTTTGTACACCGTTGCAATCAAAACAATATGACAAGTGCTTTGAAGGACATTTGGTTTTGGCAGAGCAAGGCTATCCCCTTGCTGAATGTCAAATAGGCTATTTCTATTATGAGGGACTTGGTGTTGAAAAAGACTTGGAAAAAGCACTATATTGGACTCGCCGTGCCGCAGAGCATGGTGATAGAGATGGGCAATACAATTTGGCATGGTTTTATGAAGAAGCAATCGGAGTAGAACGAGACATCGAACAGGCTAAGCATTGGTATCGACTTGCCGCACTGCAATACCATGATTTGGCAATCGAGAAATGCAACGAGTTAGGTATTACATTGTAATTATAGATCCCGGTTTGCACGCCTGACCATCCGGCCTTATTCCAATCCGTGCAATTTTATGGATAATATGTAAACTTATGTTCAGCTTTGCCGCGCCCACTTGAAGCAATATCACGGCTCAGGTATAATTTAGGTATAATAAATCATTTCAATAGGAGCGTATGCTATGCGAATAGGACAATTCAGCGAAAGCTTTCTTCCCATAGTGGATGGCGTAGGCCGCGTGGTTTACAGCTATGCCAGGGGCCTTGCCAAAGGCAGCGACGAATGCTACGTTATCGCCCCGCAGAACAACACGGGCTACCGCGGAGGGTATCCGTTTGAGCTGGTAGACTATTCCGCATCCCCCGTTATAGGTTCGCCGCAATATAAAAGCGGGCTTGCAGTGCTGGATAAGCATTATCTTGACCGCATGGAAATGATAAAGCTGGACGTTTGCCATGCGCACACGCCGTTCTTTGCCGGTCAGGAAGCGCTTAGGCTATGTTCCAAATATAATCTGCCGCTGATAGGCACATTCCATTCCAAGTATTACGACGATTTTTATAAGGCCACCCATGCGGAGCTTATCGCCAACATAGGCGTAAAGTTCGTTGTGGACTTCTATGAACGCTGCGACGAGGTTTGGACTGTAAGCGAATCCTCCGCCGTGGTGCTGCGCGAATACGGCTACACGGGCGACATTATAATAATCGAAAACGGCACGGAGATGCGCCCCGTAAGGAGCGAAGATAAGCAGGCCGCAATAGAGAAATTCCACATTGATGCTGCTAACCCCGTTTTCCTTTTCGTTGGACAGATAAACTGGAAAAAGGGCATACTGCGCCTGCTTGAGGCGGCGGCATACCTGAAGCAGCGCGGCGAGAAATTCACCGTTGTGCTTGCAGGCCAAGGTCCGGATGAGGAAGCCGTGAAAGCAAAGGCCAATGAGCTTAACGTGGCGGAGCATGTATTGTTCACCGGCCACCTTAGCGACACACATCTGCTGGACGGGCTTTACCAGGCAGCTACGCTGTTCACCTTCCCCTCCCAGTACGACACATTCTCACTTGTTATACGCGAGGCGGCGGCCATGTACACGCCAAGCGTGGCAATAGAGGGCACGGCCCCCGCGGAGCCGATAGTGCACGGGCAGAACGGCCTTGTTTGCGCGGACGACGGCGAAAAGCTGGGCGAGCTGCTGCTGAAATACATGCACGATACCGAAGCCCTTACCCGCATGGGGCAGGCCGCGCACGATACTATCCCGCACGACTGGGACAGTATACTGGTCAAGGTGCGTGAGCGCTACGCCGCGCTTATCGCCCGAAAGGATGAAGCAAAAATGGCCGAGCGGCACGCAAAGCTGAAGGACACTCTGCTTGAGCGCTACGAAAAGCTGGCGGCCTACTTCGGCCTAAAGCTATAAAACCGGGCAATATAAAAGGCGCAGGAGAAGCTTCCCGCGCCTTTTTGGCTGTTAGTATTATATCTTTCCCGTCAGCTTATACAGCGTCAGTGCTATTGCTTCGCGCATATAGTTATTGGGTGCGGTGTAATATACGTCCTTTGCGCCGAAGCCGTCTATAGCTATTCCCTGCTTCTTTGCCACAAGCTCCGCGCGCAGCACATGAAAATTGGTTGTTACGAACGCAAGCCGCGCGCCGTTTGGGTACAGCGAATCGATTATTTCCCGGGAAAATGCAAAGTTTTCCTCCGTACTTGTGGATTTATCCTCCATAATTATGCGCTCGTTCGCTATGCCTCTGTTCACCATATAGCGGCGCATAGCCTCGGCCTCGCTTATGCTTTCGCCCTGCCCCTGCCCGCCGGATACTATGGCTATCGTGTTCGGATTGGCGTTAAGGTAGTCCACCGCCCTATCCAGCCTGTAGCTGAGCGTTAAGGACACGCGCTCGCCATGCACGGCGCAGCCGAGCACTATCAGCACATCCGCCCCTTCCTCCGGGTCGTCATGCGCGCTTGTGTATATCATGCCGCCAACTATCAGCATAAACAGCGCATATGCTATATACGCGCCGAAGAACGCATACCTGAGCCAAAGCGCGTGCGCCGTGAATGAACGCAGCGGTTTAAAGAATATGCCCACTATTATGAGCGGCGCACCTATTATGGCAGGCAGCATTATGCCAAGGTTCATGTTTGACCACATGGAAAGCACCGCCGTGTCCGCAACGCCGATTGCGCCTATCAATATCATTATTATTCTGAAAAGCTTCATCAAACGTTCTCCCTCCTTATTTCTACCGCACCCTTGGGCATTGTGTTCGCCATTGTGGTGCCTATCAATATAAGCGCGGTGGCTATGCCCTGAAGCAGGCTGAATGCATCGCCCAGTATCAGCACGCCGGACAGCACGCTTGTGAGCGTGGTTATGCCGGCAAAGGAGCTTGAGCGGTTGGCGCCTATCTGCGCAATGCCGTAGGTATGCATAATAAACGCGGCCACCTGGCAGCCCAGCGCCAAATACAGCACGGCAATAAGGAACTGCGCATCATGGAACGGCAGCATAACGTATTCGGCCAATGTGCCCGCGCTCGCGTGCTCTATCACAGCACCCGCCGTGAACACTACCGAGCCTACAACCGCCATAAGATAGGTTTTCTCAAAGCTTGAAAACTCATCCGCCTTACGCGCGGCTATTGCGTAGCCAACGTCCCCCATTACGGCAACGAACAGCATAGCGTACCCAAGCGGGTTGAGCGAAGCGGAAAAGCCCTTAACAAGGGCAATGCATATAACGCCCGCAATGCTGAGCACAATGCCCATGACCTGAAGCCTTGTTGGCCTTTCTTTAAGGAACACCGCGCTGAATATCAGCACAAATATGGGTATTACGGCAATTATGGTGCCGCTTTCGCTGGCGGTGGTAAGCCGCATGCCCACGCTTTCGCCAATAAAATATATCACCGGCTGGAATATGGCCATCGTCAGCACCGCGCCGAAGCGTTTGCCGCGGAAGTTCAGCTTTATTGCGCCGCAAAGCGCAAGTATGCTCATAACAACAAGCGCCGTAACAAAGCGCCAGCTTAAAAGCGTAAACGCGGACACGCGGTCAACAGCGCCCTTTGTGAAAAGGAAGCTGAAGCCGAACAGTAAACTTGCGACCAGCGTGGCAATCATGCCAAGCGTTTCATTTTTTGAACCGATACTCTTTCCCATGCCGTATAGTATAACATAAATAACACCCCGATTTGTATACGGGGTGTTAACTTTGGTCGTTAGATTATTATTTATCCCAATTCATAAGGCGCTTCTGAATTTCCCCTATTTCTTCGGAGGTAATGCCTTTTTCGAGTTCTCCCGAAACGTTGGGATAATACTGCGGATTTTCCTCCTGGAACTTTCTTATCGCTTCCCGGTTCACGGTCTCCGCCGCAGAGCATTCATACTCATAGTCATCAAAGGCAATGTTCAAAAGGCGTTCCTGAATTTCCCCTATGCTTCCCGATTCCATTGCCGTTTCCGCCTGCGGCGGCAATTCCGGCATTTGCGTCTCACACGGCGCCGCTGCCGCGGCGTGACCCGCCATCAGCACGGCAAGCAGCAATGCCGAAATTATGCTTATTCGCTTCATACTCCCTCTCCTTTCACTTCTGCACTTTTTATTTTTAGCTTTGCACATATCCGATAAGACCGGCCTTTCGGGCTGTGGTTCCATAATAGCATGGTTTCATTGCTTAACGCAAGCCGGTTTTGCTTATTTTTCTATATATCTTGCCCATCTGGGCGTTAAGGGGCGAAAAGTTTGTGTATAGGGTGTTAAATTTGTCAACATTGCGCGGTTTGATTGCCAAACAAGCCCTTTCCATGCTACAATAGTATGAATTATGCAAGAAAGGCGATAACCATGGGTTTTATGGATAAACTGCTGGGCAACACCAGCGAGGCGAAGCTGAAAAAGCTGGCGCCATTGGTAAAAAGGATAAACGAACTTGAACCCGCCACGCATGCGCTGAGCGACGGCGAACTGCGCGCGAAAACGGACGAGTTCAAGGCCCGCCTTGCTAACGGCGAAAAAGAGGACGATATACTGTGCGAAGCTTACGCCGTGGTAAGGGAAGCCGCAATGCGCACGATAGGCCAGCGGCATTTCGACGTTCAGCTATACGGCGGCATAGTGCTGCACCGCGGCAACATTGCCGAAATGAAAACCGGCGAAGGCAAAACCATAACCGAGACCCTGCCCGCGTATTTGAACGCGCTCAGCGGGCACGGCGTGCATATAGTTACCGTTAACGATTACCTTGCCAAGCGAGACGCGGCATGGATGGGCAAAATTTTCCGTTTCCTTGGGCTGAGCGTGGGCTGCGTGGTTCACGAGCTTTCCAACGACGAACGCCGCATGGCCTATAATTGCGACATTACATACGGCACCAATAACGAATTCGGCTTCGATTACCTTAGGGACAACATGGTGGTCTACCGCGAACAGATGGTACAGCGGGAGCTTAACTATGCCATAGTGGACGAGGTTGACTCCATTTTGATAGACGAAGCGCGCACGCCGCTTATAATTTCAGGCACGGGCGAAAAGTCCACAGATATGTATGCCAAGGCGGATCGCTTCGTAAGCCGCCTTGTTAGGGGCGAAAACATAGAAAAGCTTTCCAAGGCGGACATTATGATGGGCGAAACGCAGCAGGAAAGCGGAGACTATATGTGCGACATAAAGGCTCGCACGGTCGCGCTTACCCAGCAGGGCCAGCGCAAGGCGGAGGCCTTCTTCGGCATAGATGATATATCGGACGCCGCAAATACCGAAATAAACCACCATATAATTCAGGCCCTGAAGGCGCATGCCCTTTTCACGCGGGATAAGGACTACGTTGTGCAGAACGGGCAGGTGCTTATAGTTGATGAATTCACCGGCCGCCTTATGATGGGCCGGCGTTACAGCGACGGACTGCATCAGGCATTGGAGGCCAAGGAACACGTTAAGGTGGAGCGCGAGAATAAAACCCTTGCCACCATCACGTTCCAGAATTATTTCAGGATGTACCATAAGCTTGCCGGCATGACCGGAACGGCCAAGACCGAGGAAGCGGAGTTCCAATCCATATACGGGCTGGACGTTATGGAAATCCCCACCAATAAGCCGCTCAGGCGCATAGACAATAATGACATTATATACGGCACCGAGCGCGGTAAGTTCGATGCGGTAGTGGACGAAATAGTAAAGGTTCACGCGATGGGCCAGCCGATACTGGTCGGTACCATATCGGTCGAAAAGAGCGAAATGCTGAGCGACATGCTTTCCCGCCGCGGCATAAAGCACCAGGTGCTCAACGCCAAGCTGCACGCCAAGGAAGCCGAAATAGTGGCGCAGGCAGGCAGCCTGGGCTGCGTTACCATTGCCACCAACATGGCCGGCCGCGGTACGGACATACTGCTGGGCGGCAATCCGGAATTCCTTGCAAAGCGGGAACTCAGGCAAAATGGTATGGACGAACTGCTCATAGAGGCCGCCACGGGACACGAGGAAACAAGCGACGACAGCGTGGTTGAAGCCCGCGCGGAATACGCGGAAGCATACAACAGAATAAAGCAGGAAACCGATAAGCAGCACGACGCGGTGGTTGCCGCGGGCGGCTTGCACATAATAGGCACCGAGCGTCACGAATCCCGCCGCATAGATAATCAGCTGCGCGGCCGCGCCGGCCGCCAGGGAGACCCCGGCTCCACGCGCTTCTATGTATCGCTTGAGGATGAGCTGATGCAGCGCTTCGGCGGGGAACGCATAAAGCTGATGATGCAGCGCATATCGCCGGACGAGGAGATTCCGCTGGACATGAAGCTGCTTTCAAAGCAGATTGAGAACGCACAAAAGCGCGTTGAAGCCCATAACTTTGAAATACGAAAGAACGTGCTTCAGTATGACGACGTTATGAATAAGATGCGCGAAATAATCTATTCGCAGCGCCGCCGCGTGCTCATGGGCGAAGATATTCACGATTCCATAATGGAAATGGTGAACGAAAGCGTTACGGCAAAGCTTGACCAATGCGCAAGCGCCCATGCCTCCGCCAACGAATGGGACATGATGGCGCTGTACAGCGAGCTTAACCAGCTGCTCGGCGCGGACTTCACGGGCAAGCTGCACGGCATAACCAACCGCAAGGCGCTTGAGGAAAAGACGCATGAGCTTGTTGACGCGCTGTACGCCAAGAAGGAAGCGGAAATATCCGGCGCGGGCATAGACATGCGCGAAGTGGAGCGCGTGGTGCTGCTGAAGGCAGTTGATTCGCACTGGATGGATCATATAGACGCAATGGATCAGCTGCGCCAGGGCATAGGCTTGCAGGCGCTGGGCCAGAAGGACCCCGTTGTTGCGTACCGCAACATGGGCTTCGACATGTTCGATGAAATGGTGCTTGGCATACGGGAGCAGACCGTGCGGAACATATTCCACGTTACCGTGCGCATGGCGCCGCAGCAGCGAGAGCAGCTTGCAAAGCCGGTTGAGGTTGCGGGCGACGATAAGCCAAAGCCCAAGCGTACAGATAAAAAGCCCGGCCGTAACGACCCCTGCCCCTGCGGCAGCGGACTGAAATACAAGAATTGCTGTGGAAGGAACTGATACCTTCCACGGTAAATATAAAACACAAAAAGAAGGATGTGATTAACAGTGATCCAACTGGATGAAACACGGCAGCAGCTTGCCGCGGCGGTTGAAACGCTGAAAGAGGCAGGTGGCTCCCTTTGACCTTGCTTCATTGAGCAAGGAAAAGGAAGAGCTGGAAGCCGAAATGGGTAAGGAAGGCTTCTGGAACGATGTTGAGAACGCGAACAAGGTGAACCGCCGCATGAAGGCCATAAGCTCCAAGCTGGACAAATACCAGCACCTTATGAGCCGCTGCGAGGACCTTGAAACGTTGATTGAAATGGCGGACGAGGAAAACGACGAAAGCCTTGTGCCGGAGGTACAGAGCGAGTTTGCCTCGCTTGAAAAGGACATAGAGGCGCTGAAGCTTGAGGCGCTGCTGAAGGGCCCTTACGACAGTTATAATGCCGTGCTGAGCCTGCATGCGGGCGCTGGCGGAACCGAGGCGCAGGACTGGGTAAGCCTGCTTTACCGCATGTATACCCGTTACTGCGAAAAGATGGGCTATTCCGTAAAGGTGATAGACTATCTGGACGGCGAAGAGGCCGGCATAAAGAGCGTTACCTTCGAGGTTGACGGCGACAATGCCTACGGCTACCTTAAGGCCGAAAAGGGCGTGCATCGTTTGGTCAGGATATCGCCCTTCGATTCTTCCGGCAGACGGCATACCAGCTTTGCCTCCCTTGACGTTACGCCTATATTCGACGACGATACAAACGACGTTGAGATAGACATGGACGATCTGCGCATAGACACATACCGCTCCGGCGGCGCAGGCGGCCAGAACGTTAATAAGGTAAGCTCTGCCATACGCATAACCCATCTTCCCACCGGAATAGTTGTACAGTGCCAGAACGAGCGCAGCCAGCTGCAGAATAAGGAAATGGCAATGCGCATACTGAAGGGCAAGCTGATGGAACTGGCGGAGCAGGAGCGCATGGCTCAAATGAACGAAATAAAGGGCGAAATGAAGCGCATAGAATGGGGCAGCCAGATACGCTCCTATGTATTCCAGCCGTATACGCTTGTCAAGGACCACCGCACCGGCGAGGAAAACGGCAACATTCAAGCCGTTATGGATGGCGACATAGAGAACTTTATAAACGCCTACCTTGCAAAATCCTGATAAAGCATGCTAAAAAGGAGCCCGTAACGGCTCCTTTTGGTGTATATCGGATTTATTATTCCTTGAACAGATGCGGCAGCGCCTTGCTCTTGCTTATCAGCACATACAGCGCCGCGCCAACGATTATGCCAACCAAGCCCTGCATAAGGTTGCCGGGGATGCTTGCGGCGGCGGCCCAGCCCTTGCCAAGCAGCAGCGAAGCATAAACAAAATACAGCACCACCATGGCAATTTCGCCGGCAATGCCGCTTATAACAAGCGGAAGGATGAGGTTCTTGGTGTTCTGCTCCTTGCCGCGCCTCAGCGCCGTAAACAGCGCGTAGGCTATCAGCGCAACAACCGCCTTGATAACAAGCGTACCGGGCGCGTAATGCGGATATGCCGCCAATATGTCCGCCAGCATGCTGCCGATGCCTGCCGCGGCAACGCCGTATACCGGCCCAAGTATCCAGCCGCACATCAGTACGACCGCGTCGCCAAGGTTAACATAGCCCTGCATAGGCGAAGGGATGCGGATTATCATGGTTGCAACGCAGGCGAGCGCGGCCATCATTGCCGCAACAATAATCTTGTAGAGCTTTTCGTTTTTCATTTCAGGTATATCCTTTCCCATTATAAGCGTGTTCACGCTCTATGTCATATAATATCACACATTAGGAATAAGTAAAGTACCCTTTGCTTATCGCCGCATGATTATTTTAGATATACCCATTATGTTACCATCAGTTGATAAAGATAAAGGGGACGCGCTGAGCATCCCCAATAAAAAACATATGAGCAAGCAATAAGCCGGGTTCTGTCGGCCGATATGCATCGGCGTGCGGCCATCTATCTTGGCACGGCGTTGCCGCCGCACTCGCGCGATTATCAGGAGCCTAACGGGCAGCCATTTCTGCGCAAAAGCGCATGCGCTCCCATTCCAATCTTGCACCGGGTGGGGTTTACAGGACGGAACGGTTACCCGCCCCGCCGGTGAGCTCTTACCTCGCCTTTCCATCCTTACCGCGAGTAAACGCGGCGGTATATCTCTGTTGCACTATCCCTGGGGTCGCCCCCGCCGGACGTTATCCGGCACCCTGCCCTGCGGAGCCCGGACTTTCCTCATGCGGATGACTGAAAACTCAGCCCCGCACGCGGCCGCATGGCTTACTCATAAGCTGTATAAGCTTTTTCTATGCGTACAGTATCCTGCCGCAGTTTTCGCATTCAACAATGCCTTCCCCCGTTGCAACGCGCTTAACGGTGCTTGTGGGCAGCGACATGTTGCAGCCGGAGCATTGGTTGTTTTCAACCTTTGCCATCGGTACGGCATACCGCCCCTTTATGCGCTTATAGCGCGCAAGCAGCTCCGCATCCACGGCCTTCGCCGCTTCGTCTGCGGCAGCCTTGGCCTTGTCTATATCGGGCTTAGCGGCGGCAGCCTCCTGCTCGCATTCGCTCCTGGCGGCGTCGTATTCCTTCTTGGCCTTGGCAGCCTTGGCATAGGTCTCCTTGTATTCCGCCGCGGATTTTTCAATCTGTGCCATCGCATCGTAAAGCTCTCGCTTGGCGGCTTCCGCCTTTTTCATTATGCGTTCCACGCTCCTGCGGGATTCGGTCATCTCCTCCGCGGTGCATTCATCATCGTTGAGCATTATTTTGAACTCGCCAAGTTCAAGCTCGTATTTATGCGCCAGTTCATCTATCTGCGCCTGAAGCTTATCCACGGCCTGCTGGCGGCTGTCCAGCGTTTTTTGTATTCCGGCTATGGCGTTCTGCTGTTCCTTCAAAAAGTTGAACAGCTTATTCAGCTTTTGCCTTGCGGGCGTTGATTTAAGCTTGTTTTCCAGCTTATCCGCTTCAAGCTCGGCCTGCTGATACTGCCAGAGGGCGTCCAGTTTGTTCATGGTTCATACCTCCATATCTATAATTCACGCTAAGGTCTATATAATTCCTCCGCTGCAAATCATAATCTCCTGAGTGGGCCGTATTCATACTCACTCATTTTATATTGTACATCATCGCCATCGCAATGTAAACGCCCTATGAGCCGATTCAGCACGGTTTTCTCCGTTTCGTAATGTCCCGCATCTATAAGGCAAATGCCCATCTCCCGCGCATAGAGCGCCTCGTGGTGCCTGCATTCACCAGTAACGAACACATCCGCGCCCGCATCACGCGCCAAGAGCGCGTATTCGCCCGCCGCGCCGCCTATAACCGCCACGCGGCTAATTATCCTGTCAATTTCGCCTGATATACGCACGGCGGTATTCAGCTTTTCTTCAACCGTTTTTGCAAACGTGCCGAAGCTTACCGGCGCGGCAAGCGAACCTATCCTGCCAAGCCCGTCCGGCTCCATGGGCACGGCATTCTGCACACCAAGCGCTTCCGCCAGCGCGTCGTTCACGCCATCCTCAGCGGCATCCAAATTGGTATGCGCCGCAAAAAGGCCTATGCCGTGGCGTATCAGCATATATGCGCCCGCAGTAGCCGGATCGTCCGGCGCAATGCGCTTAGTTCCGCGGAAGAACACAGGGTGATGCGTAAGCATAAGGTCCGCGCCCCATTCTATCGATTCCTTGGCGGTTACGCTCGTGCAGTCCAGCGCCACAAGCACGCGCCGTATCTCCTGCTTCTCCGGCCCTATCAAAAGCCCAACGTTATCGTAATCCATCTTCAGCTCCCGCGGAGCTATCTGCTGCATTTTTTCGGTAAAGTTTGATATGTGCATGTGGTGTTCTCCTTTTTCTTATTTGCATAGCCAATCAGCCTGATTTTTTATGCCCCACCCCTCAGTCAAACCTCCGGTTTGACAGCTCCCCGTTCGGGGAGCCTTTGGTGCGCCTTACAAACTTACATATTAAGCCTGCCCTGAAAGGGGAGGTGGGTTTCGCGTTAGCGAAAGCCGGAGGGGTTGTAACGGAGCTACTCTATTTCCGTCAACCCCTCAGTCGGCTTCGCCGACAGCTCCCCGGCCGGGGAGCCTTTGGACGATGTTCTTTGACGAACGGTTTTATCTATTATATCACATGTCCTGCTGAACGATTTATCCACATCGCTGTTTGAAAACCGTAATACCTTTATTCCGTATTGGCTCAGTATCGCAGACCGTTCTATATCATACTCTTTATTAAATTCTTCATAATGTTGGCTGCCGTCTACTTCTATTATTAGTTTAGCGCTAGCACAATAGAAATCAGCTATAAATCCGGATATAGCGCACTGTCTTCTGAACTTCACCGGGTAATCCTTCAAAAAGTCGTACCACAAATGCTGTTCCTGCTTAGTCGCATTCCTTCGCAACTGCTTTGCGAACGGTATCAACTCCCTTTTATATGGCAGCGGCATAATATCCTCCTCATAATTACACAAACCACCGATATGATTTTTAACGATGCAACCCCTCAGTCGGCTTCTCCGACAGCTCCCCGTTCGGGGAGCCTTTTGATGCTGCATAGGCTCGAATTACCAGTTCTCTCTCAGCCTTTCGGCCTCGTGCAGTTCGTTTATAAGTTCTTTGGGTGCGGCGCCGCTATTTTTGGCGCTTTGAAGCTTTTTGCCGCGCGTGGCGCAGACCTTGTCAAGAAGCTTTTTCAACGCCGCTTCGCGCTTACCGTATGCTATTTCGCCGAATTCGAGCAAGCCCCCGTTCGGCAGCGGGCGCGCTATGCCGTCGTAATGCGCAAGTATAAGCTGATAATACCGCCCGCCTTCTTCTATTATGCTTTCGTCGGTTATGCCAAAGCCGTTCGCGTAAAGATATTCGCGCAGTTCCTTAGCCCCGCCCATGGGCTGCATGGCTATTTCCGCTGCGCGGCGGGCCTTGTCCCCTCCCGCTTCAAGTATGCGCGCTATCAGCTCCCCGCCCATGCCGGCTATTACAACGCTGTAATTTTTCGCGGCAATATCTATGTTCATGAACCCATCAGACACGGCAAAGCCTACCCTATCTTCAAGCGAAAGCTCCTTAATAAGCGCGCGCGCCTTGCTGAGCGAATCCGCGCTTATGTCCGCGGCCGTTGCGTGCGCCGCCCTGCCCATGGTAACGGCGTATGCGCACAATAGGCCGTGGTCAGAGCCTATATCTATCAATTCTTCCGTGCCGCGCAGCATATTCAGCAATGCGCCCAGCCGTTTTGTAAGCCGCTTCAGCTTATATTCACCTGCCCCTGCATAAATGATATCTTATTTATTTTATACAAATATTTCGCCTTTTGCAATCAAGTATATTCCGCAGCCGTCCAAGCATACATATGTACCATCACTACAAAAGGAGCTTGCACACATGGAATACAGGCGCAGAAAAAAATCCGGTTCAATGCGTTCCCGCCCGCGCAGCCGCGCGCAGTCGTCCTCCGGCGCCGGAGGAATGATAGTATCGCTCATACTCATTGCCGGAATAGTATACATAATAGTCACGTCAAACGCCGGCGAATGGGTGGCACGCGAGGTCATGGCCCCGCTGTTTTCCGCCGTTTCTTCCATTGGCGATAAGGCGAACGACGCGCCGTCAAGCCTGAACAACAGCGGCACAACAACCGGCGGCATAAACCTTTCCACGGGCGAATCAACCGCCGCCGAAAGCGCAAACGCCGTGCTGCCCGCATTGAACTGCTATATGCTGCAAATGGGCGTGTATTCAAGCCACGAAAACGCGCAGAAGGAAGCCGAACGTCTCCGCGCGCTCGGCGCAGCAGGCTATATATTTGCCGACAGCAGCTCCGGCGAAACACGCTATCGCGTTATGGCATCGGGCTACGACAGCGAACAGAGCGCCAAAAGCGTTAAGGATAGGCTTACGTCAGAAGGCGTGGAAGCCGCCATGTACACACTTTCCTCCCCACAGGCAAGCTTTAAGGTTACAGCGGACAAAAGCGCCATAGAGGACGTTTGCGGCGCATTTGCCGCATTTGACGAAGCCATAGACGGCATGGGTCAGGCGGTGATACGCTTCGATAAGGAAAGTCTCAGCGTGGCAGACGGAAAGCTCATCTGCGCCGATATACTGAACACATTCGATGCAAAGCTTACGCCGCTTGAATCCTTTTCCGGTACGGACGGCACACTTGGCGAAATACTCGGCGCGTATTCGGACTGCCGTGCGCAGCTTGACACGGTGCGCGGAGGCGAATATCAAAGCATTGTGGATTTTTCATCCGCAATGAAGTATACTCATTTATATATCGCTTCCCGCTACGCGGCAATGGTTGAAAAGCTTGCGGGATAGTATGAGCAAAGGATGATTTTATATGACAGCCGGCGAACTTTCGCGCCGTATCGGCGGCACGCTTATTGCTGCCAATGCCGATAACGAAATATCCCGCGGCATGGTTTGCGACATGCTGAGCCACGCAATGGCGCACGGCAAAGCCGGCTGCGCATGGATAACCGTACAAACGCACATGACAGCCGTTGCCATAGCCACGCAATGCTCAATGGCGTGCATAATATGGCCGGACGGCATCGCCGCGGATATGCTCAGCGCACAAAGGGCGGAGCATGAAGGCATAGCGATAATATGCAGCCCGCTTTCGGCTTACGAAATAGCGGGCATAATGCACAAAGCCGGAATACAGGCCTAAACGAACCGCTTCATATAGTTCAAAAGATTGTCGCAGGCTATTTTGCGGATATCGCTTTCGCTAAAGCCTGCTTTTTGCAATGCTGCGATAAGCTTGGGAACATCCTTCCAGTTGTTCATTCCTTCGGGATAAGCGTCCTGACCCATTCCGTCAAAATCGCTGCCAAGGGCCACGCAGTCTATGCCGCCCACCGCCGCAATATGCTCTATATGCTTAACTATATCCTCTATCCTTGCGCGGCCGCGCTCAACAAGCTGCGGCGAATAATAGTTCACGCCTACCACGCCGCCGCGCCGCGCAATCTCCCTTATGTGCCTATCCGAAAGCGAACGCCTGTGCTTGAGCACCGCGCGCGCATTGGTATGGGATGAAAATATTGGGGCGCTTATTTCGTCCAGCACGCCGTCTATTGAAGCGTCGCTCAGGTGCGCCACATCCACAGCCATGTTTATCCGCTCCATTTCGCGCACAACGCTCCTGCCAAGGCGGCTCAGTCCCTTATCCCTTCGCGCCATTGCGGGGCTTGCAAGCTCGTTTTGGTCGTTCCAGGTAAGCGTCATTGCCTTAACGCCCAATTCATGGAACAGCCGCAGGTTTTCAAGCCGCTCCTCTATCGCCTCGCCGCCTTCTATTGTAAGCACGGCAGCAATTTTGCCCTGCCCCGGCTCAAAGTCCTTTGTAAGCGGCGTAAGCATGCTGTTGGCGGCTAACATGCGCTTATATGCGTCTATAAGGCTCATGCATTGCTGCAAAAACGTAACGTCCTCATCGGGATCCATCCATGCGGCAAAAAGCTGCATAGCCGCCCCGCCCGCGCGCATGCCGGGAATATCCACGGCCTGCCCTGCCCGCGGCACGGCAACGTCATATTCCCTATGCAGCATATAATATAAAAAATCGCAATGCGCATCCGCAACGTACATGGTTTCCTCCCGTCTGCTTTATCATTAAAAGGCCGCGGCAGTTGCGCCGCAGCCCATTTTTATTTTTGTCCGTATTCCGTTTATTTGGCGAACTCCACCGCGCGCGTTTCGCGTATTACGTTCACCTTTATCTGGCCGGGGTATTCAAGCTCCGTCTCTATGCGCTTCACGATCTCCTTGGCCATTATTATGGTATCGGCATCGTTCACGTTTTCGGGCTTGACGATTATACGTATCTCGCGGCCTGCCTGTATTGCAAAGGACTTATCCACGCCCTCGAACGAGTTCGCGATTTCCTCCAGCTTTTCAAGGCGCTTGATGTAGTTTTCAAGCGTTTCGCGCCTTGCGCCGGGACGCGCCGCGCTTATGGCATCCGCCGCCTGAACAAGCACGGCCTCGACCGTTGCGGGTTCAACGTCGCCATGGTGCGCCATTATGGCGTTTATGACCTGATTATTCTCGCGGTACTTCTTGGCAACGTCGGCACCTATCTGCACGTGCGGGCCCTCAACCTCGTGGTCGATGGCCTTGCCTATATCGTGCAGCAGACCTGCGCGCTTGGCAAGCGTTACGTTCGCGCCTATTTCGGCAGCCATAATGCCCGCAAGATGGGAAACCTCAATTGAGTGCTTCAGCACGTTCTGGCCGTAGCTGGTGCGGTATTTAAGCCTGCCCAGCAGCTTAACCAGTTCGTGGTGCAGCCCATGTATGCCGCATTCGAAAATGGCCTGCTCGCCCGCTTCGCGTATCTGCACGTCCACTTCCTTGCGCGCCTTTTCCACCATTTCCTCTATACGTCCGGGATGTATGCGCCCGTCCATTATCAGCTTTTCAAGCGCAATCCTTGCAACCTCCCGCCTTACGGGATCGAAGCCGGAAAGTATAACGGCCTCCGGAGTATCGTCGATTATCAGATCAACGCCCGTAGCGGTTTCAAGGGTGCGTATGTTCCTGCCCTCGCGCCCTATTATGCGGCCCTTCATTTCGTCATTGGGCAGCGCGACTACGCTTACGGTAGTCTCCGCAACGTGATCCGCCGCGCAGCGCTGTATCGCAAGCGAAACTATGTTCCTTGCACGCTTATCGGCCTCTTCCTTGGTCTTTTGCTCTATTTCCCTGAGCATAAGCGCCGCTTCGTGCCGCGCGTCGTGCTCAACGCTTTCAAGCAGAATATCCTTGGCTTCGTCCATGCTCATGCCGGATATTGTTTCCAGTTCTTTAAGCTGCCTGGCCTTCAGCTCGTTTATCTCCGCCTCGCTCGCTTCAATCTCCTTCTGCTTCTTTACTGCGTTCTCCTCGCGCTGCTCGATAGCCTCTATCTTTTTGTCCAGCAGCTCTTCCTTCTGCAAAAGCCGGCGCTCGCTGCGCTGTATTTCGTTACGGCGTTCCCTGTTTTCGCGTTCGTTTTCGCTCTTGAGCTTATAAACTTCTTCTTTTGCTTCCAGTATCGTTTCTTTTTTGATGGTTTCCGCGCGCTTCTGTGCGGCGTCTATCATCTGTTTTACGGCGTCTTCAGCCTTGGCAACCTTAGCCTCGGCAATGTTACGGCGATACCAGTACCCTCCGAACCAGCCGCCGGCACCGCAAACAACCCCAACTATAATGGGGATAAGTATGTCCCACAAAGTAAGTACACCTCCAAATATATATCGAAAAATCCGAGCATATCAACGTTGTATGTATAAATAAGCATAATGCAATAAATCACAAACACACACCGGTGCATATTTACTCCGTTTAATTGTAAAGCCTGCACGGCTAAAAGTCAAGATTATGAAAACTTTATGTGTTGCCGCAAAAAAGTTATAAAATGCGGCAAAAAGGCCGCGGGAGCGGATCCTGCGGCCTTTTTATGCACGGTAAAAATTATTCTTCTTCCTCAACCTCGGGCAGTATGGCATTATGATAAATCTGCTGCACGTCGTCGTTATCGTCAAAACGCTCTATCATGCGCTCTATCTTTTCGGCAAGCTCGGGGTCGCTCGCGTCAACAGTGGTCTGCGGTATCATTGATACTTCGGCGGAAAGGAAGCCGTAGCCAAGCTTTTCCAATTCTTCGCGCACGGCGGAGAAATCGTTTGCATTGGTGTATATTTCAAACACATCGTCCTGGGGAACAACGTCTTCCGCGCCCGCTTCAAGCGCCTGCATCATTATCTCGTCCTCGTCAATGTCGCTGGTGCGCTCGATTACGATAACGCCGCGCTTATCGAACATCCATGCAACGCAGCCGCTCGCGCCCATGCTGCCGCCGCTCTTATCGAACAGGTGGCGCACCTCCGCCGCGGTACGGTTACGGTTATCGGTAACCACGTCCACTATCATGGCTATGCCGTTGGGGCCGTAGCCTTCATAGGTTATCTCTTCGTAGTTTATGCTGCCCAGCTCGCCCGCGGCCTTCTTAATGGAGCGGGTGATATTGTCGTTGGGCACGTTGGCGGCCTTCGCCTTGGCTATAACGTCCCTAAGCTTTGAGTTGTTGTTGGGGTCGCTGCCGCCCTCTTTAACGGCTATAGCTATCTCGCGGCCTATTTTGGTAAAAATTTTGCCGCGCTGAGAATCGGTCTTTTCTTTCTTATTCTTGATATTTGCCCATTTGGAATGACCCGACATATTGTTGACCTCCACAAAAATTAACAACTTATTATAGCACCCATTTAGCCCACGTACAACCCCGCGCGGCCAAATTGCCGCGTTTTTCTTCTTATTTTACCAATTGGGGCGGTATTTCGCCACGTTGGCGTTGTGCTCCTCAAGCGTTTTGGCGTAAATAAGCTCGCCCGTTTCCGAATCCATAAGGCAGAAATACAGGTATCCTTCGTTCATGTATTCCTCATCCGGATACAGCGCGGCCTCTATAGCCTTCCTACCCGGATTTGCTATCGGCCCAAGCGGCAGCCCTTCATACACATGGGTATTATAAAGCGAGGTATCCGCCATCTGCTCCGCGGTAAACGTAAGCACGCCGGACGTATGGAATATGTACTTGAGCGGCGCGTCGCTTTGCAGCTTCATGCCCTTATCAAGGCGAAGATGGAACACGGCCGATACGCGCGTAAAGTCGTTTTCGTGCCGCGCTTCCTTTTCAATAAGGGAAGCGAGCGTTATCACGTCGTCTACGCTCATGTTCAATTTCGCCGCGCGGGCGGTATATTCATCGCCCATTATCTGCCCGAAGCGGGTGAGCATCCTGCCGATTATCGATTCGGCGGATTCATCGCTGTAAATTTCATATGTATCGGGGAACAGATAGCCTTCCAGCGCATAGTCACGCGCCTGCGCGCTGTTCACGGGTATGTTGGCCACGAACGGATAGCTTTCCTTAAAGCTTTCGCCCGTTTTGCACAGGTTCAGGAATTCGGACTTTGCCTTCAGCACGCCAAGCGTTACAAGCTTGTCCGCAATATCCTCCGCTGTCATGCCCTCCGTAACAACGAATTTGAGCGTTGTGCGCGGCGGGTTGCCTTCGCATATAACGTCAACAATCTGCTCAATGTCCATGTTGCGGGAAAGTATATATGTTCCGGCTTTAAGCTTGCTCGATTTTCCCGTGAAGTCAACATATATCTTGAACACGGTCTTGCTGGTTATAAGCCCGGGGGACACGATGTTCCCTTCTTCGTCCACGCCGCCGGCCTCGTACAGCTTTTTGGCTATGCTGCTTGCTCCGGAGCCGGAATTGATTGTTATTTCAACAGGCGTTGCGTCGTTTATATCCACTGGAGAAAACAGCTTTGCCTTAACCTTATTGAACGCAAACGCGAACACGAACACGCATATGCCCGCGCTTATAAGGAATATGAGCAGCGGCCTTACCGCGCGCCATATTTTCCCTGCCGTGCTGTTTTCCTTCCCGCTATGCCGTTTTCTTTCCTTTGTGCCGCGCTCCACGCTACGTTACCTCTCCGTTTAGTCTTCGCTCAGGCCCAAGTCAAGGTCTATGCCGTCCGCAAGTATTTTATAAACATCGCCAAGCATTGTATTCAGCCTGTATTCAGCCATAAGATAGGCCGATGCGTCAGGGTTGAGCTGAAGCACCTCGCCTATTTTTTGCAGCCGTTCCATGGCCTCGTCATCCTTCTGGCCCGATACAAGCGCGCCCTGCATGCGGATACGCAGCGTCATGTATTCCTTCAGCAGCGCCTTGGTGGTGTCGTTCGCAAAGGCCTTTTCCTTCGCATTTTTGTAGGAAACGTATTCTTCGCTTTCGGCCATTGCCTTGGCCAAATCCCTTGCCTTATCGTAAATCATAGTTTACCTCCGTTTTGTATTATATGTCTATTTCTATAATAATAGGCAAAATTATCGGTGTACGCTTGGTTTTGTGGTACAGCTCGTTTTTCAGCGCGGAACGGATATTGTTCTTTATACCGCTCCATTCGCTGCGGTTGGCCGATGCGAACTGCGCCGCAAGCCCCTTGACCAGATTTTTCGCGTCCGCAATCAGTTCTTCCGAGCTTTTTACATATACGAATCCGCGCGATATTATCTCCGGCTGGCCAATAAGCTCTCCGGTTTTCTTCTTGAGCGGTATCACGACGGTGAAAAGCCCGTCCTCGGAAAGCTGCTTCCTATCCTTTAGCACCGCGTCGCCTATTTCTCCCACGCTGGAGCCGTCTATCAGCACGCTGCCGCTGTGCACGGAGCCGTTCGCCTTTATGCCGGACTTATTAAGCTCTATCACCTCGCCAAGCTCGGGCACAATTATGTTTTCTTCCGGTATGCCCATCTGCTTTGCAAGATCGGCATGCTGATAAAGCTGCTTAGCCTCGCCATGTACGGGTATGAAGAATTTGGGCTTTGTAAGCGTAAACATAAGGCGCAATTCCTCGCGCCGCGCGTGGCCGGAAACGTGCACGTCCGCCATTCTGTCGTAAACAACCCTTACGCCGCGCTGATAAAGCTGATTTATCACTCTGCTCACGCCCAGCTCGTTGCCCGGTATTGCGGAGGCGGAAATAATTACCGTGTCCCCTTCGCCCACGTTAAGCTTATGCGATGCGTTGGCCATGCGGAAAAGCCCGCTCATGGGTTCGCCCTGGCTGCCTGTGGTTATTACGCAAACCTTGCTGTCGTCAATGCGCTTGAGCTTTTCCACCTCAACTATCTTTTCTTCGGGGATATTAAGATAGCCAAGCTCTGCCGCAACCTTGGTTATGTTCACCATGCTGCGCCCCTGGAAGCATATTACCCTGCCAAAAGATATGGCAACATCCGCGATCTGCTGAATCCTGTATATGTTTGATGCAAACGTGGCCACTATCACGCGGCCGTCCGCAATGTCAAAATAATGCTCAAACGTTTTACCTATTTCGCGTTCGGATACCGTGTGGCCGGAAAGTTCGGCGTTGGTACTGTCGCTCATCAGCGCAAGCACGCCCTTTGATCCGTAATACGCAAACCTGCCCATGTCCATGGGTTCGCCGTCCAGCGGAGTGTAGTCCACCTTAAAGTCGCCCGTATGGATTATGGTACCCACCGGCGTAACTATCGCCAGCGCCACCGCGCCGGGGATAGAATGGCTGGTCTTTATAAATTCCGCCGTGAAGCAGCCAAGCTGCACCTTGTCCCCAGGCTTTATAACGTTCAGCTTTGCGTTCTTCACGCGCTCCTCTTCAAGCTTGTGCTCAATAAGCGCGCAGGTAAGCTTGGTGCCGTAAACCGGGGTTTGAAACTGCTTTAGCGCGAAAGGCAGCGCGCCTATATGGTCCTCGTGACCATGGGTCACCAGTATGCCGCGCAGCTTGTCCGCGTTCTTTTCAACGTATGTCATGTCCGGTATAACAAGATCTATGCCCGGCATGTCGTCATCGGGGAATATAAGCCCGCAGTCTATTATTATCATGTCCTTGCCGTATTCCAGCACGGTCATGTTCTTGCCTATTTCGCCCACGCCGCCAAGCGGGATTATCTTCAGCTTGTTCTTTGCGCGGCCCGTGCGCGCGCTCTGCGCCTTCGCCGCTGTCTTTGCGGCGGATTTGGCCACGCGGCTCGGCTTTTCGGCGGCGGCCTTTTCGGTTGTCTTTGTGCGGCCCTGTGTGCGCGGCCGCGTTGCGCTGCGCCTGCGTGCGCCGGTCTGCGCGCCCGCTTCGGCTTTTCTTCTGGTTCTTCCGCCCGCCTTCTTTTCGGCAGGCACTTCAATGTTATCCGTCAAAAGTTATCCTCTCTTTCGTATCTTTCCATATATCTATACAGTTATATTATACTATGATTGTTATTGCCCAACAAGGGGCGTATTTTGTGAACAAATGGGGACGGGCGGTAAAGCGCCCATTCGCCGACAAGGCTGCCGCAGTACAATGCATCGCTAAGCACGCCAAAAGCCTCCCTGTCGAGGGAGGTGGATGCGAGTAAAACAAGCAGACGGAGGGAGTAAACCGTGGCTCCGCTGTTTACGGCAACCCCTCAGTCAATACGCCTTGCGGCGTATTGCCAGCTCCCCCGCAAGCGGTGGCGCCTTTGGGAAGTCAAATGCAAGCTAATATATCTGCGCCAAAAGCTGTCCCCGCGTGCGGGGAAAGTGGCGCGGCGCAAGCCGTGACGAAAGGGGAATGGCTAAATTGAGCCAATTTATTTCCCCTACTTCTTCGTCTTTGGCGTGAATATTGCCGCGTTGAGCGCGCCGAACACTATTGCCGCGGCAACGCCGCCCGCGGTGGCCCTTATGCCGCCGGTGAACGCGCCCATAAGCCCGTCCTCCATTGCGCCGTCTATCGCGCCCTTGCCAAGGGCATAGCCGAAGCCCGTAAGCGGAGTCGTGGCCCCCGCCCCCGCAAGGCGCACAAGCGGCTCATATAGCCCAAGCCCCGTGAGCACCACGCCGCTCACAACGAACAGCACCAGCACCCTTGCGCTGGTGAGGCGCGTAAGGCTTATCAAAAGCTGGCCTATTACGCATATCGCCCCGCCTATAATAAACGCATAAATGTATGCGGAAAGCTCCATCGCTTATCTCCTTTCTATCACCACGCCGTGCGCTATGCCCGGTATGCTTTCGCCCTGCAACCCCGCCGTGGGGCTCATCAGCGCGCCCGTGGCCATGAACAATATTCTATTGTATTCGCCCGCATCCATGCGCGGCAGTATATATCCATTCATTGTAACTGCGCTGCACCCGCAGCCGCTGCCGCCGCACACAGCGTTCTGTTCGGCGGAAAATATTATGTTGCCGCAGTCAAGGTGCCGCGTTCCGGCGTCTATACCGGCATCGTTGAGCAGCATAAGGAAAAGCTCGCTGCCGAAGGAGCCGAGATCGCCCGTGATTATCAAATCATAATCCTCAACCGTGCGCCCAGTATCGAACAGGTGGCGTTTTAGCGTATCCGCCGCCGCGGGAGCCATTGCCGCGCCCATGTTCGCCGCATCCGTTATGCCAAGGTCAACAACCCTGCCTATCACCCCGCCCGCTATGCATACGCTTGAAAGCGAGCCTTTGTCCGCGCAGCCGCTGCCGCTCAAAAGCGCGCAGCCCGCGCCGGTTACGGTGCGCTGGCTTGTGGGCACGGCCTGCGAGCCCATCTCCAGCGGCAATCTGTACTGCCGCTCCGCCGTGGAAAAATGGCTACTTGCGGCACAGGCTACTCTGTCCGCAAAGCCGCCGTCTATAAGCATGGAACCTATCAGCATTCCTTCGGCCATTGTGGAACACGCGCCGTAAAGCCCAAGGAACGGTATTTCAAGCTCCCTTGCCGCAAAGTTTGCGGATATTATCTGGTTCAGCAGATCTCCGCCCAGCAATATGTCCACCTGCATTGGCGTAAAGCCGCCCTTTTCAACGGCTGTACGCACCGCATGTTCAAACATTTTTCTTTCGGCCTTTTCCCATGTACCCTCGCCCCAGGTGTCGTCCTCAAGGGCAATGTCGAAATAGCTGCCGAGCGGGCCTTTCGCTTCCACGTCGCCAACTATCGTTCCGGCTGAAATGATGCGCGGCGGGTCGGCAAAGAAAACGGTTGATTTACCTTTGCATTTTGTACGCATACGCCTATCTCTCCGCTAAAACCGGCCCGTTATAAGGCAGGTTATTATGCCCACTATAACGCTTGCGCTTATTCCGTAAACAAGCACCGGCCCCGCTATCGAAAAAAGCTTGGCGCCAAGGCCAAGCACATAGCCTTCCCGTTTGAACTCCATCGCGGGGGACACTATTGAATTGGCAAAGCCGGTTATGGGCACCACGCTGCCCGCGCCCGCCCACGCGCCTATTTTATCGTATATGCCAACGCCCGTAAGCGTTGCCCCTATAAACACCAGCACTATCGCCGTAAATGCTGCAACGTTGGATTCGCTGTAATTTAGCGTAAGCTTTGCAAAATCGTGTATAAGCTGACCTATGCAGCATATTATTCCGCCGGACACAAAAGCGCGGATGCATTGGGAAAGCGTTTTGCTTTTGGGCATCCGCTCGTTAACGCGCCGCTGATAATCCTTCTCCTTCGCCGAGGGTATACGTTCGTTCTTCATTTTTAGCCTCCTTCTGCCGTAACGCCGAACTCATATAAAGAGTATTGGCATTATGGGGAAGGATTATGCCCGATGGGTTATGCGCCGCATCATTTGATTTATTGAATCGTAATCGCCATAGAACGAATTTATGCTTGCCGTTATCATTTCTTCAGCCGAAACGGATGAAAAATCCACTTCCCAGCCCAATCTCGCAGCAAGTATCTCTATAAACGCTCTTTGTGTTCTTCCGTTGCCTTCTCTAAAAGGATGTATAGCGTTCAATTCCGAAAGATAGTAAGCTAATTCCAAATAAATCGAATCTTGCTGCATCATAGCCGGGATATTCATATTAAGTTTTTGGAACAACTCATCGAGTTGTAAATCTATGTATTGAAATGAGCAGAAGCTTGAACCTTTTGAAATGTTCACCGTTCTTGTTATCCCTGCCCATTCGTATATATCTTGGAATATGTGGTAATGCAGTGCTTTATAATACCCAGCGTTTAGCTCTCCGTTGGGAGGCTCAAGTTTTAGTTCCAATATTCTTATTGCCGTTATATTCCGCTCCGCTTCAATAAGTTTTGAAGCATCTTTTATATTCAGCTTATTTTTAAGTACTTTAGATTCGGGGTAGCAATATGTTGAATCATGTTCATATTCATAATCGCGCATATTGCTTCCCCTATTTCACCGTATATTGATCAACAAGTTCCTTTATGGCATTTGAGGTCGACTGGCGTCCGCTTGCGCAGTCCTGCACCCGCTTCAGCTCGCTTTCGCTCAGTTTCATTCCCTCCATGGCCATTGTCGATGCTACCTGGGCAACATATTTGTAATCGTTCTGCATACTTTTGCTCCCTTCACATTGATATTATATCATATTTCCGGCAGTATCAAAAGCATCGGCATCCCCGTTTTTCCGTCCTTCCCCCGCCCGTTTTTCCCTGTCGTTCGGTAGGCCGGTGCCGCCGGGGGATATCAGCTCCTGCGGCAGGCGGGTGAAGCAGGGGCGCGTATCAGCGGCGCAGCTCATATACACCCGCCTTTACGAACCGCGCGCCCGCAAGCCGGTTTTCCCCCGGCGGGGATACGAACGCAAAGTACAGCACCGCGCACAGCGCCGCGCACGCCAGCACGCTCAGCGCGATAAGCAACAGTTTTTTCGTTTTCATATATCAAAAAAGCCCTTCCGTTTTTATGCTTATTATCTGCGAAAGGGCCGATATATATGCTTTTGTGCTTAAAAATCGAATCCGAAGCCTATGCCGCGCACGTCCGCGGCCTTTTCGGAAAGCTTGGCTATGGGGAAATCGTTCATGTCAACAACAAAATTCTTGCTGTCCCCGCCTTCGAACAGGGCGTTTTTTGAAAAATACCATGCGCCCATGAACCTGCCGCTTTTGTCATAAAATCCGGCGAATATCATGTTTGCCGCGCATGCGCGCCCCTCTTGGCAGGTCAGCCTGCCCGAAAGCGTTGTTACGGAAGGATAATTGTCCGCAATGTACAAATTGTCCACCGTTATGCGCGCGCCGCGCTCGTCCCGCTTTTCGGCGGTAAGCGAAGCGTCAAGCGTTATCGTCTCCCCTGCGGGTATTGTCGTTTCGCCAAGCCAGCGGGCGATATACCCCGTCTCCCCCGGCAGCAGCACAATATAATCGCTCAGCTCCGGCACAAATTCCGCCGTTTCGCTTGCGCCCGCGGCCGCGATGGTAAGCTTCACGTTTGAAACAGCTATCGGGCAATCCCCGTCGTTTTGGTATTCCACCGCGGCGTAAAGCCTTGTCTTATCGCCATCCGCATATGAATATGCCGCCGTGGCCGTAACGAGGGCGGATGCATTAGTGCCGTATGCTGCTGGCGTAGCTTCCGCATCGGGCGCAGCCGTGCCTTCCGGCGCGGCAGTGGCAGCCGCATCCGCAAGGGCAGGCGTTTCGTCCTTCGCCCCGCAGGCGGAAAGAATAAATATTGCCATAAGCGCGGCAAGGGCCGCAATGGTCTGCAAAAGAAACTTTTTCATATCTAAAATTATAACACAGCATGAACAAAATGCAAAAGCACATTTAACGAATTTGCATTATGGTAATAATATGCTAAAATATAGGCGGAAGCATAGGCCTCGGCCTTAAATTTAGATCACAACAAACAAGGAGGACTTACTTATGAAAAAGACGGTAAAAGACGTTGACGTGCGCTCCAAGCGCGTGCTTGTGCGCGTGGACTACAATGTTCCGCTTGATGCAAACGGAAACGTGAGCGACGATAAGCGCATAACCGCCAGCCTGCCTACGATAAACTATCTGCTTGAGCAGGGCGCGCGGATAATACTCTGCTCGCATCTCGGCCGCCCCAAGGGCGAAGTGAAGAAGGAGTTTTCCCTTGCGCCGGTGGCAAAGCGGCTAAAGGAGCTGCTGCCGGGCGTGAACATATATTTTGCGTCCGACTGCATAGGCGAAGAGGCGCAGCAGAAGGCTGCCGCGCTAAAGGATGGCGAGATACTGCTGCTTGAAAACCTCCGCTTCCATAAGGAGGAGGAGAAGAACGACCCCGAATTTGCCAAGAAGCTGGCCTCCCTTGCGGAAATTTATGTAAGCGATGCTTTCGGCACCGTGCACCGTGCCCATGCTTCAACCGCGGGCGTTGCGGCGTATCTGCCGGCGGTGGCAGGCTTCCTTATCGGCAAGGAACTTAGCATAATGGGCGGCGCGCTTGAAAACCCCGAAAGGCCGTTTGTGGCGATACTGGGCGGCGCAAAGGTTGCGGACAAGATAGGCGTTATAACCAACCTGCTCAACAAGTGCGACACGCTGCTTATAGGCGGCGGCATGGCATACACCTTCTTCAAGGCCATGGGCTACGAAATAGGCGATTCCCTGCTGGATGCGGAAAGCATAGACTTAGCCAAGCAGCTTATGGAAAATGCAAAGCAAAAGGGCGTTAAGCTGCTGCTGCCCGTTGATACGGTGGTTGCAAAAGCATTTGCCGCCGATGCGGAGCACATGACCGTTGCCGCGAATGCAATTCCCGTCGGCTGGCAGGGGCTTGACATTGGCGAAAAAACGCGCGAGCTGTTCGCCGCTGAAATAAAGAACGCAAAGACCGTTATTTGGAACGGGCCAATGGGTGTGTTTGAATTCCCCGAATTTGCCAAGGGTACCGAAGCCGTGGCAAAGGCCTGCGCAGAGTGCGGCGGCACCACCATAATAGGCGGCGGGGACAGCGCAAGCGCCGTGAAGAAGCTTGGCTATGCGGACAAGATGACCCATATTTCCACCGGTGGCGGCGCAAGCCTTGAATTCCTGGAAGGTAAAGTTCTGCCCGGCGTAGCCGCGCTGAACGACAAATAAGTTTATTGAAAGGTAGGCTCAATTTTATGAGAAAGCCGATAATAGCCGGAAACTGGAAAATGAACATGACGCCGAGCGAAACGGCGAAGCTGATAGGCGAACTTAAGCCGCTGATTGCAAACGAAGCGTGCGACGTGGTGGTCTGCCCGCCCGCGTGCTGCCTTGCCGCGGCAAAGGACGCGCTTTGCGGGAGCGAAATTCGCCTTGGCGCGCAGAACGTGCATTGGGAAAAGAGCGGCGCATACACCGGCGAAGTAAGCACAGCCATGCTCAAAGAGCTTGGCGTCGAATACGTTATAGTTGGCCACAGCGAGCGCAGGCAATACTTCGGAGAAACGGACGAAGCCGTGAATAAGCGCGCCCGCGCGGCGCTTGCGGCGGACATAACGCCCATAATATGCGTTGGCGAAACGCTGGAGCAGCGCGAAAGTGGCAGCACAAATGAAATAGTATCCGCGCAGGTAAACAAGGCCCTTTGCGGCATGAGCGAGGCGGACGCGGAGCGCGTTGTGCTGGCATATGAGCCCATATGGGCAATAGGCACGGGCCGCACAGCCACAAGCGAACAGGCAAACGACACAATAGCCGTTATCCGCGCCGAGGTGCGCCGCATGTTCGGCGCGGCGGCGGACAAAATGCGCATACAGTACGGCGGCAGCATGAAGCCGCAGAACGCCAAGGAGCTTATGGCCATGAGCGAAATAGACGGCGGCCTTATAGGCGGGGCAAGCCTGAAGGCGAACGATTTTGCCGCCATAGTGCATTACGATAAATAAAAAGGACTATACGGTTATGAAGAAAATGACTGCGCTCATAATCCTGGACGGCTTCGGCATAAGGGAGGAGAGCAAATACAACGCCGTAAAGACGGACGGCGTGAAGAACATAACAAAGCTTTGGAATGAATATCCGCATACGCAAATAGCCGCAAGCGGCCTTGCCGTCGGCCTGCCGGAAGGGCAAATGGGCAACAGCGAGGTTGGCCATCTTAACCTTGGCGCGGGCAGGATAGTTTACCAGGAGCTTACGCGCATAACCAAGTCAATACAGGACGGCGACTTTTTTGAAAATCCCGCGTTCAATGCGGCCATGGACAGCTGCAAGCAGCGCGGCACAAAGCTGCACCTTTTCGGCCTGTGTTCCGATGGCGGCGTGCATAGCCACCTGAACCATCTTTATGCCCTTATAAAGCTTGCAAAGCAAAAGGGGCTTGAAAAGGTATATGTGCATTGCTTTATGGACGGGCGCGACGTTCCGCCCGAAAGCGGTAAGGGATACATTGAGCAGCTTCAATCCAAGCTGAACGAGCTTGGCTGCGGCAAGATTGCAACCGTAATGGGCCGCTACTATGCAATGGACAGGGACAACCGCTTCGAGCGCGTTGAAAAGGCCTATGCCGCAATGACATACGGCGAAGGCGTATACGCGGCAGACCCCGTGAAGGCAATGCAGGCTTCCTATGACGCGGGCGTTACGGATGAATTCGTCGTGCCTGTGGTCATAACCGAAAACGGCGCGCCGGTAGCCAAGGTTGAAGCGAACGACAGCGTTATATTCTTCAACTTCCGTCCGGACAGGGCGCGCGAGATAACCCGCGCATACCTTTTCGATGATTTCACGGGCTTTGAAAGGCGGAACGGCTGCTTCCCGCTCACCTATGTTTCCATGACGCAATACGACAAAACGTTTGAGGATAAGCTTGCGGTTGCATTCAAGCCGGAAACGCTTACGAATACGCTTGGCGAATACGTGTCCGCGCATGGGCTTACGCAGCTGAGGATAGCTGAAACGGAGAAGTACGCGCACGTTACGTTCTTCTTCAACGGCGGCGTGGAGGCCCCCAATCCCGGCGAGGACAGGGCGCTTATCCCCTCCCCCAAGGTGGCCACATATGACCTGAAGCCCGAAATGAGCGCGTATGAGGTCACGGAAGAGGCCGTCAAGCGCATAAACAGCGGCAAGTACGACATGATGATACTCAACTTTGCCAATCCCGACATGGTAGGCCATACCGGCGTTATGGAAGCGGCGGTAAAAGCCGTGCACACCGTTGACGAATGCGCGGCGCGCGTGATAGACGCAATACTTGCAAACGGCGGCCGCGCGATACTTACGGCGGATCATGGCAACTGCGAGCTGATGGCGGAGGAGGACGGCACGCCCTTTACAGCGCATACCACAAGCCCCGTGCCGCTTATACTAATCGACCCAGCGCATAAAGGCGCGACGCTCCGCGAAGGCGGCAAGCTTTCGGACGTTGCCCCCACAATGCTGAAGCTGATGGCCCTGCCCCAGCCAAGTGAAATGACGGGCGAAAGCCTTGTGTAATCAAAACCGACAAGCAATAAATAACCCCCACGCTTAGATGGGTGTTCATAAAACAGTCAATGGAGCGTATCAATACAGATACGCTCCATTTCTCATGCCAACATACTATGTAAAGGGGTGCCAGCCCCTTGGCTCTCCCTTTGGGAGAGCTGTCACCGCAGGTGACTGAGAGGGTCTTGTAGCCTTTTTCGAATGATAATATCAATTTGTTCGCACACATTACGGAAGTCCCTGTCGATATCCCGGTTGGAGAATCGCAAAATCTCTAACCCAAGAGACATCAGGAATTGAGAACGTTCAGCATCATAAGCAAGCCCCTGAGGTTCATAATGTTGAGAGCCATCCAATTCAATGACCAGTCTGGCCGAAGCGCAGTAAAAGTCCACGATGAATCTGCCGATAATCCGCTGTTTGTAAATTTTTACTGGATATTTGCGGAGAAAAAGATACCAGAGCTTACGTTCGTGGGGTGTCATCTCCCTGCGAAGCCGTCGGGCATTTTCTAATTGGGTGTTGTCTTTTGGTATTGTCATGGTTTGCCCTCTCCGTCCTCGCTATGCTCGGCCACCTCTCCCAAAGGGAGAGGCAAGGGATGCTCGCACGGTACACCGAAAGGTGTATAGAAGTGCGCCCTTTATCAGTTCGGCAAATTAAGTTTACCGCTCGATACGGTAGTATTTGAATGTTTCATCTTCTCCGACAAAGCGAAAGCCTGCCTTTTCCAGCACATGCTGACTCCGGGTGTTTTTCCTGATGGTATCTGCGTTTACCGCAGCCATTCCAAACTCGTCAAAGGCGGTTTTTACTGCCAAACGTTCTGCCTGCGTTCCATATCCTTTTCCCTTCACCGCGTCGTTTTGCATATGGATACTCAGAGCACATTCTTTTTTATCATGGTCAATCTGCTTCAATTGCAATTCCCCGATCGCCTTATACCCAAGCATGATCGCAAACAGTCTGCGTGAAGCATCCTGCCCCTTCATATCAAAATATCGATTTACCGCAGCTTCGTCATAAACATAGGGCTGAAACAGGTTCATATCCATATAGATAGACGCATCATTCGTCCAATGCTTGTACAGTTCGTGACATAGTTCTCGCGTCATCGCCTTTAACTGAATTGTTGGCATGTTATACCTTACCTACCTTATCATTCCGATTTATTGCTTTATTTAATTCTATCATATGGCTTTAATATGTGCAAGAACAGTCCCGGCAGACATTACTGCCGGGACTGAAACTGTCTTACGACCACCCGCATTTCCGCCGTCCCGGTTTTTATAGAGCATGCCTTTCTGTTAGGACTTCCTGTCATCCCGCAGAGCACCGGTCTCCGTATCGCGCGAATAGTGGCGCAGGAATTCCCACACAAGCTCCGCCATGGACGGAGCAGGCCAATGCGGGAAATTGTCCACGGAGACGATCTGCAGTGTGTCGTCACCATAGCGGTCCGTCACCGTGCCGATATAGTGGTCGCAGCCGTAAATGCGCCGTACCTCGGTTTTGGAGAACGGCATGCCGATGCGGCGGCAGACGATATCCTCGCTCTCCGCACAGGCGAGGACCTCCTCGAGCGTGACCTCGGGGCAGTTACAGGAACGCAGGCGAAGATTCAGTGATTCGACCTTGTATGCGGCATTCGGGGCCTGCACCGGCAGGCGGTTGCGTGCCGTCTCCCGTCCGCGCGGGTTCGTGCGGCGTGCGCCATACATGCCGCGCTGCGGCGCATCCTCATAATAAGGCACAAGATACAGGCCCTCTTGCTGGCCGCAGACGGTCAGGATCGGGACGCGCACCTGAGCCGCGTGCTGCACGCGCTCTTCCGGCTCCATCCCCATGGAAAACGGCCCGGCAAGGCATCCGCACGGCGCGGCCGCAGCCAGAAGCTCCGGCCGGGCGAACAGCAGGGCATTTGTCTGCGCGCTCCCCTGCGAATAGCCCGTGCAGTACACGCGGCCGGGGTCGACCGGGTAGTCCCGCGTCAGAATGTCATACAGACGCAGGAGATTTTGGAGCGAGTGATCCTGCGGGATGCAGACGATCAGCTCCTCGCGCGCTGCGATGGGCAGAAAACCGGAGCACTCCTCCCAGTTGATCGGCATGCTACTCCCGTGGAGCACGAACAGCAGCGGGTAGCGGCGGGAGCTTTTTTCTCGTGCCGAAACGGGCATGAACAGCGCCCAGCGGTGATAGAAGTCATTGCGCTCCATCACTTGCTTGTCCAGACCCTGCGCGTGCCACTTCTGCACATAGGCCGGGTCCATTTCGTCGCCGTAGCGGATGTAGTCTTCAAATTGCAGCACCATCTGCCGCCCCATCTCGCTGTGGATGAGCGCTTCGATGTCGCAGCCCTCGGCCGCGATGCGCGGCGTGCGGTCGCGCAGGGAAATCAGCTCGCGGTCCCCGCTTTCCGGCTTGCTCCAGACGACCGGGATGTCCCAGAGGTACAGCTCTGCATAATCCATTTGGTTTCCCCCAAATATAGAAAGGACCTGCTGCATGCGCTGCGGCAGGTCCGTTTTATCCTGAGATCGGAATTGCCGTTTACAGGCCGTTCTTCTTCTCGTTCTTTTTGCGTTCCTTTTCGGCCTTCTTGGCGGCGGCCTTCTCCTTGGCGGCAGCCTGCGCCTCGGCACGGGCCTTCTGCGCAGCCTCCTGTGCGGTGTTATTCGTCATGACAGACCACTTGGCCAGCTCCATGCGGACGCGGTCCATGCTGGTCTCGATGACGATGTTGTCGCCCTTGATGTCGACGATCTTACCGACGATGCCGCCGATGGTCGTGATCTTGTCGCCTTCCTTCAGAGAATTGCGAAGGTTCTCTTCTTCCTTCTTTTTCTTCTTCTCGGGGCGGATGATCATGAAGTAGAACACCGCGACCATAACGACAAGGATAAGGATCATGCTGTAGTCCATAGGATTTTCCTCCAGTTTTTCACATTGTTTTTATTATACAGGCACACGGCTCTCAATGCAAGGAAAATATTTTGAATTTTTTTCAGATGCGGCGGTCGAGCCGCTCGGAGTATGTCCGGCGGAATTCCTCAAATCGACCTTCGTCCAGAGCCTGACGGATGCGCTCCATCAGCTTGTTGTAAAAATACAGATTGTGCATGACGGAAAGCCGCATGGCCAGCATTTCTTCTGCCTTGAACAGATGGCGCAGATACGCGCGGGAATAGCGGCGGCAGACCGGGCAGTCGCAGGCCGGGTCGATGGGCTGCATGTCGCGCTCGTATTTCGCGTTCTTCAGATTGATGGCGCCCTCCCAGGTGAAGAGCTTCGCGTGGCGCGCATTGCGCGCGGGCATGACGCAGTCGAAGAAGTCTACGCCGCGGGCGACGCCCTCAATGATGTTCGACGGCGTGCCGACTCCCATGAGATAGCGCGTTTTGTCCTTCGGCATATAGGGCTCGACGGCGTCGATGATGTCATACATCGTCTGCGTGCTCTCGCCGACGGCAAGGCCGCCGATGGCATAGCCCGGCAGGTCCAGCTCGGCGATCTGCTGCATGTGGCGGATGCGCAGGTCGGCATAGGTGCCGCCCTGATTGATGCCCCAGAGCATCTGCTGCGGGTTCACCGTGTCCGGCAGGGCATTCAGGCGGGCGTTTTCCGCCTTGCAGCGGACGAGCCAGCGATAGGTGCGGTCGACGGAGCGGGCCACATAGTCATAGGGGGCGGGATTCTCGATGCACTCGTCAAAGGCCATGCAGATATCCGAGCCGAGATTCGACTGGATCTGCATGCTCTCCTCCGGGCCCATGAAGATCTTGTGCCCATCGATGTGCGAGGCGAAATACACACCCTCCTCCTTGATCCGGCGCAGGCTCGCCAGTGAGAATACCTGAAATCCGCCGGAGTCTGTCAGGATCGGGCCGTCCCACGTCATAAAACGGTGTAGGCCGCCCAGATCGTGCACGAGCCGGTCGCCGGGGCGCAGATGCAGATGGTAGGTGTTGGAAAGCTCGACCTGACAGCCGATGGCCTTGAGGTCCGCCGCGCTCAGCGCGCCCTTGATGGCGCCCTGCGTGCCGACGTTCATGAACACGGGCGTCTGCACCGTGCCGTGCGCGCAGGTAAATACGCCCCGCCGCGCCTTCCCTTCGGTTTTTAACAGTTGAAACATGTTCTACTCCAAAATACACTTTAATTTATATAATTCTATTTATATTACTCTATAAACATGGCGTCGCCAAAACTGAAAAATCTGTAACGCGACTTTACGGCCTCGTGATAGGCGTGCATGACATGGTCATAGCCCGCAAAGGCGGACACCAGCATGATGAGCGTGCTCTCCGGCAGATGGAAATTGGTGATGAGCGCGTCCATTGCACGGAACTGATAGCCGGGATAGATGAAGATATCCGTCCAGGCGCTCTTTTCCATGAATGTGCCGTCCGGCTCGGCCAGCGATTCCAGCGTCCGGCAGGATGTCGTGCCGACGCAGATGATGCGGCCGCCGTTTTGCCGCGTGCGGTTGAGCACCTCGGCCGTCTCGGCGGAGAGCATGCAGAACTCGCTGTGCATATGGTGCTCCGTGATCTCGTCTGCCTTGACGGGGCGGAATGTTCCGAGTCCCACATGCAGCGTGATATAGGCAAGCATAACGCCCTTGTCCGCAATGCGCTGCAGCAGCTCCTTTGTGAAGTGCAGTCCGGCCGTCGGCGCGGCGGCGGAGCCGGTGACGCGGGAATAGACCGTCTGATAGCGCTCGCCGTCGGCAAGCTCCTCGCGGATATAGGGCGGAAGCGGCATCTTGCCGAGGCGCTCGAGCAGCTCGAGGAAGATCCCCTCATAGTGGAACTGCACCAGGCGGTTGCCGCCCTCCTCCTCGGCCGTGACCGTCGCGGTGAGCACGCCGTCGCCGAACGAGAGCTCCGCACCGGGGTGCAGCTTGCGGCCCGGCTTGGCAAGGCATTCCCAGACGCCGCCGCCCTTGTCCTGCAGGAGCAGCAGCTCCACGGCGCCGCCCGTCGGCACGCGGTGGCCGAGCAGGCGCGCGGGCAGCACGCGCGAATCGTTCATCACAAGGCAGTCGCCAGGCTGCAGGTAGTCCACGATATCATAAAAATGCCGGTGCTCCAGCTCGCCGGTCTCCCGGTGGAGCACCATCAGGCGGGAGCTGTCGCGCCGCTCCAGCGGTGTCTGTGCGATGAGCTCCTGCGGCAGATCATAGTAAAAATCACTGGTTTTCAAGAAATTCGTCCCTTTCCAAGCATTAACGGAATACCTCGCCCTGCTCATCGAGCATTTCGAGTCTGCGGCAGCGGACAAAGTCCGGCTTTGCCTCCGGCAGATAGCGCTCGATGGCGGCGGCAAGCAGCATGGGGTTGAGCGACGGCTCCTGCGCGCTGACCTCGCACGTCAGCAGCAGCGCGCCCGGCGCAGCCTCCACATGATAGGCATGCAGCATGGGGCGGATGTCCGTCTCGGCCATGCCGCGCTTCGTGCGCTTTTCGACCACGAGCTCCGGCCGTTCCAGCAGGGTTGTGATCGCGGCAGGCTCCGGCACAGCGCCGTCATATTCCAGCGTGAGCAGCGCACGCAGGCGGCGCAGCTCGCGCGCCTTGCGGCTGCTCTCATAGACCTCCAGCACCCGCACGCCCTCCGGCAGGACGGCGTTGAGTGCCTCCGGCGTGACGGCAAGCTCACCGTCCAGCTCATATTCCATCAGCTCACATACGCTCTCCATGCCGACGCTCAGCGGCAGCAGCATGGACACATAGGCATGCGGCGTGAAGCCCTGCGAATGGTGCAGCACCACACCGGCCCGGCGGAACGCGCGCTGCATGAGCCGCATCAGGTCCAGATGCGACATCCAGACGGCGCGGCCCGTTTTTTCAAAGCGGATCCTATGCATCGCAGCGCCCTCCCTTCAGAAGGCAGTTTGCGCCGCAGCCGTTGCAGGCTGTCCGGCAGTCGGGCGTCGTTTCGGAGCGGTAGGCACGCTCGCGCTCGCGCAGCAGGCAGCCCGTGCTCACGCCGTCGGAGATCGTGTCCCACGGAAGAAGCTCGTCCAGACCGAAGCCGCGCGTCGTATAGAAATCCGGGTCGACGCCGCAGGCCGCGAATGCGTCCAGCCACGTCTGATAGGAGAAATACTCATCCCAGCCGTCCAGCCGCGCGCCGCGGCGCACGGCCTCCTCCAGCACGGGGCCGAGGCGGCGGTCGCCGCGGGCCAGAACGGCCTCAAGGCGGCTCAGGTCGGCAGCGTGCCAGTTATACTCGATGCTCTTCGACGGCATATTGTCCTTGAGCAGGCGCGCCCGGCGGAGATACTCCTCCGGCGTGATCTGCTTCTCCCACTGGAAGGGCGTGAACGGCTTCGGAACAAAGAAGGCCGTTGCCACATGGATGCGCACGCCGCGCTTTTTGTTGCTGGCGTGCTCGCGCCACGTCTTCAGGATCTCATAGACAAGCTTTGCGATGCCGAGCACATCCTCGTCCGTCTCCGTGGGCAGGCCGAGCATGAAGTAGAGCTTCACATTGTTCCAGCCGCCCTCAAAGGCGATGGCGCAGGTATCGAGGATCTCCTGCTCCGTGACATTCTTATTGATGGCGTCGCGCAGGCGCTGCGTACCGGCCTCCGGCGCGAACGTCAGGCCGCTCTTGCGCACCTGCTGCAGCCGCAGCATGAGATCGCGGGAAAAATTGTCCGCGCGCAGCGACGGCAGCGAGAGATTGATCTTGCGCGGCGCGCAGTAATCGAGCATGGCATCTGCCAGCTCTGGCAGGCCGCGGTAGTCGGAAGTTGAAAGGCTGGAAAGCGTGATCTCATGGCAGCCGGAATTTTCCAGAGACTCAATGGCCTGACGGCGCAGCGTCTCGGGCGAGCGGGGCCGCACCGGGCGGTAGGTATAGCCCGCCTGGCAGAAGCGGCAGCCGCGGATGCAGCCGCGCATGACCTCGAGATTCGAGCGGTCGTGGACGATCTCCGTATTCGGGACGATGCCGTCCGTCGGATAGAGCGCGGTGTCCAGATCCTGCACGATGCGCTTTGTCACGCGTGCGGGCGCGCCGTCCAGCGGGGTGACCGAGGCCAGCGTGCCGTCGGCATTCCACTCGTGGCGGTACAGCGACGGCACATACACGCCCTCGATCTGCGCCACGGCGCCGAGAAATTCCGGCCGGCTCCAGCCCTCGCGTTTGGCGCGGCGATAGAGCTCCAGAATTTCCGGCGTGCTCTCCTCGCCCTCGCCGACGGAGAAGAAATCGATGAAATCCGCCAACGGCTCCGGGTTATACACGCATGCGCCGCCCGCAAAGACCATATGCTCCAGTCCCGTGCGGTCGGCCGCATGCAGCGGCACGCCGGACAGGCGCAGCATATTGAGCACGTTCGTGTAGCTCATCTCATAGCCGATGGTAAAGGCAATGAGGTCGAACTCCGACACCGGGTCGCCGCTCTCAAGCGCATACAGCGGCAGGCCGTTTGCGCGCATGGCATCCTCCATATCACCCCACGGGGCAAAGACGCGCTCACACCACACGCCCTCCATGCGGTTCATGACCGCATAGAGGATGCGCATGCCGAGATTAGACATGCCGATCTCATAGGTATCCGGAAAGCAGAAGGCAACGCGCAGCTCAACGCTGCGCTTGTCCTTCATTGTCTGTCCATATTCCCCGCCCACATAGCGCGCAGGCTTCTGTACGGTGGGCAAAATGCGTTCCAACTTTTCTGTCATAAAGCTTCCTTACTTGACGAGACTCAGCAGATACTGGCCATACTCCGTCATGCGGAGCTCCTGCCCCCGTGCTGCGACCTCCTCATCTGAAATGAATCCCTGCTCCCAGGCGATCTCCTCGGGACAGGCAATATAAAGTCCCTGCCGGGACTGCACGGCCTCTACATACTGCGCGGCATTGAGCATGCCCTCCGGCGTGCCGGTGTCGAGCCAGGCCATGCCGCGGGCCATCAGCTCCACATGGAGCCTCCCCTGCCGCAGATACAGCTCGTTGAGGGCCGTGATCTCCAGCTCGCCGCGGGCGGACGGCTGCAGGGTGTGCGCCAGCTTTGCCGCGTCGCCGTCATAGAAATACAGGCCGGGGACGGCGTAGCGGGACTTGGGCTTTTCCGGCTTTTCCTCGATGGAAAGGACCTGCCCCTGTGCGTCGAATTCCACGACGCCGTAGGCACTCGGATTCTTTACGGGATAACCGAAGACCGTCGCACCTTCCGTCCGGGCTGCGGCGGCACGGAGCAGCTGCTCGAGCTGCGCGCCGTGGAACATGTTGTCCCCCAGCACAAGGCAGCACGGCGCGCCGCCGATGAATTCCTCGGCGATGAGGAAAGCGTCCGCAATGCCGCGGGCGACCGGCTGCACGCCGTATTCCACATGGATGCCAAACTGAGAGCCGTCTCCCAGCAGACGGCGGTAGGACTCGCAGTCAGCCGGAGCCGTGATGAGCATGATGTCGCGGATGCCTGCCATCAACAGCACGCTCAGCGGATAATAGACCATCGGCTTGTCATAGATCGGGATCAGGGGTTTGGAGACGGCGCGGGTCATGGGGTACAGGCGGCTGCCCTTGCCGCCAGCGAGAATGATACCTTTCATCCGAATGTCCTCCCTATGATGTTGAATATGATATGCAAGCCGGGGTATCACGGCGCTCGTACCGTTGTGTTTCCTCCCGGCACTTATGACACGTTCGCGGCCGGTCTTCCGCCTGCCTCTGGGTGATAGGTCGGCACGACCTGCGCCAGCAGCGTCCGGATCGCGGGTGAATTTTCCCGGCAGGCCGCTGCAAGGGCCGTGAGCTGCCGCTCAAAGGCAGGAACGTCGATGTCCAGCGGACGGCCGATATGGATCAGATGGTTCGGCGTGGAGCGAAGCCCCTCTTCCTGCATGAGCATCTCTTCATAGAGCTTCTCACCGGGGCGCAGGCCGGTATAGCGGACCTCGATATCCACGTCCGGCTCAAAGCCGGAAAGACGGATGAGGTTGCGGGCCAGATCGTCAATGCGGACCGGCTCGCCCATATCCAGCACGAAAATCTCGCCGCGGCCGGCATAAGCGCCCGCCTGCAGCACGAGGGATACCGCCTCAGGGATCGTCATAAAATAGCGGATGATGTCCGGGTGCGTCACGGTTACGGGGCCGCCCTCCTCGATCTGCCGCCGGAACAGCGGGATGACGCTGCCGTTGCTGCCGAGGACATTGCCGAAGCGCACGGCCACGAATTTTGTTTTGGAGCGCTCCGCCATGGTCTGCACGATCATCTCGCAGACGCGCTTGCTCGCACCCATGACGTTCGTCGGGTTCACGGCCTTATCCGTCGAGATGAGCACGAAGGTCTCCGTGCCGTAGCGGTCCGCGGCCTGCGCCACATGGAGCGTTCCGAATACGTTATTTTTAATGGCCTCGTTCGGGCTGCCCTCCATCAGCGGCACATGCTTGTGCGCCGCAGCGTGGAACACGATGTCCGGCCGGTACTGCGCAAACAGGGAGCTGACCCGCATTTCGTCGCGCACGGAGCCGATGCACACGGCAAGGTCCAGCTCCGGATGCGTGCGGTGCAGCTCCTGCTCGATGGCATAGGCGTTGTTTTCATAGATATCCAGCAACACAAGGCGCTTCGGCGTATGACGCGCGATCTGGCGGCAGAGCTCACTGCCGATGGAACCGCCGCCGCCCGTGACGAGGATCGTCTTGCCGGACAGGTAGCCCGCGATCTGGGAGAGGTCGACCTCCACGCAGTCACGGCCGAGCAGGTCCTGCACGTCCACATTGCGGATCTTCTGGATGTTGACCTCGCCGTTTGCCAGCTGATAAATGCCCGGCAGGATCTTCAGGCGGCAGCCTGTCTTTTGGCAAAGCTGCAGAATATTTCGCCGTTCGCGCACGGCTGCCGTCGGAATGGCCAGCACGATCTCTTCGATGCGGCGGGACTGTGCCAGTGCGACAATGTCTTCCCGTGTTCCGGCGATCTTGACGTTGCGGATGTACTTGCCGAGCTTGTCGCGGTCATCGTCGATGACGCACACCACGTTGTTCTGGGAATTTTCGCTCGTCTGGAATTCCCGCAGCACGAGCATGCCGGCGCTGCCTGCACCGATAAGCATCGTGCGCTTCTTGCGCTTCTCGCTGCCGGAGCGGTGCAGGATCGTGCGGATGAGACGATAGGAAAAGCGTGATGCACTGAGCAGCGCCACCAGATACAGCCCGGCCAGAACCGGGAAGCTGCGCGGCAGGTCGAGCACGCCGAACAGGATCAGCAGCAGCGTCGCGGCGGCAAACAGGAAGCAGGCACACAGAATGTGCAGCAGCTCCTCCACTCCGGCAAATTCCCAGAGGCTGCTGTAGAGCTTCAGTGGGATGAACAGGGCGATCATGCCGATCGCTATCCACGGGAAAGCCGCATGCAGTGCAGGCAAAAGCCGCTGTCGCGCATGAGTGTGTGGATGCTGAGGTCGAATCGCGACAGCAGCGCCAGCAGGCATGCCAGATACAGCAGCACGACGTCGAGCAGCATCAGGCATGCGACGCGGACGACGAGCTTCCAGTTGATTTCGGATTTGCGTTGTTTCATAGACTCTCTCATTTCTGCCCTTTCCTGCCGTTCCCCGGCAGGACTGCCCGCAGGTGGAAGATCGCCTGCCTGCACCAGCGCAGGCGCGGCCACAGCGCGCAGTAGACCCGGTAGCCGGGCGCCCTGCGCGTAAAAAAATGTCCTTTTCGTTCGAAGACCACAGCCCGCGCGATGACCTGCTCCGGCCGGATCCCCCGCTCCGGCTCGGTCTGGCGGTCCCCGCAGAAAACGAGCGTGCCGTCCTGCCCGAAGCCGGTCAGGCGATGCAGCACATAGCTGCCGTCGGCGCGGCGGTAGAGCAGGACCTCACCCCGGCGCAGACGCTCCGGCACGGGGCCGAGCGTTACGCGGTCACGGCCGCCGGCCAGAAGCGGCAGCATGCTTCCGCCCGTCACGGTCAGCATGACGGTTGCTTCCAGCCGCTCCCGCAGCAGAGGCTCCGCCTGTGCAAGATGCAGCGGACGCGGCGTATGCGTATTTTTCTCCACTCGCCGCGCCCCCTCTGCGCAAACCGCTTTTCTTCCGCACCGGTTTGTGGTATACTAGGATTATAATTCTGCAAGCACCTGCAGCGTCTGGGCTGCGGCCCGCAGCTGGATGATGCGGACGGCCCGCGGCATACGCGCCAGCTCCACGACCGGCTCAATGTTCAGGACACCGCGGAAGCGGATGTCCCGCAGGGCGTCGAAGATCGGCTTCCACTCCAGCGTTCCGTAGCCGGGGAACAGATGCAGGTCCTCAAAGACCGGCCGGATCAGGCCGTAGTTGTCGTTCAGATGCAGCGTGGCCAGATTGCCGCGCCACGCACGGATCATCTCCGGCACGTCCTGCCCGCTGATGTGGGCATGGCCGGTGTCGAGGCACAGCTGCACACGGTTCGAGCCAATGCCGTAGACGAGCTCCAGCATGTCTTGGGCGGTTGTGTAGGGCACGGGCGCGTCGCCCGGCTGCTGCAGATGGCGATAGTCGAACGTGTTTTCCAGATTGATCACAATGTCGAACTTCTCCGCCAGTGGCAGAAGCTCGTGGAACCAGCGGACGTTCCAATCGTGGATGCGCGGCCAGAGGCTGCGGTCCGGCATGCGGTGCAGATACAGCACCGGATGGAAGATCAGCTGGCGGCAGCCGAGGATGGCGCAGGCCTCCATCGTCCGCTCATAGATTTCATAAGGTGATTCGTAGTGCAGGTCGTCCGGAATGGCCTGCTCCCAGGAGGCGTGTGCCTGCGTGATGGGCAGCCCGATCCGGTCCGCCGTGCGGCGCACCCCACGCGCCCACTGGCGCCAGTCGTCTCCGCGCAGCGGCGCGTCCTGCGGGCGGCTGTATACGCTCAGCGGGAAATCGAGGCTGTCGAACCCCGCGTCCCGCACCGTCTGCATCGCGTCCTCGACGGTGGTCTCCAGGCAGAAGCTTGCCATGGCGCTGCTGATGAAATGCACGATGTCCGTGCCTCCTTTGCCGCATTCTCTTTTTCCAATTCAGTATACCATCGTTCCGTTTCTTTGTCAAATGAACTTCGCCGGAGGGAGATATAAAATGAAAAGAATGCCAGATTGGCTCGCGACTCCCGTCCGCTTCATCCGCCGGATCGCTTTGTTCCGCGTTCCACTCTATGCCGCAAATGCGTCGTTTTATCTGGTGCTGTCCGTCTTCCCCGCGATTCTGCTTGTTCTGGCGCTGCTGCCGCACACCGGCCTGACGGAGGCGCACCTGCTCTCTGCCCTGCACGGCGTGATCCCTTCCGTGTTTGAACCTGCGCTGGAGTGGGTCATCCGGGACCTCGGGAGCAATTCGTCCCTCACGCTTATCCCGGTTTCGGCCATTATGGCCATCTGGTCGTCCTCCCGTGGTGTTTACTGCATCAAGACCGGTCTGAACGCGATCTACGGCGAGCGCGAGAGCCGCGGCTATGTCTATACGCGGCTGGTCAGCGTGCTTTATACCGTGCTGCTGCTTGCCGCCCTCCTGCTGACGCTGGTGCTGCATGTCTTCGGCAGCCAGCTTACCGCGTGGATCGCCGGAAAGCATGTGCCGATCCTGCGCCTGCTGTCGCGCGTGCTTCGCTTCCGGGGCCTTGTGCTGTTTGCTCTGCTGACGCTGCTGTTCTGGGCGATCCTGTGCGTTTTCCCGAACCGCCGCATTCCCCTGCTCCGCGCACTGCCGGGTGCAGCCGGTGCCTCGCTCGGCTGGCTGGTGTTTTCATCGCTGTTCTCCGTCTATGTGCAGCACTTCGGTTCCTACTCCGTGTTTTACGGCAGCCTTGCCGGCATCGCCATGGCCATGCTGTGGCTTTATGTGTGCATGTCCATTCTGTTCTACGGCGGCGTGCTCAATTGCCTGCTGTTCGAACGAAGATTGCAGCAAGGGAAATAGGAAATATATCGTTTTAATATGAACTTTTGAATCTGTATTCTGACGTCAAATTTTCCTGCCGAAAAAATCAAAAAAATTTGAAAAAAGTACTTGCAATTTGGCGGGAGGTTTGATATAATACCCGTGCACTGAGGGAAACGATACAGCGACAGAGAAGTTCATATGGGGGTATAGCTCAGCTGGGAGAGCGCTTGAATGGCATTCAAGAGGTCAGCGGTTCGATCCCGCTTATCTCCACCAAAAACAATGACTCACACAGACCAAATGTGTGAGTCATTGTTCTATCCATACGAAAACACAAAGAGGACGGACACCTGATTCCCTTCCCCCGGAGAAAAACCAATATAGTTATTGAAGCGGAGATTCGATGATAGAATCTCCGCTTTTTTGTTGTCGTCCCAACAGATAAAAAAGAAATGAGGTTTAACCATTGAAAAAATTTTTTGAAGAACTTTCCCGGCGCCTGAGAGAAGGCGGAGTTGAATCATCCAATGTAGAGGATAGGCGGCTGGAGATTTTCCTCCATGGTCAGCCTGTCCTCTTTGTTTCTCCAGGAAACGATGTGTTCCTTTTTCCTGCCGGAAGCAATAATCCGGAGGCCAGTGAATTGTACCACAGAGTCGCACAGGCCGCAGATGAAGTGTACACTTATGTTGAGGCGGTTCAAACTGCGCCCACCCTTCATATCAGCGGTCTGAGCGAAAAATTCCATCTGCTGGCGGATTTTGGCGGCGCAGTGCTGGCTGGCCGGGAGTTGGAAAATGGCAGGGGCTATCAGTTTGTCACTTGGATCTGGGACTATAACAGAACCGGCGTGAGCTACGGACATTATTATGATGAAGATTTTTGCGGGGCCAAGCAGGATTTTGCCGTCCGCTCCGGGCTGATCTCCAAGACCCAGCTTTTCTCACCGGAGGAGCTAACTGAACTCTACCGGGCCACAGACTACCTGCTGGATGAAGGCCCAGAGCTGGAAGATGGACACCTCAAAGCCATGCAGACCGCAAGGACAAAGATCGAATATACTGTCCCAGATCTGGCGGACAGACTGGAGCAGGGACAAGCACAGGAGCCACAAATTGATATGTGACATCAGAAAAAGCGGGAGCCGCATCTGCACACACTGTGCAGCATAAGCGGCTCCCGCTTTTTTGTTTTGAAAGAAGGAGTGTGCCATGACAAGATATTTCGCTCAGAATACCCCTCGAGCTGGTCTGGAGCATATGATGATGAGCGTCCCTGGCTTCCAGAAGCGCGGCGGCGGGATGATGATCCTCAGCCGCTTCTGCTACAAGCCGGAGGATGTGGATTGCCGGTACTGCCTGCATTACCGCCGCCGATCCTGTCAAGTCCGCACCTGTCCGTATATCGCGGAGCGGTTGAAGTCCGGCGCGATTGAGTACCTGGATTTGATTCTGGAATATTTCGGACACATCCCTCATGCCGGCCTGCACAAGAGGATTCAGGCTGTGGAACACTGGAGCGGGCCGGATCAGGCAGTCCTGCACACAGTGTCCGTCCACCTCAGAAGCCGCTTTGCGGACAGGGTATGGGATGATGCGCCTCCTGGCTATCTGGCGGCGCTCTATCTTCTCGCCTCAAAGGAGCGACTCTGGCAACCGGCGCTCTCCGCTCTTTCACACGATTCCATTGATTTCAGCTGCATCGTATCCAAACCCCATGGATTTGCGATACAGGATTACCCCATCTTTTATTCCGCCAGACGGCTGTATGACCTGAAGTCACCCATGGAGGCAGAAGATTTGGCACACCCAAAACTGGTGAGTGATCTGGACTTCCACAATATTATTTACGCAACCATGATTGCCAGATATGGAAAGGCGGTCATGGATGCGAGTAAGGAGGCACCAGAATGGGCTATGTGCTGAAAGCGGTACTGAGCAGCGCTCAGCACCCGGAATATGGGCAGATTACGGTTCCATTCCCTATCCCCGATGAGAAATATGACCGCATGATCGAACTGCTGGAGCCATTGGAAATCGGTGACGCGCTCCGGCAGGATTGCCGGGTGGATGAACTGGACAGCTTCTATACCGTACTGAACAGGCTGGTTGGCTCATTGGTCAATTTTGATGAGCTGGACTATCTGGCCAAACGGCTGGACAGTTTTGATGACGGTGAGGCTGCCCAGTTCCAGGGAATGGCCTGCAAATTGGGCGTCTCAAATATAAAGGATTTCATCAATCTGACCTTTTGCTGCCAGCAGGCCACGGTCATCACAGACTTCTCCGACCTGGACGCCATTGGGCGGCAGCACTACATGACGATGCAGGGTGGGGGCTGCAGAATCGAGGAGCTCGAGCGGCTGGATGGCCGCAAGTTCGCTCTGGACCTGATCCTCAATCATCTTGAAGGAAGGATTACCCCTTATGGCGTGGTCTATGATAACGGGATGAAACTGGAGCAGCTCTATGACGGCCGCCACTTCCCCTGTTACCACTACCAGCCGAATCTGCTGGCGGTAGGGCTTTCCTCCCGGCAGGAGCCGGAAAATACAGATCAAATCACTTGGCTGCTCCTGCCCTGCTCCGAGCAACAGCTCCAGCGTGGAATTGCACGCTCAGGCGTTAACATCCACGATGCCCGCATCTGGTATGAGGACAGTCTGCTTCCATCCGAGGTGGAGGAGGTCCTGGAGGGACAACGGGAGGATCTATTCGCGCTGAATGATATGGCGACGGCCATCGCTGCACTGTCTGATTTGGAACAGAAAAAGTTGACGGCGGTCATGGAGATGGCCAAGCCGGAGTGTGCCGGCGAGATACGCGAACTGGCCAAAAATCTGGAGCTGTTTGAGTTTGCACCCAAAGTCCGCACTCCCGCCGAATATGGCAGATACATGATCCAGGACTCCGGCCATTATGAATATGACCCCAATCTGGAGGAGTTCTATGATTATGAGCGTTACGGCAAACTCCGTATACGCCCTGGCTCTGGTCTATCTCACAGGAGAAGATGCACCCAAAGACAGCGTAAAAGCACTAAGTCTGCTGAAGCGGTCAGCAGGCCGGGGTAATCAGTTTGCGCAGTACCGGCTGGGCAAGCTGCTGCTCCAGGGGGAAGATGCGCCAAAGGATGTGAAAGCCGCCATCCGCTGGCTCACCGCCGCAGCGGAACAGGGCAATCAATACGCCCAGTATGCCCTCGGCAAGCTCTATCTGCTTGGGAAGGAGGTCCCAAAAGATAGATCCAGTGCGATCAAGTGGTTCCAGCTGGCAACGGATCAGGGCAATGAATATGCTCAATATTTCCTGGAACACATGGATGATCGCTTGGGCCAGCCTCCTGTGGCGGCCGTCATTTCGCTGTTCCACCATCTGGCCAACATTTTCCAGGAGCAAAACCAACCACCGCCCTCCGGTGGCGTCCGGGTCGCGGTGGATCGGAAGCTCCTACGAAAAATCAAGGCGAAGAAGATCGCTCAGGGCCACAAGGCGGATGACCATGAGCCGGAAATGCAGCTATAAGGGAGGTAATCTTTTGAAACAGAAAGTGCAGTTTAAACAGCAGATTTTATTGGCGCAGCCCAAAGGCATTCAAGGGCTGAAAAGGCAAAAGCCAATCCCGTGCAGACCTGTTCTGTTCCACCGGAAACTCAAGGGAAGGAATCAGTGAGAGGCATATGAGGTATGAACCTGCGGACTCCCTTTAATAGCCTCTGGAGCTTCAACAAGAAGTTCTGAAATCTTTTTCTCTTTTTCAGTTACCCTTTCAGGCACCTTTCCAGTCACACTACCGCTGTGGTCTATGGGCGTCGGGATCAAGTCCAAGAGCTCCGAAAGATGCCAACCAACCGAATGAATTAACACAGATTTGAGAGGCCGCATACTGCGGTCTCTTTTTTGATAAGGAGGGATGTAGCGTGCCATATATCCACTTCACAGAGGACCAAAAACTCCGTGCCAACTCCGTTGACCTGGTGGAGTTCCTGCGCCGGCAGGGAGAGAAACTCATCTCCTCCGGCCAGGACAAACGCCTCACCTCAGATCACAGTATTACTGTGCATGGGAATGAGTGGTATGATCATGCTGCAGAGAGGGGTGGCCATGCAATCTCCTTTGTCCAAAATTTCTATGGCCTGACTTACCCTGAAGCAGTGACCCGTCTGCTCAACGGTGAACAGGGGGAGGTGTATGTACCGGCGGAGAAAAAAGAAAAAGAGCCGCCAAAGGAATTTGCCCTGCCTCCCTCAAACCAGGCCATGCGGCGGGTATATGCTTATCTGCTCCAGCAGAGGCACATCAGCCGGGAGGTACTAAGCGCTTTCGCACAGAAGGGACTGATCTATGAGAGCCGGGAATTGTCCATAGATCAGACAAAGGTGTATCACAACGCCGTGTTCGTAGGATTCGATGAACGCGGCGTTGCCCGTCATGCCCACAAGCGGGGGCTCTATACCCAAGGCAAAAGCTACCGGGGCAACATAGAGGGCAGTGATCCCCGGTGCAGTTTCCACTGGGTCGGTACCAGCGACCGCCTCTATGTATTCGAGGCCCCCATCGATCTGCTTGCCTTTCTCACCCTGTACCCGGACGGCTGGCAGCAGCACAGCTATGTGGCTCTCTGTGGTACGGCGGAACATGCTATGCTGTGGATGCTGGAGAAAAATCCAAATCTGCGGAAAGCCATCCTTTGCCTGGATCACGATGCCGCCGGAATCGAGGCCGCCGGCCGGCTCTCGGATATTCTGCGGGAGCATGGCTATTCTCAAATTGCCTCGCTGCAATCCGAACACAAAGACTGGGACGAGGATCTGAAAGCGTGGAATGGACTGGAGGCCCAGCCCGCCGAGGAGCATCCGCAGTTTGCGGTGGCGGGGCTCGTCTGTCGGCGAATCGGAGCCAGGTGCAAGGAAGTTCAGCCAGACCGGGCGGTTTACCAGTTTCCCGGATTGCTCCTGCGGTACCGGAACGACCTCCATTGGGGACGCTTTGACCAGGCGATGGAGCGCATGGAAACCATGGCGGCGCTGGCCCTCTCGGTGGTGCTGCGGGAGTGCAAACAGATGGGTACCGCACTGACCACTGAGCAGGGCGTCCGGTTTTTAGAAAGCCACATCCTGCCTCATCAGAACCGGGGTATCCTCAAGAACCGGGCGGATGAGATCGCCATGCAATTCCAAAGCGTATTGGCCAAGAACAATTGCCAGGGTATCCGTACCCAGGCAGAGAAAAAAGAGGTGGCCAGCGCATGGCTGGAGCTGGCCATCTCCTGTGCCAAGGTGCCGGTCAAGTACGAGGCCGACGAGATCAAACGGCGGCAGAAAGAGGAAAAGACCCAGAGGGAAGCTGAGCCAGTGATGGCCTAAGCCTGAAGCAGCAAAGCGGAGGAATGGCTCAGTCCCACTCCTCCGCTTCTTCCTGGCTGCTTGTTTGTCTGCTGAGATATTCTGCCCGCTCCTGCTTATTGGCTGGCCGGGTTGCCTGCTTTCCACAGTCCGGGCATTGCTCCGGCAGTTCCGGCGCCTCAAACAGATAGTAGCAATGGTCACATGCGCAAATCAAAGCAATCACCTCATACCAATTTATTATAGCAGACAAAGCGAAAACTGAACATCCCCTTCTGATATTAAGGCGTAGATATCAAAAGGAGGATCATGTGCCAACGCAAGTTATAACACTTATCGTGGTAGGCGCCATCATGTTTCTCGTGATCGGCGGTCTCGCGTTTCTCTCCCATTACTATACCCTTGACGGAATCAAATCCAAGACTGTGGGCGACGGCCAGCACGGAACCGCACGCTGGGCTACCAAACAGGAGATTCGGCAGACCTATGCCCATGTCCCTTTTGAACCAGAGCTGTGGCGCAAGGGAGAGCATCTGCCGGAAAAGCAGGGCCTTGTCCTTGGCTGCGAAGGGCCCAAAGACCATGTTACAGCTCTGGTGGACACCGATGACATCCACGCCATGGTCACCGCCGCCAGCGGCGCCGGAAAGACCGCGTTTTTTTTGTACCCCAACATCGAATATGCCCTCGCCAGCGGGATGTCCTTCCTCTGCACGGATACCAAGGGCGACCTGTTCCGCAATTATGCCGGTATTGCCAAGGACTGCTACGGATACCAAATCGCCGTGTTGGATCTGCGTAATCCCACCCGCTCGGACGGCAACAACCTGCTTCATCTGATCAACAAGTACATGGATATCTATAAGGCCGACCCCAAAAACCTGGCAGCAAAGGCTAAGGCGGAGAAATACTCCAAGATCCTCGCCAAGACGCTCATCAACACCAGCGGCGGCGACAGCGCCCAGTATGGGCAAAACGCCTTTTTCTACGATTCCGCCGAGGGCCTGCTGACCGCCATGTTCCTGCTGGTGGCCGAGTATCTGCCCACCGAGGACGCGAACGGCAATCCCATTGAAAAGCGCCACATCGTGTCGGTGTTCAAGCTGGTGCAGGAACTGCTGGCTCCCAGCCGGGTGAAGGGAAAGAATCAGTTCCAGCTTCTGCTGGAAAAGCTCCCGCCTAATCATAAGGCCCGCTGGTTTGCCGGGTCCGCCCTCAACACGGCGGAGCAGGCCATGGCCTCCGTGATCTCAACGGTACTGTCCCGCCTAAACGCCTTCCTCGACTCGGAGATGGAGCAGATCCTCTGCTTTGACACCGCCATTGACGCGGAGAAGTTTTGCAATGAGAAATCCGCCATCTTTATCGTACTGCCCGAGGAGGACCAGACCAAGTATTTTATGGTCAGCCTGATCCTCCAAAACCTGTATCGGGAGATCCTCACTGTGGCTGACGAGAACGGCGGCCGGCTCAAGAACCGGGTGGTCTTCTTCGCGGACGAGTTGGGCACCTGCCCGCCCATTCAGTCGCTGGAACTGATGTTTTCCGCCTCCCGGTCCAGAGGACTCATGCTGGTGCCTATCGTCCAGAGCATTACGGGACAGCTGCAGAAAAACTATGGAAAAGAGGGCTCTGAGATCATCGTGGACAACTGCCAGGTCAACCTATACGGCGGCTTCGCCCCGGCCAGTCAGACCGCGGTGGAACTGTCCAAATCTTTGGGCAGCCGGACGGTAATGAGCGGCAGTATCTCCCGCGGAAAAAACGATCCCAGCCAGTCCCTCCAGATGATGGAGCGTCCCCTCATGACCCCGGATGAACTCAAGTCCATGCCCAAGGGCAGCTTTATTGTGGCCAAGACCGGCGTCCACCCAATGAAGGTCAAACTGCGGCTGTTCCTTGACTGGGGCATCCGGTTCGGCATGCCCTATGAAGTACCGGAGAAGGCCCAGCGGTTCGTTGCCTATGCTGACAAACAGGAGTTGGGGGAGTCCATCATCCGCCGCCACTATGGGACGATTGTAATGGATAGTGAGCAGCCGCAGGGAGGCGGCACATCCGCTGGCGGTATGGCTCAGGGAATTCAGGCCGCACCGGATTCCCGCAAAACGGTATTTCGGCCTTGACGGAGGGAAACAGAATGAACAGCTTTAGAAATATCTACAATTCCAATCTAAGCCACAGAGCCAAGAGCGTCTATATGTACCTCAAGGATCGGGCAGACAGCGAGGGACGCTGTTGGCCGGCTATCAGAACCATTGCTCTGGAGTTGGGGCTTTCCCGCTCTACGGTCAAGCGGGCACTGGATGATCTCTGCAGGGCTGGTCTGCTGCAAAAGGACCCACGCTGGCGGGAGAATGGGAGTCTTACTTCCAATCTGTATCATGTGGTATGACGGAGGTGTCCAATGCTGGTTGAGATCGATCTACTGGATTATTTGGCTTATCAAATGGGATGCGGAATTCTTTCTGATCTTCGGCTGTTCCAGCAAAGTGAACGGCTGCACAGGCTCACTGCCGCGATCCCTTTAGGTGCATGCAGCGAACAGGAATGGCTGGATGCGGCACAGTATTTGACAGGCCATGACTGCGCATCAGCACTGGAAGCAAGAAACCGTCTGGTGAGATAGCCTGTAAAAAGCAGACCCTCCCGCCAAGGGGAGGGTCTACATATCATGTGAACCGAGTCCCGGTTCATAATGAACCAACCAGAAGCGCCCACTCTAAGGATTTTATTTAAGACAGAAAATAACAAACAATATCTGGCCTTAAAGGTTATACCGCCTTGCGTTGTGTCCGGCTTTTGAAATTTAATCGTCTTTCTGTGCAGCTGTAATGCTGACAGCAAAACCGTTGACCTCCACGCCATCTTCAGTAGGGATTAGGAGGTACTTGCGCCCGTTGATAATTTGAGTTTCCACCAGGTAACTATACTCTGGATCAGCAGAAATGGTGATCTCAGGTGTCTTGATCTCAAAGCGGCTGCTGTCGATCAGGTTTGCCGGATTCAGGACAACCCCCGAACCAAACTGCTCGCCGCAGTTTTCCTGGAATGCTGCCACCTGTTCATCCGCAATCCCGCAGCTTTGAAGGATTTGCCCTATTTCTGAGGCACTCATCTCCAGAGGTTCCGAACTCCTGCTCTCCCTGTGCTCCTTGATTTTCTCACGCAGCTGTTCATGAACAGTCTGCATCACTTCCAGGCTGCAGTCAAACGCATCGCTCAGAGCTGACTGGAATGCTTCCTTCTGCTCAACGGCAGACATCGGCGCTTCCACATGGAAGATCGCGTCAATGAACTCCTGGTGAATTTCATTGGCCTTCCTGCTGTAAAAGAGAGCGTTATAGATATTTGCTGCCCGGTCATCAAATGCCGGGAACAGAAAGCCAAGTTCCGGAGAAGCGACGGTTTGCCCAGCAGCGCAGTGGAATTCATTATCACCGGGGAAGTATCCCAGTTCCACCTTGCCCTCCTTGATGGGGCACACCACACAGACGATGTAGGTGAACACCTCATCCGAGGCATCCGCTTGCAGGGAATCATCCTTGCCCCGATGGGGGACATCGTAGCTGTCACAGGCCAGGAGCAGCAGGTAACTGCTGTCCCCCATGTCCAGACTATTGATCACCTTGCGGTAAAAGGTCTGGCGGGCCTCGTTGTCCTTAAGCTGGGAATCCCGAAGTGTGGTGAGCAGGCGGTGTCCCTCACTATCCGCCACCTGCTGGGTGGAGAAGACGATGTCGATGAGGTTTTTCCCCAGGGAACCGGACAGTCCCTTCTTCAAAAGGCTCAAATACTTCTCGGACTCCTCCTGCGGCATCATGCCCAGGGATTCGTCCAGATCGGAAACGATCTCTTTACTGCTGTTGACATAGCATCCATAAACACGGCTGATGGTGCTTTTTTCCGGGCGAAAACGGCGCCGCAGCTCATTGATTTCTTTTTGGTTCATTTTTTCCTACCTCGCTTTGTAATCGGAACGGTTGATAACAGACGATGAAATCCATTTTAGTGGAAAGAGCTTGAAATTTCAATAGCCGGAAGCTCTTTCCCCCAAGAGCGCAAAAAAAGAAACCGCCCATGTCAGAAACTATCAGAAACTGACTGAGCGGCATATTTTTCATGTCAAACGCCAGTAGGAGTGGTTATTTTCTGATCCAGTCCAGAAAAACAGCTACTTTCTCCAAGTCTTCATCCGGCAGGGCAAGCAGCTTCTTGCCTATGATCCCACGCAGGGAATCCGGATCGTCCATAGGAGCAAAGAAAAGAGTTGGCGTCAAATCAAAGTATTCCATGATGTTGAACAGCTCCCGGAGAGAGGGCATAGAAATTCCATTGGTGATGCTTCTGATGTAGGAGCCGCTCTTTCCAAGCTCCAGGCTCATCCGATGCTCAGAAACGCCTTTCTGTTCCCGCAGCTCTGTGATGCGGTTCCGCACAAACGCTTCATAGCGGCGGTTATCGTCCATGATCCTCTCCCTCCAATCTCTACTTATTATTTTAATATAAGGGAGCGTCGCGGGTTCGCACTTAAATCATCAACTTTTGCTTCACACAACGAATAATTAGTGATATAATTATTAAAATAGGCGTTGGCTTTATAGTTCTATGCAGAATCTGAAGCCCGCAAAGGAGTTCCGCACCCTGATCGCCAATGAGGAGAGCCTGGATGCTCTGATGGAGATCAAAGGGCATTTGGAATATTACCTGCCGGAAGAATCCGGCAATGACAAAAGGGCGCTGGCCTACCTGTGGCGTGATGTGCTCTGGGCCATCTGGGGCACAGCCTCTGAAAACGGCGGCAGCAAGGTCATCAAGACGGCGCCCAAGGAACTGAAAGAGAAATACCAGCAGGTATTTGCGTAAGGAGAACGCCATGAAAAAGAGAACGGTCAAGGACTTTATTGCCCTGTACGCCCCGGAAGATGAGGAAAAACTGGTACTGATCCAGGACGGTGTCAGCGCAGACAAAACCTTTCTGGATACCTACTGGGCGGCGCATACCCATGCCCTCGCCATGGCGGATGCCCAGACCGGACAGGTGATCTCCGGTCGATGCTACCTGAGCTGGCCGCTGACGGACAAGGAACGGGATGCCGGCGACTATTCCAAGCGGTTTACCAAGGGCCAGATCTACCGGATCAAAGCCCGCGGCTGGAAAGGTGATGCCCTCTACGAACCTCAGTGGTATGTCACTGAGGTACTGGAGGAAGGCGTACCCTGTCCGGCACTGGAGGAGATTTGGGCGGAATACACAAAGCCCATTCTTCTGGAGGACGAAGTGCTGGGAACCCTCACGCTGGATCGTGAGATGAGCATATTCGAGGGGACCTGTAAGTGGATGGGAAAAGAAGTCCGGATCTCGTTGGATGTGGAGATTGAAAAGAAAGCGTCCTGGACCCGTGTCACCAATGTGATGAAGAAACTGGTGGCAGATCAGGAGGTGTGGGACAAGTCCCTGCGGGCGATGGCTGCCCAGAAGCTCACCGCTCAGGCCAACGAGTGGCTGGCGGACAATGACCAGACCGACCGGGAAGCGGAGAAAGACCCCATCACCGAAGATGAGTTCGCCCGGCGCATCCTGCTCACCGAGTTTACAGTATCTCCCGGCGGCCGTTTTACCGCCTGGTACGAGGACGACGATATGTTCTGGGGCCATGTGATCACTGTGGATGGAACGCTGAAAAAAGGCCCCGTTGACGCTGATATACAGGGCTGACAACAACCGTTTACAGGAGGAGGCATCCATTATGTGCGAGCACTGCCGAAACATTCAAATATGGAGAAAATTTGATGCCCCAAAGGACTACCTGGCCTGTATTGCCTATATCCAGCAGTTGGTGAAACAAGGTGAATTTGAACTGATAGCAGAGGAATCCACCTGTCCGCTGGAGAAGGTAAAGACTGAGGATGGATGGGCAGACGAAATTATGGCTCACATGATTAGGTGCAAGCACTGCGGTCAGATATTCACCTGCGTAGTCAACACCTGGCGAGGCAGCGGACACTTCAAAAAAGGCAAAGGATGACTGGAAGGAGGAAACCTAAATGAACAGCGAGCAGATTACAGCATTTTTGCAAGAGCATTGGTACATTGCCTCGGTGCTCATCGGGGCCGTGATTTTGATTGGAGCGATCCGCAACTGGAACTGGCTCTGCGACCCCACTGGTACGCGGGATGCCCACCGCCACAGCAGAGGATACCGGCGGGTGGTGTTCTTCCTGCTGGGTGTCCTCCTGATCGTAGTGAGCATCTGGGGATTTGTGCTGAAGTTGAAATAGGAGGAGCAATCCCATGACCCAAGAAGAACAGATCCGACTCTATCGGCTGATGGAAAAACTCAACTGGTTTTTCCACCAAGAGATGCACTACCTGAATAGAGATATTGCGGAAAAGACCGCACGGGAGTGTTACCCGGAGATCCGGGATTTTACATACGATATTTTGTGGAATGACCTGCCCAAAGAGGTGCAGGAGCAGCTCATGGACGAGGAGGAATCCATATGAGTACGCTGATTGGCTCTTTTGATGGTCTGCACGACAACAGAGTCCTGTGCTACTGCGCTGACTTTGAAGCCCATACCCTGCACATGGATACCCAGACCGAGTCCGGAGAGAAAGTATCCGTTCACTTCACCGGCCTGCTGGCCCACTGGTTTGAGAATGTGATCCAGGACAACATCCTCTTTGGCATGGACGAGATCACCGTGGACGCTTTTTTTGAACAGTACAAAGACCTGCTGGGCGGGACCATCTCTTACGGATTTCCCGCCTGCTGCAGCATTGAGGAACTGCGGGAGCGCATGGAACGGGAGCACATCCGGGTATTTGTCATCGACTCTTCCCTTGGACTGTGCGGGTTTGTACTGGCTCAGGAGGTGAAACTGCAATGTCCATAACTGCCTATAAAGTGGAAGCCGTCGGTCATGACCGAACCGGAGAAGATTATGGCTATGTAAATATCATGTACCGCTATGGCAACAAGCAGTCCTGTCCTCAGCCAGATCAATGTGAAAAGATGGAGGTCATGTGGGCGGACGAGAGCGTCTATGGGCCGCCTGCTCCTGGCAGCAAGGTGGGCGACTTTATACAGACATGGCTGATGGGCTCCTGGGACTGCGGAGTATTTACCCACCGGGAGATTGCCCAACGGCTGATGGATACCTTCACCGGTCTGAAGCTCAAGGAGCTGGCGTGGTTTGAGAACCCCAGGGAAAAGACTCTGAAAAACGGAAAGCCCCGTGTACGCCGGGTCAAGTGGCTGCCGGAGCGGGAGGTGGATCTGGTGTATCTCTACTCCGACCACTATCGTGACGCAAGAAATCCGGTTCCCGCTGAAACCAACTTTTTCACGGTCACAAGGTCGGACGCCTGGGGCGTAAGCACCTGGTTCATGTGTACCCCGGAGGCCGCCGAGAAGCTGATTGCCATGGATTACGACAATCTGGCCGTCGTGGAGACCACTATTGTGGGATAGGAGTGATACAGCATGATTGGAACAGATGAAAACCGGGCGGTGCTCCATGTGGAGGTCATCTTCTGGGGCGGCAAGAGAAAGGCTCCCCCCAGCCTGGTCAGTGGAAAGTATCGTCCCCATTTTGTTGTCACAGGAACCAATGAATATCTGGGTGTGTGCTTCCTGGATGGAACGGAGCGTTGTGCATTTGATGAAACGGCTTTGGGGAATGCTCAGCCCCTCTACCCGGACACTGTGGACTACGGCCCGCTGGAAAACAATGCAGAATTTTTGATCTATGAGGGAGCCAATGCCGTTGGCAAGGGCCGGGTACTGGGCCGGACCATACCCTATCAAGTAAAGCAGCAGAAAAAGTAGATGCCATCTCTTAAGGGGAGAAGGAGGACAACAACATGACAGAAGAAAACAGAACCTATATTACTCAACTCAAGATCACAGATGTCCCGTGGCACCGGCTCACCACCGCCTATGGCCGGGGGACGGATTTTCCCGCACACCTGACAGTGCTGGAGCAGATGCGTGATTTGGCGTCCGTCAAAGAGTCCCTCTATGAGCTCACCACCAACATGGAGCACCAGAGTACCCTGTGGCACGCCACCCCCTTCGGCATGGTGTTTTTGAGCCGGATTCTGGAGAAGGCCCTCCAGGAGAGCGGGCAGAACCCTGTGGCCCATTTCCTGGTCGGGGAGCTGCTGGACTTCTTTGCCTGCATCCTCCAGTGCTTCCACGATGGGAATGAGATGGAACACGCCGAGGCGCTGCCACTGTTCTCCGATTTGTTGAAGGAAGAATATCTGTGGTCGGAGGAATACGACGAGGAAGAAGATGAGATGCGCTATGAGGAGGACGAGGTGTTCCCAGACGACCTGTTTTACAGCTTCTATTACGACTCCTGGCAGGCGGTGAAAGCCTACCAGGATGTATTGGAGCAAGTCCCGGCAGAGTTTGCCAAGCCCGCTACCGAGGTGCTGAAACTGCTGTAAAGGAGGCTACACCGATGTTTGAAGAATTCTATGAGATGTACGAGCCCGAGGAGCAGGAAGTGGTCGCGCTGATCAATCGCTGCATTGGGGGCGGATATAACTGGAAAGGCAAGTTTTGGGAAATGACCGTTGTGACGCTGGGCATGGTGTTCTGTGACACCGGCAAGGTCAGTACCAAGGAGGAGCGGTTGGATTGGCCGGTCACCGACGAGGAGCGCAACAGTGAAAAGGGCTGGGGACGCTTTCATAACGAGCAGATCTGCCGCCTGAAGATCCGCCGAATGAAGGAAGAATGGGCAAAGGATCTGGTGGCGTGGCCCTGGTGTATCTCCGAGATAGTTAATGCCCATGAGGACTGCCCGGAACTTCAGACCGTTCTGGACGAGTACCACAAGCCGGTGGTGATCCAGGACGAGGTGCTGGGTGAGCTGAAGCTGGACAAGGACTATAACACCTTTGAGGGTGAGATCCAGTGGTGCGGAACGGATGTGTACCTGTCTCTGGAGGTCAATGCGGAGAGCAAGCCCTCCTGGACCCGTGCCCGCAGTGCCGCCAAGAAGCTGCTGGCCGACTGCGAGACCTGGGACAAGGCCATGCGGGAGCTTGCGGCAAAGAACCTGACCGGGCTGGCCAACGACTGGCTCTCCCAGGATGAGGAAAACCCCCGTGACCCGGAAACAGACCCCATCACAGAGGAAGAACTTGCCCGGCGGATCAGCATGACGAGCCTGTCCGTCACCTCCGGCGGCAGCTTCACCGCCTGGTTTGACTGCGACGAGATGTTCACCGACCATGCGGTGACGGTCTACGGCTCCTTGAAAAAGGGCCTCAAAGCTGCCAACATTGAGGGGTAAGGAGGCGCCTATGAAACTGTATGAGTATTGGCTTGGGTTGTATCCCCTTGATTGGGAATTTTGCTTTATGCCAGTCCAAACCTATAAAAACTTCATCACAGAGCAGTATCATAAAAACCCCGCTTTTTACAACATATCAGCGGGTTCTATTGAGAAGGTATTGGCACACATTGACGCCATTTTATCTGCGGCCATGGAGGACTGGAATAAAACCACGAACCATGCTGCCCTGCGTTGCCCCCCAATGATCTTTCCTCTCCCAAAGGGACAGGAGAGCAATGTGGCGGAATTTGCTGTCATTCTCAAGATGGATCATGATGGAGATACAGTAGTCTATTCGCCAATTCCATTACCCCATCTGGAAAACCAATGAGGAGGCATCCCTGTGAAGCTGAACTGTAAACGCATTGATTTTACATATACACCCGGCGAGGAGATATTCAACTTTCCCGAGGAATCGGGGCTGCCCTTTCTCTTCGATGTAGAGGAAGAACTGACATCTGATCCTGTTGCCATGGATGCGGTGGGTGAAATGCTGGATGGGGCGGAGAAATTGGCGGAGAAGGCCAAAGCCGCCATCAAAACGGCGCTGGCGGATGAGGACAGCCGCTACCATAGCGTTGTGACATTTTTCATGGAGTTCCACCGGGACGATGTAGGCCCGGATATTGCGGCGGAACTTTTTCCGGGAACCGACCCATCCAAGCTGTCCTTTCCCGAGATGGTGGACTTTTTGCGGCTCAAGCGGTTTGGCAGCCTGATAGATAGCGAGATGAACCAGCAAGTCTTTATTCTGGATCTGTCCTTTAACCCGGAGATTACCGACGAGCTGATGGTAATCTACTTTGACTTGAACAAGGAGATTTTCTGTATCACCCATGAAAGCTGAGGAAAGAAAAAGAGAAAAATATCTGCCCACACTTCTGGTTCAGCAGATCCGCCTGCAATGGTATAAAGACTGCCGGGGCGGAAACGCCGCCGCACAACGGAACCAGTATCCCAGAGCGATGCGGCTGCCGAAAGACTTCTTCTCTTATTATTCCTTTGGCCTGCCTACTCACTTTGCATCTATCATACAGAGGCCCGATGAATTTCAGATCGATAGGGACTGTCGTAGGCTGATGGAATGGAAGCCCAATGGCACAATGCGGCTTCCCCCTTTTGAACTGATTCAGCAGGAGCCCGGAATCCATGTGCGCTACCGCAATGATTGGCACATCGGTGCGATGCCGGAGCGATATACCTACGATAAGGCCGGGCAAAAACAGCCCCTCAATGAGCTGGCACTGGATTTGATTCCTGGTGATTATGGTCGGGCTGTCTGCAATGGGCGGTTCCGGGACTGGGATACCGGGATCTGGTATTATGTGCTGGATATTTTGAATGTGATGCCGCTTACGGAGCCCACCGACTCATTGACCAGTTTTACGGACAGAGAACCGAATAAGATATATACCCAGATGGACCGGCTGTGGTGAGGAAAGACAGGAGGAAAGCCACATGATTTCAACAAAAGATTTATCTGGCCTGCCCAATGCGGAGCGCCTGAAAAAATTCTGCAAAGGGCTGGCGGCTCTGGACATCATCATGCTGGAGGAGGAATGGAACTTCATCCGCCACTATACCTACAACCCCGTATGGCGAAAAGGCAAGGAGGCATTCTTTGCCACCGATGGCAGTGACCAGAGCATGATCGTCCTATTCGCGCCGGAAGGCTGTGTGATCAACGGTGTGGATTCCGAACTCTACGACTGGGAGGAAAAGCTTCCCCACATCGAAGACCTGATAGCGGGGATGCCGCCCGCTCTGCAAAAGCTTATGACCAGCCGTGAGGTCAAAAAGATGAAAAGCACCTTCTGCGTCTGGACGGAAGATGGCACCACATGGCACTGCAATCCCATGGACGGCGAGGATGCATCCAAGGATCTGCTCCCCACGATTGATGGCAATCCACAGACCTATGTGGAGTATGGAAAGTGGTTTTACCCAGCAGACCTGCCTTTGGAGGCTGTGCGCCAGCTTGCTGACGGGGTACCAGTGACAAAAGAACTGGTCGCTGCGTTGAACCCTAAGCGCAATGAATGGGAAGAAATCAAGGCGGGCCTGGACAAGATAGGGTATCCAAACGAACTTTGATTCGCAGCAGACAGGAGATGATTTGAATGATCAAAGAACGCATTCCAATCTCCGGCGATCTCAAAAGCAAGGTCAAGCAGCTGATGGAGTACGCCGGGTGGCAGGAAAGCCGCAGTGTGGATATTTCCATTGCGGAGCAGTATTACGCCGATCATGGCGCCCCGATAATGAAGTCCACCCAGCGGTTTTACCGCAAGTATTTCGGCCTGTGCTGTCAGTGGTACTTGGCACAGAAAAAGTTGAACTGGGCAGCGGACTTTGAATTCGCTCTGTTCCCTTACCTGGTCAACGGGATCAAAAACCATTTGGAGGACGCCTATTTCCGGGATATGTCCGGCTGTAAGCTGGCGGAGATCGAGCAGGCAGCTGGTCAGAAGTGCCAACCCATCGGTCATATCGGCTACTACTACCCGGCGGAGGTTTGGATCTCCGAGTACGGGAAACTGTATGCGAAATATGAGTACCAGGATGAAATTGAGTGCTTTCCCGATGTGTTTGCCCTGATCGAGCGGGAACTGCGGGCATGTAAATTTGATTCCGCCGCCATGAAAACTGTGGAGGCGCTGGACGGAAAGCTGTGAGGACGCATCAAGGAGGAACTGACATGAGCATAAAAGAAAAACTGGAGTCGTTGGGCAGAAACAGCATTCAGCTGAAAATTGCCAGAAAAGAAACATACAAGCTGGGCGCCACCCGCTTCGGCGGAAAGCCGGATGTGCCCCCGGACTTCGTTTGGCCTACTTATGAGGGCGAGAGCTATGACCATGTGGTAAAAGATCGTCCTCTCACTTTCCTGGCCCAGTTCAACTGTGAGGAGCTGGCCCAGTTTGACAAAGAGCATCTTCTGCCCGATCACGGTCTGCTCTCCTTCTTCTATGAGACGGATACCCAGTGCTGGGGCTATGACCCCAAGAATCAGGGCTGTGCCCGTGTCTACTGGTTTGAGGACATGTCCGCGCTGTCTGCCGCTGACTTCCCGGCAGATATGGGAGAGGATTTCAAGTTTCCCATGGTCAAGATCAAGCTGGATGCCAAGACCTCCTATCCTTCCTGGCAGGACTTCAGCGAGATGTTCCCGGATGAAAAGGATGACGACGCTTTCAACGATGCTTTGGATGAACTGACTGGCGAGGACCCCGAGAACCCGGATGATCGCTCCCAGCTGCTGGGCTGGCCCGATGTGATCCAGAACAGCATGTTTGACGAGTGCGACCTGGTGACTCAGGGCTACTATCTGGGCAACGGCTGGCTCAATATCCCCAAGGAGGTCCGTCAGCGGGCGGAAGAAACGGCCCGTGACCGCTGGATGCTGCTGTTCCAGCTGGATATCGTGGAGCTTGGCGACTTTGAGCTGATGTTCGGAGACTGCGGGCACATCTATTTCTACATTACCAAAGAGCACCTGGCCGCCCGCCGCTTTGACCGGATCTGGCTGATCCTCCAGTGCTATTAAAACTATGAAACAGGACTTTACGATTTGGCGCAATCAAATATTGCAGAATCCACGGGACATTTCACCGCTGAAATTCGGGATGTCACAGGATGAGGTCATAGAAATCTTCGGGAATCCCGATGCCGTTTCCACCATGAGAAGCGACGGGAAACCTTTGATCCTCAAATACCATGACATTGAACTGCATTTCGATAGAAAGGCCCCTCATGGGCTCTACTTAATTTACAGCGACGATGAGATCGAGTTGAGCATGACTGCCGAGCACGAAGAAACGCTGCAACCAATCACCAACACAGAGCCAGTGGACAACGAATTTTTCCTTCGGGATGGAGCGGTCTATTTCTCCGGCCTATATGAAAACGGTCTGCTCAAAGGTGTTGTGCCCAAAGACTTCTGCTGCTGGCATTACTGGGGCAAGTCCTCTGCGGCCTGCTTTCTCGGCGGGATTCGCCTTCGTGGAGCAGACCCGGTATCGTTTAGGGTGTTAAACTATGCCTACGCGATGGACAAAACAGCCGTCTACACCACCAGCGGGAGAATCCCAGATGTAGAGCTGGCAGCCTTCCAGGTGTTGGACAATGGCCAGAACGATTCGGGCGCGCCACAGGGATATGCAAAGGACAGCCGGCAAGTCTACTTCCACAACGGAGACGGCAAGGTGAAGATCATCAAAGACGCGGAAGTTTCCTCTTTCCGCTCGTTGGGCGATACCTATTTTGCCAGGGATGAGAAACGGATCTATGCCTACGGCAAACAGCTTCCCAAAGCAGAGCTGACTTCCTGGGAACTGCTTAGGCACTGGTATTCCCGCGATGCCAGGCGGGTGTATTACCTCAACCGGGAGATCAAGGGGGCGGATCGGGACAGTTTTGCGGTATGTACCCCGTTGGACGCACCTCCGCTTGCCGACCATCTGGCCCGCGACAAAGACCATTTTTACCAAAATGATGAGATAATGGAAGAAACACAGTGGCTGGAACAGCTGCGTAAAATGACCCAAGAACCGTAAACGGAGGAAAACGGCTATGGACTATTTGAAGATATTGCATGAAAACCCTGATTTAGCGGATGAATTTGATTTGCTGTTTGACTTCTTCCTGCTGGATGAGTTATCCCCGCGGGATGACGCAGAAGGCCGATGCACCTTCTCCCTGCCCGGTATGGCCTTTGCCAGAGATGGCTCCGGCGGAGAATACCACCTGTTGGAAGATGGCTCCATCGGCTATTACAGCAGTGAAGGTGAGGCGGGCCGTCTGGCTGAGAGCATGGCCGACCTCTTTTCCCTGCTTGTGAATTGTATCTGCTGGCACGACTGCTGTGACACAAAGCAGTATGTGGATTCCAAAACATTGGAGGAGTATGGGCAGAGACAGCGCAACTGTAACTTAGAAGATATGGATATGGACAGCTTGCGGCGGGTGTCTGATGCCCTCGGCATCCCTACTGATGAGCCGCTGGCTCCTGTTCTGGAGCGGTTCCGCAAAGCAACCCAGCGTGAGCCTCTGTATCAGTGTATATTTCACGAGGACGACGGTAGCCTGACCGAATCATACGGTTTGATGTTTGAATGAGAAAGGAGCAATCCCTATGAAAGCATTTGACCCCAATTACAAGCTGCTGGACGAGATGTATCAGGACGATTACTATCCTGCTTTTCTGGTGGACAAGGTAAAAGACGAGCTTCAGAAGGTCATCGACCTGCTGGAGAGCGGCGAAACCGACACCGAAGTGGTGCAGGAAACGCTGGACGAGGCGGTCTGCGGCATCAATGATCTCCAGGAGGAGTTTGACGAGAACGACAGTGAGATCGAAACGGTGGCGCGGGAATGTATCGCAGCAACCGTGGCCTACATTCTGGCATGGTTTGACATCCCCATTGATACCGAGGAGGCCATCCGGGAACGGGACTGGTGATCCCTATGGCAGAAAAAGAACTGGCCCTTTGTGATGAGTGCGGCAGCCTGTTTTTCAAAGGCTCATCGAAGATGATGGGGCTGTGCCCGGAATGTGCCCATATTCTCTATGGCTACCCAAATTGTGACCATCATTTTCAGAATGGCCGGTGTGTGAACTGCTACTGGGACGGCTCGGAGAGCGCGTACATCAAGTCACTGAAAAGGAATTGAAAACATGGATTGGAAATATGAAACCTTTGGCCCAGACGGTCAATGCAAATTGTTCGGTGTGAACATCTTTGACTATGACTGGAAAACCACCGGCAAGCGGGTAAAAGTCCAAGACCCGATCTATCACCAGGACCATACTTTCGAGGTCTGGCAGGTAGAGATTGACGGGCAGCTCCACCGCTTTGCCGCCGGAGAGTTTTCCAACTGCGTGTGGGGATTTTATTTAGAGAAAGACGGATGAGAGGAGCGTGGTGCCATGAAAGCCAATGCCGGAGAGGTCTATACGGTCTACAACCAATATCTGAAACGCTACACCGCCTGTCAGGTGGCCTATATTGCGCCGCCGGACATGGTGAGCAAAGAGTCTTGGGCGGTGATCCTCTCTCTGGACTGGGTGGGGGACGCCCCTCTGACTGCGGAGGAACTGCCTCATCTCCGCCCGCTCTACATGGATTTCATGTACTGGTCCCGTGACCTTCATCTGCTGCGGGTGCCGTTGGAGATCCCGCCCCAGTACACGCTGGTGGGCACACTTCCGCCCTTCACCGACCAGCCCTGCTACTCCTACGGCGGCTGGAGTGACGGCCATGATGTGTACCTCCAGATCCGGTGGCAAGCCATCCCGGAGGAACGGCGGCGGGCCTTCAAGAAGGCCATGGAGAGCGACGAGCAAACGGAGATCGGCGGCATCCCGCTGAAGGTCAGCAGCCATCGGTTGATGGACCAATACGCACCATTTGATTCGGCGCTGGAACTGGCGGTGCTGCCCTGCCTCTCCGAACTCATCTGCGAGCAATGGCACCCGGATCTGCTGGAGTTTTTGCGGGGCAATCCCTTCATCCGTGAACTCACCCTGCTGAACCACAGCCAGAGGACACTTGATCTGCGGGGCACCAGCATCAGAAAGCTGATGCTGGACATGACCGGCCTTCAGGAACTGTGGCTGGGTGAGGGAACGGAGCAGCTCCTGTTCCAGAACAAGGGGCCGGACGCCTGTACCATCCATGCCCCCGAAGATGGCAGCGGTCTGACCCTCCAATTTATCGGGGAATACCGCCCGCACACGGAACTGCCGAACCTATGGGGGCTGCATGGCATCCAGCTGAAGGACTTTGATCTGACCGGGCTGGCTGCGGTTCATCCCCATCTGAAGGAACTGCGGCTCTGGGGCGCGCCGGGAAACCTGGGGAACTTCTCCGCCGTGGGAGGGTTCCGGGAACTGACGAACCTCTCCACTTTCGACCTGTTCGGCTTCGGGGCGGACGACATCCCCACCCCGGAACAGATGTCGGAGCTTCGCTGGTTCTGGATGACCAGCCTGCCGGAGACGGCGGCAAAAGCGGCAAAGCAACTCTGGAAAAGAAAGCCGGGAATGGACCTGCGGATCACCAAACCCCGGAAACCGGAGTGGCTGGCGCAAAACCTGGACAATTCCTTCCGAGGCTGGGACGGTGCGGAGCATATCCCTGCCGCTGCTGCGAAAAAGGCAGCCAATCAATACCGCAAGACCCGTTCCCAGCTGATGAAGCTGGCCGCTGAACCGGGCGAGGACGCCCAGGCCCAGGCGCTGGATGCGGTGACAGCCTATACCCAGACCTTCA
>OMGX01000038.1_pt1 | contig 65015 bp, 60 predicted proteins | sample 1674381 | NCBI WGS metagenome assembly OMGX01 (sample SAMN05578582, study PRJEB25193) | human gut metagenome | biome: Human Microbiome; feature: human-associated habitat; material: feces | host: Homo sapiens | place: USA:Birmingham | reverse complement strand
TCCGTTCCTGCGCCGGTCTGCTCTTCCACATCTTCTCCTCCCTCGCTTTCGCCGCCCTCCTCTTGCGGTTCAACTATTGATTCGCATCGAGGGAGGAAAGCAGCAATCGGGAAAATACTGCGACAGTTATGCGAGTGGAAAGGAGTCAAGATAATAGAAGCGGAAGCGTGCCCGGAACACATACATCTATTCGTAGAAATTCCCCCAAAAATATCGGTGTCGGGATTTATGGGGTACTTAAAGGGAAAGAGCGCAGCAATGATGTATGAGCAATTCGTCGAGCTGAAGTATAAGTATCGAAGCAAAGAGTTCTGGTGCAAGGGATACTACGTCGATACAGTAGGGAAGAACGAGGGACGAATTGCGGAGTATATCAAGAATCAGCTTAAAGAAGATCAACTAGGCGACCAGCTTAGCATACCGCTATAAACTCGTTTACGAGTAGCACAGAACAGACTTTGCGCGGTTGGCAGTCCGCACTTACGCGTTTGACGCGTCACGCGAGGAACATAGGGCTATGCCCGCATATGAAGAACCCCCGGTTTTACCGGGGGGTTCCTTTTTCTTGCATTGGATTTCATTATTTGCTTTGCACCTTGTAGGGGCGGGACTCTGCTCCGCCCGCTGTTCCGATGAGATCAGCACCCACGGGCGGAGCAGAGCCCCGCCCCTACAGAACGTACCATCCAAGGCTCTCCTCCCAGAGGAGGCGTTGGGCTGCTTGCCCTCAGTTCTCTTTTGCCGCTGCCGGGCCGGGGGTTTGGGCGCGGCGGAGGGCTTCGAGGCCGAGGAGCAGGAAGATGCCGAGGATGAAGCCGGGCCAGTCAAAGCTCTGCAGGCTGACGGGCGGCTGCGGGGCGTCCAGCCCGGCCGGACCCATGACGATGGCGTAGAGCGAGCCCGCCATCAGTCCCAGGATCAGCCAGACCATCTGGCTGCGGTATTTTCTGAGCGCGGCGCGGATGGCGTGGATGGAAAGTCCGATCCCGGCGATCACGCCGAGCCCCAGCGCGATCAGCCCGGGCATGACCGAGAGGTCCAGCCCCAGAAACGCCTTGATCGCCCCGATGGCGGGCAGGTACACGCCCGCGATGAGCAGGATCGTCGAGCCGGAGATGCCCGGCAGCACCATCGCGGTGATGGCGACGGCGCTGGAGACGAAAATGTAGCCCAGCATCCAGACCGGCGCGCCGGCAAAGCGGATGGCGACGCCCGCGGCGTTCGTCCGCAGCAGCGTCAGAAGCACGACGAGCAGCAGGCCGAACAGGGCGAAGGGGCAGTTGCGGACCTGTCCGTGCAGCACGCGCCGCTCCGCCCGGATGACGAACGGGAACGAGGCCAGCGTCAGCCCCAGAAACAGGCTGCTCATAAAATAGACCTGCGACGCAAACAGCTCCGCGAGCGCGGCCACGCTCGCGACCATCCCCACGACCCAGCCGAGGCCGAGCTGCAGAAGATAGCGGACGGCGGCTCTGCGCGCGTCCGTGTCCGTCCCGAACAGTTGATGCAGCGCGTCAAGAAACCGGTCGTAAAAGCCCAGAATAAACGCGATCGTTCCGCCGGATACGCCGGGGACGCTGTCGGCCAGCGCCATACAGAACCCATGAAATGCTGTCAGACCCATAAAGGCTGCTCCTTCCCGGCGGCCTTGCCGCCGTGTGATCGATCTATGAATCAATGATAGACCACACATTAAAAAAACAGATAACGAATTTTCAAACAGAGTTTAAACTGCGTCCGTGCGCAGCCGGTAGCCGACGCCCCAGACGGTCTGCAGGAGCTTCGGGCTGGCCGGGTCGTCCTCGAGCTTTTCGCGGATGCGGCCGATGTGGACGGCGACGGTGATGTTGTCGCCCATTGACTCGAGACCCCAGATCATCTCATACAGATCCTCCCGGCTGAACACCTGCCCCGGGTGGCGCATGAGAAACAGCAAAAGCTCGTATTCCCGGTTCTTGAGCGGGAGCTCCACGCCGTTTTTGAAGATCTGCCGCGCGTCGAGCTTTGCCGTGAGCGGGCCCACGGTGAGTACGGCCGGCTCGGCCGGCGACGGCTGCAGCCGCTCCACCTGCGCCAGATGCGCCTTCACGCGCGCGACGAGCACGCTCGGGGAAAACGGCTTTTCGATATAGTCGTCCGCGCCGCTTCATCCTTCGCCACGCCGCCGAGCAGCAGCAAGACCGCCGCGATCGCGACAGGGATCAGGATCATCACAAGATTCGAGCGCGCAAGGCGCCTGCGGATCGTCATAAAAACGCACCTCCGGCCATTTGCTGCGACCAGTATAGCATATCCCGGGCCGAAAGTTAAAACTGTTTTGAAACAATCCGTGCCGGGCGGGAAAACTGCCGGTTTTTCCGCAAAGAGACACCGGAAAACCGGCGATTCGACGTATTGACAATTTTTCTGCCCGTGTTATAATGTGGCTGTCTGAAAAAAATATAAAATTGTAGCGTCTGGGTGTCCGCCGAGAGGCGGGTGAAAAGGGAATCCGGTGTGAATCCGGAGCGATGCAGTCACTGTGTACGGGAGCTGGCCTGTAAAAACCACTGAGAGACCGGGAAGGGCAGGGCGGCGATGATCAAAGTCAGGAGACCTGCCCAGACGTGGAATTTCAATTCCGCTGTCTACGGATTGACCTTCCTGCAAGTTTGTAAGCATTTTCGCCCTTTTTCCGGGGCGGAGCGCGGACATACGATACGGTTAGGGAGAACGGCTGCGGAGACGCAGCCGTTTTTTAGCGTCAGCTGACAAGAGCCCACATGGTTTTCCCGGGCCTGAACAGCAGCTGGCGTCGTTATCCTCGTTGATGGGCGTCAGCCCATCTGCCTCGTCTGCCTTGCCATCTGCCGTCCATGCTCCGGGAAAACCCGAAGACCCACCGGGCGCTCCGGCGCGTTTTTTGTAAGGCAGAGAATGCGATCTTGCTGATGCAAGTTAAGGGCGATAACGTAACGAAAGGCGGGCCGGAACGTCCGGTGGGCATGTGTGCTCTTGCCAACTGACGCTATATTTCTTTCAGAACATTTTTGAAAAGAGGTAGATCCCCATGAAAAAGACCATCGCACTCTTGCTCGCAGCCGTGATGCTGCTGAGCCTGCTTGCTGCCTGCGGCAAGACCGAAGCCCCCGCAGAGGAGCCTGCCCAGGAAGAGCAGACCACCGAAGCACCCGCACAGGAAGAGACCCCCGCCGAAGAGCCCGAGCAGCCCGCCGAGGAGCAGCCCTCGCAGGAAGAACTCGATCAGGAAGCCGCCGACAACGTCGCCGCGCTCATCGACGCCATCTACGTGCAGGAGCGCACCGATGACACCGACGCGCAGTGCGAAGCGGCCAAGGCCGCGTGGGACGCGCTGACCGACGCGCAGAAGGAGCTCGTCGAGGGCGAGGAAGCCAGCCCCGAGTACTTCGGCCGCGACACCGGCGACGCCTCGCTGGATGACGCCCGCAACCAGGACGAGATCGGCGAAAACGAGCTGCTGGTCGTCTCCTTCGGCACGTCTTTCAACGACAGCCGCGTGGCCGACATCAAGGGCATCGAAGACGCCCTGCAGGCCGCGTACCCCGACTGGTCCGTCCGCCGCGCCTTCACCGCGCAGATCATCATCAACCATATCCAGGCCCGTGACGGCGAGAAGATCGACAACATGACCCAGGCGCTCGACCGTGCGGTCGCCAACGGCGTCAAGAACCTTGTCGTCCAGCCGACGCACCTGATGCACGGTGCGGAGTATGACGAGATGTGCGAAGCCATCGAGGCATACAAGGATCAGTTTGAATCCGTCTCCATCGCAGAGCCGATGCTCGGCGAGGTTGGCTCCGACGCCACCGTCATCAACGCCGACAAGGAAGCTGTCGCCAAGGCCATCACCGCCGCTGCCGTCTCCGAGGCCGGCTTTGAGAGCCTTGAGGCTGCCAAGGACGCCGGTACCGCCTTCGTCTTCATGGGCCACGGCACCGCGCACGTCGCCAAGGTCACCTACAGCCAGATGCAGACCCAGATGCAGAACCTCGGCTATGAGAACGTCTTCATCGGCACCGTCGAGGGCGAGCCGGAGGAGACCTCTGCAGAGGCCGTCATCGAGGCCGTCAAGGCTGCCGGTTACACCAACGTCGTCCTGCGCCCGCTGATGGTCGTTGCCGGTGACCACGCCAACAACGATATGGCCGGTTCCGACGATGATTCCTGGAAGACCGTGTTTGAGGCTGCCGGCTTCACCGTCGACTGCCAGATCCACGGCCTCGGCGAGATCGCCGATGTCCAGGCGCTCTACGTTGCCCACACCAAGGCTGCGATCGACGCGCTGAACGCATAAATATCCTGATCACCCGGCTCCGGGGCGGCAGCGGCCGCCCCGGAGCGAACTGCGCTCTATGGAGGAGATCCCAATGAAAAAGCTGATCGCACTTGCCCTGTCTGCGCTGCTGCTGGTTGCCCTGCTGACCGGCTGCGCACAAAAACCGGCCGAGCCTGCCGCCGCAGAGCCGGCGCAGCCCGCCGCCGAAGCCCCGGCAGAGGCCCCTGCGGCCGAAGAAGTCCCCGCAGAGGCGCCCACCGAGGAGCCCGCGGAAGAACCGGCTCCCGCCGAGCCCGCCCTGCCCGACGGCGTCTATACCGCTGAATTCAACACTGACAGCAGCATGTTCCACGCGAACGAAGCCTGTGACGGCAAGGGCACGCTGACCGTCAAGGACGGCAGCATGACCATCCACGTCAGCCTCGCGTCCAAGAGCATCGTCAACCTGTTCTATGGTCTGGCCGAGGATGCGCAGAAGGACGGCGCGGAGCTCCTGCAGCCCACGACCGACACCGTCACCTATTCCGACGGCCTGTCCGACGAGGTCTACGGCTTCGACATCCCCGTCCCCGCGCTGGATACGGAGTTTGACGTCGCCCTCATCGGCAAGAAGGGCGTCTGGTACGACCATAAGGTCTCCGTCACCGACCCCGTTCCCGCTGCGGAAGCCGGGAAGACCGTTCAGGACCTCGGCCTGGCCGACGGCGTCTACACGGCCGAGCTCACATTCGCGGGCGGCTCCGGCAAGGCGCAGGTCCTTTCGCCCTGCACCCTGACCGTGCAGGACGGCGCGGCCACCGCCGCGATCGTCTGGAGCAGCAGCAAGTATGACTATATGCTGGTAAACGGCGAACGCTATGACGTGTTGTCGACGGAGCCCGGCTCGACGTTCGAGATCCCTGTCGAGGCCTTTGACACCGACCTGACCGTCATCGGCGACACCACCGCCATGAGCACGCCCCACGAGATCGAATACACCCTGAACTTCTCGTCTGCCAGCCTGCAGGCGGCGGGCGAATGAAGCCGCGGATCCTTGCGCTGCTGCTGGCGCTTTTGCTGCTGTGCGGCTGCGCCGCCCCGCAGAAGGCCCCGGCCGAGCAGCCCGCACCGGAGCAGCCCGCAGCCGCAGCCGCGTGGGACAGCCTGACGTTTGACCGCGCGCTGCCCCTCTCCTACGCCGAGCAGTTCACGGTTTCCTACGCGGGCGAGGACTATACGCGCATCACCATCGGCGAGGATCAGACGTTTCTGCTCGTGGCCGAGAGTGCGCCGGTCCCGGCAGGCGTGCCGGAGGACGTGACCGTCCTGCAGCAGCCGCTGGACCATATCTATCTCGTCGCCACGGCGGCGATGGACTTTTTCCGCGAGCTTGACGCCGTGGACCGCATCGCGCTCAGCGGCCAGAAGGAATCGGACTGGTATATTGATGAGGCGAAAGCCGCCATGCAGGCCGGGACCATGGTCTACGCCGGAAAATATTCCGCGCCCGACTATGAGACCATCCTGGCAGAAGGCTGCGATCTTGCGATCGAAAACACCATGATCTATCACACGCCGGAGGTCGTCGAGCAGCTGGAGTCGGTCGGCGTGCCTGTGCTCATCGAGCGCTCGAGCTACGAATCGGACCCCCTCGGCCGCATGGAATGGCTGAAGCTCTACGGCGCGCTGGTCGGCAAGGAAGATGCGGCCTGCGCGGCCTATGACGCGCTGCTGCAGGATCTGCAGCCCGTGCTCGCGCAGGAGCCGGCGGGCAAGACCGTCGCCTTCTTCTACATCACCACGAGCGGCGCGGTCAACGTGCGCAAATCCGGCGATTATATCGCCAAGGCCATCCGGATGGCGGGCGGCGACTACGTCTCGTTCGACGAGAGCGGCGAGGAAAACGCCCTCTCGACCATGACCATCCAGATGGAATCGTTCTACGACGCCGCGGCGGACGCGGACGTGCTCATCTACAACAGCACCATCGATGGCGAGCTGGACTCGCTGGACGCTCTGCTGGCCAAAAGCCCGCTGCTCGCGGACTTCCGGGCCGTGCAGACCGGTAATGTCTGGTGCATCACTAAAAACTTTTATCAGGAATCGCTCGCGCTCGGCGATCTGATCCTCGACGTCCACGCCGTTCTGAACGACAAAGACGCGGGCGATCTGCGGTTCCTGCGGAAACTATCATAATACAGGAGGAGCAGTATGGAAAAGACCCGGAGACTACGGACATGGGGCGGTTTTCTGCTGCTCCTTCTGCTGCTTTTGATTTTTTTGATCTGGAACATCCTCGCGGGGAGCGTCCGGCTCCCCGCGTCAGAAATATGGACGATCCTGCAGGGCGGGGGAGAGCTCTCGCAGCGCAGGATCCTGCTGCAGATCCGCCTGCCGCGGCTGCTGGCAGCGCTGATCCTCGGCGGGGCTCTATCGGTCTCGGGGTATCTGCTGCAGACGTTTTTTCATAACCCCATCGCGGGCCCCTTCGTCCTCGGCATCTCGTCCGGCGCGAAGCTGACGGTGTCGATCACCATGGTCGCGCTGCTCAGCCGGGGGCTGGTGTCCACGTCGGCAGTGCTGATCGCGGCGGCGTTCGCGGGCGCGATGCTCTCGATGGGCTTCGTGCTGGCGATCTCCAGGAAGGTCCGGCGCATGAGCCTGCTCGTGGTCTGCGGCGTCATGATCGGCTATATCTGCACGGCGCTGACCGATTTCATCGTCACCTTCGCCGACGATTCCAACATCGTGAACCTGCACAACTGGTCGCTCGGCTCGTTCTCCGGCATGAGCTGGGAGAACGTGCGGACCATGGTGCTGGTCTGCGGCGCGGCGCTGGTGCTGGCCTTTTTCCTCTCGAAGCCCATCCGGGCCTACCAGCTGGGCGAGGTGTACGCACAGAACATGGGCGTCCACCTGCGCGCGTTCCGCACGGCGCTGATCTTGCTCTCGAGCGTCCTGTCCGCCTGCGTGACGGCGTTCGCCGGGCCCATTTCCTTTGTCGGCATCGCCGTGCCGCACCTCATGAAATCCCTGTTCGGGACGGCCGAGCCGCTCATCCTCATCCCGGCGTCCTTCCTCGGCGGCGGCGCATTCTGCCTGCTCTGCGATCTGATCGCCCGCACGGCCTTCGCGCCGACCGAGGTCAGCATCAGCTCCGTGACGGCCGTGTTCGGCGCGCCCATCGTCATCTACATGATGATCCACAGAAAGGCGGGATAACATGGAAGCCTATCTGCAGACAGAAGACCTTGCCGTCGGCTATCAGGGCAGGACCCTGATCGGCGAAATTTCACTTGCCGTGCAGCGCGGGAGGATCGTCACGCTCATCGGCCCGAACGGCTCCGGCAAGTCGACCATCCTCAAGACCATCGCCGGGCAGCTGCCGCGCATCGGCGGCGCCGCGTATTTGGACGGCGAGGAGCTGCGCGCGTGCAGCCGCAACGCCATCGCCCGCCGCATGGCCATCCTCATGACCGCCCGCATGGACCCGGAGCTCATGACCTGCCGCGACGTGGTCAGCAGCGGCCGCTATCCCTATACGGGAAAGCTCGGCATCCTGACCGCGGAAGACAGAAAGATTGTGGACGAGAGCCTGCGCCGCACCGACGCGGAGGCCTTTGCCGACCGGCCCTTCCAGGCCGTCAGCGACGGGCAGCGGCAGCGCATCCTGCTCGCCCGCGCGCTCTGCCAGCAGCCGGAGCTCATCGTGCTCGACGAGCCGACGAGCTATCTCGATATCCGCTATAAGCTGGAGCTGCTGACCATCCTCAAGCGCATGGTGCGCGAGGAGGATCTGGCTGTGCTCATGTCGCTGCACGAGCTGGATCTGGCGCGGCGCGTGTCCGACACCGTCGTGTGCGTCGCGGGCGACCACATCGACCGCGTCGGCCCGCCGGAGGAGATCTTCACGCGCGACTACATCGCAAAGCTCTACCACATGGAGCCGGGGCGGTACGACCCCTGCTTCTCCACGCTGGATCTCGTACCGTAGGAGGACTATGGGAAAGAAAACAGGGACTTTTTATGCTGTCAGCGTCGGCCCCGGCGACCCGGAGCTGCTGACGCTGCAGGCGGTCCGGACGCTGGAGCGCAGCGCTGTCATTGCCGCGCCGCAGACAGCCTCCGGCCATATGCTTGCGCTGGATATTGCCCGCGCGGCAGTAGATCTTCGCGGAAAAAAGATCCTGCCGCTGGCCTTTTCCATGTCGACGGACGCCGGGACGCGCGAAGCTTGCTGGCGTGCGGCCGCGGATGCCGTGGAAGCAGCGCTCGACGCGGGGGACGACGTTGCGCTCGTAAACCTCGGCGACGTTTCGCTCTACGCAACGGCGTATTATATTCTGGACCTGATCAGGGCCGACGGCTACGTCGCTGTCATGCTGCCCGGCGTTACGAGCATCTGCGCTGTCGCAGCACGTCTCGGACGCAGCCTGACCCGGATGGAGGAGCCGGTGCACATTCTCCCCGGCAGCGCCGATCTGGCTGACGCGCTGCGCCTGCCGGGAACGAAGGTACTCATGAAATCCGGCCGCGCCATCCACGAAGCTGTGGACGCGATCGCGCAGGCGGGGCTTCTGGACCGGGCGGCGCTGGTGGCTGACTGCGGCCTGCCGACAGAGCAGGTCTGCGAAGATCTCCGGCAGCTGCCGGAGCAGCTGAGCTATTTTGCCACGATTCTCGTGCGCTGAAAGGGAGAACAGATGGAACAGAAGCTACCCCGGCTCGTGATCGCCGGGACGAACAGCGGCTGCGGGAAGACGACCGTGACCTGCGCCGTTCTGCAGGCGCTGGTAAACCGGGGGCTGAGCGTCGCCGCGGCCAAATGCGGCCCGGATTACATCGACCCCATGTTCCACAGCCGCATCATCGGCGCGAAAAGCGCGAATCTCGACCCTTTTTTCTTTGACGAGGCGACGCTCCGGTATCTGCTCGCGCAGAACGCCGCGGGCTGCGCCGTCACCATCATCGAGGGCGTCATGGGCTACTATGACGGCCTCGGCCTCACCACCACGCGCGCGAGCACCTGGGAGACCGCACAGAAGACCGCCAGCCCCACGATATTGGTCGTGAACGCGCGCGGCGCGGCGCTGTCCGTGCTGGCCGCGGTGCAGGGCTTTCTGCAGTTCCAGCCGCAGAGCGGGATCCGCGGCGTCATCCTCAACGGCTGCACGGCCATGAGCTACGCGCCGCTTGCCGAAGAGCTCGAAGCGCGTTTCGGCATCAAAGCCTGCGGTTATCTGCCGCGTCTGCCGGCATGCACGCTCGAAAGCCGCCATCTCGGCCTCGTCACGGCTGCGGAGGTGGCGGACCTGCGCGAAAAGCTGCAGCGCCTCGCCGCCCAGGCGGAAACGAGCATCGATCTGGACCTGCTTCTGCGTCTGGCAGACGAAGCGCCGCCCCTTGCCGTCTGCCCGCCGCCGCTGCCGGAAGCGGGCGAGCCCGTCCGCATCGGCGTGGCGCGCGACCGGGCGTTCTGCTTTTACTATGAAGACAGCCTCGCGCTGTTATCGTCGCTCGGCGCGGAGCTCGTGCCTTTCAGCCCGCTGGAGGACCCGGTGCTGCCGGAGGGGCTGCACGGGCTGTACCTCGGCGGCGGCTATCCGGAGCTTTCCGCCGCGCAGCTGAGCGAAAACGCCTCCATGCGCGAAAGCGTCCGCGCCGCCGTGCAGAAAGGCGTGCCCTGCATCGCCGAGTGCGGCGGGTTCATGTACCTGCTGGACGCCATCGGCGATCATCCGATGGCCGGCGCGCTCCCCGGCCGCAGCTTTGATGCCGGGAAGCTTACGCGCTTCGGCTATCTGACTATGACCGCACAGCGGGACAACCTTCTTTGCCGTGCGGGCGAGTCGATCGCCGCGCACGAATTTCACCGCTGGGACGCGGACGACCCCGGCGAGGCCTTCCTGGCCGAAAAGCCCTCCGGCCGCCGCTGGCCCTGCGTCCACGCGACTGCGACGCTCTATGCGGGCTATCCGCATTTCCATTTTTACGCGAACCCCGCCTTCGCCGCGAATTTTCTAGCCGCCTGCCGAAAGGAGAAGCACCGCCATGCTTGAGACCTGCAGACCCATGGACATCGAAGCGCGCAGCTTCGAGATCATCACCGAGCTTCTGGGCGACCGGAAGCTCGACCCGGAAAACGCACCTGTCATCAAGCGCGCCATCCACACCACCGCGGACTTTGACTACGCCGACAACCTCGTCTTCTCGCCCCACGCCGTGCAGACAGGGCTCGAAGCCCTGCGGTCCGGCTGCGATATCGTCACCGATACCCAGATGGCGAAGGCCGGGATCAATAAGACCATCCTCGCCTCCCTCGGCGGCGAGGTCCACTGCTTCATGTCCGACCCCGACGTCGCAGCCGAGGCAAAGTCGCGCGGCGTGACCCGCGCCTGGGTCTCGATGGAGAAGGCCGCGCAGCTCAAAAAGCCCTGCATCTTCGCCATCGGCAACGCGCCGACGGCGCTGGTGTCGCTCGACGCGCTCATGGCGGCGGAGCTGCTCCGGCCCGCGCTGCTGATCGGCGTGCCGGTCGGCTTCGTGAACGTGGTCGAGAGCAAGGAGCTGATCATCGAGGGCGGCCGCGCGCCCTATATCGTCGCCCGCGGGCGCAAGGGCGGCAGCAACGTCGCCGCCGCCATCTGCAACGCCCTGCTCTACCAGATCCGGCGATAGCATGGAGGAATACATCGTCAAGGACGGAAAAAAGCTCCGTCTCGGCTATACAACCGGCTCCTGCGCCGCCGCGGCGGCAAAGGCCGCGGCCTATATGCTGCTGACCGGCCGGGATGCCCCGACGGTCGACCTGCTGACGCCCAAGGGCATCGCCCTGACGCTGCCGGTTTTGCAGACGGCCCGCGGCGCGGACTTCGTCTCCTGCGCTATCCGCAAGGACAGCGGCGACGACCCCGACGTGACGCGCGATACGCTGATCTTCGCCCGCGTGCAGAAGACCGACGCGCCCGGCGTCACGATCGACGGCGGCGCGGGCGTCGGCCGCGTCACAAAGCGCGGGCTCGACCAGCCGGTGGGCGCGGCGGCCATCAATTCCGTGCCCCGCCGCATGATCGAAGAGAACGTGCGGGCGATCATGCGCCTGTGCGAGTTTCCCGGCGGATTGTCGGTCGTCATTTCCGTGCCGGCGGGCGAGGCACTGGCCCAAAAGACTTTCAATCCCCGCCTCGGCATCACCGGCGGCATCTCCATCCTCGGCACGACCGGCATCGTCGAGCCCATGAGCGAGCAGGCGCTCGTCGACACCATTCGCGTCGAGCTGCGCCAGCGGCGGGCGGACGGGGCCGACTATATCCTGCTGACCCCCGGCAACTACGGCGCGGACTACATCCGCGGCTCCATCGGCCTCGACCCGAAGACGGCCGTCCTGACCAGCAACTTTATCGGCGACGCGCTGGAAAGCTGCCGGGAGCTGGGCTTCCGGGGCGCGCTGCTCGTCGGGCATATCGGCAAGCTCGTGAAGCTCGCGGGCGGGATGTGGAACACGCACTCCCGCTTCGGCGACTGCCGCATGGAGCTGCTGGCCGCCCACGCCGCGGCGCTGGGGCTGCGGCAGGAGAAGACGCAGGAGCTGCTGCTTTGCGTCATGTGCGACGACGCGCTGCGCATCTTGCGGGAGGAGGGGCTGTATGCGCCGCTTCTTTCCCGGCTGGCAGAGCGCATCGAGGTCCAGCTGCAGCACAAATGCGGGCCGATGGCCGCCGGCGCGATCGTTTTTTCAAAGGAATACGGCCGCCTGTGCCAGACCGCACAGGCGCAGGCTCTGTTGGAGAAAATAAAGGAGAACTGAAATGGTACATTTTGTCGGCGCCGGGAGCGGCGCGGCCGATCTCATCACCGTGCGCGGGGCAAGGCTCCTCGGCGAGGCGGACGTGGTCATCTACGCGGGCTCGCTGGTGAACCCGGCGCTTTTGTCCTACACGAAGCCGGGCTGCGAGATCCACAACAGCGCGAAAATGACCCTTGAGGAGGTCATCGCCGTCATCCGCGCCGCCGAAGCGGCGGGGAAGACGACCGTCCGCCTGCACACCGGCGACTCCAGCATCTACGGCGCGGTACGTGAGCAGTTTGACGAGCTGGAAAAACTCGGCGTTGCCTATGACGTCTGCCCGGGCGTGAGCGCCTTCTGCGGCGCGGCCGCGGCATTAAAAGCAGAATACACCTTGCCGGATGTCAGCCAAACGGTTATTATAACAAGAGCGGCGGGCCGCACGCCTGTCCCGGCGCGCGAGTCCATCCGCGCCCTGGCCGCCCACCGGGCGACGATGGTGCTCTTCCTCAGCACCTCGCTTACCGAAAAGCTGCAGGAGGACCTGCTCGCGGGCGGCTATGAAGCGCAGACCCCGGCCGCCGTCGTGTACAAGGCGACGTGGCCGGAGGAGAAGATCTTCCGCTGCACCGTCGGCACGCTCCACAAGACCGTGACGGAAAACGGCCTGACCAAGACGTCTTTGATCGTCGTGGGCGGGTGTCTGGGAGACACCTATCTGCGGTCGCTCCTGTACCACCCGGGCTTCACGACCGAATTCCGGGAGGCGACGCAATGAAGCTCGCCGTCTTTGCCTACACCCGCGCGGGCTGCCGGACGGCTGGGCGCGTCTGCCGGGCTCTGCCGGAGGCGGAGCGCTGCTGCTATGCGCCGCCCCGGCTCGAAGCGCCGGGCTTTGCCGCGCTGGACGCGGGCGTCTATGGCGAGGCCTTTGCCAATATGGACGCGCTGATCTTTGTCGGCGCCTGCGGCGTCGCGGTGCGGAGCATCGCGCCCTTCGTCCGCGATAAAAAAACGGACCCGGCCGTTTTGTGCCTCGACGAGCGTGCAAGCTTCGTCATTCCGCTCCTCTCCGGCCACATCGGCGGCGCGAACGCGCTGGCCGCGCGTCTGGCCGGCGCCCTCGGCGCGGCGGCCGTCATCACCACCGCGACGGACGTGAACGGAAAATTCGCCGTTGACGCCTGGGCCGCGCAGAACGGCTGCGCGATCGAAGACTTTGCGCTTGCCAAACGCTTCGCGGCTGAAATTTTGGAGCACGATCTGCCGCTTTGCAGCGAGTTTCCGGTCTGCCCGCCCCTGCCCGGCGGCGTGGTTGCCGCGGCGGAGGGTCCGTTCGGCGTCTACATCGGCTGCCGGACCGAATCGCCGTTCGGCGTGACGCTCCGCCTCATCCCCAGAAAGCTCCGCGTCGGCCTCGGCTGCCGCCGCGGGACCGAGCAGGCGGCCATCGAGACTGCCGTCCGGCAGGTCTTCCGGGAGAACCAGCTGGCGCTGGCCGCCATCTCCGGCGTCTCGTCGATCGACCTCAAGCAGGACGAGCCGGGGCTGCTCGCCGCCTGCCGCGCAAACGGCTGGCAGGCCCGGTTTTATTCCGCGGCGCAGCTGCGCGCCGTACCGGGCAGCTTTACGGGCTCGAACTTCGTCGCCTCCGTCACGGGCGTGGATAACGTCTGTGAGCGCGCGGCGCTCTATGGCGGCGGGCGGCTGCTGGTGCAAAAACAGGCGCTGGGCGGCGTGACCGTCGCCGTCGCCGAGGAACCTTGGGAGGTACGCTTTGGGTAAGGTACAGATCGTGGGCATCGGCCCCGGCAACTTTGAAAATATGACCATCCGCGCCAACCGCGCGCTGGCCGCGTGCGACGTGATCGTGGGCTATCCGGTCTACGTCGACCTGGTCAAGGACCGCTATCCCGGCAAAGAGCTGCTTGCCACCCCCATGACGCAGGAGGCCAAACGCTGCCGCATGGCGCTCGAGCTGGCCGCGGCAGGGAAGACCGTCTGCCTGGTCTGCTCCGGCGACAGCGGCATCTACGGCATGGCCGCGTTGGTCTATCAGCTGCGCGGCGAGGCGCAGGAGCCGGAGGTGGAGGCCATCCCCGGCCTCACCGCCGCGTGCAGCGGCGGCGCGCTGCTGGGTGCGCCGCTGACGCATGATTTTGCCGTCGTCAGCCTCTCCGACCGCCTCACGCCATGGGAAACGATCGAAAAGCGGCTGCTGTGCGCCGCTGAGGCGGATCTGACCATCGTCTTATATAACCCCGCCAGCCACGGCCGGCCGGAGCACCTGCACCGCGCGTGCGGGATTTTGCTCCGCGTACTGCCGGAGGACCGGCTCTGCGGCATCGTCCGCTGCATCGGCCGCGAGGGCGAGAGCCGCCGCGTGCTGACGCTCGGCGAACTCAAAACGGCGCAGGCCGACATGTTCTGCACCGTCTTTATCGGCAACGCCGCCGCGCAGGCGGTCGGCGGGAATTTTATCACACCGAGGGGATACCGCGATGTATAAGCTCTGTGTCTTCGGCGGCACGACGGAGGGCCGCGAGCTGGTCGAATTTCTAAATACGCAGCCCTGCCGCGTGACGGCCTGCGTCGCCACGGAATACGGCCAGACCCTCCTGCCGGAGGGCGAAAACCTGACCGTCTCAGCCCGGCCCCTGCCGGTCGGGGAGATCGGGGCTCTGCTGCAGGCCGAACGCTTTGATCTGGTGATCGATGCCACGCATCCCTACGCCGCGTCGATCACAAGGAGCATCGCGGCCGCCTGTGAAGCGGCCGGAGTAGAGCACTGGCGGCTGCTGCGCGGCGCGTCTGAAGCGCCGGAGGACGCGGTGTTCGCAGAGAATACGGACGAAGCCGTCCGCTTCCTGTCCGGCACGGAGGGGAACATCCTCCTCACGACCGGCAGCAAGGAATTATCGAAATTTGCCGCTTTGCCGGACTTTGCCGCGCGCTGCTGGGCGCGCGTGCTGCCGCTGCCGGCTTCGCTGGAGGCCTGCGGCGCGGCGGGGCTCAGCCCGTCCCATATTTTTGCCCTGCAGGGGCCATTCTCCCGGGAGATGGACGAGGCCATGCTGCATAGGACGGGCGCGCGCTGGCTCGTCACCAAAGACGGCGGCGCGGCCGGCGGCTTTCAGGAAAAGGCCGCCGCGGCCAGGCACGCCGGGGCGCGTCTGCTCGTCATCGGCCGCCCCGCGCAGGAGACGGGAAGCTCGCTTCCCGAGACCATCGGCGCCCTGTGCGCCAGCTTCGGCTTTTCCTGCCGCCCGCGGGTGACGATCGTTGGCATCGGCCCCGGCAGCGAGGCCGCGCAGACCGGCGAGGTCCGCGCGGCGATCCGTGCGGCGGACGCGCTGATCGGCGCGCGGCGGATGCTGGAGGCCGTCGCCCGGCCCGGCCAGCTGGCGCTGGACGCCATTGCGCCGGAGGCGATCGCGGATCGCATCCGCGAGCATCCGCAGTGCCGCCGCTTCACCGTCGTCATGTCGGGCGACACCGGCTTTTTCAGCGGCACGAAGAAGCTCCTGCCGCTGCTGCAGGACTGCGAAACGACCGTCCTTCCGGGCCTCAGCTCACTCAGTTATCTCTGCGCCCGCCTCGGCGTCAGCTATGAGTCCGTTGTGCCCGTCAGCCTCCACGGCCGGGTGCACGATATCGTCCCGGACGTGCGCCGGAACAAAACCGTATTCGTCCTCGTCGGCGGCGAGGGCGGCATGGCCGCCCTCTGCCAGAGGCTCACCGGAGCCGGACTTGGTCAGGTCCGCGTCAGCGTCGGCGAGCGGCTGAGCTACCCGGATGAGCGCATCACCCGCGGCACGGCTGCGGAGCTGGCGGAGCGGACGTTCGACAAGCTCAGCGTCGCCCTGCTCGAAAATCCGTCGCCCGACGCCGTCGTCACCCACGGCCTGCCGGACGAGCGCTTTCAAAGAAGCCTCGCCCCCGGCCATGTCGTGCCGATGACCAAGAGCGAGGTGCGCAGCGTCTGTCTGTCCAAGCTGCAGCTGACGGCGGACGCCGTCTGCTGGGATGTGGGCGCGGGCACCGGCTCGGTCGCCATCGAGATGGCGCTGCAGGCTGCGCGCGGCAGCGTCTGGGCCATCGAGCGCGAGGCGGACGCGCTGACGCTTCTGGAGCAGAACCGCGCCGCCTTCGGCGCGGAAAACCTGCGCCTCGTCTCCGGTAGCGCGCCGGAGGCCTGCCGCGAGCTGCCCGCGCCGACGCACGCCTTCCTCGGCGGTACCGGCGGGCAGGTGCGCGAGATCCTGCAGCTGCTGCTCGAAAAAAATCCGCACGTGCGCATCGTGGCGACGGCCGTCACGCTCGAATCCGCTGCCGCGCTGACGGCGTGCATGCGGGAATTCGAGTTCTGCGAATGCGTTTCGCTGTCCATCGCCAAAGCCCGCGCGGCGGGGCCCTATCACCTGATGGCCGGACAGAACCCCATCTACATCTTTACGCTGCAGAATGGAGGAAACACGCCTTGAAATGGTCCCTTTTCGCCCTTTTGATCGGCTTCGGCATCGATCTCATCGTGGGCGACCCGCATGGGCTGCCGCACCCCGTCGTCGGGATCGGCAAGCTGATCTCGCTGCTCGAGCGGCGGTTCCGCGCGCTGTTTCCCAGGACAGCGCGCGGCGAGATGTTCGCGGGCGCGTGCATCTGGCTGTGCACGGTGCTCGTCTCGGCGGGGCTCCCGGTGCTCATCCTCTATGGCGCGCAGCGGGTGTCCGTCTATCTGCGCCTCGTGCTCGAGAGCGTGATGTGCTGGCAGGTCCTCGCGGTCAGATCTTTGCGGGAGGAGAGCATGCGCGTCTATGCCGCCCTGCAGACGGGAAGCCTCTCTGCCGCGCAGCAGGCGGTAAGCATGATCGTCGGCCGCGATACCGCGCGGCTGGATGCCGCGGGCGTCACCCGGGCCGCCGTCGAGACCGTGGCGGAAAACACGTCCGACGGCGTCATCGCGCCGCTTCTGTATCTCGCGCTCGGCGGCGCGCCGCTGGGCTTTTTCTACAAGGCCGTCAACACGATGGACTCGATGCTCGGCTATGTGGAGCCTCCGTATAAAAATATCGGCCTCGTCCCGGCGAAGGCGGACGATGTGCTGAATTTCATCCCCGCGCGGCTGTCGGCGCTGTTTCTGCTGGCCGCGGGCGCGATTCTGGGCTTGGACGCGAAGAACGGCTGGCGCATCTTCCGGCGCGACCGGTACCGGCACGCGAGCCCGAACTCCGCGCAGACGGAGTCGGTCTGCGCGGGCCTGCTCGGCCTGCGCCTCGCGGGCGACGCGTGGTACCACGGCGTCCTGCACAAAAAGCCGTATATCGGCGACGAGCGCCGCGCCATTGAGCCGGACGATATCCCGCGCGCCTGCCGGCTGATGACGGCCGCGGCCATCCTTGCCCTGCTCGTGTGTGCAGGGGTCAAAGCGCTCTGCATCTTCCTCTGTAACCGCTGACGAAGGAGACCAGCCTATGCTCTACAACACGCAAAATCCGCATGGCGGCGACGTCTACGGCGCCGCCGTCACGCTCGATTTTTCCTCCAATGTCCATCCGCTCGGCACGCCGCCAGGCGTCGTCGAGGCGATCCGCGCCGCGGCCGCACAGGTGCGGCAGTATCCGGATCCCTACTGCCGTGCGCTGACCGCGGCCATTGCCGCGCACGAGGGCGTGCCGCAGCCGTATGTACTCTGCGGCGGCGGTGCGGCGGAGCTCATCTATGCCTACTGCGACGCCCTGCGCCCGCGTCTGGCGGCAGAATTCGCGCCGACGTTTTCGGAATACCGCACGGCGGCCGCGCATTTCGGCGCGCAGCTCGCGCAGCATCCCCTCCGCGCGCCGGATTTCCTGCCGGACGAGGGGCTGCTCGCCTTTTTAAAGGAGCGGAAGCCGGACGTGCTGTTCTTGTGCACGCCCAACAACCCCACCGGCGTGACCCTCCCGCGAGGGCTTTTGGAAGCTGCCCTGCGCATCTGCCGCGCGCAGGGCACGCGCGTGCTGCTCGACGAGTGCTTTCTGGACTTTACGGACGCGGCGAGCGCCAAGGACCTGCTGGAGGCATATCCGAACCTGCTGATCCTGAAGGCGTTCACCAAAAATTACGCCCTTGCGGGCGTGCGCGCGGGCTACTGCCTGACGGCGGACAGGCAGCTGCTCGAGAGAATGTCCGCCTGCTCGCAGCCGTGGAACGTCTCGGTCCCGGCGCAGGCGGCGGCGCTTGCCGCCCTGCGCGAGCCGGACTGGCCGGCAAAGGCCCGCCCGCTGATCGCGGCGCAAAGGGCCGTGCTCACCGCGGACCTCACGGCCCTCGGCCTGACGGTCTGCCCGTCGCAGGCCAATTATCTGCTGTTCCGCGGCCCAGCCGGGCTGGACACCGCGCTGCTGCGGCAGAAGATCGCCATCCGCAGCTGCGCGAACTACCCCGGACTCGGCGAGGGCTGGTACCGCACGGCGGTGCGGCTGCCGGAAGAAAATGAAGCGCTGCTGGACGCTCTGCGGCGCGGGATGGAGGAACTGTCATGGCGCTGAATCTGATGCTGCAGGGGACGATGTCCAACGCGGGCAAGAGTCTGCTTGCCGCCGCCCTCTGCCGGATCTTTAAGCAGGACGGCTATCGTGTCGCGCCCTTCAAGAGCCAGAATATGGCCCTCAACTCGTTCATCACCGCCGCGGGCGGCGAGATGGGCCGTGCGCAGGTCGTGCAGGCCGAGGCCGCGGGCCTCGCGCCCGACGTGCGCATGAACCCGATCCTCCTGAAGCCGACGACCGACGTCGGCAGCCAGGTGATCGTGAACGGGCAGGTCGTGGGCAACATGCGCGCGATGGAGTATTACCGCCGCAAGCGTGAATTCCTCCCGGCCGTGCTGGATGCCTACGCGGGTCTGGACAGGGAATACGACGTGCTTGTCATCGAGGGCGCGGGCAGCCCGGCGGAGATCAACCTCAAGCAGGACGACTTCGTCAACATGGGCCTTGCGAAGCTGGTGGACGCGCCGGTGCTGCTGATCGGCGATATCGATCGCGGCGGCGTCTTCGCCCAGCTCTACGGCACCATCGCCCTGCTGGAATCGGACGAGCGTGCGCGGGTCAAGGGCACCATCATCAACAAATTCCGCGGCGACCGCGCGATCCTCGAGCCGGGCCTAAGGCAGCTCGAGGCGCTCTGCGGCGTGCCGGTGGCGGGCGTCGTGCCCTACACGCGGGTGGATATCGACGAGGAAGACAGCCTCACCGAGCGCTTTTCCCGAACCGCGGGGCGCAAGCTCCTGGACCTGGCCGTGATCCGCCTGCCGCGCATCTCCAATTTTACTGATTTTTCTCCCTTTGAGCGCTATGCGAACGTCTCGCTGCGCTATATCTCCTCCGTCGGCGAGCTCGGCACGCCGGATATGATCCTTCTGCCCGGCACCAAGAGCACCATCGCCGACCTCAGCTGGCTCCGCCAGTCTGGGCTCGAGGCTGCCATCTGCAAGGAGGCCGCGCGCGGCACGCCCGTCTTCGGCGTCTGCGGCGGCTATCAGATGCTGGGCCGCAGCGTCTCGGACCCGGACGGCGTGGAGGCCGCGGGCCTGACGCAGATCCGCGGGCTGGGGCTTCTGGACATGGACACCGTCTTCCACGGCGAAAAGGTCCAGCGGCAGACCGCCGGCACGTTTTCCGGCGTGCAGGGGCTGCTCTCCGGCCTCAACGGCCTCGGCTACGAGGGCTACGAGATCCACATGGGCCAGAGCGCGTCGGCCATGCCGCCGCTGGCCGGGTCCGGCAGCGTCTACGGCAGCTATATCCACGGCGTGTTCGACGCGCCGGGCGTCGCCGATGCCATCCTCCGCGCGCTCTGCGCGCGCCGCGGGATCGACGCGTCGGCCCTCGGCAGCTTCGATGCGCAGGCCTACAAGGAGCGGCAGTACGACCTGCTGGCGGACGCCGTCCGCCAGGGCCTCGATATGGACTACGTCTACCGCGTCCTGCACCGGAAGGCATAAAACAAGCGGCGCACCCGCCCGGGTGCGCCGCCTGTTTTTTTGTTATCTTTTTGTTACCCCAGTGCCACGTCCAGCACCATCATCGTCGTTCGCTGCAGGCGGCTCTTCGGCCCCTCGGCCTGCCCGCTTTTCGCGTGCAGATGCGGGATGATGTGGTCCAGCGCCAGCAAAAACAAAATGCCGGCCCAGAACCCCAGCGCCGCCGGGAGAAACGACCACCGGCCCAGCGCCGCCGACTGCGCAATGGCCGGGATCAGCAGGCTCCACACGCTCGCCGCCACCATCACGCCCGCGGCAAAGCCGGTCAGCGCGCGCTGCACCGCGTCGCTGAGCGTTTTTTTCAGGAAGAACACGCACGCCGCCCCCAGTGACGTGCCGAGAAACGGGATCAGGATCCCATAGAAGGCTTCCATGACCATTGCCTCCCTCTCCTGGTTAAATATCTTTAATCACAGTATAGCAGACGCCCGCCCGAAAGTCAAACCGCTGCGCCCCGGCGGAGCTCTGCATATTTGAGATAGCAATGCCCGCGCCGCTGCGCTATAATACAAAGGAAAGCAGCGATATGGTTTTTCTATCGAATTGGATTTCCGTTTTTGCAAAGCATTTCACAGAAAAGCATGATACAATGTGAAAAAACAGAGGGGCAGCGATCATGTACTTATGGATCCTCGCGGCGGTGGCCGCTTATTTTATCAAGGGCCTGTGCGGCTTTGCCAATACGCTGGTGTTTACGTCGATCCTGAGCTTCGGCGTAGCCAACGCCAATATTTCTCCGATCGACCTGCTGCTGGGCTATCCGACCAACCTGATCCTGACCTGGAAGAACCGGAAGCGTCTTGTACCAAAGGTGTATCTTCCGCTGGCCGCGCTGGTGCTGGCGGGGAGCATCCCCGGCGCGTTTTTGCTCAAGCATGTGGACGCCAGAGCCGTCAAGGTGCTGTTCGGCGTTGTTGTAGCGGCCTTGGGCGCGGAAATGTTTTCGCGGGAGTACAGCAAAAAGCGTCTGCGCTCCTCTAAAATCGTGCTGGCGATCATCGGCGTGACGGCGGGCGTGCTGTGCGGGCTGTTCGGCGTGGGCGCGCTGCTGGCCGCCTATGTCAGCCGCGTGACCGAGGACGGCGGTTCGTTCAAGGCAAATATCAGCGCGGTATTTATCGTGGACAATACGTTCCGCATCGTGCTTTACAGCGCATTGGGCCTGCTGACATTCGACACCCTGAAAACCGCCCTGCTGCTGCTCCCGTTCGCGCTTGCAGGGCTGTTCCTCGGCATGAAATGCAGCAGCCGCATGAACGAATCGCTCGTCAAAAAGATCACGTCCATCCTGCTGGTGCTGTCCGGCATTTCGCTGATCCTGAAAAATCTGTAAGGGGTGATAGCTATGGTTTTTGCATATGGACAGACGGAGCTTGCCTGGCTGCGGAAAAAGGACAAGCGGCTCGGCGAGGTCATCGACCGCATCAGGCACGTCGACCGCGCGGTGGATCCGGACCTGTTTTCCGCCGTCATCCACCACATCATCGGTCAGCAGATCTCCATGAAGGCCCAGGCGACCATCTGGCAGCGGATGCAGGATGCGCTGGGGGCAGTCAGCGCGGAAACGATCTTAGCTGCGGGCGTGCCAGAGCTGCAGTCGCTCGGCATGACCTTCCGCAAGGCGGAATACATCACGGACTTCGCCGAAAAGGTCCATACCGGCGCGTTCGACCTGGACGCCGTGGCGCATATGGGCGATGCAGACGCCATCCGGGCGCTCAGCAGCCTCAAGGGCATCGGCGTCTGGACGGCGGAGATGATCCTGCTGTTCTGCCTGCAGCGCCCGGATATCCTGAGCTACGACGACCTTGCCATCCAGCGCGGCCTGCGCATGGTCTACCACCACCGCGCGATCGACCGCCGGCTGTTTGAAAAATACCGCCGCCGCTACAGCCCATACGGCAGCGTGGCCAGCCTCTACCTCTGGGCCGTCTCCGGCGGCGCGATCCCGGAGCTGAAGGACTACAAGCCGAAAAGCAAACGGGAGGCGCACTGACATGGTCTACACAACGGAATACCCCTCGCCCCTCGGCACGATCACGCTGGCGTGCGACGAGGAGGCCATCATCGGACTCTGGTTCAACGGACAGCGGTATTTCGGCAGCATCCTGCCCAGGCAGACCGAGCGGCAGGAGCGGCCGCTGTTCCAGGACGCCCGGCGCTGGCTGGACGTTTATTTCTCCGGCCGCGCGCCAGATCACCTGCCGCCCCTGCGGTATGACTCCACCTCCTTCCACAGGCAGGTCTGCGAGATCATGCTGACGATCCCCTACGGAAGCACCATGACCTACGGCCAGATCGCCGCCGAGGTCGCCAGACGGCAGGGGCTTGCGAACATGTCCGCGCAGGCCGTCGGCGGCGCGGTGGGGCATAACCCGATTTCGCTGATGATCCCGTGCCACCGCGTCGTCGGCACGAACGGCAGCCTGACCGGCTACGGCGGCGGGATCGCGCGGAAGGTGAAGCTGCTGGAGCTGGAGCATGCGGACATGCACCGCTTTTTCGTGCCGAAGACCGGCACGGCACTTTGACAGGAGGGAACAAGATCATGAAAAATGTTGCGGCCGCGACCCGGAAAATGATCGGATTTTACCACGGAAACAAGCATGATATCGCCCATTTCCTCAAGGTCTGGGCTCTGGCGAAGACCATCGGCGAGCTGGAGGGGCTGGACGGGCACACGCAGGAGGTGCTGGAGCTGGCCGCCGTGGTGCATGACATCGCCTGCCCGCTGTGCCGGGAGAAATACGGCGATACCAACGGCAAGCATCAGGAGCTGGAGAGCCCACCGCTGGTGGAGGCGTTCTTTGCCGATCTGCCCGTCAGCCGCGCGGACGTGGACCGCATCAGCTGGCTGGCTGCGCACCACCATACCGATACGAACGTGGACGGCCCGGACCACCGGATCCTGCTCGAGGCGGATTTCCTCGTCAACGCGGATGAGGGCGCCTGCGCCCGCCCAGCCATCGAGACCATGCGCGAACGCGTCTTCCGGACCCCTTCCGCGATCCGCCTGCTCGATACGATTTATTTGGCATAACAGACGCAGCGCCCGCCCGGCTCCCCGGGCGGGCGCTGCCGCTCGATCCGCGTCGTTTTTCTTCAAATTTTGGCGCAGATCGGGCGTTTTCTGTCTTGAAAAGGATACGCGGCGGTGCTAGAATACCCTTGAAAAAACGGTCCGGAGCGGGGCAGGCCTGCGGCGGCTTTTTTGTGCCGCGCTGGTTAGAAATATCTAACTGAGAAACAGCGGCTGCCGCAGGGGCCAAAACAGCGGGAAAATGAAGACACAGGAGGAAACGGAAATGATCGGCCAGGTACTTTTGGAGGGGCTGGGCCTTGGCGTGCTGCTGGTCCTTGTCTGCGCGGTCGGCATCCGTAAGGGCGCGGTGGGCATGGTCCACCTCTATCACGCCGACGTGCAGGAACGCTGCGTGGGAATGGGCCTTACGACCCACGAAACCATCCGGAAAAACAGTCTGCGCTTCAAGTGCATCTGCATGCCGGGGTATATCGCCTACATGCTGATCTGCGTGTACGCGGTCAACGGCGCGCGGGGCTTTCTGCCCGGCTTCTGGCAGCTGCTCGTCATTTTGTCAGTCATGAACGTGATCGACCGGTTCCTCATCGACGACTGGTGGGTCGGCCATACCAAAGCCTGGACCATCCCCGGCACAGAGGACCTCAGGCCCTATATCACCGGCAAGGACAAGGCACGCAAATGGCTCTTCGGCACCGCCGGGATGGCCGTGATCTCCGCGATCCTCGCGGGCCTCATGGCGCTGCTCGTGCGCTGAAAAGGAGGGCCGCATGGAACGAAAAGAAGCGATCCGCAGCGCGTGCCGTCTGGTCTGGGATATGGACAAGCGGATGTGCAGCGAGTATCAGGAAAAAGCCCTGTCCGGCATCCCGGAGGATTTTTCCGGGCGGCTGCTTTTACGTGTCGGGTGCGTGCCGGCGGACGGACCGGCTCATCCGGCGCGCATATGAACCGATGAAATTCTTTACCCCGCCCTATGAGACCATGGACAGCCTGCGGGAAAGGCTGCAGGGGATGTACAGCGCGGTGCAGCTCGGCAATGTCCGGAGCATCGCGTGGTTCGTCTGCCGGAAGGGAGAGGAGCGGAACGTATGAACGAACAGCTGAGCCTGCGGCGCTACCGCCGCGACTGCCTGCTCGGGATGCTTGGCGGCATGCTGATGCTGGCCAACGCGATCTGGGCGGGCCGGCAGATCAAACGGGAGGAGAACTGATATGGCAGAAACCATCACCCTCTCCGGCGTGCCGGAGACCATGCTGCAGACCGTCTACGCCCGGGCCAAGGAGAGCCGCGGGCGCGGCGCGATCCGCGATCTGAAGGCCGAGGAGATCATCGGCCGTCTGGACTACGATTTTTCCCTCGCCGACAAGGACGCCGCCATGCACAGCGGCGTCATCGCCCGCACCATCGTGCTCGACCGGCTGGTGGGGGAATACCTGGCGGCGCATCCCGGCGCGACTGTCATGAATCTCGCCTGTGGGCTCGATACCCGCTGCTACCGGATGCAGGGCTACGCCCACTGGTATAACCTCGACCTGCCCGAGACCATCGCGGTGCGCGAAGCGCTCCTGCCGGAGAGCGGCAGCATCTCGCAGCTCGCCATGTCTGCCATGGACGATTGGGGCGCGGCGGTCGAGGGGCCGTCCGGCCCGGCGCTCGTCATCATCGAGGGCCTGACCATGTACCTGACGCAGGCGGACGTGCAGCGCATCTTCGCCGTGATCGCCGGGCGCTTCCCCGCGGCCACGGTGTTCACCGAGACGATGAACCCCATGGTCGTCAAACGCTTCAAGGAAAAATCGATCGAGGGCAGCAAGGCAAAATTCACCTGGGGCGTCAAGGACGGCCGGGCGCTCGCCGCCCTGCTGCCGGGCTTCCGGCTTGCGGGCGAGCACTGCCTGACCGAAGGCATGGCGGCCTTCGTGCCCGTCTACCGGCTGCTCGATAAGCTCCCGCTGATCCGGAACATCTCCAACCGCATCGCTATCCTGCAGGGGACCGGCGAAGAGGAACAGCCCGAATGCGGAGGTGCCAAAGCATGAAGATCTATCCCTTCGGCGCGCCGGATGCTATCGACGTGTCCGGCGCAGTGGACCGAGCTGGTCACGCGCATTGCGGAAGGGGAGGAGGAGCGATGAAGGATACCTATCTGGCCAAGGACTTCCGGGCGACAGCCGCCCGGCGCTTTCCCGCGCAGGCGGACGCACTGAATGCCGCCTTCGACGCACGGCTGCAGGCCCTGCGGGCAGATAACGCCGCGGCGGGCAAGGAGAAGCAGTTCCATCTGGAAAACCAGATCCTGCCCGGCATCGCAGCCTATGAGACGCTGCAGACCGTTATGCCGAAGGAAGAAGCCCTGCAGACGGTCCACGGCTACGTGGAGCAGCGCGCCTGGAAGCTCCGGAAGATCTTCCTTGCCCTGATGCACGTCCCCGGCCTGCCCCGGAAAACGCCGGGGATCTTCACGAAGCAGACCCGGCGGATGTTCGGTGAGGCGGCGGGCTTTGAGGCCCGGGAGATCGAGACCACCGGCGGCGACTGGCGCATCGACATGATAAAATGCCCCTATCACGACGCCTGCGTGCACTACGGCTGCCCGGAGCTTTGTCCCTGCTTCTGCGACAGCGACGATATCACCTACAACGACCTGCACCCCGACCTTCTCTGGCGCCGCACCAGGACCCTCGGCCGCGGCAACGACTGCTGCGACTTCTGCCTGAAGCTCCGGTAGGTGCAGGGGTTCCAGTTCTTTTTTACCGGAAGGAGGCATACCCATGTCGTTTTTGGAAAATACCCGCCGCCCGGCCGGGCTGGGCGGCAAGCTCATGGTCCGCATGATGAACGTCGGCCACCGCGCGCTGGCGCGCTGGGGCCTGCGGTTCCTGCTGCTTTCTGCGGACGCAAAGGTTCTCGACTGCGGCTGCGGCGGCGGGGCGAACATCCGGACGCTCCTGAAAAAATGCCCGCAGGGCATCGTCAAGGGCGTTGATATTTCTGACGTGAGCGTCACGACGGCGCGGCGCGTCAACCGCAGCGCCATCGCGGACGGCCGCTGCGCTGTATGGCAGGGGAGCGTGGACGAGCTGATCTTTGCCGCGGACTGGTTCGACGCCGTCACGGCGTTTGAGACGGTCTATTTCTGGCCGGACCTGCCAAAAAGCTTCCGCGAGATCCGCCGCGTGCTGTGCCCCGGCGGCACGCTTCTCATCTGTAACGAATGCAGCGGCGACGCGCCCGGGGACGAGGCGTGGACAAAAAAGATCGCCGGCATGCGGATCTACCCCGCCGCCGAGCTGCAGCGGCTGCTTGAGCAAGCCGGCTTCCGCAGGATCCAGATCCATAAGACCTCCCGCTGGCTCTGCCTCACCGCCCAAAAGCCTGATTGAGGGTACCGACCCGACGAACGGCAAAGCCGTCAGACACCCGGCTGACGGCTTTTGCTGACGGACGCGCCCGTCCACGCGGAAAACGCCCGCTGAAACGAGCCGGTCCTGCCCGCCCTGCGTGATGGGCACGCCGAGAAACTCCGCGTAAGCGGGGTCCTTCACCGGCTGCCTTGCTGCAGCGGACAGCGGCGTGACCGGCTCCTGCGTCGCCTTGCGGATCAGCCCGACGAGGAAAACGAACTCGATCCCGACGAGGATCTCCGGAAGCTCCAGCCCCGCGCGGGCGGATACGAGCTCCACGCTGAGCGCCGTCTCGGTCTCTTCGACGCGATATAAAAGCGCGCCGATCAGCGGCTTGTACTGCGCCAGCCGCCGCAGGCAGGTCCGCGCGTCCGGGCTGCAGGAAGCGGCGAAGACCGGCGGAGAGATCTGCGAGACCAGCCCGGAGGACGCCAGCCGGACCGGCGCGTCCTTGTCCGGAGAGAGCGCCTCGATGGCCTGCAGGAAGCGGAAGTATTCCTCCGCGCCCAGGCACGGCGCCTGCCGCGCGAACAGATCCTCCGGCAGCCCGGCCTTTTTCAGGACCTGCTCCACGCAGAAGCCCATAGCGGAGAGATAGTCCCGGTAAGCTCTGCCGATCAGAAAATTTGTCATGCGAAGCCCTCCTTCTGGCCTCTGTCATACCTGAAAACCGTGCGCCCCGCGGTTGCGGTTTTGGCGGGGCTATGGTATCATAGAGGCACCATCTACAGGAGAACTGCCATGTCCGGTTTTACAAAGCAGGCCATCCAGGCGAGCTTCCTGAAGCTGCTGGATACCTATCCGCTGCGCGATATCACCGTCCGGATGATCACCGAGAACTGCGGGATCAACCGCAAATCCTTTTACTATCACGATCAGGATATCCCCGCCCTGCTCGAGCAGATCCTGGCGGACCAGGCCGCTGCGCTGGTCGCTTCGTACCAGTCGGTGCGCTCGCTGGAGGAATGCCTGAGCGCCGTGCTGGAAAAGCTGATCGCGAATAAGCGGCGCGTGCAGAATATCTACCGCTCGGTCAACCGGGACGTGTTCGAATCGGTGCTGATGCAGGTCTGCGGCTATCTGACCGGGCTGTATGTCGATTCGGCCGCGCAGGGCTTTGCCATTTCCGCGCAGGACCGGGAGCTGGTCGCGGGCTTCTACCGCGGCGAATGCTTCGGGCTCATCATGGACTGGGTCATGCGCGGCATGCCCGACAATGCGCTCGCCTATTTCCACCAGCTCTGCACCCTCCGCCAAGGCACGACCGAACACCTCCTCCGCCGCATCCACACCGGTGTGGATGACCTTTGAAGCCACAGACAGAACCCCCGGTGCTGTTCACAGCGGAACGGCACCGGGGGTTGTTATCACATCGAGATCCAGCCGAGGGCGTTGGCGACGGAGCTCAGGAGGATGATGGCGGCGAAGAAGGGGCAGAGGAAGCGGATCATGGTGTTGAAGACCTTCTTGCGGCGGAACGTGGACTCGCCAAGCAGGACCTCCTGCTCGATCCGACCGACGCCGACGACGCGGGAGACCAGCAGGCAGATGGCGATGGCCGCGATGGGCATCATGACGGAATTCGTCAGGAAATCGAAGAAATCAAGGAACTGCATCCCGATGATCGTCACGCCTGCCAGCGGGCCGTAGCCGAGCGACGAGAGCGTGCCGAGTGCCAGCATGACGACGCCGACAACGGCCGTGGACTTCTTCCGGCCCCAGCCGAGCTCGTCCTGGAAGGTCGAGACGGCGCTTTCTGTCAGCGCGATCGAGCTGGTCAGCGCGGCGAAGAGCACGAGGACGAAGAACAGAATGCCGATGGCCGTGCCGAGGCCCATGGAGTCGAAGACCTTGGGGATGGTGATGAACATCAGTGACGGGCCGGCATTCAGCGCCGCCGGGTCGCCGCCGGAGAAGGCGAAGACCGCCGGGATGATCATCAGGCCCGCCATGATGGCAATGGCCGTATCGAAGACCTCGACGTTGCGGGTAGAGCCCTCAATGGAGAGGTCTTTTTTCATGTAGGAGCCGAAGGTGATCAGGATGCCCATGGCGATGGACAGCGAGTAGAACATCTGCCCCATGGCGGCCACGACGGTCATCCACGAGAAATGCTCGATGTCCGGCACGAGGAAGTATTTGACGCCCGCCAGCGCGCCCGGGCGCGTCACGGAATAGACGGCGATGATGATCGACAGCACGACCAGCACCGGCATCATGAACTTGGATACGCGCTCGATGCCGTTTTCCACGCCCGCGAAGATGACCGCCAGCGTCAGCGCGGCGAAAATGACGAAGCAGAGCTCCGTGGACACGCCGTTCGAGATGAACAAGCCGAAATAGCCGTCAGCCGCGAGCTGGCTGCCGTGGCCGAGGACGTACTCGGCCAGGTATTTGACGACCCAGCCGCCGATGACCGAGTAATACGGCACGATGAGGATGGGGATGATCGCGTTGATCCAGCCGCCGAATTTCAGCCAGCCGGAGCTGCCGAACGTGCTGAACGCGCCGACCGGGCTCTTGCCGGTCATGCGGCCGAGCGAGGTCTCTGCTACGATCATGGTATAGCCGAACGTCATGGCCAGAATGATGTAGACGAGCAGGAAAATACCGCCACCGTATTTGGCGGCCAGATACGGAAAGCGCCAGATGTTGCCGAGGCCGACGGACGCGCCGGCGGCCGAGAGCACAAAGCCGATCTTTCCGGAAAACGTACTTCTTTTGTGTTTTGCGTGGTTCATGGTTGTCTCCTCTCTTCTGCCGCGCTGCGCGCGGCTGTATCAGTGTATCACAGCCGGCGGCAAAAAACAATCCCACCCACGGACAAAAGTCCGGAGAAGAAGGACAGAACGACGAAAAAACAGCGCCCGTCCACAGGACAGGCGCTGTTTTGCTGTTGCCGTGTCAGTTCATCTCTTCGATGTAATAGACGTAGTCGAGGGAGCGGAGGGCTTCGATGATCTCGCCGTGCTTTTTGTACTGCTTGAGCTCGGCGCTGGCCACGGTGAAGGAGACGGTGAAGACGCTGAGGCCGGAATTCAAGTACGCGGGGTTCGACTCGATATCGTCGATGCGTATGCCGAGTGCGCGGACGGTCGAGACGAAATCCGGCAGGTCGGACTTGTTTTTGAGCTCCAGATGGACCTCAAAGTGGTTCGAGCGGTCTTTCAGGTGCGTCTCGAGCGCGGGCAGGCCGGACATGCTGCACAGCAGCGCGAAAAACAGCACCAGCGCCAGCGTATAGAGCCCCGCGCCGAGCGCCAGCCCCACGATCCCGCAGCACCAGAGACCGACTGAGGTCGTCAGGCCCTTGATCTGGTTTTTGGAGCTGAAGAGGATGGAGTTGCCGCTGATGGTCGTCATGCCGATGACGGCGGCCGCGGAGAGGAGCGGAATCGTGATGGGCAGAACGTCCATGAGATACTGGTCGATGAGCATCGTGGCCGTGCCCGCGAGGCTCACAAGGATGAAGGTGCGAAGACCGGCCGAGTGCCGCTTGCTCGAGCGCTCACAGCCGATGATGGCGGCGAGGACCATGCTGATGGCCAGCCGCAGAAAGATGGAGCCGAGCGTCAGCTCCGCGCTCCACGGGCCGAGAAGCCCGGCGATCCAGTCTGTTTTCATGCTCTGTTACCTCCTGAGATAGAAATACCGCCGCTGGGCCTGCGTCTGGGCCAGCTGCTCTTCGGCGGCCTCGGTAAAGGCAGCCTCTTCCTCCGACACGTCGCTCTCCAGCGGCGGAAGCTCCGCCTGGATCTTCCGGATGCGCTCGATGAGCAGCTGTACGTCGGATTTTTGTTCGCCGGTCTCGGTGACCTCCGCCACGACGGCGACGTCCTCGAGCTTGGTGGAATACGATCTGGATAAGTACAGCGCCAGCTTCGCGCAGCCGGGGCCGATGAGCTCATACAGGACGCTCGAGGCGAGGATGATGGTCTGCAGATCGCTGCCCATCGTGCCGCCGAGCGTCCGGGCGCCAAGGGCCGCGAGGCCGATGGCCACGCCCGCCTGCGGGATGAGGGCAAGGCCCAGATAGTTGCGCACCAGCCGGTCCTTTTTCACCAGCCGGCAGCCGAGCCACGCGCCCGCGTATTTGCCGAGGATGCGCACGAGGAAATAGCTCACGCCGATCACCAGCAGCGGCACGCCGTCGAGATTCCCGGACGAGGAGACCAGCGCATCGAGCTGGAACGACATGCCGGAGCGCACGAAGAACAGAAGCAGGATCGGGGGGCTGAAATAGTTGAGCTGCTTGAAGAGCTTGTCGTCGTCCGCGATGTTGGTATAGACCGTGCCCATCATCATGCAGCCGAGCAGGGGAGACAGGTCCAGCAGCGCGCACACGCCGCAGAACGCGAACAAAAGCGCCACGGAGATGATGAGCTTATTGTCTTTTGAACGCTTCTGCGGCATCAGAAGCTTCATAAAAAGCCCAAAGAGGCTGCCGAGCCCGACGACCAGCAGATTCAGCACCACTGGCTTGCCGAGCGTTTCGAATGAGAATCCGCTCGCACCGCTTAAAGAAGCCAGCGCGATGGAGATGGCGACCGAATAGAGGACCAGCCCCACCACATCATCCAGTGCCACGACCTGCAGGAGGGTATCGACAAAATCGCCCTTCGCGCCCGTCTGCCGGATGGTCATCATCGTGGAGGCCGGGGCCGTGGCCGAGGCGAGTGCAGCCAGCACGATCGAGAATGCCAGATCGAGCCGGAGCACGAAATACGTCAGGATAAAAATAAAGACTGAGGCCAGAACGGCCTCCAGGATCGTGATCCAGACGACCTTCATGCCGTTTCTCTTCAGGATGTCGAGCTTGAAGAACTCGCCCGTGGAGAACGCGATGAAGGCCAGCGCGATATCAGAAAGAAAATCCGTGCCGTCGATGATCCGCTGCGGCACGAGGTTCAGAACATAGGGGCCGATGAGGATCCCGGCCAGGATATACGCCGTGACGTTCGGCAGCCGCGCGAGCTTGGTCAGCCGCGTCATCAGAAAGCCGGAAAACAGCATCAGCGCGACAGAGATGATCACACCGGCGACCGGGCCGGCCCCGGCGATCAGCGCAGACAGGTTCGTATCCTCACCTCATTTCATTTTTGGTAAATGCATTGTACCACAGGAGCCGGAAATCTGCAAGCATTCCGGATGCGGCGAAATTTCCGGGCATTTTCCGGGAAGTGCGCAGAAAAGGCTTGCAAACGGGCCGCGGAACCGATACCATATACAATAAGAGTATGCAGGGGAGGGACGGCGTATGATCCGGACGGTCGGGATCGTCAGCTTGTCGAGCGGGATCCTGGGCGAGCCGTTTGTGCAGCATGAGGTCCGGCTCGGCCTTGCGCGCCTGCAGGACTACGGCCTGCAGGTCCGGTTCCTGCCCCATGCCCGCGCGGGGCTCGAGGCGCTGCGTGCACATCCGGAATGGCGGGCGGAGGATCTGCTGCAGGCGTTCCGGGACCCGGAGATCGATCTGATCCTCTGTGCCATCGGCGGCGACGACACCTACCGGCTCGCGCCGTATCTGTTTGAGACCGGTGAACTGCAGCGGGCTGTGACGCAGAAGCCCTTCCTCGGCTTTTCCGACACCACGATCGACCATTTCATGCTCCGCAAAGTCGGGCTGCCGACGTTTTACGGCCAGGCGTTCCTCCCGGACGTCTGCGAGCTGGATCGGACGATGCTGCCCTACACCCGGCAGTATTTTGAGGAGCTGCTGACGAACGGCCGCATCCGCTGCATCCGGCCGAGCGATACCGTGTACGAGAGCCGGAAGAACTTTGGCGAATCGCAGCTCGGCACGCCGCTCGCGGCAAAGAAGCTTGGCGGCTTCCGCCTGCTGCAGGGCAGCGGGCAGTTCTCCGGCGAGATCCTCGGCGGCTGCATCGACAGCATCTTTGACATGTTTGACCCCTCGCGCTATGCGGACATGCCGGAGATCTGCCGGAAATACGGACTGTTCCCACCAAAAGAGGAATGGCGGGGCAGGATCCTGCTGCTCGAGTCGAGCGAGGAACAGATGGCGCCCGCGAAATACAAAAAGGCGCTGGAATACCTGAAGGACGCCGGGGTGTTCGCCGCGGTCAGCGGCGTGCTGGTCGGGCGGCCGATGGACGGCGTATGGCAGGCGGAATATGAGCAGCTGCTGCGGCAGGTGATCGATGATCCGGCGCTGCCGGTCGTGTGCGGGCTGAACGTCGGCCACGCGCTGCCGCGCTGCATCGTGCCGCTCGGGGTCCCGGCGCGGGTGGATGTACAGGCACAGAAGATCGAATTTTTATGAACTGCCAGGATGGCAGGATAGGAGGCAGTTTTATGTATCAGGATGCACCGAAGCTTGTGATCATGGCCGCCGGGATGGGCAGCCGCTTCGGCGGGCTCAAGCAGATGGAGCCCGTCGACGACGAGGGTCACAGCATCATTGACTTTTCCATGTACGACGCCCGCCGCGCGGGCTTCCGCGATCTGGTCTTCATCATCAAGCGGGAGCATGAGGCGCTGTTCCGCGAGCGGATCGGCGACCGCATGGAGCGGTTTTTCAACGTCGAGTACGTCTATCAGGAGCTGACGGATATCCCCGCGGGCTGTGAGGTCCCGGAGGGGCGGATCAAGCCCTGGGGCACGGGGCAGGCCGTCGCCTGCTGCCGGAACGTGCTGCACGGGCCGTTTGCGGTCATCAATTCGGACGATTTTTATGGCCGCACGGCCTTCAGCGAGATCTATGAGTTCCTCCGCACGAACGAGGATCCGCACCAGTACGCCATGGTCGGCTACCGTGTGCGCAATACCGTGACGAAGTTCGGCTCCGTCGCCCGCGGCGTGTGCGAGGTGCAGGACGGGATGCTCGTCGACATCGTCGAGCGCACGAAGATCTACCAGCGCGGCGAGCACGCCGTCTACACCGAGGACAACGAGACCTTCATCGATCTGCCGGGCGATACCATCGTCTCCATGAACATCTGGGGCTTTACCCAGCCGATGGTCACGGAGCTCTGGCAGCGGCTGGGGACGTTCTTTGCGGAGGATGTGCCGCAGGACCCGCTGAAGCGCGAGTTCTATCTCCCCGTCGCCGTCAACGCCCAGCTGCAGGCGGGCACGGCCCGCGTGCGCGTGCTGCCCTGCGAGGAGGTCTGGCACGGCGTGACCTACCGCGAGGATCTGGCCTCCGTCAAGGACGCCATCCGCGCGCTCAAGGCCGCAGGCGTCTACGAAGAACGCCTCTGGCCGGACACAAAAGATTGAGAGGAAACAACATGCAGTATCTTGGGATCGAAGCAGCGCTCAAAAATCAGCCGCTGCTGGACCCTGCGTTCATCCCCTTCGGCGTTTGGCGCAGGGAATATGAAAAAGAGGCGGTGCGCCCGTTCGCCCTCGCGGTCGAGCGCGACCACGGGGCCGTCTCCGTGTTTGAGACGAAGCTGCGCGGCGAGGATTTTGCCGAGGCCAATTACCGCTATATCGAGCGCTTTGTGAAGCTGCTTCTGTGGAGCGCGGGCGGCCTTCGCGTCTGGCTCTGCGGCGACGATGCGCTGGCAAAGCGCCTGCAGGCGGAATACTGCCCGGAGGGGCGGCGCGCGTTCGACGTGGGCTTCATGCAGGACGTGTTTGAGGTCCCGTTCGAGATCGTCGTCTGTGACTGGGCGCACCTGCCAAAACCGAACGAAAAGCCCATCCGTGTCGGCGGCCACACCAACGGCTGCCGCATCGGCTTTGACGCCGGCGGCTCCGACCGCAAGGTCTCGGCCGTGATCGACGGGCAGACCGTCTACTCCGAGGAGGTCGTCTGGCACCCGAAGACCTCAGAGAACCTCAGCTACCAGTATGACGGCATCGTCAGCGCCTTCAAGACCGCCGCTTCCAAGCTGCCGCGGGTCGACGGTATCGGCGTCTCGTCCGCGGGGACGTTCGTGGGCAACAGCCCGATGGTCTCCTCGCTGTTTCTGAAGATCCCGCGCGCGCAGCGCGAGCAGGTCAAGTCCATCTATGACCGCGCGGCAAAGGAGATCGGCGACGTGCCGATCGTCGTCGCCAACGACGGCGACGTGACCGCGCTCGCGGGCGCGATGAGTCTGCAGGACGGCTGCGTCATGGGCCTTGCCATGGGCACGAGCGAGGCGGCCGGGTATATTGACCGCAACGGCGATCTGCTCGGCTGGTTCAACGAGCTGGCGTTCGCGCCGGTCGATCTGAGCGAAACGGCCGCCGTCGACGAATGGTCCGGCGACCGGGGCGTGGGCTGCAAGTATTTCTCGCAGGACGCCGTCATCAAGCTCGCGCCCGCCGCCGGCATCGCGCTGGACGAGGGGCTGAGCCCCGCGGAGAAGCTCAAGACCGTACAGGCGCTGGCCGAGGGCGGCGACGAGCGGGCAAAGGATATTTTCCGCACCATCGGCGCGTATCTGGCGCATACGGTGCCGCTCTATGAAATGACATATGATATCCGGCACCTGATCGTGCTTGGCCGCGTCGCCTCCGGCGTGGGCGGCGAGCTGATCGTGGGCGAATGCTGCAGGATCCTGCAGGAGGAATACCCGGCGCTCGCCCAAAAGGTGCAGGTCATGCTGCCGGATGAGAAATTCCGCCGCGTCGGTCAGTCGATGGCCGCGGCCAGTCTGCCGGAGGTTCCCGATGCTGTTTAAACATGCAGAAATTTTCACGCCGCAGGGCTTTGTCCGCGGCGCATTCACCGTCGAGGACGGGCGGTTCGGCGAGATCCTGCCGCAAAGTCCCGATATACCGGGCACGGATCTTGGCGGCGCGCGCGTGATCCCCGGCCTGATCGATATCCACAACCACGGCAATTCCGGCGCGGATTTTTCCGACGGCGACCCGGACGGCATCCGGACGATGGCGCGCTATCTGGCAAAGAACGGCGTCACGTCGTTCGCGCCCGCGTCGATGACGCTGCCGTATGACGTGCTCGCGCGCGCGTTCCGCGCGGCGGCGGACTACAACCGCGCCGCGCACCCCGGCTGCGCCCGCCTGATGGGCATCCAGATGGAGGGGCCGTTCTTCTCCGAGAAGAAAAAGGGCGCGCAGAACGGCGCGTACCTCCGCCTGCCGGACTTCGAAGCGTTCCGCGCGCTCTACGAGGCCAGCGAGGGGCTGCTGCGCATCGTGGATGTGGCGGCGGAGCTGCCGGGCGCAGTGGACTTTGCCGCGCAGGCCGCGAAGCTCTGCACGGTCTCCATCGCGCATACCGACTGCAGCTATGAGGATGCCGCGGCGGTCTTCGCCGCCGGGGCCCGCCATCTGACGCACCTGTATAACGCCATGCCCGGCATCCACCACCGCAAGCCCGGCCCCATCGGTGCGGCCTCCGAGCGGGAGGATGTGATCGCGGAGCTCATCTGCGACGGCCAGCACGTGCACCCGAGCGCCGTGCGCATGGCCTTCCGCCTGTTCCCGGGCAGGATCTGCCTCATCTCCGACGCGCTGCGCTGCTGCGGCATGCCGGACGGGCAGTACACCCTCGGCGGGCAGGACGTGTGGCTGGAAAATAATCTGGCCCGGCTGGCCGACGGCACGATCGCGGGCTCGGCCACGAACCTGTATCTGTGCATGCAGAAGGCGATCTCCTTCGGCATCCCGATGGAGCAGGCCATCCGCTCCGCGACCATCATCCCCGCACGCCAGATCGGCCGCGAAGCCGAGATCGGCTCCATCGAGCCCGGCAAGCTCGCCGACTTCGTCGTCTGCGCCCCCGACCTGACCCCCAAAGCCGTCTACCTTGGCGGCGAGATCGTGGAATAAGAAAGAAACGGAAAGCAGCCGCAGACAGGTGTCTGCGGCTGCTTTTTATGCCTGATGGGTCTCGAAATAGGCTTGAAGCCCATGCAGGAGGGCAATCTGGTCGCCGGGGTCGGGGAGGCCGGAGACGGCGGCGACGCCGATCACGCTTCCGCCGCGGATGCGGATGGGGAAGGCCCCACTGCACGCGGCGTAGTCGCTGCGCGGCAGCAGCCAGTCACGCTCGAGATCCTCGTGGTTCACTTCCAGCTCGTAAAAGGCGCGCTGGGAGCTTTTTTCAAGCAGATTCACCAGATTCCGCTTGCGGCGCAGCCACTGCTCGTGGTATGCGCCGGTGCCGTCCGGGTAGTAGCGGAAGACGATGACGCGGTTGACCTCGATCTCCACGGCGAGCGGCGTGCCCATCTGCTCATAGGCGCTGACCAGCGCGTGGCCGAGCTCCCAGGCGTCGCGGTGCGAAAAGTGGGTGAACTGATAGGTCTGCTCATCGCGGATGCAGGCCTGCAGCGCTTCCTGGCTCATGGCGTCAGCCCTGGCCATAGTAGGCGTTCGCGCCGTGCTTGCGCAGATAGTGCTTGTCGAGCAGGACCTGCGGCATGGGGCCGGCGGCGGGGTTGAGCATTTTCGCGTGGAAGTTCATGAACGCGACCTCCTCGAGGACGACGGCGTGATAGACGGCCTCGTCCGCGTCCTTGCCCCAGGTGAACGGGCCGTGGTTGTGGACGAGCACGGCGGGGATCTGCGCCGGGTCGATGCCGCGGCGGCGGAACTCCTCGATGATGACAAGGCCGGTGTTCTTCTCATAGGCGTCCCGGATCTCCTCGGGGGTCATGCTGCGCGTGCAGGGGATCTGGCCGTAGAAATAGTCGCCCTGCGTGGTGCCCATGGCGTCGATGCCGACGCCGGCCTGCGCAAAGCTGGTGGCCCAGCGGCTGTGGGTATGGACGATGCCGCCGATCGAGGGGTAGGCGCGGTAGAGCTCCAGATGCGTCGGCGTGTCGGATGAGGGCTTCAGACGGCCCTCGACGCGCTCGCCGGTCTCAAGACGCACGAGGACGATATCGTCGGCGGTCATCTCGTCATATTCCACGCCCGAGGGCTTGATGGCGATGAGGCCGCTCGCGCGGTCGATGGCGGAGACGTTGCCCCAGGTGAAGGTGACAAGGTCGTGCTTCGGCAGCTCCAGATTGGCCTTCAAAACTTGTTCTTTCAGTGCTTCGAGCATAGTGTTCTTCCTTTCTTGCGGTGTCAGAGAATCATTTCGGTCCGTTTGATGATGTGATTCTGATAAACTTCGTTCAGTTCGACAAAGTAGCCGCTCCAGCCCCAGACGCGCACGATGAGATTGCGGTAGTTTTCCGGGTGCTTCTGCGCGTCGAGCAGCCGCTCGCGGTTGACGGCGTTGATCTGCATCTGGTGGCCGCCGAGGTCCATGTAGCTCTTGACGAACATGGCGCATTTGCGGATGGCGTCGTCATTGCGGAACATGGTGTCGGACAGCTCGATGGTGAGCGGACCGCCGTTGGCCACGCGCGTCAGGTGCGGCTTGGCGAAGGATTTGATGATGGAGATCGGGCCCTCGCACCGGGCGAAAAGCGACGGGGAGTAGTTGCAGGGCAGCGCCTCATGCGCGCTGCGGCCGTCGGGGGAGGCGGGCGCCTCTTTGGAGTGCCAGATGTAATACATGGCGGAGGCCGTGCCGGCGCGGAAGCAGCCGCCGCGGTCGTTTTTCTTGCCCTCCAGCGCGTCGGCGTACCAGTCGAGCAGCTGCACGGCGATGGAATCGACGAAATCGTCGTCGTTGCCGAACTTCGGGCCCTCATAGCGGAGCATGTTCTGCTCGCGCTCGTAGCCCTTGAAATCGGCGTGCAGCATGTCGAGCATCTGCGCGGGCGTGAAGGTCTTCTCGTCATAGACGTATTTGCGGATGGCGGCCATGGAGTCGGCCGCGGTCGCCAGACCGTCGCCGTGGAAGCCGTAGTTGTTGTACTTGCCGGGCGCGGAGATATCGCGCATCTGCTCGAGGCAGTCCGGGCACATGAGGCTCACGAGCGGAGACGGCTCCTTGTAGACATTTTTCGTGCCGGCCATGAGCGTTTCGGCCTGCGCGGCGATGTTTTTCTGCACGAGCGCGGCGAAGGCATCGTACGTGTTACACGCGGGCAGCTGCTCGCAGGCGTCCTGCACGGACTTGAGGAAGTTCAGGCTGTCCCAGTTGACGAGGTCCATATAGCCGGGCACAAGGATCTCCCAGCAAGCGGCCAGGGTGTAGTTGTACGCGTCGGCTTTGTCGTAGCCCCAGCGCAGCAGCGCGGGGACGATAATCTCGTCGTTCGTGTACTGCGGGAAGCCGAGGCCCTTTTTCGTGAGCGTCGTGGCGAGCTCATAGACGGAAAGCGGCGTATTCTTGTGTACGCGCAGGTTGACCTTCGGGTCGATGAGGCACAGATCGCGGCTGGCGAGCAGGCAGAGCTCGGAAAGCTCGTTATAGGCGTCGGAGCCGTCTGCGTTCGAGCCACCGAGGACGATGGTCTGGCCGTTGTCGCCCTGCTGGATGCCGATGTAAAGGTCGCTGTCGCGGTTGCAGGAGATGAAGAACTCCTCGAGCTGCTCGAGTGCCTCATCCTTCGTCAGCAGGCCCGCATCCACGTCATGCCGGTAATAGGGATACAGGAACTGGTCAATGCGGCCAAGCGTGTTGTGGTAGTTGCCGTTGCACCACATGGCGTAGTGCAGCAGGCGCAGAAACTGCAGCGCCTCGAGAAGCGTCCGGGGCGCGTTGGCCGGGATCCAGGCGAGCATGTCGGCGACGGTCTGGTTGCCGACGCGGACGGCCTCTTCCCGGTAGCGGGCGGCGAAGGCCGTGACGAGGTCCAGCACGTCCAGCATGGCCTGCAGAAATTCCTTCTGCGCCGGCGTCTGGGCGGCTTCCAGCTGCGCGCGGATCTTTTCCGCCTTTTTGGTAAAGCCGTCGGCCATCAGCATGCCGTAATCCGGGCACATGTTGAACACGCGGCCGTTTTCGTGGAAGGCGTGGGTCTCGTGCAGCTTCTGGTCCTCTTCTTCGGTGTGGATCTCCGGGATGGTGCGCACGGTGCGCAGCAGCGTGATGCGCTCGTCGGGGAAGACGACCGGCGTCTCCTGCGCGAGGACATAGCGCAGCCGTCCGACGGAGCGCTGCATGTCGTCAAGCCCCTGCGCGGCGAATTGCGCGGCCAACGCGTGAGGGTCTTCCGCGGGCTTGCGGTAGGCGTGGTGCGATTTGTCACGGACAAAGAAGTCCAGCTGCTTCTGAATATGTTCGGTTTCCATAAAAGCCCCTCCTGTGTGATTCAAAGTGCATGAAAATCAGGAATATTAACGTTAATATTATCATACACGATGGGAAACAGGTTTGTCAACTACAGATGCGTGCAGGCGATGCCGTGAGCGAGGAAGATCCCGGTGTTGAGGTTCGGAGCGGCCGCGGTGTCGAACTCCGGCCGGTACTGCCGGCCGACCATGGCGTATTTTGCGCCCGCCGTCACATGGTAGGGCAGCAGCTCGACCTGCTCGAGCGCGGGCGCGTCCGTCAGGCGCAGGGCGGTCTGTTCAAAATTTTCATCCGAGTCGTTGACGCCCGGGATGACCGGGATGCGAATGCGGAAGGGCTTGCCGCTTTTCTTCAGCCGCTCCAGATTTTCCAGGATCGGCTCGTTCGGCACGCCGGTGTAGTGCCGGTGCCGCTCCGGGTCCATGAGCTTGAGGTCCATCATGACGTAGTCTACGCGCGCAAGCACGGCGGAAAAGACCTTGCTGCTGCAGTAGGCGCTGGTCTCGATGGCGCGGTGCATGGCGGCGGTGCGGTCCAGCACTTCCAGGAGAAATTCCGGCTGGCCGGTCGGCTCGCCGCCGGAGAAGGTGATGCCGCCGCCCATAGCGGTCAGATAGTCCTTGTTGCGCAGGAGCTTTTCGGCGAGCGCCGAAGCCTCATAGCGCGTGCCGCAGAGCTTCCGCAGCCCCTGCGGGCAGGCGCGGATGCACTGGCCGCAGGCCGTGCAGTGCTGCCCGCCGTTTGGGCAGGCGCGGACGCAGGCGCCGCAGTGCAGGCAGTTGTTGTCGGAGACCATCAGCTGCGGCTCATAGCTGAGCCCCTCCGGGTTGTGGCACCACATGCACCGCAGCGGGCAGCCCTTGAGAAAGACGGTCGTGCGGATGCCGGGGCCGTCATAGATCGCCATCTGCTTGATGTCAAATACAGTTCCGGTGGCCATCCTGCGCCTCAGCCCTTGACGTGGCGGACTTCAAATTCCCGCAGATCCTTGTAGAGCTGGTACTGCTTCTGATAGTAGGCGTGGCGCTCGGCGTCGGGGCGGGAGGCTTCGCCGTAGCGGACGAAGCGGGCGGCCAGGGCCGTGCGGTCTTTTTCGCCGGTCGCGGCGGCCAGACCCAGGATGGCGCTGCCGAGCGCACCGGCCTCCTCGGCCAGCGTGGGCAGGAGCTCCGCGTTCAGGATATCGGCCTTGATCTGCCGCCAGACGGGCGATTTCGCGCCGCCGCCGGCCGCAAAGAGCTTGGTCGGGTGGATGTTGTACTTGGCGAGCTTTTCCAGATTGTACTGCATCTCAAAGGTCAGGCCCTCGAGAATGGCGCGGTAGATATCCGCGGGCGTGGTGTGCATGCTCAGGCCGTAGATCGTGCCGCGCGCGCCGGTCAGCACGTCCGGCGTGCCGCCCATGCCCTGCAGGAAAGGCAGGACGATCAGACCCGTCGGCTCGGCCGGGCAGGTCTCGTTCAGGATATCGTAGACCGAGCAGCCGCGCTGCTTTGCCGCTTCCTTGAGGTAGAAGGCGAGCGAATCGCGGTACCAGCGCACGACGGCGCCGCCGGAAATGTTGTAGGCGTAGGTGACGTAGCCCTTGCCGTCGAGATACGGGACGCAGGCGTAGTTCTCGCGCTCAAAGTCCAGCGTCTCGGGGATGGAGGCGAACAGCGGGCAGATGCACTCGACCGTGCCGGTGATATCGACCGCGTCGCCGGGCGCGGCGACGCCGCAGCCGAGCGCGTTGACGATCTGGTCATGCGAGCCGATGACGACCTTGACGCTCTGCGGCAGCCCCAGCTGCGAGGCGACCTCGGGCAGCAGCGTCCCGGCGCACGAGCCGGTCGGCAGGACGGTGGGGAGCGTGGCCGGGTCGATGCCGCAGGCGGCGGTCAGCTCGTCGGACCAGCAGAGCTTCCGCACGTCGAAGAGGATGCTGCGGCAGGCAAGGGAGTAGTCCGCCACGCTCTCGCCGGACAGGCAGAAGCAGATATAGCTCGCGACGAACAGGAACTTCCACACGGGCCGCGGCGCGGCCTTGAGCGAGTAGAGCATCTTGGCCAGCGAGTACGACGCGTCGGGCAGGACGCAGGTGATGCGCATGAACTTCTCCGCGCCGATAGAATTGACGAGGTCGGTGAACGCGCCGCTTTCGGTGTTGGCAAAGTAGAGGATGATGTCGGTCAGCGGCTGGCCGTCCTTGTCGACGGGGACGAAGGACTCGCCGAAGGAGGAGACCGTGATGGCCGCGACGTCCTTCGGGTCCTCCAGCTTGCGGACGCAGTCGGAGATGACGAAGAAGACACTCTCGCGCAGCGCCAGCGCGTCCAGGTTGACCTCGCCGGGCTTCGTGGGATATTCGCGGTAGGAGAGGGCGATCTGCTCGCCGTTATCGCGGAAGGCGACGCATTTGCAGCCGGTGCCGCCGATATCGATACCAAGGCTGATCATAGCGCGGGACCTCACTTTCTGACGCCGAAGCGGTAGATCGTTGTTTCATGCAGCTGCTCGCCGCGGCGCAGGACTGGCGAGGGGAACGCGGGCTGGTTGATCGCGTCGGGATAGTGCTGCGTCTCGAGGCAGAAGCCGCCGAAGGGGCCGTAGTGCGCACCGCCCTTGCCGGTGCGGTCTGACAGGAAGTTGGCGGTGTAGAGCTGCACGCCCTCGAGCGTCGTCTCGACGTCCATCACGATGCCGGACTTGTCGCCCGCGGCCTCGGCGACCTTGCGCAGGCCGCTGCCGTCCAGGCAGAAGTTGTTGTCGTAGCCGCCGAAGGGCTTCAGCAGCGGATCATGGATGCCGCTGCCGATCGTCTTCGGGGCGCGGAAATCCATGCAGGTGCCGTCCACGGGGGTGATCTCGCCGGTCGGCATGGTATGCTCGTCCGCGGGGGTGAAGGCGGAGGCCTGCAGCTGCAGGGTATGGCCGAGAATGTCGCCGCTGCCGTGGCCGTTGAGGTTAAAGTAGGCGTGGTTCGTAAAGTTGGCGACGGTATCGCGGTCTGACACGGCGCGGTAGTCGATGTGCAGGCCGTTTTCGTCGTCGAGCGTAAAGGTGATGGCGACCTCCATCCGGCCGGGGAAGCCCTCTTCGCCGTCGGCGAGCACGGTGGTGAATTCCACGCTGTCCTCGCGGCAGGTATAGCTCCAGATCTTCTTGTCGAAGCCGCATAGACCGCCGTGGAGCTGATTTTTGCCCTCGTTGGCGGTGAGTGTATAGCGGCGGCCGTTCAGGCAGAAGGCGGCCCCGGCGATACGGTTGCCGTTGCGGCCGATGCAGGCGCCGAGATATCCGCTGTTGACCTCGTAGTCGGCGGCCCGGTCATAGCCGAGCAGCACGTCGGTCATCCGGCCGTCCTTGTCCGGGACGAGGATCGACTGGATCGTCGCGCCGTAGGACAGCAGCGTGACACGCATGCCGTTGGCGTTTTCCAGCGTGATGGAGGCGACGGAGCCCTTGGAGCAGGGCGCGGCTTTTTGAATGGTGACCATGGTGAATTGTCCTTTCTTCATATCAAATGAAGGGGCGCGTTGCAGCAGCAACGCGCCCCCTGGAAGATCCTGCTGCGCAACGGACGTTTATGCCCGCTGCCCCTATATCCAGTATAATTGGATACAGCGCATTTGTAAAGAAACCGCAGCGATTTTATTTTTTTGCAACGTACTTCTGCACGTCGATAGCGACTGCGATGATGATGATCGCGCCGCGGATGATGTACTGGAGATACGCGTTGACGCCGAGGAAGTACAGGCCGTAGTTGATGGCCTGCAGGATGATCGAGCCGATCACGACGCCGGGGACGGTGCCGATGCCGCCGTTGAAGGAGACGCCGCCGATGACGCAGCCTGCAATGGCGTCGAGCTCGTAGTTGATGCCGGTCGCGGTGCCGACGGACTGGATACGGGCGCCCTCAAGGAAGGAGGCGATGCCGTACATCAGGCCGGCGTACAGGAACACACCCATGATAGTCTTCGTGACGGAGACGCCGGAGACCTCAGCAGCCTCGGAGTTGCCGCCGACGGCGAACATGTTCTTGCCGAAGCGGGTCTTGTTCCACACGATCCAGGTCACAACGCCCAGCAGCAGGAAGATGATGACCAGGTACGGGAGCTTGAAGCCGAAGATATCGATCGAGCCGGTCGCCAGGCCGACATAGCGGGCGTCCAGGGAGGACAGGGCCTGCGTGGAGCCGGAGGGCTGGTTCTCGATGTAGATGCAGCACAGACCGTAGGAGATCAGCTGCGTGCCCAGGGTGACGATGAAGGGGTGCATGTGGAGCTTGGCCATGCCGAAGCCGTTGAACGCGGAGATGATGACCGCGATCGCCACGCAGACGAGGAACGGCAGGATCAGGGGCAGCGGCTCAGTGATGCTGGGATAGTATCTCGACGCGAACGTGACCGACTGCAGCATGGAGGCTGCGACAGCCGCGCAGAGGCCGAGCACACGGCCGACGGACAGGTCGGTACCGGCAAGGATGATGATGCCCGCGACGCCGTAGGCCAGAATGCCCTTCGTGGAAGCCTGCTTCAGAATGGAGATCAGGTTGCCGACGGAGAGGAAGTTCGGCTTGATGGCAACGATGACAACAAGGAGCAGAAGCAGGATGATGTACAGCGCGTACTTGAGCAGCATATCCTTCAGCTTCTGCGGGTTCATTTTCTTAGAATTCGTCATTTTCTCAACCTCTTTATACATATTGCGCAGCCAGACGCATGATGGTTTCCTGTTCGTTTTCAACGCCGCCGAAGTCCTTGCCGCGTTCGAGGATACCGGCCATACGGCCGTTGCTCATGACAAGGATCCGGTCACAGATACCGATCAGCTCAGGCATTTCGGAAGAGACCATCATGACAGCCTTGCCCTGCTTGGCAAGCTGCAGGATCAGCTCATAGATCTCGTACTTGGCGCCGACGTCGATGCCGCGGGTCGGCTCGTCGAGGAGCAGGACATCCGGCTGCGTCAGCAGCCAGCGGCCAAGAATGACCTTCTGCTGGTTGCCGCCGGAGAGGTTCTTGATGAGCGTCTTCTGCGACGGCGTCTTGATGTGCATGGAGGAAATGGACCAGTCCGTATCGGAGGCCATTTTTTTATCGGAAAGCAGCGGGCCCTTTTTATAGGAACCGAGGTTTGAAATTACGGTGTTGAACAGAATGCTGGCGTAGGGGAAAATGCCGGTGGCGCGGCGTTCTTCGGTCAGCATGGCAAAGCCGTTTTTGATCGACTGCCGCGGGGTCTTGTTGGAGATGGGCTTGCCCTTGAGGGTGATCTCGCCGCTCTCCCTGGACATGATGCCGAAGATCGTGCTCAGGAGCTCCGTTCTGCGGGAGCCGACCAGTCCGGCCACGCCGAGCACTTCACCCGCGCGGAGCTGGAACGAGACATCCTGACAGGTGGGCATGTATCTGCCGGTCAGGTGGGAGACCTCCATCAGCACCTCGCCGGGGACGTTGTCCTTGGCAGGGAAACGGTTGGTCATCTCACGGTTGACCATGCGCTTGATGATATCGTCGGTCGAGAGATTCTCCGTCTTGTCGGTGGAGATCCACTGGCCGTCACGCATGATGGTGACCTCGTCGGAGATGCGCTTGATCTCGTCCATCTTGTGGGAAATATAGATGATGCCGACGCCCTGATCGCACAGGCGGCGCATGATCCGGAACAGATGCTCGACTTCTTCGCTGGTCAGCGAGGAGGTCGGCTCGTCAAGAACGAGGATCTTGGCGTTGTAGGAAACGGCCTTCGCGATCTCGAGCATCTGGCGCTGCGAAACGGCCATGGTGCCGATGATCGTCTTCGGATCGACCTTGATCTCCAGATCGTCCAGAACGGCCTTGGTGTCGTTGTACATTTTCTTATGGTCGACCAGACCACCCTTCAGCGGGAAGCGGCCGAGCCACATGTTTTCCATGACGCTGCGGTAGAGCACCTGATTGAGCTCCTGATGCACCATGGCGACGCCGTTGTCAAGGGCGTGGCGCGGGTTGACGAAGTTGACCTCCTTGCCGTTCATCCGGATGGAGCCCGCGTCCTTTTTATAGATACCGAACAGGCACTTCATGAGCGTCGATTTGCCGGCGCCGTTCTCGCCCATCAGGGCGTGGATGGAGCCGGGGCGCAGCTGGAGTCTGGCATGGTCCAGCGCCTTGACGCCCGGGAACTGCTTTTCGATATCGAGCATTTCGAGCAGGTAAGTTTCTTCCAAGTGTATCACCAATTCCTTTTTGAATAATCAGGTGGCCCCAGGGGGGCCACCTGATTCGTTTGCATGCAGCTTACAAGATCAGCAGGGATAAGGATTATTCCGCAGTGATCTTTGCGTACGGGATACGGATGGAGTAGCCGTCGTCAGCCATGGTGTAGTCGGTGCCGTCGAGCCAATCCTTGCCCAGAGCGCCGTTGATGGCCATGAGGATGTTGGCCTTGCCCATTGCGTCGCCGTCCTGCTTGACAGTACCGTAGAGCTTGCCGGCGTTGATGTATTCAACAGCGGTGTCGGTGCAGTCAACGCCGATGACGATGACTTCGTCGCCGCCGTCGCCGAGGTTGTAGCCGACTTCGTTCAGAGCAGCGATGACGCCGATGGCCATGTCGTCGTTGTTGCAGAAGACAACTTCAATGTTCTCAACGCCGAGGGAAGCGATCTGCGCGGTCATCATTTCCTGTGCCTTGGCGGTATCCCAGTTGGCGACCTGGTTCTCGGTCATCATCTCGCAGGGAACGCCCTTTTCGATGGCGGTGGACAGGGAGTACTCGGTACGGGCAATGGCTTCGGGGTTGTTGATCTCGCCTTCGAACTCAAGGGTAGCGACCTTGCCGTCGCCGTTCTTGTCGACCTTCTCGGGGTTGGCAGCGTACAGGTCAGCGAGGATCTCGCCCTGCATGATGCCGGCCTCTTCGGGCTTGGTGCCGACGAAGATGGAGTTGGAACCGGTCACGATCGCGGAGTCAACGGGCTCCTTGTTGTAGAAGGAGATGGGAACATTGTACTGCTTGGCAAGGTCAACCAGATACTGGCCAGCGGAGGTGTCACAGAGGTTGATGATGATGTGATCCTTGCCGGCGGCGAACATAACGTCAGCCTGGTTGTTCTGGGTAGCCTGGTCGTCGTTGCCGTCCTGCATCTCGAGGTTGATGGTCAGGCCCTTCTCAGCGCCGATCTCCTTGGCGTACTTGTCCATGGCAACACGGACGGAGGAGCCGTAGGTGTCGGAGTACTTCCAGACGAGAACGCCGATGTTCAGCTCGGTCTTGCCCTCGGAAGCGGCCTCGGTAGCGGTCTCTTCGACGGGTTCAGCGGTTTCGGTCGTTTCCGTGGTGGTCTCGGCAGCAGCCGGGGCCTCGGTCGTGGTTTCGGCCTGTTTGGCAGCGCAGGCTACCATGGCCAGAACCATCATCACTGCAAGCAGCATAGCGATGATCTTTTTCATGTGTGATTTCCTCCTAAAGTAGTGTTGAAACGGGGATACCCGATTCATATTGCCATTTTAACATGGGGAAAAAGAAAGAACTAGTAAAAAACGTTTCCAAAGTAGAGAAAAACATCCCTGCCGACGTAAAAAACAGACACGCTGTTTTGTGCATTTTGCCATATTCCTTTCCCTTTTTCCTGCTGATACAATATAATAATAAAATCGCCGGTCCGCGGCCCCGGCCGCGCCGCCGGGCTTTACAAATTTACTACTCTTTTAAGGAGGACCGCAGCCGTATGCTTGACCTCAAAAACGCAGGCCTGACGGAGCTGCTGAACAACTTCTACACACTGACGGGGCTGAAGCTCTGCATTTTCGACACCGATTATGAAGAATGCGCCTCCACGCCCATCAAGCTCTACCCGCTGTGCCTGCGTGCGCGCGAGGACCCGGAGTTTGAGCGCCGCTGCCACAGCTGTGACGCGGCGCACATGCAGATCTGCCGCCGCACGCGCAAGCCCCTGCTCTACCGATGTCATGCGGGGCTGACGGAGTATCTGGCTCCCCTGTATTACGAGGGCGTCATCGTCGCGTTTATCTGCATCGGCATGATGACCGACGGCACGCAGAAGGAATTTGAGTCCATCGCCGCCTACACCGCCCAGTTCGGCATCAGCGAACAGACCTGCCGCGAGCTCTATGACAAGCACCGGCACTATACGCCCGCGAACATCAAGGCGGCCTGCAGCATCCTCGACGCCTGCATCAGCCATATCTATCACCAGCGGATGCTCGAGGTCCGCAGTCTCGACACGGCGCAGCAGATCGAAAAATACATCAACGACAACATCGCCTGGGACCTGTCCATCGAGCACCTGTGCGCGCACTTTTCCATCTCCCGCGCGGAGCTGTATCAGCTGTTCCACACGAACTTCAATGCCTCCGTCGCTGACTACATCCGCAGCAAGCGCATCGCCATGGCCGAGCAGCTGATCCGCACCACCTCGATGCAGATCTCGGAGATCGCGGCCAACGTCGGTTTTTTCGACTACAACTACTTTTCCAAGGTTTTTCATAGGAAATTTGGAGTTTCCCCAAGAGAATACCGGAAGAAACTGGAAGACAATGGAACCGGACAGGAAAAAACAGCCGAACAAGGCAAATCAAACACAAAAAAAGCATAAAAAAATCATCCGCTGTACAAAAATCACTAGTCCAAATACGAATTTCCTGCTATTCTGGTATAGAAGGACCAAAGCTGCCGGGGGCATTGACCCGGCATGAAAGGAGAACTCACATGAATCAAAGCGCGTATTACGGACACGAATCCCAGCTGTTCGGCGTGGAGGAGGTCCGGCTGCAGGGCGGCAAGGGCGACGGCATGCGCCTGCTGCAGGTCCGCAACGGCAGGGGGCTGGAATTCACCGTCTCCGCCGACCGCTGCGCGGATATCTCCCGCCTCATCTTCCGCGGGGAAAACTGCGGCTTTTTCTCGGCCAACGGCTACGTGGCCCCGGCCTATTACGACGACAAGGAAGACGGCTGGCTCAAGAACTTCACGGCGGGCTTCCTGACCACCTGCGGTCTGCTCGCCGTCGGCGCGCCCTGCACGGATGCGGGCGTCCGCCTGCCGCTGCACGGCGCGGTCGGCAATATCCCGGCGGAACGCGTGTCCTGGGACATGGACGACGAGAAGATCTGGATCAAGGCCAGAATGCGCCATGCACAGATCTTCGCGGAAAAGCTCATCCTCACCCGCACGATCACCTGCTCAAAGACGAGCAACGAGCTCACCATCACCGACGAGATCGAAAACGTCGGCGGCGAAGCGTCGCCGCTCATGGTCCTGTACCATATGAACATGGGCTACCCGCTTCTGTCCGAGGCGTCCGAGCTCTATATCCCCGCCGCGGAGGTCAAGCCCCGCAACGCCCACGCCGCTGAGGACATCAACACCTGGAACAAGGTCCTCACCCCGACGCCCGGCTTTGAGGAGCAGTGCTATTATCACGTGTTCCAGGACAAGCCCGGCCTCGCCGCCATCTTCAACCATGACCGCGGCTACGGCCTTGCGATCTCGTTCGACTCGCAGAGCCTCGACTGCTTCACGCAGTGGAAGATGATGGGCGTCAAGGACTACGTCATGGGTCTCGAGCCCGGCAACTGCACGCCCGATGGCCGCAACGTCATGCGCGAGAACGGCACGCTCAAGTTCCTGGCCCCCGGCGAAACAAAGACCTACAGCGTCCATGTGACGCTTGTGGAAAATGAGGCGCAGTGGTCTGCGCTGAAGCAGCACTAAGACCCGGTCAACATTCAGGCAAAGTTATCAAAGCAAAGGAGACAATACACAATGAAAGCACAGGAAGCAGTCAAACTGGCATGGCAGCACCATACCATCGTCCCGGCGTTCAACATCCCCTATCTGCCGATGGCCAGGCCCGTCGCGCAGGCCATCATCGACGAGAAGACCGTCGCCATGCTGCAGGTCGCGCGTCTGGAGTGGGAAAAGTTCGAGTCCAGGAGCCTTGAGGCCGTCGCGGAAGAATATTTCAAATATTATGACCCGAAGTACACCCTGCTGCATCTGGACCATGTGCCCGTCATCGACGAGGACCACAAGCGCGTGGACTTCATGCCCATCCTCGAGCGTGCGGTGAAGGCCGGCTACCAGTCCGTCATGGTCGACGGCAGCCGCCTGTCTCTCGAAGAGAATATTGCCACCACGAAGCAGGTCGCGGAATTTGCCCATGCCAACGGCATCGCCTGCGAGGCCGAGCTCGGCTCCGTCATGGGCCACGAGGGCTCCGGCGCCAACATGGACTATGAAGAGATCTTCCGCACCAAGAAGGGCTTCACCGACCTGAACGAGGCCAAGCGCTTCGCTGCCGAGACCGGCTGCGACTGGCTGAGCGTGGCTGTCGGCTCCATCCACGGCGCGATCGCCGACGGCGTCCGCAACCAGAAGAAGCCCGAGGCCCGTCTGGACATCCAGCACATCGCCGACCTCAGTAAGATCACGGGCATTCCGCTCGTCCTGCACGGCGGCTCCGGCATCAACAACCAGTGCATCCTGGACGGCATCGCCAACGGCATCGCCAAAATTAACGTCGGCACCGAGATCCGCCAGACCTACGAGCGTACCCTCGCCGAGACCGGCGACGTGGAGAAGGCCCGCGCAGCCGTCTACACCCGCACCTGCGAGATCATCCGTTCGTTCCGCATCGAAGGCAACCAGGAAAAGCTTTTCGGCTAAATCAAATCGTCCAAACAGCGTCTGCGGCGGGCCTCCGCCGCAGACGCCGTGCAAATGAACAACAACTATCAGGAGGAAGCACTCATGAAGAAAAAAATGACCTTTGCCCTCTGCTTCTGCAACCGCGGCTTCATGCCCGGCGAGCTGATCTACGGCGCACGCGACGACATGGTCAAGGCCGTCACCGACGCGGGCTATGACTACATCATGATGGATAAGGAGCTCACCCGCTATGGCGGCGTCGAGACAAGAGACGAAGGCCTGCTCTACGCCAAGTGGCTCAAGGAGCACGAGGGCCAGTATGACGGCGTCATCTTCTCCATGCCCATTTTCGCCGACGAAAACGGCGCCATTACCGCCCTGCAGGACGCGGGCGTGCCCATCCTCATGCAGGCCTATCCCGATGAGATCGGCAAGATGGACTTTGCTCACCGCCGCGACGCCTACTGCGGCAAGTTCTCTGTCACGGACGTGTTCTGTCAGTACAACGTCCCGTTCACGGTGCTCAAGCCCCATGTTGTCCATCCGCTGAGCGCGAAGTTCCAGGAGAATCTGCGCGATTTCGCCGCCATCTGCCGCGTGGTCAACGGCATGAAGCGCTTCAACCTCGGCTGCATCGGCGCGCGCACCACCGCGTTCAAGACCGTCCGCTTCGACGAGGTCGCCATGCAGAAAAACGGCATCAACGTCGAGTCCTTCGACCTCTCTGAGGTCTTTGAGAAGGTCCGCGCCAAGGCCGATGACGATGCAGTCGTCCTGGCCAAGCTCGAGCATCTGAAGAACTACACCGACTTCTCCAAGGTCCCGGCCTCCAACGCCCTGACGCTGGCGAAGGTCTCCGTCGTGCTCGACGAGTACATCGAAGAATACCACCTCGACGCGCTGGCGCTGCGCTGCTGGAACGAGATGGAGACGTATCTGCGCATCTGCCCGTGCGTCCTGCTCTCCGAGCTCAACGACCGCGGCATCGTCGCCTCCTGCGAGATCGACATGTGCTCCGCCATCTCCATGCGCGCCATGAGCCTTGCTTCCGAAGGCCCGGCTGCCGTGCTCGACTGGAACAACAACTACGGCGACGACGAGGACAAGATCATCCTCTTCCACTGCGGCCCGGTCGCCCAGAGCCTGATGGCCGGCAAGGGCACCGTCACCGAGCACAAGATGTTCGCCAAGAACGATCCGGGCTCCGGCTGGGGCTGCAACGAGGGCCGCATCAAGCCCATGCCCATCACCATCTCCAACTGCCAGACCAAGGACGGCAAGATCGTCATTTACGCGTCTGAAGCGAAGTTCACCGACGATCCCATCGAGGACGGCTACTTCGGTTGCGGCGGCGTCGCAGAGATCCCGCACCTGCAGGATAAGTGCATCACGCTCGCCAAGGGCGGCTTCAAGCACCACACCGCCATCTGCGAGGGCCATTACAAGGACATCCTCAAGGAAGCATTCACGACCTACCTCGGCTACGACTGGGTCGACATCGACTGATCTGCAGACACACCACGCCCCGGGCGGCATTGCCGCCCGGGGCGTTCTTTGGATATTGGCAGCCTACAGACCGAGCGCGTGCAGCTCTTCGGGGGTCAGGGGGCGGAGGGCGCCGGGGGCAAGGGCGGTGTCGAGCCGGACAGGGCCGATGGCCCAGCGCTTGAGATAGAACACGTGCGCGCCCACGGCCTTGACCATCAGCTTGACCTGATGCTTGCGCCCCTCCGTGATCCAGAGCTTCCCGGCCGTGACCGGACGGCCGGGATTTTTCAGATATTTCTCCCGGAACCGCTCCGGCAGGTACGCTTCGCTCTCCCCGATGGTGGTGTGCGCGAGCAGCGCGGCCCGTGCCGGGCGCGAGAGCGGCTGGCCCTCCGCGAGCACGACGCCTGTCTCGAGCTGCCGCAGGGCAGCCTCGTCCAGATGGCCGAAGGCGCGGTATTCGTATTCCTTTTCCACGTGCCGCTCCGGCCGCAGCAGCCGCACGTCGAGCATCCCGTCGTCCGTAAACAGCAGCAGCCCCTCCGTGTCCTTGTCGAGCCGGCCGACCGGATGCAGCGTCTGCTGCAGCGCCTCCGGGAAGCAGCGCATGACGGTCTCGCACCGCGCGTCCCGCCGGGCGGTCAGAAGCCCGCGGGGCTTATTGAGCATGTAATACTGCGCCATCCGATCCCTCCTTCCGCTTTTTTGACCATCATACCGGAAGCGGCGGAAAAATGCAAGAACGGCGTACAGGAAATGACGGAAGCGATGCGAAATCCTGCAAAAACAGCCGCCAACCGCTGGCTGAATTGTGAAAAAAGCAGAATTTATGAATTTTTGCAGGAACACTTTTCAAAAACGCGTTTCTGTGATAAAGTGTAACAAAAGAAAAACCGACCGGAAGGAAGGACCAACCATGAAACTGACGAACCACGGCGTTTTCCTCTGCGGCGGCGTGCCGCAGAGCAGCGCTTCCATCCGCCCGGAGGACGGGCGGCGGCTGACGATGGCCTACCGCATCCTGCAGGCGCACAACCAGTCCGGCGACGAGAAAAAGCTCCGGATCCGCTTTGACGCCATGCTCTCGCACGACATCACCTATGTCGGCATCATCCAGCAGGCCCGGGCCAGCGGCATGCGGGAATTTCCCATTCCCTACGCGCTGACCAACTGCCATAACAGCCTCTGCGCCGTCGGCGGCACGATCAACGAGGACGATCATGTCTTCGGCCTGTCCGCGGCCAAGAAATACGGCGGCATCTACGTGCCCGCCAACCAGAGCGTTATCCATTCCTACGCGCGCGAGCAGATGGCGGCCTGCGGCGCGATGATCCTGGGTTCGGATTCGCATACGCGCTACGGCGCGCTCGGCACCATGGCCGTGGGCGAGGGCGGGCCGGAGCTTGCCAAGCAGCTCCTCCGGCACACGTGGGACGCGGACCTGCCCGAGGTCGTGCTGGTCTATCTGACGGGCAAGCCCCGCCGCGGCGTCGGCCCGCATGATGTGGCGCTCGCGCTGGTGCAGGCGACGTTCGCCTCCGGCTTCGTCAAAAACCGCGTGCTGGAATTCGCCGGCCCCGGCGTCGCTGGTCTGCCCATCGACTTCCGCAACGGCATCGATGTCATGACGACCGAGACCACCTGCCTGTCCTCCATCTGGCAGACCGATGAGGAGACGAAGAGATTCTTTGAGATCCACGGCCGCCCGGAGGCGTATCAGGAGCTCGCCCCCGGCGACGGCGCGTATTATGACCGCATGGTCGAGATCGACCTGTCCGCCGTCGAGCCGATGATCGCCCTGCCGTTCCACCCGTCGAATGCCTACCCCATCCGGGAGTTCCTCGCAAACGCAGAAGACCTGCTCGCCGGGGTCGAGGCCGAGGCGAAAAAGCGCTGGCCGAAGGCCGACGTGCACCTGCTGGGTAAGATCCACGACGGCGCGGTCTGGGCCGACCAGGGCATCATCGCGGGCTGCGCGGGCGGCATGTTCGACAACATCGACGAGGCTGCGCAGATCCTGCGCGGCGGCTCGATCGGCGATAGCTATTTCTCCATGAACGTCTATCCCACGTCCGTCCCCGTGAGCCTTGCGCTGACGCGCATGGGCGTGACGGCCCAGCTGCTGGAGACCGGCGCGATCATCAAGCCCAGTTTCTGCGGCCCGTGCTTCGGCGCTGGCGACGTGCCCGCCAACAACGGCTTGTCCCTCCGCCATACGACGCGCAACTTCCCGAACCGCGAGGGCTCGAAGCCCGGCGAGGGGCAGTTCGCGGGCGTGTGCCTGATGGACGCGCGCTCCATCGCCGCGACGGCGAAGAACGGCGGCCGCATCACCCCGGCCGACGCGCTGGACTACGAGCCGGAGCGCCACCCGTATGTCTTTGACAAGACCGTCTACGCCCGCCGCGTCTACAACGGCTTCGGCCATCCGCAGCCTGAGACGAAGCTCATCATGGGCCCGAACATCACCGACTGGCCGAAGATGTACGAGCTCGGCGAAAACCTCCTGCTGGAGCTGGCCGCCGTCATCCACGACCCCGTGACCACGACGGACGAGCTCATCCCGTCCGGCGAGACCTCATCCTACCGCTCGAACCCCCTGCGGCTGGCGGAGTTCACGCTCTCGCGCCGCGTGCCGGACTATGTGCCGCGCGCAAAGAAGATCGCCGCGCTCGAAGCCGAACGCAGAGCTGATTCTTCTCCCGAGGTGCTGCGCGCCGTGCTGGCGCACTTTGGCGACGCCGACGCGCTGATGAAGACCACCCAGTTCGGCTCCTGCGTGTTCGCCAACAAGCCCGGCGACGGCTCTGCCAGAGAGCAGGCGGCCTCGTGCCAGAAGGTGCTGGGCGGCTTTGCGAATATCTGCTACGAATTTGCCACCAAGCGCTACCGCAGCAACTGCATCAACTGGGGCATGCTGCCGTTCACGCTGGATGCGGATACGCCGTTTGATCATCAGCCGGGCGACTATGTCTTCGTGCCGGACGTGCGGAAGCTGGTCGGGCAGGGGAGTGAGGACTTTCCGGCTATGGTCCTGCGCGCCGACGGGAGCAAAACGCCCCTCGTGCTGCACGTCCGGGGCCTGACCGATGACGAGCGGGAGATCCTGCTCGACGGCTGTCTGATGAACTACTACGCCAAGCGCGGATAAGGAGAATCGCATGGAAAAGATCCAAATGAAAACGCCGCTCGTCGAGATGGACGGCGACGAAATGACCAGAGTCCTCTGGAAGATGATCAAGGACGAGCTGATCTGCCCGTTTGTCGAGCTGAAGACCGAGTATTATGACCTTGGCCTGCTGCACCGCAACGAGACGAAGGATCAGGTCACCGTCGACGCGGCGCTGGCCACGCGAAAATACGGTGTGGCCGTCAAATGCGCGACGATCACCCCGAATGCCCAGCGGATGGCCGAGTACCCGCAGCTGACCGAGATGTGGAAAAGCCCGAACGGCACCATCCGCTCCATCCTGGACGGCACGGTCTTTCGCGCGCCGATCCTGCTCGATTCCATCAAGCCTGTCGTGCGCAACTGGGAAAAGCCCATCACCATCGCCCGCCACGCCTACGGCGACGTCTATAAATCCGTGAGCTTTGCCGCCGACGAGCCCGGCGAGTGCACCATGACCTTCCGCGGCGTGTCCGGCAAGGAGCAGACCGTCCTCGTCCAGAAGGTCGACGGCCCGGCCGTCTTCCAGGGTGAGCACAACAAGGAATCGAGCATCCGCTCGTTCGCCAAGGCCTGCTTCCAGTATGCCATCGACACGAAGCAGGACCTCTGGTTCTCCACCAAGGACACCATTGCCAAGGTCTACGACGGCGCGTTCAAGCGCATTTTTGAGGAGGAATACGAGCAGACCTACAAAGCGCAGTTTGAGGCGCTGGGACTGACGTATTTCTATACCCTGATCGACGATGCGGTCGCCCGCGTCATCCGCAGCCGCGGCGGCTTTATCTGGGCCTGCAAGAACTATGACGGCGACGTGATGAGCGACATGGTCTCCACGGCCTTCGGCTCGCTCGCCATGATGACCTCCGTGCTCGTCGCGCCGGACGGCACGACGGAGTATGAGGCCGCGCACGGCACGGTCACGCGCCATTATTATAGGTATCTGCAGGGCGAAAAGACCTCGACCAACCCCATGGCGACCATCTTCGCCTGGACCGGCGCACTGCGCAAACGCGGCCAGCTCGACGGTCTTGCCGACCTTGCGGCGTTTGCCGATAAGCTCGAGGCCGCGAGCCTCGACACCATCCGCGCAGGCGTCATGACGAAGGACCTTGCCGGTCTCGTCGAGGGCCCCGCGTCCAAGGCCGTCACCAGCGAAGACTTCCTGCACGCCATCCGCGCGCGCCTGGAGGCGTAAGAATGATCAGAATCTCCGCCCGGCGGCTTATCTGCCGGGCGGGGATTTTTTACGCATTTTGTGCGGCTTGCATATTGTCATTTCGGCGCGTTGCGTGCTAAACTGAAATGAAAAATTTTAAGAGGTAAAAATAGCACAGGAGCGTGAATTATGAGTCAGGAACCGAAAAACAAGGAAGAGGGCTTTATGTACAAGTTCGCCAGCTTCATCGTCGACAAACGGAATCTGATTTTTCTGATCGTTGCGATCGGGCTGGTCTTCTCGGTCTTCTCCCGCAGCTGGGTGCAGATAGAAAACCAGCTGTCCGCCTACCTGCCGAAGGAGTCTGAGACGTACAAGGGCCTGCACCTGATGGAGGACGAGTTCACCACCTTCGGCACGGCCAAGCTCATGCTGGTGAACGTCTCGTATGACGAGGCGCAGGCCGTCTCGGAGCAGATCGCGGATATCGGCGGCGTGCAAAGCGTGAGCTTTGACGACACCAGGGATCACTACACCAACGCCTCCGCCCTCTACGACATCACCTTCGACTATTCCGAGGACGACGACCGCTGCGAGACCGTCATGAACGACATCGAATCTTCCCTCAGCGGCTACGACATGTACGTCTCCGCGACCTTCGGCGATACCGCGTCCAAGACGCTCGCGCAGGAGATTGGCGTCATCGTCATCATCGTGGCGATCGTCGTCGTGTCGGTGCTGGTCCTCACGTCGCAGACGTATGCCGAGGTGCCGGTCTTGCTGCTGACGTTCATCGCGGCGGCAGTCCTGAACATGGGCTCGAACTTTTTGCTCGGGACGATCTCGTTCGTGTCCAACTCCGTCACGATCGTGCTGCAGCTGGCGCTGTCGGTCGACTACGCCATCATCCTCTGCAACCGCTATAAGGAGGAGCATGAAAAGCTTCCCATCCGCGAGGCGGTCATCGTCGCGCTCAGCAAGGCCGTGCCGGAGATCTGCGGCAGCAGCCTCACGACGATCGGCGGTCTGGTGGCCATGCTCTTTATGGAGTTCCGCCTGGGCTTTGACCTCGGCATCTGCCTGATTAAATCCATCTTCTTCTCGCTCTTTGCCGTGTTCTTCCTCATGCCCGGCCTTCTCATGCTCTTCGGCAAGAAGATCGACGCCACGCGCCACAAGAACTTCGTCCCGAAGATCCCCTTCGTCGGCCGCTTTGCCTACGCGACGAAGAAGATCATCCCGCCCATCTTCCTCGCGGTCATCATCGTGGCCATGCTCTTCGCCAACAACTGCCCGTACGTCTACGGCTTCAGCTATCTGAAGACCACCAAGCAGTCCGCGCAGCAGATCGCGGACAATATGATCGATACCACGTTCGGCTCGAGCAATATGGTCGCCGTCGTAGTCCCGGCGGGGGACTACGCGTCGGAAAAGAAGCTCCTGGACGAGCTTGGGACCTATGACGAGGTCGACTCCACCCTCGGCCTTTCCAACGTGGAGGCCATGGGCGGCTATATGCTGACCGACGCGCTCACGCCGCGGCAGTTTTCCGAGCTGACGGATCTTGACTATGAGGTCGCGGAGCTATTATACGCGGCCTATGCGGCTGACGGCGGCAACTACGGCAAGATCATCGGCGGTCTGCCCAAGTATTCCGTGCCGCTCATCGATATGTTCACCTTCCTCTACGGCGAGATGCAGGACGGCTATGTCTCGCTCGACGCCGATATGACCCAGACGCTCGAGGACGCCTATTCGCAGATCACGAACGCGAAAAAGCAGCTGCAGTCCGATGACTACAGCCGCATGCTCGTCTATCTGAACCTCCCCGTGGGCGGCGATGAGACCTACAACTTCCTCGACCAGATCCGCGCCGTCGCGCGCAGCTATTATCCGGACGGCGACGTGTACGTCGTGGGCGATTCCTCGTCCGAGCAGGACTTCAAGGCCTCGTTCTCGCGCGACAATGTCGTCGTGTCGGTCCTGTCCATCCTGATCGTGTTGGTCGTTCTGCTGTTCACGTTCAAATCGGCCGGGATCCCGGTGCTGCTGATCCTGGTCATTCAGGGCAGTATCTGGATCAACTACGGCATCCCCACCATCACGAACAGCCCCCTGTTCTTCCTCAGCTATCTGGTCGTCTCGTCCATCCAGATGGGCGCGAACATCGACTACGCCATCGTCACGACCAGCCGCTTCATGGAGTTCAAGGACAAAATGCCCAAAAAGGACGCCATCATTGAGACCATGAACCTCGCCTTCCCGACGATCATCACCTCGGGTCTCATGATGGTCATCGCCGGCATCCTCATCGGCCAGATGACCTCCAACGCCGCCATCGCCGGCATCGGCGACAGCCTCGGGCGCGGCACCATCATCACGATCATCATCGTCATGTTCATCCTGCCGCAGATCCTGCTTCTTGGTGAGAAGGTCATCGACAAGACCTCTTTCGACGTGCCCACGCCGGTCTCGCAGCACCAGTCCTCCGGCCGCGTGCGCATCGACGGCATGGTCCGCGGCGAGATCCGCGGCCAGATCCACGGCATCGTCCACGCCTATGTCGACGGCGATGTGAACATCAGCCTGCTCTCCGGCCAGACAGAGCCGGACCCCGGCGAGGACACCGACCCGGCGCCTTCGCCGGAACCCGAGGCGGAGCCGGAGCCGGAACCCGGCGAAGAAGCCGCTCCGCAGGACGAACAGCCGCAGGAAAAGGAGGCTGAAGCACATGAAGAATAAGCAGAAAGCCGCGCTGCGGCTGCTCGCGGCGCTTCTGGCGCTGACGCTGCTCGCGCCGCTCGGCCTGACGGCCTCGGCGGCGGACGGCCCGGATACCATCTACATCGATTCCGCCAGCGATTTTGTGAGCTTTGCGAAAAGCTGTGCGCTCGACACCTGGTCGGCCGGAAAAACGGTCATCCTGCGGGCGGATATCTCTCTGGCAGGGATGGACTACACGCCCGTGGCCGCCTTCGGCGGCACGTTTGACGGCGGCGGCCATACCATCTCCGACCTGAACCTCACCGGCAGCTACAGCCCCGCGGGCCTGTTCGCCGTCATCCTGTCCGGCGGCAGCGTGGAGGATCTGAACGTGGCCGGTTCCGTGGCCGCGGCGGGCGACAAGATCGTCGCCGGCGGCATCGCGGGCGAAAACTACGGCCGCATCGTCTGCTGCAGCTTCACCGGCATGGTGCAGGGCAGCGCGCAGATCGGCGGCATCGCGGGCGTCAACCGCGTCTCCGGGCAGATCATCAGCAGCACATTTGACGGCAAGGTGCAGGCAACGAACGCCACGGGCGGCATCGCAGGCCTGAACGAGGGCATCATCCGCCACTGCACGAATACCGGCAGCATCAACACCAACAACGTCGACGCGTCGCTGAGCCTCAGCGACATCCAGATCGACACGACGCTCGATCTTGCCAACCTCACCACCTCGCAGACCTTCCTCACCACGACCGAGACCGGCGGCATCGCCGGGACCAACACCGGCCTGATCGCGGGCTGCAAAAATACCGGCACGGTCGGCTATGAGCACGTCGGCTACAACATCGGCGGCATCGCAGGCTCGACGAGCGGGTATCTGCGCAGCAATACGAACGAGGGCACCATCCTTGGCCGCAAGGACGTCGGCGGCATCGCCGGCCAGGTCGAGCCGTACGTGGCCGTGACCGTGTCCGAAAGCACGAAGGACCAGCTGCAGACCCAGCTGCAGGACCTCAGGACCCTGACCGACCGGGCCACCGCCGACGCAGGCGGCGCAGCCAGCAGCCTCGGCTCGCAGCTGGCCGGGATGGGCACGTATCTCGACGGCGCGGCCAACGCGGCCAATAACCTCCGCGCCACCGCAACGATCGACGCCGGTGCACTGGCAGACGGCAGCGTGACCGGCGGGGCAGACCTCACCGTGGGCGACGCCTCCGCAGGCATCGGGGCCGCCATCGGCGCCGGGAAGGACGCGGACCTCACCATCGACACGCACCCGCTGGAGATCGGCAGCAGCACGTCCGCCGGGATCGGCGCGGGCGTGGGCGGCTTTGTCGACCCTTCAGATCTTTCTCTCTCCGGCGGCACGGACGGCAGCGGCGCGCTCAGCGCCTCGCTGCAGATGAACGCCGACGCCTCCATGCCGGAGCTGGCCTCCGCCCTGAGCGGCATGGGCGCGCAGATGCGCGCCATCGGCTCGCAGGCGGCGAATCTCTCCACGACACTGCAGAACGACGTGCAGGCCATCAGCGATAAGCTCGGTGAGATCAACGACACCGTCTTTGCCGCCATGGACGAGCTGGAAAACCGCGACCTCGTCACCGACGGCTCGCAGACCGACCCGGACAGCATCACCCTCGGTGCGGTGCGCGCGTGCGAGAATACCGGCACGGTGCAGGCCGACCGCAACGTCGGCGGCATCGCGGGCGCGATGGGCCTGGAATACAGCGTCGACCCGGAAAGCGACGTGAGCCAGAGCCTGTCCTCTTCGGAGCGCAAGCAGTACGAGCTGCGCGCGCTGCTGCAAAGCTGCGTCTCGACCGGTGCCGTCACGGCCAAGAAGGACTGCGCGGCCGCCATCTGCGGCCGGATGGACCTCGGCCTTGCAGAGGGCTGCGAGGCCTACGGCAGCGTGGAGAGCCAGAGCGGCGACTATGTCGGCGGCGTGGCGGGCATCTGCAGCGCAGCCATTGAGAAGTGCTGCGCAAAATGCGAGCTTTCGGGCGGGCGATACCTCGGCGGCATTGTCGGCAGCGGCGTGACGGACAGCGTCACGGGCGGCGGCAGCACCGTCTCGGGCTGCACCGCGCTCGTCCGCATCGGCGCGTACGAGCAGTACGCCGGTGCGATCGCGGGCAGCGACGCGGGCGCGTTCGCGCAGAACCGCTTCGTCTCCGACGCGCTCGCGGGCCTGAACGGCAGGAGCGTCGCCGGTGCGGCAGAGCCCATCGCCTACCGGACGCTCATGGAAGACGAGACCCTCCCCGATGCCTTCCGGACGTTCACCGTGCAGTTCGTCGCGGACGGAAATGTCCTCAAGACGGTGGAAGTGAACTACGGCGAGTCGCTGGACGAGAGCGCGTACCCCGACATCCCGGCCGTGGACGGCCAGTACGGCGTGTGGGACCACCCCACGCTCAACTCCGTCACCTTTGACACCACCGTCACGGCGGAATACCATACCTGCGTCGACGCCCTGCCGAGCGACGCGCAGCGGGACGACGGCCGCCCGGTCTTCCTGGCCGAGGGCGCCTTCTCCGATACCGACCGGCTGCAGGCGCAGCCGCAGGCCATCACCCCCACCGCCTTCGGTGAGATCTCCGCCAGCGTCCCGGAGGCCATCCGGAAGTATTTCCAGAACATCTCGGACGGCCACGCGCCTGCGGCGCATGTGGCGAAGTCCGTCATCGAGCAGTGGCAGCTGCGGCTGCCGGAGGATGAGGACGACACGCACACCATCCGCTTCCGCGTTCCCGACGGGCAGAAGGGCACGCCGGATATCTACCTCATGAACGCCAACGGCGTCTGGCAGAAGGCGAAAACGACCGAGATCGGCAGCTATCTGAGCTTCGAGGCCTCCGGCCAGACCGTGCAGATGGCGGCGCTTTCCACCTTCCCCGTCTGGTGGGTGTGGATCGTGCTGGCCGGGCTCACGGCGCTGCTGGTGCTGCTCATCATCCACCTGATCCATAAGCTCGGCAAGACCCGCCGCCGCCAGATGCAGGCCCTGCGCAAAGCCATGCAGGACGAGCAGAACGCGAATGACGCCGCCATCGGCGTACCCGACCCCGACGCGCAGCCTGCGCCGCTCACGCCCGAACAGGCAAAGAAGCGGAAAAGCAGGCGCCGCGTCTGGCTGATCGTGCTGCTGGTGCTCGCTGCCGCGCTGACGGCCGGCGTGCTGATCTACCGGGCAAACCTCAAGAGCAGCGTCGACGCGCTGCTGCTGCTCAAAAATCTCTCAGCCCGCAAGGAGCTGGATATGGATGCCTCCGTGCAGATGGACCTCGGCGACGAGACGCTGCAGACCGACGCGCATCTGTTCCGCACCCAGGCGGACGGCAAGACGATCCTCTGCATCGAGGAAAACGGCGTGCGGCTGTATTATTACGACGGCTCGATCTATCTGGAAAACGGCAGCGCCTACCGCACGAGCGGCCTGTTCCCGGATTATTCCACGCTCGGCGAGCATCTGCTCGAGCTCTATAACGCCACGGACGTGACCTACGCCCGCGAAAGCGGCGAGGAGGTCTACTCCGTGACCGCCTACGGCCAGGACGCCGCGCAGGCGCTCTCGCTGCTGACGCCGACGATCGCGGACTCGCTCTCCGCCGTCGACAGCATCGACCTCTGCATGCACGTGCAGGACGGTGAGATCCGCTTGATCGAAGCCTCCGGCAGCTGCGAGGCGCAGGACGCGGGCGGCGTGACCCAACCGATGAACGTCTGGGCGGAGCTGACCATCCAGCCCGACGTCCAGACCCCGCACAGCGTCCCCAAAGCCGTCACAGACGCCATGGCGGGCGGCGGCTATCAGGGTAAGCTCGAGCTGACCGAGGACCTGCTGCGCGTGATCTCCGCCGTGTCGGAGCTCGGCAAGCGCGACCCGCTGGCCGCCCGCGTCGGCCTCACCGCCAACTGCGGCCCGGTGATCTTCAATACCTCGCTCGACTACTTCCGCACCACCGAGAATGGCCGCAGCGTCAGCGGCATCCGCGCAGGCAGCGTGGAGCTGTGGTTCACAGGGGAGAAGGTCCTGACGAAGGACGGCAAGACGGCCTCGGCCAGCGAACAGGCGCTCACCAAGTGCGCCGATCTGCTCGACATTGCCTACCGTGCCTGCCTCGAGGGCGGCGTGACGAGCACGCAGACGGAAAACGGCTATACCTACACCCTCACCCTCAGCGCCGACCGGACGCGCCAGGCCGCCTGTGCCATCGCACCGGACGCGGAGAAGCTGAACGTGGAGTATCAGCCCGGCACGATCAGCCTCGACGTGCAGGACGGCAAGGTCACGGCCCTGCGCGTGGAGCTCGGCGGCAGCGTGCAGGTCGCGGCCGTGGATACCCAGGCCTCCCTTGCGGCCCAGTTCACCTTCCGCAGCGATCTGACCGCGGAGGACGTCCGCGTCCCCGCCGCAGCGCTGGAAAAGCTGTAAAAAACGCAGAAAACGCCCGGTATGCAAGGCATACCGGGCGTTTTGCGATTATTTTTCCCAACGGTCGATGAGTGCCTGGATCTGTGCGGTGAAGCGGGTAAGATCCCGGTTCGGCCGCTCCTTGCACCCCTGCGCGACGAGCAGCAGCCGCTGTGCCGCGGCGATGAGCGCGTCAAAGACGCTCTTCTTGCGCGCTGCGCCCTTTTTGGCGATGGGCCGGCCGGCAGGGAAGGCGGTGAGCTTCCCGGCCGCCAGATCGAACTGCGCGCCCGAGAACGGCGCGATGGCGACATACCCCTTCTGCTGCAGCAGCGCCTGGAAGGCCTCGCAGGCCTCGGTGTCGCCGTGGTTGATGAAGACGACCTCGGGCTTGCGCTCGAACGCCTCGACCCAGTTCAGCAGCCCCTTCTGGTCGGCGTGGCCGCTCGTGCCGTGCAGCACGGCGATCTCGGCGTTCACGGCGATATCCTCGCCGAACAGCCGGACCTCCTTCACCCCGTCGAGCAGCGCCCGGCCGAGCGTCCCCTTCGACTGGTAGCCCGCGATGAGGATGATGTTCTCCGCCATCCACAGATTGTGCTTCAGATGGTGCCGGATGCGGCCCGCGTCGCACATGCCGCTGGCGGACAGGATGACCTTGGGCCGGGAATCGCTGTTGATGGCCTTGGAATCCTCCGCCGTGAGGGCAAGCTGCAGCCCCGGGCACCAGATGGGGTTCTGGCCGCTTTTCAGGACCTCCTGCGTCTCCGGGTCAAAGCAGTCGGTATCGCACTGCAGAAAGACGCTCGTGGCCTCCTCGGCCAGCGGGCTGTCAAGGTAGACGGGGAAGCCGTCGTGGCCGTGCACGAGCTTCTTCTGCTTGATCTCGCGCAGCAGGTACAGAAGCTCCTGCGTCCGGCCCACGGCGAAGGCCGGGATGATGACGCTGCCGCCGCGGTCAAAGGCCCGCTGCAGCACGTCGGTCAGCTCGGCGCGCACGTCCTTGGGCTTGTCGTGCAGGCGGTTGCCGTAGGTGGATTCCACCACGAGATAGTCCGTCTCCGCGACCGGTTGCGGGTCGTTCAGGATCGGCTGGTCGATGTTGCCCACGTCGCCGGAGAAGACGATCTTTTTCTCTATGCCGCCCTCCTGCAGCCAGAACTCGATGCAGGCCGAGCCCAGCAGATGCCCGATGTCGGAGAACCGGACACGCATCCCCTCCGCGATCGGCACGATCTGGCCGTACCGGCAGGGGCGGAAGAGCGAGGCCGCGCCCTTCGCATCGTCCACCGTGTACAGCGGCACGACCGGCGGCTCGCCCGCGCGCTCGGCCTTGCGCGTTTTCCAGACGGCTTCAGATTCCTGGATGTTGGCCGAGTCGCGCAGCATGACGTCCGCCAGCGCGCAGGTCGCGGGCGTGGCGTAGATCCGGCCCCGGAAGCCATCCTTGTACAGCTGCGGCAGCAGCCCCGCGTGGTCGATGTGCGCGTGCGTCAGAAAGACGGCAGCGACGTCCTTCGCAGCCACGGGCAGGGGAATGTTCTCATAGACGTCCACGCCCTGCTCCATGCCGCGGTCGATCAGGTAGCTCTCGCCGCCCAGTTCCAGCAGCGTGCAGCTGCCGGTGACCTCGTGCGCCGCGCCGACAAATGTGATCTTCATAGCGGATCCCTCCTTTTTTATCAGTATAGCACAAACTGCCGGAAGTGCAAATACGGCGCGCCGCCCCGCCCGAAAAAATATTCCGCGTTTTTTCAAAAAGTTCTTGACTTTTTGGCGCTCTTCGTCTATAATCAGCCTTGCTGTTTGAGTTGCTGGTATAGCTCAGCCGGTAGAGCAGCT
>OMGX01000034.1_pt1 | contig 67779 bp, 63 predicted proteins | sample 1674381 | NCBI WGS metagenome assembly OMGX01 (sample SAMN05578582, study PRJEB25193) | human gut metagenome | biome: Human Microbiome; feature: human-associated habitat; material: feces | host: Homo sapiens | place: USA:Birmingham | reverse complement strand
TACGAGATGCCTAAGTGACTGGAGTTCAGACGTGTGCTCTTCCGATCTTGATGGGAAGCGATCATCGAGCTCACAGGCGTGAACGGCAAGCGGTATCTGCCCATCAAGGACTTCTATATCAAGGCCGGTACGGTCGATATCAACGTCGCCGAGGGCGAGATCCAGACCGCCGTGCTCATCCCGAAGGCCTCCTGGGAAAACACCAAGGGCTTTTACATCAAATACGGCATGCGCAACGCCATGGAGATCGCCACGACCGGCTGCTCCGTCAACGTCCGCCTGTCGGAGGATCAGAAGACCTTCGACCGTGTCCGCATCGCCTACGGCGTCGCGGGCCCGGTGCCCATGCGCGCGCCGAGCGCCGAGGCCGTCGTAAACGGTCAGCCGGTCACGATGGAAAATATCGAGGCCTTCTCCCGGGCCGTGCTCGAGGACATCAACCCGCGTGACTCCTGGCGTGCCAGCAAGGCGTTCCGGAAGCATATCGCGGTGGAGATGGCCAAGCGGGCCCTCATCGAATCTGTCAAACGCTGCGGAGGTGAGATCTGATGGCACAGTACGCGCTGGTCAAATGCAATATCAACGGCAAGGACGTGGAAAAGATCGTTGACGTCCGCGCAAGTCTGACGGACATGCTCCGCAATGACTTCCGGCTCACGTCCGTCAAAAAGGGCTGCGAGGTCGGCGAGTGCGGCGCATGCACCGCGCTCATCGACGGCGAAGCCATCAACACCTGCCTGTATCTCGCCGTCTGGGCCGAGGGCAAGCACATCATCACGCTCGAGGGTCTCATGAACCCCGACGGCACGATCTCCGATGTCCAGCAGGCATTCATGGACGAAACTGCCATCCAGTGCGGCTTCTGCACGCCCGGCTTCATCCTGACCGCCACCGAGATCGTGAATTCCGGCAAGGAATACACCGACGACGAGCTCCGGAAGCTCCTCTCCGGCCACCTGTGCCGCTGCACGGGCTACCAGAACATCTTCCGCGCCGTCAAAAAAACCATGCTCCGCCGCCTCGGCAAAACCGAAGAAGCGGAAAACGTCCGCTGAAACAACACCCCCGGCGCACCGCGCCGGGGGCATTTTTTTCGCCGCGCGGCCCAAAGGCTCCCCTTCCAGGGGCCGATTCCCTCTATCAGGGGGAAATGTCCCGAAGGGACAAAAGGGGTAGGGATGCTGGCAGCCGAAGGCTGACTGAGAGGGTGTTGCAGATTTGCATAGAAAAACCCAAACCGCAAATTCAGTTTGCGGTTTGGCAAGGAAGAAACGAGCACAGAGGATAAGAAGCCTTGCTTGCAAGGATTCGTTCCGTCGTGGTCGTTTCTGACGCGCCTCCGGCGGCCCTATCTTTTCTCTCGCAAGAGAAAAGATAGGGGAGAAAAGAGTGCTTGGGGACGCGGGGTGCATGCTGCATCTGATTTTAGGCGGGCTGCAATGTTTCGGTCTGGCGTTCCACTCGGTGGTCACCTTACGTATGTCCTGGTACGCGCCGCCTGATACGGGGGTATCAGATTTGTAACTAGTTTCTGTAGAATATCTGCCATCAATAGAAGGTGCGGGCCGGATTCGCTGGTCTGCACCTTTTTGCGGGGAAGGCTGCTTTGTTTGCCCCGCCCCTACAAAAGGCAGCGCCCCCCAATGGCTTCCCCTCATAGGGGAAGGCCTTTTTGCTGCGGCGGGATGCAGAACGGCAATTTTTGCCCCGGCTCTTTTCTTTCCCGTAAAAATCGTGTATAATACCAGACAGAATGGAGGCGAACGGGGATGTATCAGGCGCTGTACCGGAAATACCGGCCGCAGACGTTTTCGGATGTGGTCGGGCAGAAGAGCGTGACCGACACGCTGCGCGCGCAGCTCGAGACGGGCAGGCTCAGCCATGCGTACCTGTTCACCGGCACGCGCGGCACGGGCAAGACCTCCTGCGCCAAGATCCTGGCCAAGGCGGTCAACTGTGAAAATCCGAACCACGGCGACCCCTGCGGCGTGTGCCCGTCCTGCCGGGCCATCGACGAGGGCAGCTGCATGGACGTGCTGGAGATCGACGCGGCGTCGAATAACGGCGTGGACTCCGTCCGCGTGCTGCGCGACGACGCGATCTATACGCCTGGCACGGTCAAAATGCGCGTGTATATCATCGACGAGGTCCACATGCTCTCGACGGCGGCGTTCAACGCCCTGCTCAAGATCATCGAGGAGCCGCCGGCTCATCTGCTGTTCATCCTCGCCACGACCGAGCTGCAGAAGGTCCCGGCGACGATCCTCTCCCGCTGCCAGCGGTTCGCGTTCAAGCGCCTGCGGGCAGAGGAGATCGCCTCGCGGCTCAACTTCATCGCCTATCAGGAGCATATCGAGATCGAGCCCGACGCGGTGAACCTGCTCGCGCGCCTTGCCGACGGCGGCATGCGCGACGGCGTGAGCCTGCTCGACCAGTGTGCCTCGGCGGCAGGCGGCGCGGTGACGCTCGAGAGCGTCTACGCTTCGCTCGGCCTTGCCGGTGAGCGGCGGACGGCGGAGCTCATGCAGGCCATCGCGCAGCAGGACACGGCGAAGGCCCTGACGGTGTTCTCGTCCCTCTATGCCGCGGGCAAGGACGTGGGCGCGCTGCTCGGCGAGATGTGCGCGCTGTGCCGCGACCTTCTTGTGCTGCATACCGCGCCGAAGAGCGGGCTTGCCATGCTCTCCGGCATCGCGACGGAGCAGCAGGCGCTGGCGCTGCAGGACATGTTCAGCCCGGGCGAACTCATGCGCGTGCTGACTGAGACGCAGAAGACCCGCGCCTCGTTCGGCAAGAACACCGACGTGCGCGTGGCGGCGGAGCTGCTGCTCATGCAGCTGTGCGAACCGGCGCTGCGGCTCGACGCGCAGGCGCTGAACGCGCGCATCTCGCGCGTGGAGGAGCAGCTGGCCTCCGGCGTTCTGGTCAAGGCTGCGCCGCAGACCTCCGGCGACGAATATGACGATGACCGCCCGCCCTTCCCCGACGACGCGGATGATCCCGCGCGCGGCCAGCTCCCGGAGATGCCTCCGGCGCAGCCGGCGCCCGCCGCGCCGAAGCCGGAGACGCCCGCGGGCTTCTGGCCCGCGCTCTCGGAAAAGCTCCGGGCGGAGCTTTCGGCCAAGGACCGCGGCTTCTTCGCGGCCAACGGCCCGCTGCACCCCGTGCTGCAGGGCGAAAACACCCTCATCATGGCGGCGGACAACGAGTTCGTGCTCGGCATGGTCAAAAAGCCCGCCATCGAGCAGCTGATCCGCGAAAAGGCGTCCGCGCTGCTGGGCAGGCCCGTCGCGGTGCGCTTCGCGCTCAAGAACCAGGTCTCGAACCTCGGCAAGGATCCCATGGACGCGCTCGTGCAGTTCGGCGAGCAGCACAGCGACATTTTTACGATAAAATAATTTTTACGACGATAAGGAGAACATGACATGGCAAAAGGCGGATATCGCGGCGGTATGCCGATGGGCGGCAGAAACCAGATGCAGATGATGAAGCAGGCGCAGAAAATGCAGGAGAACCTCATGAAAATGCAGGAGGAGCTGCAGGCGAAGGAATATGAGGCAACGGCGGGCGGCGGCGTCATCAAGGCCGTATGCGGCGGCGACCGCGAGCTCAAGTCGATCACCATCGATCCCGAAGCAGTCGATCCGGAAGATGTGGAAATGCTGCAGGATATGATCGTCGCGGCCGTCAATGAGGCCATGCGCAAGGCAGAGGCCGACCAGTCCGCCAACATGGCCAAGCTCACGGGCGGCCTGAACCTCGGCGGTCTGTTCTGATGCGCGCGTTTCCGGCCGCGCTCGAGCGGCTTACTGAACAGTTTGCCCGGCTTCCCGGCATCGGCATGAAGTCGGCACAGCGGCTGGCGTTTTACGTGCTGTCGCTGCCGAAGGAGGACGCCGACAGCTTCGCGCAGGCTATCGTGGACGCGAAAAACAGCGTCCGGCTCTGCCCGGTCTGCCAGAATCTGACCGATCAGGAGCTCTGCGGCGTCTGCGCCGACCCGGAGCGGGATCATTCGCTCATCTGCGTCGTGGCCGAGCCGAAGGACGTCATCGCCATGGAGCGTGCGCGGGAATACCACGGCGTCTACCACGTGCTGCACGGCGTCATTTCGCCCCTGAGCCACGTCGGCCCGGACGATCTGCGCATCCGCGAGCTGATCTCCCGCGTATCCCAGGGCGGCGTGCGCGAGGTCATCATGGCCACGAACCCGGACACCGAGGGCGAGGCCACGGCTATGTATCTGTCGCGTCTGCTGCGCCCGATGGACGTGAAGGTGACGCGGCTGGCCTATGGCATCCCCGTGGGCAGCCAGCTGGAATATGCCGACGAGGTGACGCTGCTGCGCGCTCTGGAAGGCCGGCAGGAAATATAAGCATGACCCGAGCCGTCCGCCCGAACCGCGGGCGGCTTTTGCACATAAAAATGAGAAGGGAGACACCGGATCATGACTGCGAGCATCAACAGACAAGAAGCGCTGCATCAGTTCAAGCTGGCGCTCAAAGCCGGGCAGAAATGCTACCGCGACTGCATCCACCGCGGGCGCGACCCCTATCCGCAGGTCCTCGAGGAGCTGCTGCAGGGCGGCGTGGTGGCCGGGCGCGTGGATCTGGGCGAGCTGGAGATCCCGATCGCCCAGATCGTCGGGATGAATACCGCCGGGCGGCAGACGGCCTTCGCGGCGAATTTCATGCCGCTGCTGGACTTGGGGACGGAGTTTGCGAGCAAGTGGATCTCACTCTGCGAGGCGCATCTGGGCGACACCGGCATCGTCGACCCCATCCGCTGCTTTGAGTATATGGGGCAGTTTTACGTGCAGGAGGGCAACAAGCGCGTGAGCGTCCTGCGGAGCTTCGGCGCGCCGACCATCCGCGCGTACGTCACGCGCGTGCTGCCGCTGTACTCCGACGACCCGGCTGTACGGGTCTACTATGAATTCCTGCATTTTTATGAGCGCTGCGGCCTGTATCAGGTGCATTTCAACCGCCTGGGCGACTATCCCAAGCTGCAGGCCGCGCTCGGCTTCGACGCCGAGCACGTCTGGTCGCAGCTCGAGCGCCGCGCGTTCCTCACGGCCTTTTATACCTTCAAGACCGCTTATGACAAGCTGACGCAGTCAGCGCCGCCCGTCACGACAGCGGAGGCGCTGCTGACCTGGCTGCACGCGTACACGCTGGGCGATCTGCGCGTGCTGACGCAGGCGGAGCTGGAGCGGTCCATCCGCGCCATCTGGCCGGAGCTGGAGGCTGTCGCCCAGGGCGGCAAGATCGCCGTGCAGACCGAGGCTGCACCGGAGCCGCAGAGCCTGCTTGGCCGTCTGACCGGCTTCCGCGGGTGCCTGCGCGCGGCATTCGTCTACGAATGCGCGCCGGAGGCCAGCCCCTGGATCGCCGCGCACGAGGCCGGGCGGCGCCGGATGGTGCAGGCACTCGGCGAGGCCGTCGACGCGCGGGTCTATCTCGTGCCGGACTATCCGAGCCCCGAGGACGCGCTCGAGCAGGCCGTGGCCGACGGCGCACAGGTCGTCTTCACCACGACAGTGCCGCTGATCTTTGCCTGCCGCAAGCTTGCACCCAAGTATCCGGGCGTGCGCTTTCTCAACTGCTCGGTCGATATGCCGTATCCTGGCGTCCGGACGTATTACAGCCGGATCTATGAGGCCAAGTTCCTTCTCGGCGCGCTGGCCGGCGCGCTGGCAACGGACGCGCGCATCGGCTACGTCGCCGACGCGCCGGTCTTCGGTACGCCCGCGGCCATCAACGCGTTCGCGCTCGGCGCGCAGCTGACGCGGCCGGACGCGCAGATCCTGCTGCGCTGGTCGTGCTGCGAGCAGGAGCCTGCCGCCGCGCTGGCGGCGGAGGGCCTCGGTATGATCTGCGCCCACGACCTCAAGCGGCCGGGGCAGGAGAACGGCTGGCGCGGCCTGTGCCGCGTAGAGGACGGAAAGCCGCGGCGCGAGGCGCTGCCGGTCCGCAACTGGGGCGAGATCTACATCCGCCTCGCGCGCAGCATCCTGCGCGGCGGCTGGGACGAGCTGAACGCGGCCGGGGCGATCAATTACTGGTGGGGCTTTGCCAGCGGCGCGGTCGACGTGCAGCTGGCCCCCAGCGTGCCGGACGGCCCGCGGGAGCTGCTGCGGGTGCTGCGCGAGGCGCTGGTGCACGGCGAGCTGACGCCCTTCCACCGCCGCATCACCGACCAGGCGGGCACGCTGCGCAATGACGGCGAGCAGTGGTTCTCGCCGGAAAAGATCCTGCGTATGGACTGGCTGTGCAGCAATGTCACCGGCAAGATCCCGGATTATGAGGAGCTGCTGCCGATGGCGCAGCCGATGGTGCGCCTGCTCGGCGTCTACCGTGATGCGCTCCAGCCGAAGAAAAGGGGGCCGCTGCTGTGAAGCTGCTTCTGCTTGCGGACAAGGAGAGCCGCTATCTCTGGGATTTTTACAAGCCCGGCTGTCTGCGGGAGTATGATCTGATGCTCTCGTGCGGAGATCTGAAGGCCGAATATCTGACGTTTCTCGCCACGCTCGGCCGCTCGCCCCTGCTCTATGTCCGGGGAAACCATGACGACAACTACGAATCGCGCCCGCCGGAGGGCTGCGAGTGCATCGAAGACAAGCTCGTGACGGTGGGCGGCCTGCGGATCGTGGGTCTTGGCGGCAGCCCCCTGTATTCCGGGGGGCGGAACCAGTACACCGAGCGGCAGATGGAAGCCCGCATCCGGAAGCTCGGCTGGAAGATCCGCCGCGCGGGCGGCGTCGATATCGTGCTCACGCACGCCCCGGCCCGCGGCTTCGGCGACGCGGAGGACTTTGCCCACTGCGGCTTTGAGGCCTTCCTGCCGCTGCTCGACCGCTATCAGCCGCGCTATCTGATCCACGGCCACGTGCATACGGAGTACGGCCATGCGATCCCCCGCGTGCTGCAGCGCGGCGGCACCACCATCATCAATGCCTGCGAGCGCTATACGCTCGAGCTATAGGAGGAGCTATGGACTATCCGAAGGTCTGCCTGCGCCGGGGGGAGGAAGCCGGTGTGCTGAAGGGGCAGAAGCTGATCTATGACAACGAGCTGGACTGGGCGGACGATATCTGCACCGACGGCTGCGTCGTCGACGTGCTGGACAGCCGCCAACGCTTCGTGGCCCGAGGGTTCTTTAACGCCCGGTCGAAGCTGACCGTCCGCGTGCTCACGCGCCGGGCGGAGGAGACGATCGACCGTGACTTTTTCGCCCGCCGCATCCGCGCGGCGTGGCAGACGCGGCAGACGCTGGGCTTTTCTGACTCGTGCCGGGTGGTCTTCGGCGAGTCGGACGGGCTGCCGGGGCTGACCGTCGACAAATTTGCCGACTGCCTGTCGTTCCAGATCGCCTGCCTCGGTCTCGAGCAGTGGAAAGAAACGCTGGTGGAGGTCCTCGCGGAGATCTTTGCCCCGCGCGGGATCTATGAGCGGGACGATCTGCCCGTGCGCGAAAAAGAGGGGCTGCCGCAGATCAAGGCCTGCGTCTACGGCACGGTCCCGGAGGAGCTCATCATCCGGGAGCACGACGCGCGGATGCTCGTCTGCATCGAAAACGGGCAGAAGACCGGCCATTTCCTCGACCAGCAGGAAAACCGCGGGCGGCTGAAGCCCTACGCGCCCGGGCAGGATGTGCTCGACCTGTGCTGCTGCACCGGCGGCTTTTCCATCCATGCCGCGCTCTACGGTGCGGCGTCGGTCGAGGCAGTGGATGTGTCGGAGGAGGCGCTGGCCCTCGTGCGGCGAAATGCAGAACTTAACGGCGTGGCCGACCGCGTCACGACGACCTGCGCGAACGTCTTTGACCTCGCCCGGCAGTATGCCGCCGAAGGACGGCAGTACGGGCTCGTCATCTGCGACCCGCCCGCCTTCGCCAAGAGCCGCAAGGTGCTCGAAAGCGCCTACCGCGGGTATAAGGAGCTCAATCTGCAGTGCATGAAGCTCGTACGCCCGGGCGGCTTCCTCGTCTCCTGCTCGTGCAGCCAGTTCATGACGCCGGAGCTGTTTCTCCGGATGCTGCGCGAGGCCGCGCAGGATGCCGGCCGCGACGCGCGCCTGCTCGAGCCGCTGATGCAGTCCCGCGATCACCCCGCCAGTCTGTCCTCCGAGCAGTCTCTCTACCTCAAGGGCGATATCCTGCAGATCCTGTAAGTCCACACCCCGCCGGTCTGACCGGCGGGGTGTATTTTATAATCCGCAAAAATCAATGGACAAAATCAACAAAATGCAGAGGGGAGGATTGGAGGCTCATACAAAAAGAAGAGGAGCGCAAGATTGTCGGACTGAAATCGCAAGATATTGGTTGTGAGTTTACGATGAAAAGATATATAAAAGATTTAGTAAATCGAAAAAATTGTGAAAAAACCGGTTAAAAATGGGATTTTTTACACACAAGAATTTCATGACGTCAGGAGCGCGAAGCAATGAAAAAACTCAGATACGGTATGGTCGGCGGCGGCCCGGGTTCCTTTATCGGCGACGCGCACCGGCGCGCGATCAATCTGGATGGTCAGGCGGAGCTGGTGGCGGGCTGCTTTTCCAGAACGCCTGAAAAATGCCGCGAGACCGGCGCGCAGCTCGGCATTGCGCCGGACCGCTGCTACGCAACCTTCGATGAAATGGCAAAGGCGGAGGCCGGACGCGAAGACGGCATCGACTTTGTCACCATCGTCACGCCGAACGTGACGCATTATCCCGCCTGCAAGGCCTTCCTGGAGGCCGGGATCCATGTCGCGTGCGACAAGCCGCTGTGCCTGACGGCGGAGCAGGCGAAGGAGCTCGAGACACTGGCCGAGGAAAAGGGCCTGCTCTTCCTCGTGACCTACACCTATATGGGCCATGTGACGGCCAAGCATATCCGCCGCTATATCGCCGAGGGCAAGCTCGGCAAGATCCGCACGGTCATGGCGGAGTATCCGCAGGGCTGGCTCGCCTATGAGGGCGAGTGGGGCGGCAAGCAGGGCGAATGGCGCTGCGACCCGAAGCAGTCCGGCGGCGTCAACTGCCTGGGCGACCTCGGCACGCATGTGGAAAACGCCGTGTCGATGCTGACGGGCCTGAAAATCAAGCGCGTGCTGGCCAAGATGGATGTCGTCGTCCCCGGCCGCGTGCTCGATGACAACGATGTGGTCCTCGTCGAGTACGAGGGCGGCGCGACCGGCTGCTACTGGACCAGCCAGTTCGCCATCGGCCACGACAACGACCTGCGCGTGCGCATCTACGGCGAAAACGGTTCGATCCTGTGGGCGCAGGAGGAATGCGAGAAGGTCACGATGATCGACCGCGACGGCACCATCGTCGAGCGTCACCGCGGCGGCGGCGGCATCGAGCCGGCAGCCGCAAAGTACGGCCGTCTGCCCGCCGGTCACACCGAGGGCTGGCTCGAGTCCATGGGCAACCTCTACCGCTCGTTCATGGAGTGCCTGCACGCCAAAAAGGACGGCACGTTCGAGCCCGGTATGATCGATTTCCCGACCGTGCACGACGGCGCCGAAGGCGTCCGCTTCGTCCAGGCCTGCCTGCAGTCGAACCAGCAGGGCAACGCCTGGGTAACGATGGACGAAAACGCATAACAGCAGGACCGGCCGCTCCCCGGGAGCGGCACAAGGGAGGAAACATGGAACAAGAACTTCTGGTAATGAAAAATATAAACAAGTCCTTTCCGGGTGTTCACGCGCTGCGGAACGTCTCGCTTTCGCTCCGGCGCGGCGAGGTGCACGCGCTGATCGGCGAAAACGGCGCGGGCAAATCGACCCTCATGAAGGTCCTGTCCGGCGTGCATCAGGCGGACAGCGGCGAGATCCTCTGGGAAGGCAAACACGTCCAGATCCACTCGACCACGGAAGCGACGGCCATGGGCATCAGCATCATCTATCAGGAGCTGAACCTCATGCCCAACATGAGCATCCGTGAGAACATCTTCCTGGGCCGGGAAAACCGCAAGGCCCGCTTCTTCGTCGACTTCCAGAAGACGTCGGAGCTGGCGAAGACCTATACCGATATGGTCGGCCTGACGGCCGATGTCAATACGCTGGTCAAGGATCTGTCCATCGCGCAGCGGCAGATGGTGGAGGTGGCGAAGGCCCTGTCCACCAACGCGAAGCTGATCGTCATGGACGAGCCGACCTCCTCGCTGACGGACCGCGAGACCGAGATCCTCATGAACGTCATCCGGAATCTGCGCGATCAGGGCGTGACGGTCGTCTTCATTTCCCACCGTCTGAGCGAGCTGTTTGAGATCAGTGACCGCATCACGGTCCTGCGCGACGGCGAATGCGTCGGCACGATCGACACGAAGGACTGCACCGAGCCGCAGCTCGTCAACATGATGGTCGGCCGCACGCTCGACGACATCTACCCGAAGGGCAACGCCCAGATCGGCGAAGCCGTGCTCGAGGCAAAGCATCTGAACGCGGGCAAGATGGTGCAGGACGTCAGCTTTACGCTCCACCGCGGTGAGATCCTCGGCTTTGCCGGGCTGATTGGCGCTGGCCGCAGCGAGGTCATGCGCGCGATCTTCGGCGTCGACCCGCTGGACAGCGGCGAGATCATCATCGACGGCAAAAAGTTGGAAAAGCACACGCCGACCGACGCCATCCGCGCAGGGCTCGGCCTGGTCCCTGAAGACCGGAAGCTGCTTGGCCTGATCCTCGATATGTCCGTCCGGGAAAACACCACGCTGCCGTGCCTGCCCGTGGAGATGAAGGGCGGCATCCTCAGCCGCAAGAAGGAAAACGAGATCACCCAGACCTACATCGAGCAGCTCGACATCAAGACGCCCGGCGCGGAGCAGAAGGTCCTGAACCTCTCCGGCGGCAACCAGCAGAAGGTCGTCATCGGCAAATGGCTGGCGACCCACCCGAAGGTCCTGATCCTCGATGAGCCGACGCGCGGCATCGACGTCGGCGCGAAGCGCGAGATCCACCAGCTGATGAGCAAGCTGGCCGATCAGGGCGTGGGCATTATCATGATCTCCTCCGAAATGCCGGAGGTCCTCGGCATGAGCGACCGTATCATCGTCATGCACGAGGGGCACGTCTGCGGCGAGCTGAGCCGTAGTGAGGCGACGCAGGAACGTATTATGAGTCTGATCCTCAGCACAGCTGGATAAGCAGAATGCCTGGATCTGTCTGAAACGTAGCAGAAAGGTTGGAAAAACTATGAACAGTCAAGACAAAAGCAAGAAAAGCGGCGCACTGCGCCGTCCGGCCAAGAGCAATTCGCTCGGCATTCTGATCATCCTGCTGGCCATGTGCCTGCTGCTGACCATCGCTGTCGGTAAGAAGTTCCTGTCCGCGAGCAACCTGATCTCGGTCATCCGCCAGTTCTCGTTCTACGGCATTCTCGCCATCGGCATGTGCATGGTCATCATCACCGCCGGTATCGATCTTTCCGTCGGCTCCGTGTTCGCGCTGGCAGGCGTTCTGTCCTGTATGGCCATCACCAAGTGGCATCTGCCGGTCTTCGTCGGCGTGCTGATCGGCCTGGCCGTCGGCGTGCTGATGGGCTATTTCAACGGCGTCTGCGTCACGCTTCTGAAGCTGCCGCCCATGATCGCCACCCTTGGCACCATGTCCATCGCCCGCGGCATCGCCTATACCGTGACCGGCGGCTACCCCATCGGTTCTCTGCCGGACAGCTATAAGTTCCTCGGCCTCGGCTACATCGCCGGGATCCCGACGCCGATTGTGCTGATGGTCGTCCTGGCTGCCCTGACGATCTTCTTCCTGAACAAGACCGTCGTCGGCCGCTGGATCTACGCCATCGGCGGCAATGAAGAGGGTGCGCGCATCTCCGGCGTCCGCGTCAACCGCGTCAAGCGCCTGGTCTATTCCCTGTCCGGCCTGATGGCCGCGATCTCCGGCATTGCCATGGCAGCCCGTCTCGGCGTCGGCCAGTCCACCGCCGGCCAGAGCTATGAAATGGACGCCATCGCCGCGACCGTCATCGGCGGCGCGAGCCTCTCCGGCGGCTCCGGCAGCATCGTCGGCGCGATCATCGGTGCCGCGATCATGGGCGTCCTGCGCAACGGCCTCGTGCTGCTGGATGTCTCCGCGTACTGGCAGCAGACCGTCATCGGCGCTGTCATCATCCTCGCCGTCGCGCTGGATAACCTGCGCCACATGAAGAAAAAGGCGTAAACCCGCCGCATGAACCCGTGTTCCTGCCCCGAAGGGGCTGAACAATATATTAAGGAGGAAGACAAATGAAAAAACTACTTGCGATCCTGCTCGCTGCACTGATGGTGCTGAGCCTGGCGGCCTGCTCCATGGAAGGCGGCTCCTCTGAGCCCGCCAAGACGGAAGAGACGACGGCTGCTCCCGAGACGACCGAAACCGAGACCGAACAGCCGGCAGAAGAGACGGCTGCCCCCGAAGTCAAGGCCGACGCCGATATTACCATCGCTGTCGTTCCCAAGTCTCTGGACAACGCCATTTTCCTTGACAGCCAGGCGGCTGCCGAGGCCAAGGCCAAGGAGCTGGGCATCAACCTGCAGTGGGTCGGCCCGACCACCTCTGACGCCGGCCAGCAGGTCACCGTCATCGAAGGCCTGATCGAAAAGCAGGTCGACGGCATCCTGATCAGCTGCAACGACGCTGACGCTCTGAAGGACGTCATCGACAGAGCGGTCGACGCCGGTATCGTTGTCGGCTGCTTCGACTCCGACTCCCCGGAATCCAAGCGCGCGTTCTACTGCGGCACGGACAACTACGCTGTCGGCAAGCTGGCTGCGGAAGAAATGATGAAGATTCTGCCCGACGGCGGCAAGGTCGCGATCCTGACCGGCGTCCTCGGCGCTCCCAACCTCGAAGAGCGTATCCGCGGCTTCAAGGAGACCGTGGAAGGCTCCAACATTGAGGTCATGCCCGTGCAGACCGGTAACGACGATGTCCAGACCTCTGTCGATGTTGTCGGCCAGTACACGGCTGCCAACCCGGATCTGGCCGCATGGTTCTTCGTCGGCGGCTGGCCCTACTTTGCTGACCCGGACGCTCTGCCTGAGGTCCAGAAGTTCATGGAGAACGGCGGTCACATCATCTCCGTCGATACCTGCGAGCCGATGATGCAGTACGTCGGCATGGACATGGTCGACCTGCTGATCGGCCAGAACTACCCGAACATGGGCTCCCTCGGCGTTGAGACGCTCTACAAGCTCATCAAGGGCGAAGACGTCGATCTCGGCGACGAGACCCACTACATCGACACCGGCTATGAGCTGGTCGACAAGAGCAACTACGAAGAAGTCTGGGCAACCAAGGCTCCGTGGTAATCTGAATCCCGCATAAAAAACCCCCGCCGGTTTCCTTGGGGAAACCGGCGGGGGTATGTTTATGTATCCGGAACCGCGATCTCTTTGATGGTGAATTCGTTGCCCTGGAGGAGCCAGGTCTGGGGGCTGCCGCAGTGGGGGCAGATCTTGCCCTGCGGTACGGTGGGGTAGTCCCGGCCGCAGGCGCCGCAGTGCGTCACGGCGGGGATGCGCTCGATGACCAGCTCGCAGCCGGTCAGAAGCGGCGTGCGCCTGCAGTTCCAGTTCCACACGTCGATCAGATACTCCGGCACGACGGTAGAGACCTCGCCGAGCTCCAGCGTGACGCGGCGGATGCGCGTCACCTGGTTTTCCTCCGCGATCCTCGCCAGCGTGTCAGCGATGTGGAAGACCACGCCAAGCTCGTGCATGGCTCAGTCCTTCCGGCCGCGCAGCGTCTCGCCGAGGCGCTTGCCGGCCATCGAGGCGATGCCCTTGAGCTTGTCCTCGGCCTTCATCATCGTGGAGCATTCGGGGTGGTCGCGCTTGAGATGGATGGCGTCGAAGACGCACTTCGTCGTGCAAACGCCGCAGCCGATGCACTTGTTCGGGTCGACCCAGCTCGCGCCGCAGCCGAGGCAGCGGGCCGTCTCGGCCTGGACCTGCTCGGGCGTGAGCGTCCGGCGCGCGTCGCGGAACGAATGCGGGTCGACCGCGGGGTCGACGGCCTCGGTCTGCCGGGCGGCGTGATCGTAGCAGTTGACGGAGAAATTCTCCTTATCGAGCATGATGAAATCGCGGCGGTTGCGGCCGATCTTCAGATCTGCGCCCTTGTGGACGTAGCGGTGCAGCGATTCGGCGGCGCACTTGCCCTCCTCGATGGCGTCGATGACGAACTTCGGCCCGTGATACACGTCGCCGCCGACGAAGATGTCCTCCTCCGCCGTCTGATAGGTCAGGGGATCGGCGACGGGGTAGTTGCCGCGGTGGAACTCGACCTTCGTATCCTGAAGCAGCGAGCCCCATTCGATCGCCTGACCGATGGCGAAGACGACATGGTCGGCCGGGATGGTGATCGTCTCGCTCTCGTCGTAGGCGGGGGAGAAGCGGCCCGTTTCGGGGTCGATGGTGCGCAGGCACTTTTTGAACACGACGGCGGTCACATGGCCGCTTTCGTCCTGCAGCAGCTCCTGCGGACCCCAGCCGGCGCAGATCTCGACGTGCTCTTCTTCCGCCTCGGCGATCTCGTCCTTCGCGGCAGGCATGGTCTCGCGCGATTCCAGACAGACCATCGAGACCTTTTCCGCGCCGAAGCGCACCGCGGTGCGGGCGCAGTCGATGGCGACATTGCCGCCGCCGACCACGACGACGCTGCCTTCCATCCGCTGCGTCTCGTTGGCCAGCGCCTCGTGCAGGAAGTGCACGGCGATGTCGGTGCCCTTGGCTGTTTCGCCCGGCACGCCGGGCAGACGGCCGCCCTGGCAGCCGATGGCGACGTAGAACGCCAGATACCCCTGCTCGCGCAGCTGCGGAATGGTCACGTCCTTACCGACCTCGACGCCGCAGCGGATCTCCACGCCCAGCTCGCGCAGGACCTGGATCTCGGCGTCGATGACGGTCTTTTCCAGCTTGAACGACGGGATGCCGTAGGTCATCATGCCGCCGGGACGGGCGGACTTTTCAAAGACCGTGGGCTTGTAGCCGCGGGTGGCCAGATAGTACGCGGCGGACAGGCCCGCGGGGCCTGCGCCGATGATGGCGATCTTCTGGTCCCAGCCGGTCAGTCGGCTGGAGGCGACGACGACGGGCGGGATATAGCGCGTCTCGGCGTGCAGATCCTGCTCGGCGAGGAATTTCTTGACCGCGTCGATGGCGACGGCCTGATCGATCGTGCCGCGGGTGCACGCTTCCTCGCAGCGCTTGTTGCAGACCCGGCCGCAGACGGCGGGGAAGGGGTTGTCCTTCTTGATGAGGGCCAGTGCCTCCTGATATTTGCCCTGCGCGGCGAGCTTCAGATAGCCCTGCACGGCGACGTGCGCCGGACAGGCGGTCTTGCAGGGGGCCGTACCCTTGTCATAGCAGTTTTTGCGGTTGTTGTCGCGGTAGTCGGGGTCCCAGTGCTCCTCGCCCCACTTGAGGCCGTGGGGGAGCTCATGCTTCGGGTATTCCACGGTGTTGCCGTGCTTGTCGCAGAGCTTCTGGCCGAGCTTTACCGCGCCCGCGGGACAGTATTCCACGCACTTGCCGCAGGCCACGCATTTGGCCCGGTCGACCTCCGCCGTGTAGGCGCTGCGGGAGAGGTTCGGCGTGTTGAACAGCTGCGAGGTGCGCAGCGCGTTGCAGATGTTGACGTTGCAGTTGCAGATGCCGAAGATCTTGTTCTCGCCGTCGATGTTTGTGATCTGGTGGACGAAGCCGTTATCCTCGGCCGCCTGCAAAATGTGCATGGCTTCTTCGTAGGTGATGTCGTGGCCCTTGCCGGTCTCGCGGCAGTAGTCGGCAAAGTCGCCCACGCCGATGCACCAGCACATGTTGTCGTCCGCGCAGCCCTCGCCGAGCACGGCGCGGCTCGTGCGGCAGGAGCACTGGCCGACGCCGATGTGCCCCTCATATTTTTTCAGCCAGTAGGAAAGATGCTCGATGTCGAGCGTCTGGTTCTCCATCGAGATGGCCTTTTCCACCGGGATGACGTGCATGCCCACGCCGCCGCCGCCCGGCGGCAGCAGATGCGTCTTGCCCGCCAGCGGCACGTAGGTCATGCGCTCAAAGAACTTGGCAAGCTCCGGATGCTGCTCCAGCCGGGGGTTCCGGCCCGAAAGCTCCGCATCCTCCTCCATGTTGAACAGCTCCGCGCTGCCCGGCACGAACATCGGCAGGATATACCGCCGCTCCGAGGGCGGCGCAGTGCGCCCGTTGTGGTCATAGTGGTAGCCGTAGTCGTATTCCAGAAGGCCGATGTAGCTCATCTGGTCGAGCAGCTCCTGGAAATGCGGCTTCTGCTCCTCCGTGACCTTGTTCATCTTCCAGAGCTCTTCGACGGTGTAGGGCGTGCGGAGCTTCATGGTCAGGGCGATGTCGGCCATCTCGTCGGTCACGACGCCGGCCAGCCCCCAGTATTCCGCGTCTTCCGCGCGCACCTTGCCGAGCTTGTGGTCGACGACGTCCGTGATCTTTTTGCCAAGCTTCAGAATTTTCTCCCGCGGCGCAGCCTCGCCCTTGGTGGCGGGGGTCAGCGCGCGCTGCTTCAGTTCCTGATCGATCATGCGTTTGTCTCCTTCTTCTTTTCTTTGTGTGTGCGGATCCGGGTGCAGAGCCAGTCGGCGAGCGCCTCGACACCCTCGCCGGTTTTTGCGGAAATGGGGAAGATCTCAAGATCGGGGTTGCGCCGCCGCGCAAACGCGGTGACCTTGTCCAGATCAAAATCAAAATACGGCAGGACGTCGATCTTATTGACGATCATCGCGCCGCAGGTCTGGAAGATGAGCGGGTATTTGAGCGGCTTGTCGTGCCCCTCCGGGACGGAGAGGATCATCAGGTTCAGATGCGCGCCGGTGTCGAATTCCGCCGGGCAGACGAGATTGCCGACGTTCTCCAGAATGACCAGATCGAGCCCCGCCGCGTCCAGCTGCTGCAGCCCCTCGCGGGTCATCCCGGCGTCAAGGTGGCACATGCCGCCCGTATGAAGCTGGATGACCTTTGCGCCGGTGCGCGAGACGGTGTCCGCGTCGACGTCGGAGTCGATATCCGCCTCCATCACGCCCACGCGCAGCTGCCGCTGCAGCAGCGGCAGCAGACGCAGAAGCGTCGTCGTCTTGCCGGAGCCGGGCGAGGACATCAGGTTGATGAGATATGTGCCCTGCGCGTCCAGCTCGCCGCGCAGCCGCTCCGCCGCAGCGTCGTTGTCCGCAAAGACGCTCTGCTTGACCTCAATGATACGATACCGATCCATGCCGTGCCTCCTGTACGTTTTTCCAGTAAAAAGTGTAACATATGCAGGAGAACTTTGCAAGAAGATGCAGACAAACCCGGCATTTTGCCGAAAAACGCCGCCGGCGCAAAAGCGCCGGCGGCGTTATGGATTGGACGGGGATGCTGCCTCAGTGCTTCCGGCTGCGGCGTTTGCGGAGGTCGGGGAGGGCGGCGGCGGAGAGGAGCAGGAACGCGCCGGGAACGTAGAAGGCAGCGGTCCCGCGGCCGCCGGTCTTGGGCAGGACGTAGGCGCCCTCGGTCAGCTCGCGGAACTGCAGGCGGCCGTCCGCATCGCTGACGGCCGTGCCGACGATGGTCCCCGCGGCATCCGTCAGCGTAAATTCCGCGCCGGGCAGCGCCGCCTGGGTCGCGCCGTTCACCTTTTTCACGCAGAAGCCCGCGAAGCACACCCGGGCCCAGACCGTGTTGGATTCCTTGACCGTGGGGGTCTGCACGGTCCGGAAGCCGAAGGCATTGACGGCCTGCAACCACGAGACCGTGCCGCTGGCCTGATCCAGATCGACCTTCGCGTGCAGGAGGTCCATGGAGTCCTCATCAAAGGTCTTCGGCGCGCACACCGGGATCCGGACCTGGAATCTTGAGTTCCCGGCCAGCTCGGTCCCTTCCCCGGCGACGAGCTTGAAGGCGGTGACGGACGCGTAGTCGGTGACCGAGGTCGTCCAGATATCGGAGTCCACCATCTCCTCCATGGAGTGGGTGTAGACAGCGTCGCTCGTGGTGTAATAGACCGTATAGCCCTCCGGCGGCGTGATGGCGCCGCGCAGGCGGACCGGGAATTCCGAGCCGCGTCCGGATGCTCCAAAGAGATTCGGGTCGCCGATGCGGGACAGGGTATAGGTCCTGGAGACGGTCTTCCCGTCTTCGCTCAGCGTCCAGCCGGGGTTCTGGTCTGCGTCAAAGACGGCGATCCGGCTGACGCCGTTCCTGTCCGTATAGGTCGGCAGCGTGTCGGTCAGCGTGACGGAACGAGCGTCGCGCAGATCAGCCAGACTGCACTGGTCGTTGGTGTACTTGTTGACGATGAAGGCGAAATCGACGTAGGTCAGATCGTCCAGATACGGATTCCCGCCCTCCTCCTGCGGCGTGACCACGACTTCCGCGCCGTCCTTGCCAAAGGCGTCCAGGCGGTTGGAATTCACGAATTTCTGGATCTCCCAGTCCTTATACAGCGGCCGGTAGATGGTAGGCGCAGCCGCATCGCCGCCGGAGACCGACACGGTCACGGGCAGCCGGTAGTTGTCGGGGACCACATCGTCCAGAAAGCTGAGCGTGAACGGCAGCATCAGCGTCGCCGTCTGGAAGCGTATCCTCGGTCGAATAGCAGGCCTCCGTATGCGTGTGCTCCTCCAGCCCGCAGGTCAGCACCCACGCCCCGTAGCAGCGGAGGCCGTGGACGTGCGTCTCGTCGGTGATGGTGCAGGTCAGCGGGAGTTCAGCGGGATCGCCGTCCGGATCCTCGCTGTCCTCCGCGGACAGCTGCGTATAGCAGCTGTCGGTATGGGGATGCTCCGGGATTTCGCAGAGAAGCTCGCGCGAGCGCCGGGCGGATCAGCAGATAGGGAACGCAGAGCGCGACGATGAGCGCCAGACAGACCTCCGTCCACAGCCAGCGGCGCGGCCATATTCGTTGGCGATCAGCCCGTGCAGGCGGATATCACCGAGCTTGAGTACCGCGTCGCTTCCAAAGCGTAGGCCGATCAGCCCCGCGATGCAGCCGCAGAAGCCGACGACGGACAGGACGAACGCGATCTTGCTGAGAATACTTCCGAGACTCGAAAGCTTCTGGATGGTTTTCAGGGATCTCATTGGGATCCTCCTTCCGGTAATTTGTGAAAGATTACGGTCTGCTGCTTCATGGAGATCTTCCCGACGGCGTAGCCGTATGCGGGCAGCTCCTTTTTTCAGGTCAGAAATGAATGGTCGAGCGCCGTGCCCGCAAGGGCCGCGATCTCGTCAAGGGTCAGCGTCAGCTGCGTCTGGCCGCTGGTTTGCAGATAGCGCCAGAGCGCGTCATACTTGCTCATCTTCGTGCTGATGGGCGTCTTTGGCCTTGCCTCTGAAGTTCAGCGCCGTCGCCAGGCAGCCGAGCGCCCCGGCCCAGATCAGCGCCGCATAGACCCACTGCCGTATGAGAGCAAAAAGCACCCCCGCCAGCAGCATCAGAACGCCCGCCGCCGCGAGCAGCCGAATCGTCTTTTCCATGGTGTTCTCCTCCTGTTTTCTCAATAAAAAGCCCAAAATGGGCGCTTGTAACGGGTAAAAAACGCAGAGTGAACCTGTTTTTGCTCTCAGGTTCAGCTCTGCGTCTTAGCGTCCGGCTGACAAAGATATTCGGTTTTCTGACCCCGCATGGAGATCAGGAATGTCCGCCGGCACTTCGGGCAGAACAGCGGAAAGTTTTCCAGGACGGTATCCTCCCGGATCTGCGTCCGCGTCTTTCCGCGGCAGACCGGGCAAAGGATCCAGTGCGTATCCAGAAGGCTCATGACACGTCCTCCGCCTTGCTTTTGACGAGCAGCATCATCGCCTGGAACTCGACGGACAGCATCTGCCCGAGCTTTTCCTCGGAAAACCGGCAGACCCGCGTGGCACACAGCGCGCCGGAAAACCCGAACGCGATCGCTGCGGCGAGCTTCCAGCGCAGCAGCTCCAGCGCCAGACCGATCAGCAGGAAGATCCCGACCCACTTGAGCATGATCGTCCCCGGCTCCAGCATATCAAGGCGTATGAGGAATGCGCGTCGCTGGGCCTGAACGTCGCAGCCACCGTCAGCTTCACCGTCCCGCAGGTCCTCGCCGTCGGCGAGGCTGCAGCCCGCGGCAAGGAGCGTGCAAAGCAGAACGGCATCAAGCCGGGCCTGACCATTGCCGTTCTGATGTGCGGCCGTCTGGATGACTACCTGCGCGACGTTGCGCACGACAGCGGTGCAGCCGTCAGCGAGAGCGATATCACCCAGGCCGGTATCGCCTGCCTGAAAAAAGCCTACCGCATCTTCAACGAGCGCGGCTATGACACCTACCTGATGCCCGCGGGCTGCCGCGGCGCAAACCAGATCATTGAGCTGGCCGGCGCGAAGATGATCTTCTCCATTGCCCCGAAGATCGTCAAGATGCTCCCGAGCGACACGAAGTGCGAAGAACGCATCGATGTTCCGGTCGCGCAGGACGTGATCGACCGCCTGATGACCATGCCGGAGTTCCGCAAGGCCTATCTCGAGGACGGCATGACCCGCGAGCAGTTCATCACCTTCGGCTCTGCCAACCGCACGACCGATCAGTTTATCAACGACGGCTGGAACCCGCTGATCAATTTTAAATTCTGAGCAGAGGTACCGATATGAACTATTTGGAGTGGATCAACCAGTGCACCCCGACCCGGTGGTGGCACGACTCCGGCAACCCGGATGAGATCGAGCTGGCGATCCGGCGCGGCGCGACCGGCGTGACGACGAACCCGGTCCTGACCTTCCGCTCGTTCCAGTCCCAGCCGGAATTCTGGAACCCGAAGGTCGTGGCGCTCGGCGACGATTTTGAGCCGGAAGCACGCGCAGAGGCGCTTTTGAAGCTCGTTGCGACTTATGCGGCGGAAAAGGTCCGCCCGGTTTACGAGCGGACGAACGGCGCGGACGGCTACGCGCTCGGCCAGCTGAACCCCACGCGGGCCGGCGACGCCGAGGGCATGCTCGCACAGGCGCGGCGCGTCCACTCATGGGCGGAAAATATCGCCGTCAAGCTTCCCGCGACCGCGGCCGGTATCGAGGTGATCGAGCATCTGGCGGAAGAGGGCATTCCCATCTGCGCCACGATCAATGTCTCCGTCTCGCAGGCGATCGCCGTGGCCGAGGCCTATGCGCGCGGCAAGCAGAAGGCGCTGGCCGCGGGCGTAAAACCCCCGCTGTGCATTGTCGTGCAGCAAGTCGGCCGTCTGGACGATTATCTGCGCGATGTTGCGCAGGATATGAAGCTTGGTCTGGATGAGTCGGTCATCACGATGGCTGGCCTCGCCGTAGCCAAGCGTACCTATCAGATTTTTGAACAGCGCGGCTATGACGCGGTCATCATGCCGGCCGGCCTTCGCGGCGCTTATCACCTGACGGAGATGGCCGGCGGCAAGCTCCTGTACACGATCAACACCCGCGTGCAGGACATGATCCTCGCGGCGGATCCCCCGCAGGAGGAGCGGATCTCGAATCCGGTCCCGCAGGATATCCTGGATCAGCTGAGGAAGATCCCAGAATTCGTCCGCGCCTACGAGCCGGACGGCATGAAGCCGTCGGAGTTCATCACCTACGGCGTGACCCAGAAGCTCCTGAGCCAGTTCAACGAGACTGGCTGGGCCCCGCTGGAGACCTATCTCTCCAATAAAAAAACAAACCGTTGGATCTAACAGAAAGGATGCGTTGAAGTATGTATAAAGTTGGTTTTATCGGTCTTGGCATCATGGGCAGACCCATGTGCAAGAATCTGTTGAAGGCGGGCTACGCAGTGACGGCGTTCGACCCGTTTGCGAAGGAAGCGCTCGATGACGTCGTCTCCTGCGGCGCAGCCCGCGGCGAGAGCAATGCGGACGTCGCCTCGAAGAGCGATGTCGTCATCACCATGGTGCCCAATTCCCCGCACGTGCGCGCAGCCGTGCTCGGCAAGGACGGCGTGGCCGAAGGCGCGCACGAGGGTCTGGATGTCATCGACATGAGCTCCATTGCCCCGCTGGAGTCCAAGGCGATCGCGGCGGAGTGCGAAAAGGCCGGTATCCATATGATGGATGCGCCGGTCTCCGGCGGCGAGCCCAAGGCCATCGACGGCACGCTGTCGATCATGTGCGGCGGCCCGAAGGCACTGTTTGACAAGTATTTCGACCTGCTGAAGGTCATGGGCGCGTCCGTGGTCCACTGCGGCGACGTCAACGGCGCGGGCAACACCGTGAAGCTGGCCAACCAGATCATCGTCGCCTGCAACATCGCGGCCTGCGCCGAGGCGTACTCGCTCTCAACCATGGCCGGTGTCAACCCGGAGAAGGTCTTCGCGGCCATCCGCGGCGGTCTGGCCGGTTCGACGGTCATGGATGCGAAGGTCCCGATGATGATGGACGGCAACTTCAAGCCCGGCTTCAAGATCGACCTGCATATCAAGGACCTCAACAACGCCCTCGATACCGGCCACGGCCTCGGCACGCCGATGCTGCTGACCGCGCAGGTGCAGGAGATGCTGCAGTGGCTGCACAACAACGGCGACGGCCAGAGCGACCACAGCGCGATCCTCAAATACTATGAACGGATTACCGGCGTAGAAGTACGCAAGTAATACAGACAGACAAATTTCCCTCCGAAAAACCCGATGTGCACCGCACATCGGGTTTTTCATGCTGTTATCTGTATTTGCGCTTCCGGCAGGAAGGGACTTTATCCCTGCGTGCTTGTCTGTGCTTTTTGGGCTTGTTCTTCGCAGGCGGAGCGGAGGGCGTCGATGTAGGCCTGGTCGTTCAGGGCTTCGTCGGCTGCGGCGGCGGGGAATTTGGCGCGGATGTCGTCGGAATAGCTGCCGTCGCTGGGCTCCCAGTATTCAAGCGGGGTGGGGCCGCTGGAGGTGCTGAGGGAGAATGTGATGGCCGTGGGGACGTAGCTGCCGTTTTCCATCGTCAGCGTCCCGCCGTCTGCGCTGTATGTCTCCTGCAGGACGAGCAGATATACGGTGATCGTGTCGGCGCTGCTGTCGTCCTGCGCCAGAAGGACGTGGCTCTCCACATGGATCTGCCCGGGCTGCACGGTGTCCGCGTAATGATCCAGGACTGCTTTGCTGATCGCGTCGTCCAGCACCGGATCGTGGTCAAGGGCTTCCGCTTCGGTTTCCGTTTCGGCCAGCTTCTCTCCCAGCGCATCGCTTTCGGTGGGCTGCTCCGGCTCTGCCGCGTTCGTATCTGCGGGCAGGGCGGGCGTTTCCCTTGCAGAGGCCTCCTCCGCCGCCGCAACGTCCGCGCCGGCGCAGACCCGGCTCAGATAGTCCTGAAACTCCCGGTCGGTCACCAGATAGTGCACGCCGTTCCATTCGATATCCACCTGCGTGTCGTCCGCACTGGAATATCCGTTGGCCCGGATATAGGACCCATCCTGCAGCTGTGCGCTGATCTGATACATCGGCGTCCAACCGGCGAGGGTATCGCTCGTTTTCGTGTTTTTCAGTCCGTCCAGCCGGGAGCTCAGCTCGTCGATCTGGGCCGCGGACAGATCCACAGCGATCGGGTCGGTATGGTTTCGCGCGTCAAAATACTTTGCGGAGACGATAGGGTCAGCTGCAGCGTCATATCGGAAGCCGATCGGATTCGTCAGAAAGCAGACGGCCAGGACAACGCAGGCGGCGGCGGCCAGAAGAATGATCCAGAAAGTCGGTTTTTTGTAGTTCATCACAGATTTTACACGCTCCTTTACCCCGATCTCGCCGAAGGCGAGCGGGCAGGCCGCAATTCTGCGGCGGTTCACACTGCACGTGACAAGGGCCTGCATATAGTCGGCCCGCTGCCCGCAGCTTAGGTTTTTGATCACTTTTTCGTCGCACGCCAGCTCGATATCCCGGCACAGCAGCACATAGCTGAGCCACAGCAGGGGATTGAACCAGTGGATCGTCAGCAGCAGAAAGCCCAGCGGCTTCCACACGTGATCCCCGCGGCGCAGATGTGCCTGCTCGTGGGCGATGACCTGCTCCCGGTCGCGGCTGTCCATGTGGTAGGGCAGATAGATCCGCGGCCGGAGTACGCCGAGCACGAACGGCGAGGTGATATGCTCGGTCTCGTAGATGTTCCCCCGCAGGCGGACGGCCTCGCGGACCTTCCGCCGCAGCCGCTGCGTGCTGATCCACGTGTACAGAAGCAGCACGGCGATCCCCACGAGCCAGACCCACGCCAGGATCGTGGTCCAGCCCGGCTGACTGCGCATGGCCGCGCCGGAGGCGATTGCTGCCGCGCTGCCGACGGCCGGGGCGGTCCCGGTCTGGATCGGCTGCGCCGTGACGGCCGGGAGGATAGCCTCCGTGCGCGGCAGCAGACTCAGCGGGCTTTCGATGGAGACCGGCAGCACCAGCCGCACCGCGACGATGCCCCAGAGCAGCACGTTTACCCACTTCGGCGCCCGCTTCAGGCACAGCCGCAGCACCAGCACCGCTGCCGCGATCCAGCTGGCCGAGAGGCTCATGGTAAGGACGAGGGAAAAGACGACGTCCAGATCGGAGCCGCTGAACAAGGCTGTATTCATCGTGTTTCTCCTCTCCGGATGCGGTCGATCATCTGCTGGACCTCGTCCAGCTCCCGGTCCGACAGATCCTGCCGCCTGGTAAACGCGGCGATGAAGGTCGGCAGAGACCCCTCGAACTTTTTCTCGACCAGCTCGTCGATCTCACAGGCTTGCGCTTCATCCCGGGAGACCAACGCGGTGACGAGCCCGTTCTCGTTTTTCAGGATCCCGCGCTCGCCCAGCCGCTTGATGATGGTGTAGGTCGTCGTCCGCTTCCAGCCCAGCTGCTCCTGACAAAGCTTCGCCAGCTGCGCTGCGGTGACCGGCTCGTGCTTCCATAGGATCAGGCAAAAACGGTATTCGCCCTCATGGATCTTTGGAATGTCCATGTGTAAAACCTCCTGTCTACTCGTGTAGAATGTAATGCAATTCTACACGAGTAGACAACTGATGTCAAGAGGGAAACCATAAAAAAATCGCCCGGACCCGGCTGGCCGGGTTCGGGCGATGAAAGGGCTTTTCAGAACTCTCTCGCGTCGAGCTGGAGGGTGTAGTGGATGTCGTGGGCTTTTTCTTCGTCGGTGTACTTGCGGAGGGTGTTGATGGTCTGACCGCCGTGGAACTTGCGGTCATTGACATCCTCCGTCGTACCCATAACGGTGACGTTCAGCTGACGATGACGGGCGCGGACATGGTCCCAGTCGATGAAGTAGATGTGCGCGAACTCGCCGCCATCGAGGACGCCGTCCTTGATGGTCATGGTCTCGCTGCGGCCGAAGAAGACGGAGCGCAGGTGGCCGTCGGTGTTCATGCTCGTGTAGTCGCCCGGCTCATTGACGTAGCGGCCGAACTGCGTATGGATGGGGCCGGGATGACGGTACTGATGCTCCTCGGCGAAGTCGGGGATCATCTTGCGCATGATGTCGAGCAGATCGTGCTGCAAAAACTCCAGATCGAACGAGTCAATGTCGTGCGAGCACTCCTGGATCATGACGGAGCAGGTGGTGTGGTGCGACGCAATGCAGACCGTGCCGTTCTTGATGCCGGATTCCTTGACGATCTCGACGACCTCGCGGGACACGTCATGGAAGGTGGGGATCCAGCCGCGGGACTGCAGTTCGAGTTCTTTCTGATAAACCTTGAATTCCATTGTGTTGACCTCCAAATATAAATCGTATGATAAATTCGCGGCCTTACTCGCCGATCAGCATGACCTGCACGGTGCGCTTGCGCGCGCGGGTCTGATCCCAGTCGATGAAGTGGATGCGGCCGAATTCGCCGAGGTCCAGCCCGCCGTCTTCCATCACGATGGTGACGTTCCGCCCGATGATGGACGAGCGCAGGTGCGCGTCGGTGTTGTGGCAGCCGAAGTTGTCCTCGCCGACGGACTCGGCAAAGTCCAGCGCCTTTTTACCGGGATGCAGATACATCCCCTCATACCGGCAGGTAGGAATCCATTCTTCAAAAACATTCACAAGGTCCTGCTGCAGCGTCTCGAGGCCCGTCATGGACATGTCGAACGCGCATTCCTGCGTGATGACGGAGCAGGTGGTGTGGTGCGAGTAGACGACGCAGATGCCGTTTTTCATGCCGGACTTCGCGGCGATCTCCTTGACCTGCTGGGTCACATCGTGAAACGACACCGCGCGGTCACGCGACTGGAGCTTCAAACTTTCTCTGTAAACCATATCAGCCCTCCTGTTTTTTCAGATCGTCCGCCGCACGGCGCGTGGCGGCGATCATTTCGTCGATCATGGCGATGGGGTCTGCGGCGTTCATGATGCCGGAGGCTGCGCCCGCAGCTTCCGAGCCTGCCATGATGAAGTCATAGACCTCCTGCCCGCAGGTGATGCCGGCGGCCTGCTCGACCATGATGTTGGGGTCGATCTCCTTGATGACCTTGATGGAATCCCGGACGTATGCCATGGGGCTCGCGCCCTTGCCGCCGCCGATGATCTCGGAGGGCTCGGGGTTGATGATGTCGGGGTGCAGCTGGGCGATGGCCTTGGCTTCATCCAGCGTATCGGCGCAGGCGAAGACAAGGAAGTCCAGCTCCCGCGCGCGGTCGATGGTCTTTTTCATCTGCGGAAGGCTCATGGGCTTTTCGCAGTGGTTGATCATCACGCCGACCGCACCGGCAGCCTTCAGACCCTCCGGCAGGATATCCGCGCAGCCGCGGCCGGGGCGGAGCGTGTCCATATACGTCGCCAGCACGAACAGGTGCTTCGTGTTTTCCGCCACGCGGCGGACCTCCAGCGCCGGGCAGATGAACAGCACGTCAATGTCGTACTTCTCCGCTGCCGCGTCCGCCGCCCTGGCGTACTCCAGGAGCTTGTCGCCGTACACATAGTTTTTCGTTCCGACTTCAAAATACGGGGTGCGAATGACTGGTTTCATAACGAGATTCCTTTCTTCTCTTCGGTTCCTTTCGGAGGGAGATACACGTTTATGTTTCGTCCGCAGACGGCTTGGATACGTCTGCGCAGATCACCCGGACGTGCGAGCTTTTGAGCTGCGCGAGCATCTCCGGGCGGATGCCGGTGTCGGTGACAATGGTGTGCAGCATTTCCAGCGGCGCATACGCGACATGCGCCGAGACGGAAAATTTGGACGAATCGACGAGCATGATATTCTGGTCGGTGTTGCGCATGGCGATCTGGTTCATCCGGGCGGTATCAAAGTCCGTCGTGGTGAACTGCCGGCCGTGGACGCAGCCGTCCGCGCCGACAAAGCTCTTGCTGAAATACAGCCCCGTCAGCGCCTGATCGGTCAGATAGCCGCAGAAATCCTTGCGGTTCGGGCGGTATTCGCCGCCGATGAGCGTCACGGGCATATAGGGCGAGAGCAGCTCCAGATTGGCCAGCGAGTTGGTATAGAGCTTGACGTTCAGCCCCTCCCGCTTGATGCGGCACACGAGCTCGGCGCAGAAGCACTGCGTCGTCGTGCCGGTGTCGCAGAAGATCACGTCGCCGTTTTTCAGCAGCTTACAGGCCTCGCGCGCGATCGCCGTCTTTTTCTCGATATTCGTTTTTGTTCCATACTCAAAGGAGTAGCGCGTCATAGCGCCGCTGGCGCTCTGGATGCCGCCGTGGGTGCGGATGGCGACGCCCTCCTTCTCCATTTTCGCAAAAATGCGGCGAATGGTCGACTCCGAGACGTTCAGGATCTCCATGGCCTCGGCCAGCGACAGCTTCTGCATGATCGACAGCCGCGCCATCAGCTCCTGCTGCTGTTCCAATTTCAATCCGGGCACCTCCGAAACAGGCGTGTCAGCAGCACGTACATGAGGTCGAGCCGCTGCTCTACGGTTTTTGTCATGAGATATTCCTCACGGGTGTGCAGCTTGCCGCCGCAGGGGCCGCAGCCGTCCAGCGTGGCAACGCCGTAATGCGAGATAAAATTGCCGTCCGAGCCGCCGCCGGTCACGAGGCACGTGACCTTCTGGCCGACCGCTTCTCCCGCGCGCTCGAGCTCGTCGAGCAGGGCATAGGTCGCCGCGTGCGGCTGCATGGCCGGGCGCAGGGACTTTTGGATGATCTCCATCCGCGTGCGCGGGTCGAAGGGCTCGGCCTGCATCCGCTGCAGAAGGGCTTCCAGCCGGTCCAGCGCGGAGGCATCGAGATAGCGGTAGCTGAGCGTGCACTCGGCATAGTCGGGTACGGCGCCGTTGTCGCCGCCGCCGTCAAAGCGGCCGACGTTGACGGTCGTCCCGGCGGCAAAGTCGTTGAGCTTGTAAAGCTCATTCACCCACCGCGACAGCTCCAGAATGGCGCTCGCGCCCTTCTCCGGCTCAACGCCGGAATGCGCGGAGATGCCGTGGCATTTGAAGATGTAGTTTGCGCCGCCCTTGCGCTGCGAGACAAATTCCTCGTTGGGCCGCCCCGGCTCAAAGACGAAGCAGTAGCGGCTTTTCTGCGCAAGCGCCTCAAAATACGGGCGGGAATAGGCCGAGCCGCGCTCCTCGTCGCTGTTCATGGCCACGCAGAAGCGGAACCGGCAGTCGCCCGCCTGCAGCATCTGCCGCAGCAGATAATACAGGCTCAGGCAGCCGCCCTTGCAGTCGATGCAGCCCGGCCCGTGGGCAAGGCCGTCGGCGTCCACCTCCAGCGGCCACTGCGCGCCGGTGCCGACGGGGAAGACCGTGTCCATGTGTGCCACAAACAGCACGTCGATCTGCTCGTCCTCGGAGTTGCGCGCGGTCAGGAAGGGGGCGAAGTCGTTATTATCATAGTACCGCCGCTCGGTCTTAAGACCCAGCGCCCGGTACCGGCTTTCAAAGAAATCTGCGACAGCCGCCGTGCCGGGGGCGTTGAAATGGCCGCTGTCGATGGCGCACAGCGTGCGCAGGTCCGCGAGAAAGGCGGACAGGTCAAAATCTTTCATAGCAGGGATCCCTTACAGCTGGCGCAGGAAGCTCCGGATCTCCGTCAGCCCGTCCAGCACGCCGAGCTCCAGATGGTTCTCCACGCTCGCGTACGCGGGCAGGACGGCGAGCTTGCCCTCCTTCGCGGCCTCGTCGCGGTTGATGCCGAACGTGTTGCACGGCTCGAGCGCCAGCACATAGTCGTGCGATTTCATCATCTTCCACTGCACCATGTTGGGCAGATTCGCCGTGTCGAACGCGACGTACGCGCCGAGCTCCAGCCGCTCGTTGTACACCACGCCGCAGGCGCGGCTGCCGAGGTTCGTGCGGAAGTACAGTTCCTCGCCGCGGCCGTCGACCGGGGCCATCATGTGATGATAGTCCGTCGAAAGCTCGTTCATCGGCGTGCGCTCCGCCTTCGAAGCTTCGACCAGCGTATCGGCCTGCAGCAGGGGATAGCCGAAGTTGAAGTGGTAGAGCAGCATATACGGCTCGTCCTCGGCCTCAAAATTCGTGAGCACGTCGTGCAGGCGGATGACGCGGCTGTTCAGCTCCGTCTCAATGGTGCGGCGGATGGACAGGTGCCGGCTGTACATCTTCGTCTGGTGTACCTCGCCGCGGGCACGCAGCAGATACCGCTCGCCGTCCCAGTAGGTCTCGGTGCCGAAATTCTGCGCCGAGACATGGGAGATGCGGCCGTGCGTGGGGAACTGGCCGCCGTTCGTGGCGTGGCCGCCGACATTGCCGAGACCGCAGGTCACGAGCATGCCGCCCGGCCACTGCTCGGAGAATTCCCCGTCCGACGGGCAGAAGGCCTGCGGCGAGGTCAGCCCATTTTTGCTCTGGAAGCCCAGATTGACGCCCTTGTAGCTCAGATCGAACAGATCCATGCACCGGTCCGGAACGACCGTGAAGCGCAGACCCGCCGCGTTGTAGAATTCCGCGATGGCAATGCCCTCGCCGCGGCCGCGCAGCAGCTGCGATTCGCGGATCCCGGCGATCTGGCCGATATTTCCTAATTGCTTGAGAAGTTCAACGTTCATGCCTAGTCCTCTTCCGGACATGCGCGTTCAGACCCGGATGCGCCGGGCCTGAACGCGCATGCATTATTTGATCTCGATGACCTCGAAGCCCATCATGGTGCCGAACGCCTTGATCTCTTCGATGTTGGCGTCGTAGACCAGGGCGGAGTGATGCGTGCCGCCGGCCAGGGAGAATTCCTTCAGGAACTGCGGCAGCGGCTTGCACGGCTTCATCCAGCCCTGCGTGCTGTGGCGGTAAGCGCCGCGCTCAAGACCCTCGTCCAGCATCTCCACGCCGGAGACGATGAGGTTGAAATGATCCTGCATGGGTGCGAGGTTGACATACACGGCCTTGCCCTTGCGCAGGCAGTTGTACATGGCGGTGGTGTCGCCGCAGGAGTTGTAGTTGAACGGGCAGTCGCTGATGAGCGGCTTCCACTGCGCCAGCTTCGGGTTGCTTTCGCCCATGTGGCTCAGGAGGATGACGTCCTGCTCCCAATCCGGGCAGAACATCTCGGTAAAGGTCGTGTTGGGATAGACCTGCAGCAGCGCGCCGACCAGACCGGCCGTCAGCACGTCGCCCTCACCGGCGTAGCCCTGCCCGCGCTCCATGATCTTGCAGCACTCGATGAACGGCATCTTCGGCAGGCCGCAGATATCGAGCGTGAGGAAGTTGACCGTCGCGGCGTGCAGGCCGTTGTCCTGCATCCACTTCCGGACGGCAAGGCCGGAGCGGGTGGCTTCGCGGTATTCGGCCTGGAAGGTGATGTCGGAATCGTAATGCGCCGCGTCGTACGCGAGCTCCGCGTCGATCTCCTCCTCGGTGACCTTCGGCAGATACTCCTTCACGACCTCGGTGGTCATATACTGGACCTCGACGCCGATGTCGTTCTTATAGCGCTCGTCGGAGACGAGGAAGTCGCCCATGCCGGTGAACGAGCCGCCGACGGAGCCGACCTTCTCGGTCTGGAACGCCTTCTTGACCGTAGCCGCGCGGCACATGCCCACGACCTCGGAGACGACCTCGCTGTGCAGCGCATGGCCGACGCAGAGATAATACGGCTTGCCGTTCCGTTTGAGCAGGTTGCACATATCCTGCACGCCGTGGATGCCGTGGTTGGCGCTGATGCAGCCCTTGTAGTTGGCGACCTTCAGCAGCTGATAGTCGGGCGTGGTGTCGAAGACGATGATCGGCGCGTCAAGGCTCAGCAGCGCCTCAATGGACTCCAGGGAAGGGGAGTAGGCCAGATGCTGCGTGATGACGGCGGAGACGCCGGCGTCGTTGAACTTCTTCGCCGCGCGGTCGAACTCCGGCTTGATGCGGCAGACCTCGTCCGCCAGAACGACCTCAAGGCCCTGGCTTTCGAGCATCTTGATGAGCATGTGCATGTAATCGACCATCGGGTCGCGGTAATGCGGGTTGGAATCGTCATACAGCTTGATGTACAGAGGCAGATAGCCGACTTTGATCTTTTTCATATCGTTTGCTCTCCAGTCTTTAACCGTAAATGGATTTGCGCGCGCCCTCGATCAGGTCATGCGCATTGTTGTACATGATGTCTTCCACATCCTGCTTCGTCAGGCCCAGCGTCTTGCACGCCCGCTTGAACGCCAGCAGCTCTTCATACAGGAAGAAGGTGATCTTCTCCGCTTCCTTTGCGGATACCTCGCGCAGGTGACGGTCCTGCTTCGGGTCGCCGTAGAGGCCGGGGGGAACAAGGTTGATGTAGGTGCCGTTTTCCTCGATGCGGTGCGTCCGCATACGCAGGATGGGCATGTCCGTGCCGTACATGACGTGCTTCGGGCCTGCATGGCGCAGGACCTCGGTGATGGCATATTCGCAGCAGTTGGCGCAGAAATCGTACATGAGATCCGGCGCCTTGTCGAGCGTCTCGAAAGCGTTGCCGACGTCTTCCCTGGTGTAGGCCCGGCCGATGTGCGCGATGATCAGGCGGATGTTCGGGAACTCCTGCTTGATCTCCAGGATCTGCGCGAGATTGACGGGGTCCTTCAGCCGTCCGTTGCGCGGGATGTGCAGCATCACGATCGCGCCCAGCTCGTCCATTTTTTTCAGCTGTGCTTTCGGGAAGAAGTCAAAGATGCGGATCTCCGCCTCCGGCAGGTACTTGGGGGACAGGCTCAGGTAGGACTTGAGCCCCAGGAACCCGCCCTTGCGGATCTCCTGCTCCAGCTCCTCCGGAGACTGCTCCGGGCGGCTGTAGTAGAGCGCGGGGAAGCCGGTCCTGCGGGAGCACTCGGCCACGTAGGCGTTGTTTTTGTCCCACGCGCCGCGGCTGGTGAACATGAGCGCGGTGACGTCCTTGCCCGGCAGCATCAGCCGGTAGGTCTCCTGCAGGTCCTCAATGGAGTTGTCGAGCGCAACGAGGCTCGGCCACGTGACCGTCCGCTTCACCTCGCCCGGGGCGAGGGGCTTGTGGTCGAGATACTTGTCCAGCCAGACGTGCGTGTGCACGTCGAGGATCTTCTGCGGCAGAAAATCCTTCAGCTCTTCTTCGTAGATCCTGCGATCATACGGCGTGACTTCAAATAAAGCCATAAAACTGTTTGACCTCCCGGCCTCAGCCGTAGATAGACTTGCGTGCGCCTTCGATCAGGTCGTGCGCGTTGTTGTACATGATATCTTCGATGTCCTGACGGGAAAGCCCCAGCGTCTTGGCTGCGCGCTTGAACGCCAGCAGCTCCTCATACAGGAAGAAGGTGATCTTCTCCGCCTCCTCCGCCGAGACCTCACGCAGGTGCTTGTCCTGCTTCGGGTCACCGTAGAGTCCGGGGGGAACGAGGTTGATGTAGGTGCCGTTTTCCTCGATACGGCGGGTGCGCATGCGCAGGATGGGCATGTCCGTGCCGTACATGACGTGTTTGACGCCCGCGTGGCGGATGACCTCCGTGATGGCGTACTCGCAGCAGTTGGCGCAGAAGTCATACATGAGATCCGGCGCCTGGTCGAGCGTTTCAAAGGCATTGCCGACGTCTTCTTTCGTGTAAGCCCGGCCGATGTGCGCGATGATCAGGCGGATGTTCGGGAACTCCTGCTTGATCTCCATGATCTGCGCGAGATTGACGGGGTCCTTCAGCCGCCCGTTGCGCGGGATGTGGAGCATCACGATCGCGCCCATCTCGTCCATCTTCTTCAGCTGCGCCTTCGGGAAGAAGTCAAAGATACGGATCTCCGCCTCGGGGATATACTTGGGGGAAAGGCTCAGATATCCCTTGATCCCGAGGAAGCCGCCCTTGCGGATCTGCCGCTCCACCTCTTCCGGGGATTCCTCCGGCGCGCTGAAATACAGCGCCGGGAAGCCGGACCGGCGGGAGGCGTCGGCCACGTAGTCGTTGGCCTGCTGGCTGCGGCCGGAGTTGGAGAACATGAGGGCGGTGACGTCCTTGCCCGGCAGCATCAGCCGGTAGGTCTCCTGCAGATCCTCAATGGAGTCGTCCGCCGCCACAAGGCTCGGCCAGGTGACCGTGCGCTTGACCTCGCCCGGAGCGAGGGGCTTCGGCGGGAAGAATTCCTTCAGATAGACGTGCGTATGCACGTCCAGGATCTTCTGCGGCAGAAAATCCTTCAGTTCCTTCTCGTAGACTTCGCGGTCGTAGGGTTTTACTTCGAATAAAGACATGGGTGCATTCTCCTTTTTGTGCGGGAAGGCTGGATATCAGCCCTTGACGGCGCCGGCAGCGATACCCTTGATGAAGTATTTCTGCAGGCAGAGGAACAGTATGATCATCGGCAGGCTGACCAGGATGATACCGGCAAAGGCATAGCCGAATTCCATGGCGCGCGCGCCGAAGAAGCCGTTGATACCGACCATCAGCGTCGGGTTCTTGTTTTCGTTCAGCAGGGAGCGGCAGACCAGATAGTCGTTCCAGATGCCGACGCCGCAGCGGATGGCGCAGGTCGCGGTGACCGGGGTCAGCAGCGGCAGGAACACGCGGGAGTAGACGCCCAGCGTCGTACACCCGTCAATGTAGGCCGCTTCCTCCAATTCGCGCGGCAGGCTCTGCATGAAGCCCGCGAACAAAAACGTCGCAAACGGCATGTTCCACGCCGACTGGATCAGGATACAGCCCCAGATGGAGTCGTAGGTGCCAAGGCGCGTGGCCTGTACGGTCAGCGGGAGCAGACAACCGATGAACGGGATGACCATCAGCGTGACGAGCACGCTGTAGTAGCCGCGGAAAAGCTTGCTGCGGATCCGGGCGATGGCAAAGCCGGCCAGCGACGCGCAGATGATGACGATGACCAGCGACGCGAGCGTGATGGTGACCGTGTTCGCCAGCGCCTGCCAGTATTTCATCTTGTTGATGACGTAGGGGAAGTTTTCGAGCGTGAACAGCTCTTTTGTCAGGAGCAGCGGATATTTGATGATATCCTTGCGGTCCTTGAATGCGCCGAGCACCAGATAGTAGATCGGCACCAGCATGATGATCGTGCACAAAGCGAGCACCAGCTCTTCGATAAACGAGTGGAGTTTCTTTTGTTTTTTCATCAGAAAATATCCTCCCTCTTACGAAGCACGACGAGCTGAACGAGAGAGATCAGCGCGATGATGAGCAGCAGCACGACCGACAGCGCGGAGCCGCGTCCGTAGTCGAACGCCTGGAAGCCGAAGAAGAAAATTCTCTGTGTGATCAAAAGCGTCGAATGGCCGGGCAGACCCTTCGAGATCAGATACGGCAGCTCGTAGGCCTTGAACGCCGCGATCGTGGTGGTGATGACGTTGATCGTGATGGAGGAGGCCATCATCGGGATCGTGATGTTTTTCAGCTGCTGCGAGGGGGTCGCGCCGTCGATGGAAGCGGCCTCATACATTTCCTGCGGGATCGACTGCAGGCCGGCCAGGAAGACCACCACGCAAAGGCCAATCTGGACCCAGGCCGCGCCGATGATGATGGCAATATTCGTAACGCCGCGCGTCTCCAGCCAGTTGACGGCCGGCAGGCCCGCGGAAGTAATGATCTTGTTGATAACGCCGTTGTTGTAGTTGTACATGATGCGCCACAGAATGCCGACGACCGCGCCGGACAGCAGCGCCGGGAAGAACCACAGCGCGCGCATCAGCCCGCGGGGCAGACGGTCTCTGCCGCGCTTATCGAGCGCGAGCGCCGCCAGGAACGAGACGATGATGGTGATCGCGGTCACGCCGATGGCGAAGGTCACGGTGGCGAGCATCATTTCGCCGAAGCCCTCGATCTCATGCAGGTGCATGTAGTTGTACAGGCCGACGAAGTTGTAGGTCTTGGAAAGTCCGTCCCAGTCGGTGAGACTGTAGCGGATGACATTGATCAGGGGAACGACCATAAAGATCGCGCAGAGCACCAGCGAAGGCAGGATAAAGAAGATACCGGTGGTCCGCTGATTGCGCTCAAGCTGCGTGAGCCGTCCAGCGCGGGAAGAACGTTTCATAGGATCCCTCTTTTCTCTGGGTTACGTTGGGTAACGCGAATGGGCTGAATGCAGGAAAAAACGCTCTGCGCAGCTCCGGAGGAGGGCAGGAACCTCCCCGGAGCCGGCCCATGCACGAACGCATGGGCCGGGCAGAATCGGGACACAGGGGAAACCTCTGCGTCGGCCGCCGGAGCGGCCGGGTCAGAGCTTTCGATTATTTGCTGAGGGGGGAAGCCTGCTCGATGGACCACATGGTGGCAACGGCGTCTTCCGCAGTGTTGTCGCCGGTCAGAACGCCCTGGATCTTCGCCATGACAGCATCCTTGAATTCGGCGCTGTAGAGGTTGAAGCCCATGAGGACGAACGGAGCGGAGCCCATTTCAGCAGCAACGGGGACCATAGCCTCGGGCAGAACGATCTGATCCTCGGTCATGGAAGTGATGACGGGGACAGTGCCGCGGGCGTTCTGGATCAGCTGGAAGTTCTCGCCTTCAAACAGCCAGTTGAAGAAGATCTCCAGAGCTTCCTGCTCAGCAGGCGTGCGGTCCGGGTTCTCGGTGACGCAGAATGCGTCCTCGGGAGAGGTGGAGATGTACGGGAGCTCGCCGGCAGCGCCGAACGGGGGCAGGGAAGCCGCGCCGTTTTCCAGGCTGCCGAGGATCATGCCGCCGTTCCAGTTGCCGGCGAGGCACATCGCGGCCAGACCGTCAGACATGTAGGTAGCAGCATCTTCTTCCAGAGCGGAAGCGGTGCCCTCGAGGAAGTACGGAGCGATCTCCTGCAGGCGGGCGGTCGCTTCGGGATACTTGGTGAAGTCGAACGTGCCGTTCTTGAAATCATCCTCGTAGTTGCCGAGCTCTTCGCCGGCCACGTTGGCCAGGATCAGCTCATAGATCATCCAGCAGGTGGTGTGTTTGCCGGCGGCAGTGACCAGAGGCGCAACGCCGGTCTTTTCCTTGATGTCCTTGCAGCACTGGATCAGCTCATCCCAGCAGGTCGGGACGGTATCCCAGCCGGCCTCGTTCAGGATGTCCATGTTGTAGAACATCGTGGAGAACGCGGCGCCCTGGCACATACCGACGAGCTTGCCGTCAAAGGTGTAAGCGTCGGCGTAAGCCTTCGGCATGACCTTGGCGCATTCCCAGTTGGTGAGGTCGGTCAGCAGGTTCTGCTCGACCATGGCGTTCATCATGACGCCGTTGTTGAGCTGGATGGCGTCGGGCAGGTCGTTGGCCGCCAGACGCTGCTGCAGGAAGTCTGCATCGGCACCGAGACCGACGTGCTCGATGCTGATCCACGGATGCTGCTCTTCGAAGCGGGCTTCGAGCTCATCCCATGCATCGGCCCAGTCGACCTGCGCGAGGAAGACCTCGAGGGTGGCGGGTTCATGCTCTTCCGTGGCGGGCTCTTCGGTCGCCGCGGGTTCTTCGGTTTCAGTGGTATCGGGGGTGGTGGTTTCGGTTTGCGTGGTCGCGGGCTCTTCGGTTTTTGCGGGGGTGTTGGCCGCGCATGCGACCATGCTGAGAATCATGAGGACAGCCAGTAACAGAGCAATCGTTTTTTTCATGTTTCTTCATTTCCTCCTTGAAAATTTTCTGCTCGCAGTCTTACAGACCGTAGACGTCGCCCAGCGCCTGTACGCTGCGTTTATATGCCGGCAGGAGCCTGCGGTATTCCGCGCTGCGCTCCGGGTCGGGCATAATGACGCGCTCGTCAATTGCCAGGTGTTTGTATCCCTCTTCGGCATTCTGGTAGATGCCGGTCCCAACGCCCGCGAGGATCGCCGCGCCGACACAGGCGAGGTCAGCCACGGCGGGCACTCTGACAGGCAGTCCGGAGATGTCCGCGGTGATCTGACACCACAGCGGGCTTTTGGAAGCGCCTCCTGCGAGCTTCAGTCCGTCCGAAGACGGCTTGCTTCTGAACGCTTCCATCATCCAGACGACCTGGAAGACGATGCCCTCCATGATCGCACGGGCCATATGGAACCGGTCATGGGACAGATCCATGCCGATAAAGGACGCTTTGGAGAAACGCTTCTGGCCCGCGTAGCCCTGGAAGGGCACGAAGAACAGGCCATCGTCGGCCGCGCGGCGCGCGGCCGCTTCGCGGTTGAGCGTTTCGTAGCCGACGGGCTCGCCGTCAGATCCGACGGCCACGAATTTCCGCAGCCAGTCGAGGCAGACGCCGCCGGAGGAGAGGGATCGCAGCGATCCCCATAAGCCCGGCACCGCCGCAACGGACTGCGACAGGCCGGAGGAAAAATCAGGTGCATCGCCGATGGCCGTGATGACCCAGCAGGTACCGGAGCCGATCAGGATATCGCCGGGCCGGACCGCGCCCGCACCGAGCGCGACAGCGTACTGGTCATGCGCGCCCGCGACGAGCACGCAGTCGGTCGTGAGGCCGAGCGCCTGCGCGGCCTGCGGCGTGAGCTGACCGATCCGGTCACCGGAGCGGACGAGCTTCGGCAGCAGCTCCGCCGAGATCCCGGCGTAGGCGAGCAGCGCCTCGTCGTATGCCCCGCGGCGGATGTCCGCGAGCTGGTCGATGCCGGCGTCGGAAAGATCACAGGCGGCAACGCCTGTCATATGATAAGAAATGTAGCTGGGCACGGAGAGGAACATCGCGGTCTTCTGGAAAAGCTCCGGCTCGTTGTCCTTCATCCAGCGGATCTCCTGCGCCAGAAGGCCGAGACCCAGATGCCAGCCGGTCTTCTGATACATATCCTCGTCGGTGCCGACCTCGCGCAGAAACGCTTCGCGTTCTTTCGCCGTGCGCTCGTCGTTCCAGACGATGGCGGGGCGCAGCGCCCGGCCGTCTGCATCTGTGGGGACGAAGGTGCCGCCCTGCAGGGAAAGGGAGATGCCGGCGACGTTCTTTGCCACGTCCGGATCTTCGCAGACCTGCCGCACCGTATGGACAACGGCCTGCCACCAATCCTCCGCCCGCTGCTCGCTCCAGCCGACCTGCGGCGTCAGGAGCGGATAAGCCTCATAGGCGTGGCCGATCAGCTGGCCGTCCGCGCGGAACAGCAGCGTCTTTGTGCCGGTCGTGCCGACGTCGATCCCGAGTAAATACTTCTTCATAACAGCCAGCCAAAACTCCTTCCAGCCGTAGTTGGTATATACTGAAATTAGCACGTTTGTGTCAGCTTGTCAAATGATTTTGACCGATTCAGCCAATTTTGGACGATTTACTAAATTGAAGCCTTCATTTTTGGCGCATTTGAAAAAGCTGTCTGGAAAACAGTCTGCTTCTTTTTCTGCAAAAGAGAGCGGAAAACCGCTTTTTGCGTAGCATTTTCGGCCGAGCCATGCTATAGTCTAGGTGCGTCAGCTGACTGCATGACAGGAACGCTGACTGGAATTTGGAAAAATTGAATGATTTTGCGGAGGAAACGCATCATGAAAGAGCGAAACGGGCAGCTTCGCTATCTGAGCATTGTCATCGGAGCCTTTCTCACGGTCGGTGTGATCGTCGGTCTGACGAACAACCTCTACTCGCTGTACGTCATCCCCATTACGACGGGCCTCGGCATCTCGCGCGGCCTGTATTCCATGGGGATCACGGTCCGCTATATCGCGTCCGCCTTCTGCAATCTGTTTATGGGCCGGCTCTATCAGCGCTTCGGCTACCGGCGGCCGACGGTCCTGCTGGTCCTGCTCGTCGCCGCGTCCTACGTGGGCTACGGCACGGCACGCAATGCCGTCCCGCTGTTTCTCGGCGCGCTGATCTACGGCGTCGGCGAATATTTTATCAGTACGGCGGCCCTGTCCCGGATGCTCGGCAACTGGTTCCAGAGCCACCTGGGCGTGGTGACCGGCATCGTCATGGCGGCCAGCGGCGTCGGCGGTTCGGCTTTGAGCCTGGTGCTCTCGGGCATTATGGAATCGGCCGGCTGGCGCACGTCGCTGCTGTTTGCGGCGGGGCTGCTCGCGGCCGTGGCGGTCATGATCTTCTTCGTCATGAAGGACCGGCCGGAGGAGCTTGGCCTGCAGCCCTATCACGACCCCGAGCGCCGCGGCGCGGCGCATAAGCCCAAAAAGGTCGCCGCCCCCTGGGCGGGCGTGCCCATGCAGGTGCTGCTGAAAAAGCCGTATTTCTACCTGACCATGATCGGCATGATGCTCGCGACCATCGCCTCCAACGGCGTCTACAGCGCCGTCGTGCCCCACCTGCAGGACCGCGGGCTCTCCGCGGCCTACGCGGCGAAGATGCTGAGCCTGATGCTGGTGCTGCTGGCCGTCGACAAGATCGTCCTCGGCATGCTGGCCGACCGCTTCGGCGCGCACTTCTCCACGCTGCTCTGTGTCCTGTTCACCTTCTCCGGCATCGTGGTGCTGACGCTCGTGAAAAACGAGTGGCAGGCCGTCATCGCGGTCGTGCTGCTGTCGGTGTCCGTCTGCCTCAACGGCTTCATCCAGCCGCTGCTGGCCGCGGAGATCTTCGGCCGCAGCGCCTACAATACGACGCTCGGCATCATGATGGCCATGCTGTCGGTCGGCGGGCTGCTGTCTTCACCGCTGGTGAACTTCAGCTTCGACGCCACGGGCTCCTATACCCGCATCCTGATCGTCCTGGCCGTCATCGCGGCTGTCGACGCGCTGTTCCTCCTGCCCGCGTTCCACGCGGAGGCAAAATACCGCCGCGAGCTGGAGGCCTCCGGCCAGCTGAGTGACGCCGGACCCGAAACATGACCCCAGGCCGCACTGCCGAAGCTCCGGCAGCGCGGCCTTTTTGCAGTCTCCGGACCGCCGCGCTCCGCGATCACCCTGCAAAACGGGCTGATCTGCGTATTGACTTCGCCGCTTCCCGCCCGTATCATACGAACAGAGGGAATTGTCTGACAATTCCGCGTCCGAATCCAAGGATCCAACTAAAAACAAACAGAAAACAGTTTACGGAGGACTGCTGGTATGGAACAGAAAGCATGGATCATCGACGAAAAGACCGCAAAGCAATACCTGACCGTGGAAGACGCGATCGACTGCGTGGAAAAGACCTGGAAATGGTACGGCGAGGGCAGAGTCATCATGCCCAACAAGATCACGACGGATATGTCCGAGCTCGGCGTCGCCGGCTGGTTCAACTCCATGCCCGCCTACATCGGCCCCATGGATGTCGCCGGCATCAAGGTCGTCGGCGGCTATGACGGCAACAAGGCGCTCGGCCTGCCGTACATCAAGGCCAACGTCCTGATCACCGACTCGAAGACTGGCATCCTGCGCGCGCTGATCTCCGGCGACCATATCAATGACCTGCGCACCGGCGCGCAGCCCGCCGTCATGGCCCGCCTGCTCGCCGCGAAGACCGACGTCGTCACCATCATCGGTACCGGCCTGCAGGGCTACATGAGCCTTCTTTGCATGTCCAAGGTCCTCGATATGAAGGAGATCCGCGTCTGCGATATCTCCGAGGCCGCCATGGACCGCTTCATCGCCCGCTTCCCGGACGCCCCGTTCCGCTTCGTCAAGTGCAAGAGCAACGAAGAGGGCTGCCGCGGCTCCGATGTCATCATCACCGTCACCAACGCCAACGCGGATCTGGTCGAAGAGCCGTGGGTCAAGCCCGGCGCGCTGGTCATGACGATGGGCTCGTTCCGCGAGACCTCGTTCGACGTCGTCCGCAAGGCGGACCGCATCGCCGTCGACCAGGTCGGCCAGTCGCTGCACCGCGGCAACGTCAAGGAGCTGGCGGAGATGGGCGAGATCACGGCCGACTCCTTCGATATCATCGTGCCCGACGTGCTGGCAGGGAAGATGCCCGGCCGCACCGACCCGAACCACCGCATCTACGCGCAGATCATCGGCACCGGCATGCTGGACGTCGCGCTGGCGGGCGTGCTGCTGGAAAAGCTGCACGCGGCAGGCGCGCAGCCGCCCGTGTTTGACATGATGGGCGAATGAGTGAGACGATCCAGCGGACCAAGCTCTACGAGGACGTGACCGAGCGCATGCTCGACCACATCCGCACGGAGACCTGGGCGCCCGGCATGAAGATCCCGCCGGAGGTCGAGCTGGCAAAGCTCTTTGACGTCAGCCGCTGCACCATCCGCGAGGCCGTCAAGAGCCTGCAGATCGCGGGCTTCCTGCGCTCGCGCGCCGGCTCCGGCACGTTCGTGTCCGAGCGGGCGCCGACGCTGCTGCAGACGCAGGCGCTGGCCGGGATCATGGCCGACCCCGCTGCGCTGCGCGAGCTGGTGCAGGCGCGCTATATTCTCGAGCCACAGCTGGCGCAGATGGCCGCGCAGGCCGCGACGGAGGAGGAGATCCGCGGGCTGTTTGCCATTCTGGACCGTATGAAGCGCGGCCAGACCCGGTTCGAGCTCATGTCCGTCGGCCACCAGTTCCATCTGTCGCTGGCCCAGCTGGCGCACAACCGCGTCCTGTATGGATTCTATGTCTCCGCCGCGAGCCAGATGCGCAGCATGCGCGTGCTCGAGTCGCTGACGCTGGAGGTCTACCGCAGCGGCATCCACGAGCATGCAGCCATCGCCGAAGCCATCGCCCACCGCGACGGCGCGCTGGCCGCCCAGCGCATGCGCGAGCACCTGCAGAACGACTACGGTCCCTACCTCTCCGAGCTCACCGCGCCGCAGCCCTGAAAAACAAAAGACCCCCGCCGCAGCGTTTCAAACGCTGCGGCGGGGAATGTTTTTTGCAGCCGCGGCTCAGAGTGGGCGGCTCAGATAGACCATATCGCAGAGCGTCACGCCGCATTCCACGATGGGATGATCGTAGTTGTCCAGAAAGAAATTTTTGACGCGGTGGTGCTCCGTGAACCCGCAGCGCTGGTAAAACGGCACGGTCAGCGGGCTGTCACCCGTGCCGACGAGCATGGTGTGCCCCTTCCCGCGGTACTGCTCCATCACGTATTCGATCAGCGCCCGGCCGTACCCCTTGCCGTGCAGCGCCGGGTCCGTCGCGATGTTCTTGATCTCGTAGACCCCGTCATCGACCTTGCAGACCACGCACTCGCCCACGACCTCCGGGTCCTTCGCAAGATACATCTCGCCCTTGCCCAAGTACCGGTCGATCATATCCTCCTGCTCATCGGCGAGCAGCAGCAGGGGAAGATAGTCCTTTTTGTTCCCCACGACCCGTTCAAATTCCATGTTATCCTCCAGAAATGCGCCATACGGCGCGTTTTTCTCAGTCTAACCCATCCCGCCCGATCTGTCAAGCCGTCCTTCTTTCGGAAAACGACTGCCGGTAGACTGGCAAAATCCGCCTCCAGAATGCCAGTGCGTTTGCGATCAGCAGCGCGCCGGACAAGCACCGCACGGCCCACTCCGGGCACAGCAGGGCGATGCCGTTCATATCCCCGCCGCCGAACAGACCGCAAAGCGCGCTCAGATACAGCGGGTCGATCAGCAGCAGCGCGAGGGGCGCGCCCAGCGTGGCCAGGCTCATCAGTACCTCGACGGTGTGGATGTCTTTTTCCCTTCTGCGTCCGATCTGCCGGGTCTGGATGCCGCGCCGCTTCTGCGCGAGCATCTTGGCAAAATAAATGCCGTAGAACACTGCCAGCACGAGCAGCGCCAGCGCCGCACAGGGGAGCTTGTCCTCCCATGGAACTTTCATGCGTTTTCCGTCCTTTCCGCCGCCTGCGCCGTCCAGACCGGCAGACCCCAGTGCTCGAAGTCCCACGGCTCCATATAGGCGCTGCACTCGTAGTCGATGTAGTAAAGCGTCCCGTCCCGCGGGACGAAATTGGTGGGGTAGTAGTCGATGTTCAGCCCCGCCGGGTACAAACGCGCGCACATGGCCTGCACCTGCGCGACCCAGCTGGGATCCGGCTGCCCCGCTTTGAGCAGCTCCGCGACGGTCGGCCCGGCGATGTATTCCTTTAAAATGCGCTCCTGCTGCACATCCGCCGCCAGCAGCTCCGGCATGGGGATGCCGAGCGTTCGCAGTGTCTTATAGTCGCGCAGCTCCGACTGCAGCTTGTCGCCGAAGGTATAGTAGTCGCACGGCTCGTGGTGGATCTGCTTCAGCACATACTGCGCCCTCCCATCCGTCACCAGATAGGAATATCCGCCCTTTCCCTTCCCGAGCAGCCGGAGCACAGTGTATTTCGTATCGTTTACAGTCAAGATATCACACGGCATGGCCCCGCGGCCCTCCTTTCTGCGTGTTTCGGTCCGGCATGGATCATTGCGCGGCCGAAGGCAGCGTCTGCATCAGCGCGAAAAAGTGCTGCGCTTCGCCGGTGCTGAAATACGCGTACCACGCTTCGAGCGTATCGGGCCGGAAAACACCCAGACGCCCGATGATCTGCTTTGCCCACAGCAGCGCGCCCGTGCCGCCCGCGGTGATCAGATTCCCGTCCGCGACAGACGGGGCGTCCACAAAATACGGCTGTCCCTTGTAGCCGGGGCAGAACATCTCCAGGAACCCGGCGCCGTTACTCGTGTGCGGCCGATTGTCAAGCAGGCCCGCACGCGCCAGTGCGGCCGTCGCTCCGCAGATCGCGCCTACCGTGCCCCCAGTGGAGAGCAGCGCGGCCGCTTTCCTGATCACGGCGCTGTGCTTCGAATCGTCCCAGGTGTTCCCGCCCGGCAGCAGCAGGACGGTTTCTTCGCTGACCGCGATATCGTCGACCACGCAGTCCGGCAGGATCGTCAGCCCGCCCATGCTCGTGACCGGCTCCTTGGAGATGCCAACTGTTTTGAGCGATACCTCCGGTGCGTCCTGCCTGAAAAAACGGCCGGAATGCAGCTCTGCGGTCACATGCCCGATCTCCCAATCGGCCATCGTATCGTGCGTATAGACATAGATCGTAATCATAAATACCCTCTGTTCACATGTTTTTGTTTCTACAAACGGGCAATTTTCCGGACGGTATTCGCCGTCCGGATCCTCCGTTCCCCACCAATCCGGCGCGTGCCGCAGGGTGTCTGCAAGCTCCTCCTGCGGCAGGACGAAAACAGGGATCTCCAAGCCGAACCGACGTTGGATCATGCCCTCGATCTGCCCGGTCAGCGCCGCGGGCTCCGTTTTCTCGCCGGAAAAGACCACGTTCCCGCTGTTCTGCCAGGTCCGGACGTCCGAAAACCCGAGCGCTTCAAAGCCCGGCTTCAGTTCCGCCATCGGCACCTTGTTCTTCCCGCTGATGTTCACGCCCCGCAGCAGGGCGATATACCGCCGCATCTACTTTCCCTCGCGCAGCCGCCGCAGGTTGTCCAGCACGAACGGGCTGTTCGCGGCGATACGCCCCAGCGTCGGGCAGCTGTCCATCTGCCCGCAGTCCGCGCAGGCATCAAGGCTCTTTTCCCTCACGCAATGATGGACCGGACAGAGCTTGTCGCAGAATGGCGTCTTCGCGCCCTCGGCGCGGCAGCCAGTGCAGTGGATCATCTCCGGGGTGATCGGCACCCCGTTGAGCTTCGTCCACAGGGCGGCAGTCTTCTCCCGCAGGGTGGTATCGTTTGTGAGTGTCGCGATACGGGCGTCGCAGACCTCGCAGTCCAGTCCGCAGCAGCCGATCAGTTGGTTTGCGTGTTTGCAGTTCATTTCCATCTTCCATCCCTGCTTACCTCCGTTACAGCGCTTTCGTATAATAATGCCGTTTTTCGGTGTACGGATAGTCCTCGAGGGTAAAGACCTCCCGGTATCCATGCTTTTCGTAAAATGCGGGCGCCTGAAAGGAAAAGGTGTCCACAAACGCGTATTTGCAGCCGCGCTGCCGGGCCTCATTTTCCGCAGCCTCCAGCAGCCTGCTGCCGAGCCCCTGGCCCCGGAACGCTTCGCCGACGAACAGGAACCGGATGCAAAGCCAGTTGCCGAAGGTCTCACCGGTCAATCCGGCGAACTTCCGGCCCGTCTCGTCTTCCAGAAACACGCCGAGCGGCACATTTTCCGACGCCTCGCGGTGCCGGAGGTTGTAGTCCCTCAGCATCTCGTGGATCTCATGGATGTCGCGTTCGTTTCCGTCATCTGTGATCCTGAAGTTCATGCGATTTTTCACCTGCCTCACACGTATAGTTGATCCCGGCCAGCCGGGCCTGCCGGCAGAGGTCCCGGGTCTGCAGTGTATAGGCCCTGCCGTCCTTGATAAAATGCGTGCCGCACCGCCGGCATCCCCGCCACGGATCCCACCGCGCCATCGCTTATAAAAGCCCCAGCAGCGCGGCGCCCCGTTCCCCACGACCTGTTGTCCATCGTTCGGATACCAATCCTGCCAGATGCAGGTGTTGAGCGCCTGCAGCGAGCCGGGGAGCGGGCCCCTTGCGGAGAATACCGCCCAGTCGCTTTCCGGAAAGCGATAGAGCTTCAGCCCCTCCGGCACCGCACCGCCCCGGTAAAGCCCGGCGATCCAGTATTCGAAGCAGTCTGCCTTCTGCTCACAGATGGCGAACCGCCCGATCCGGTTTTCAAGCAGCGCCTGCTCCACCGGCGTTTCCGGCCGCCCGGTCTGCCACAGGCGCGCATATTTCCGGCTGTATTCCACTGCCCTCAAGCCTGTAGTTGCTGTCCTGCTTCTCGCCCTTTTTGATCTTTACCGCGCCGCGGACAGCCAGGATCGCCACGGCCAGCCCCATCGCCACCCAGGGCGCAGCCGACCGGATAAAATCAAGAATATCGTTTATGTTTCGTTCCTCTTATGTAGGTTCAGTCTGTTTTTTTCAGAAGATTCATCAAAATATAGATCCCGATCAGCACGGCTACGCTCCCGGCCATCACGCCGGTCATCGCTCCGATGCTGACCTTGCTGCCAAAGAAATAGAGATTGCAGTCGATGGAGTCCTTGATATGCTCCACGACTTCCGCCGGGAAGCCGGTCCGCGTCATCTCCGCATACACCCCGCGCAGCGCGTGGTTGCGGAACAGCGCCGTCCCATATGTGCCGGGGAGGAAGGATAGGACCCTCTGCAGTCCCTCGCCAAAGTTGGAAATGGGCATGTATGCGCCGCAGAGAAAGCCGTAGCCCGCGCTGACGATGGTCCCCACCGCCGACGCCTGCCCGTTCGTTGTGAGATTGCAGTTGACGATGGAAGACAGCGCCGTGCCGAACAGCGACAGGAGCAGCACGTCCAGCCCGAGCAGCAGCACGTCCGCGGCCGACAGATACCACCCCGTCACAGCCAGATACCCGAGGCAGACCGCCAGCGCCGCGTAGCAGATCAGCAGCGTCGACAGCGCGCTCGCCGCAAAATAGCCGAGCGCCAGCGTCGATCGCCTGACCGGGGTCATGGTTAGATCCCGCCGGGCCCCGCTGATCCTGTCCTGCACCATCAGCAGATTGGAGCAGAACGCCACCGTCACGCAGCACACCGCCAGCAGCGACGAGACGAGCTGCCCGCCCACCGTGCCGTCGATCAGCGCCGCATCCACCGCGAAGCCCGCGGGCATGGCGGCGGCAAAGGAATCCCGGTAGACCTTGGCCAGAAACGTCGCATACAGCACCAGCAGAATGACCGGCGTGATGAGCGAGGTAAAGAACATCCCCTTGTCCTTGAAGAATAATTTGCAGTTGCGCCGGATCAGCGCGCCAAGTCCGGTCATACCTCCGCACCTCCATGCAGCTTCTTGCCCGTCGCGGCCAGGAAGACATCGTCCATATTTCCTTTGGTGATCTCATAGTCCGTGAACAGCGCGGGCTGCGCCAAAATCAGCTTCGTCGCCTCCCTGGTGTTTTCCACCTCGATGCGCCAGCCGCCCTGCACCGGGGCATACTTGCGCCCGAGCGCCCGGACGGCGGCCTCCTCCACGCCGTACAGCGTGATGTGATCTCCGGCATAGGTGTTTTTCAGTGCCAGCGGCGTGCCCTCGCCGACGACCCGGCCGCTGTCCAGCAGGATCACGTAGTCGGCGTCCGCGGCCTCCTCCATATAGTGCGTGGTCAGAAAGACCGTCAGCTTTTCTTTCCGGCGCAGCTCCGTCACCACGTCCCACAGCAGCCTCCGCGTCTGCGGGTCCAGACCGGTGGTCGGCTCGTCGAAGATCAGGATCTTCGGGCGGTGGAGCAGGGCGCGCGCAATGTCGATGCGCCTGCGCTGCCCGCCGGAGAGTCTGCCGACCGGGCGGTCCAGAATGTCCCCGAAGTCCAGCAGCTGCGCGAGCTCCGCCAGCCGCTTCGCGAATGCCGCGCCCCGGATGCCGTAGAGCGCGGCCCGGCTCTGCAGGTTGTCCCGCACGCTCAGTGCCCCGTCCAGTACGGAATTCTGAAACACCACGCCAAGCTCGCGCCGGACCCGGTCCGGGTCGCGGTCCGGATCCGCGCCGTCAATTTCCACGCTGCCGCCATCCTTGGCCAGCTGGCCGCACAGAATGTTGATGGTGGTGGATTTGCCCGCGCCGTTGACGCCGAGGAAGGCGAACAGCTCGCCCTCCTTCACGCGGAAGCTCAGGTCCTGTACCGCCTGTACCTCCCCAAAGCGCTTGCTCAGGTGATCAATCCTGATAATGTCGTTCATATATTTCCAGCTCCTCCTTTTTCTGTGCGAGTTTCAGCGCACGGACGGACCATGCAGCTTCTTTCCCATCTCGATCCGGACCTCGTGCCGCTCCGGGTCGGTGTTGGAGTAGGCGTAGAGATCAAAGCCGATGACCGAGAACCCTTTCTTCCGGTAAAACGCGATCGCCGCCTCATTGCACGACTGCGTCTCCAGCACGATCATCCGCGCGCCGGAGGCCGCCGCCTCGCGCTCGATGGCCTCCATCAGCCGGCGGCCGGTCCCTTTGCCGCGCGCGGCGCTGTCAAAGATGCAGATGTTGCTGATCCGGAACCGGTTGTTCCAGCTCTCGATGGACCCTTCTGCGAATTCGACCAGCCCTTCGCCGTCAAACGCGCCGAAAGCCGCCGGGGCCTCCAGCCATTCGCCGAAAAACACGTCGTCGAACGACCGCACGACCGGCGCCGGGAATAACCGGTAGTCCAGCCGGAATCCCTGCTCGGACGCACAGATCTCATAATAGCCCTTTGTCTGGTAGCGGGCGGTAAATTTTCTGCCCGCGTAGTCCTTCTGTTCCAATCGCCGGATCTCCATATCCCGTTCCTCCCTCTGCCTTTGCTCCGGAAGCTCCGGAGGCGTCAAAAAAACGCAGTGCACGGCCCACATTTTGCGGCCTGCACTGCGCCTGAGCGTCTGGCATCCTGCCCGTATTCCTCTGTAAGCCCCGTCCGCCGTCCCCGGCCTCCCGGCACTCACCAAATCTGTACCAGCTATCATACAGCAATCCCCCGCGCCTGTCAATAGGAAGATGCACAGCTTTCTGCACGGATGACAGGCTTTTTGTGAGGTTCCGCGGATAACCTTTGACTTGGTGGGGGGAGGGGGGATAGAATGGGAGGAGAAGGATTTTGTGGGAAGGGGAGAGGGGAATGGAGGAACGGCGGGTGCGGATCTGTGATCTGGCGGAGGAACTGGGGCTCAGCACGGCGACGGTATCGAACGTGATCCACGGGAAGACGAAGAAGGTCTCTGACGCGACGGTCCAGCGCGTGACGGCGCTGCTGGAGGAGCGGGAGTATATCCCCAACATGGCGGGGATCCTCCTGGCACAGAACGACTCGAGGATCATCGGCGTGTTTGTCAACGACCACGAAAAGTATGAGGGGCGCACGCTGAGCGATTTTTTTATCGCCGAATCTTTGAACGAGCTTTCCACGCAGATCGAAAAGACCGGCCGGTTCATGATGGTGAAAAAAGCGAAGGACGCCGGGCAGATCCTCCGCTTTGCCTCCATGTGGAACATGGAGGGGATCGTTGTGATCGGCTTCTGCGCGCAGGACTACCAGACGCTCCGCAATCACATGCGGATCCCATTCGTGGTATATGACGGGATCTGCGGACAGACGGAGCGGATCGTCAACCTCAGCATCGACAATTCTGGCGGCGGCGAGCAGGTCGGCCGTCACTTCCGGGCGCTGGGGCATACGCGCGCGCTTTGCCTGTCCGACAATGAGACGGGCATCGACCGCGACCGGATCGAGGGCTTTTTCCGCGGCTTTGCGCCGGGACACGCGGAGCTGCTGCGGATCCCGATGCAAAAAGATGCACGGTGGGCGTACTATGAGCAGCAGCTGGAGCGGCTGCGGGGCGTGACGGCGGCTTTTGCGGTCTCGGATCATTATGCCATCGACCTGATGAGCTTTCTGCGCGGGCAGGGGATCGCGGTGCCGGAGGAGATCTCCGTCGCGGGATTTGACGACACGCCGGTATGCGAAATGGTCAGCCCGGCCCTGACCACGGTCCGGCAGGACGGCGCAGCCCGGGCGCGGATCGCCATGGAAAAGCTGCAGGCGCTGCGGGAGGGACGGACGGTTGGGGAGGAGGTCATCCTGCCGGTCACGCTTGTGGTGCGGGGCAGCACGCGGATACGGAAATAAGCATTCTGCACAAATCAAACATCTTATTTTTGTCGAAAGTTACGCGCTTAACCTTTGCGTCCCGCACATCCGGTCGTTACAATGAAAGAAAAACGAACGGAGGGACCGGGATGCAGGAAGAAAAGCGCTTTTTCAGAACGGTCTGTACACTGGCGATCCCTGCGGCGCTGCAGTCGCTGCTGCAGTCGTCGTTCAGTCTGGTCGACCAGATCATGATTGGGCAGCTGGGCGCCGTCAGCGTGGCGGCCGTCGGGCTGGCGGGGAAATTCGCCTCGATCTACGCGGTCGTCATCGCCGCCATCGGCGCGGTGGCCGGGATCATGATCTCGCAGTATCTGGGGCAGAACGCGCCCGCGGAAGTTCGGCGGAGCTTTTTTACGAATCTCTGGCTGGGGTTCGGACTGGCCGGGGCATTCACCGCGCTCTGCCTGCTGTGCCCCGGGGCGATCATGCGGGCCTATACGGCGGATGTACAGACGCTGCAGACGGCGGCGGACTACCTCCGCCTGCTCGCCGGGACGTATCTGCCCATGGCCGGGGCGACAATGCTTGCCGCGGCGTTCCGCTGCGCGGAAAAGCCGCGGCTGCCGCTGTACGCGGGCATCGCGTCCGCGCTTTTGAATACGGTCCTGAACGACCTCCTGATCTTCGGGAAATGCGGCTTTGCCGCCATGGGCGCGACCGGCGCGGGGATCGCGACGGGCCTTTCCCAGTGGGTCAATTTCCTGCTGATGCTCCTGTTTTGCCGGAAGACGCCGCCGCTTCCCGCGGCGGACGGCAGGCGCGTGCCGCCCGTGCGCGGGCGCGGACGGCAGTATCTGGCTATGCTGCTGCCGCTGCTGATCTGCGAGGTGACGTGGAGCCTGGGCGAAAACGTCTACGCCGCGATCTACGGGCGCATGGGCACGGACGCCAGCGCGGCCATGACGCTGACCGCGCCCGTGCAGGGGCTGGTGATCGGCGCGCTGTGCGGCCTGTCGCAGGCGGCGGGCGTGATCGTCGGCAAGCGGCTTGGCAGCGGGGACGAAGACGCCGCCTATGCGGCGGGCAAGCGCCTGCTTGTCTACGGCGCTGCCGGGGCCGCGCTGCTGTCCGTGCTCGTGGTGCTGCTCAGCGGTGTCTATGTGGAGATCTATCAGGTGGAGGACGGGGTAAAGCGGCTGACCCGGCAGATCCTCACGGCCTATGCGCTGGTCGCGCCATGCAAGGTCCTCAATATGATCCTCGGCGGCGGGATCCTCCGCAGCGGCGGGCGGACGGCGTACGTTATGGTCATCGATCTTGTCGGAACGTGGGGCTTCGGTGTTCCGGCGGGGCTTCTGACGGCCTTCGTGTTTGCGCTGCCGGTCCCGTATGTGTATTTTGCGCTGTCACTGGAGGAATGCCTCCGCTTCGGCATCTCTCTGGCCGTCTTCCGCAGGAGAAGGTGGATGCGCCGCCTGTCCGCGCATGCGGACTGAGCAAAAAAGCAGAAAAAGCCCGGCTGGCGCAAAAGCGCCAGCCGGGCTGGTCATTTACCGGGGAAATGCTGGTTCCGGATCTTACTTCATGAAGGTGTCGGCCTTCATCTGCTCGATGTAGCCGAGGTACTTTTCCTGCACGTCGGCCGGGACCAGATCGCTCAGCGCGCCCGCGGACAGCGTGCCGTTCTGCAGTGTGCCGTAGAGCGTCTCGCCGCCGAAGGTACCGGCTTCCACAGCCTCCATGGAGGCGACGACCATGGCAGAGTTGTCGGTCACCTGCGAGCAGATGATGCACTCGTTCTGGCCGAGGATGTCCGCCGGCTGGCCGATGTCGTAGATCTTGATCTCGCCTGCAGCGGCGTTGGCGGCGTCGATGGCCTCGCGCGCGCCGGAGTCAACGGCGGAAGCGTCGCCGAAGAAGACGTCAGCGCCCTGGGAGATCAGCTCGGTGGCAAATTCCTTGCCCTTCGGGGCGTCGGAGAAGGAGTTGGCGTACGGGACGTTGAGCAGCTCAACGGTCTTGCCTTCCTGCTCGGCGACGTACTTTGCAGCTTCCTCATAGCCCGCGATCTTGCCCTTGGTGGTGTCGAGCTCCATGCCGCCGATGAAGCCGAGCTTGCCGGTCTCGGTCATCAGGCCCGCCAGCGCGCCGGCGATCCAGCCGATCTGCTGTGCGTTCGGGAGCAGGGAGGAGACGTTCTTGTTGACAGCCTTTTCCGGGGTGTCGACTGCGCCGTTCAGCAGGGCGAAGGCGACGTCGGGATATTCCTCAGCTGCCTGCAGGACAGCGTCGGTGTACTGATTGCCGGGGGCGTAGATCATGTCATAGCCCAGCGCGCAGTAGGCGACGATGGAGTCATAGTAGGAGTCCTGCGAGATGGAGTCGGTGACCTCAGTCTGCCAGCCCTTCTTCTCGGCGGCGGCGACCATGGCGTTGTAGCAGGCTGCGCCCCAGCCGCCGTCGTTGATGCTGGAGTCGCAGATCATGGCGACCTTGTAGGTCTTGCCGTCGGTCTTGGTGTCGGCTGCGGGAGTGGTGTCGGTGGTGTCGGTCGTTTCGGCCGGAGCGGCGGTGTCCGCAGCAGCCGGGGCGTCGGTCTTGCCGGAGCTGGCGCAGGCCGCCAGCGAGAGGAGCATGACAAGAGCCAGAAGCATTGCGATGATCTTTTTCATAGTTTTTCCTCCGTAGATTTGGATTTTGCGCCGGCAGCCCGCGCCGCCGGCATCATCTATAATAACACAGGGCGTGTTATTACTGAACGGGTGCGCCAGCGTTTACCGCTGCTCGCGGCGGTAGGGCTTGCCGTTGGCCTTGGGGCCCGCCTGCCGCGTGCCGATGAGGCTCAGGACGACGACTGTCGCCACGTAGGGGATCATCTGGAAGAACTGATAGGGGATGGCGATGCCGGACACCTGCAGACGGATCTGCAGCGCGTCGCAGAAGCCGAAGAACAGGCAGGCAAGCAGAATGCCGCCCGCGTTCCAGCGGCCGAAGATGACGGCGGCCAGCGCGATGAAGCCGCGCCCGGCGACGATGCCGTCGGTGTAGGTGCTGGAGTAGCAGGTCGTGAGGTACGCGCCGCCGATGCCGGCCAGCGCGCCGCAGATCACGCACGCGAGATACTTGACGCCGATGACGTTGATGCCCAGCGTCGCCGCGGCCTGCGGATGCTCGCCGACGGATTTGTAGCTCAGGCCTGCGCGGGTCTTGCCGAAGAAGACGGCCGTCACGATCACGAGCACGAACGTCAGATACACCATCGGGCTCTGGTCAAACAGCAGCGGCCCGATCACCGGGATATCCTTCAGCCCCGGGATGGCGATGGAGGCCATCGTGGTGATCTGCTTGAGGTCGGAGCCGGTGCCGAAATAGACCCGGTAGATGAACGAGGCCAGCGCCGGCGCGAAGATGTTCACCGCCATGCCGTAGACCGTATGGTCCGCGCAGAGCGTGACCGTGGAGAACGCGTAGATCATATTGACCAGAATACCGGCCAGCGCGCCGCACAGCAGCCCCAGCCAGTTCGACCCCGTCACATAGCAGACCAGAAAGCCCACCAGCGCGCCGATGGACGCCAGACCCTCCAGACCGATGTTGACCATACCGGCCCGCTGGCCGTAGAGCTCCGCGAGGGAGATCAGCAGCACGGGAATGGCCAGACGGACCGTTGCCAGCAGTAAGCTCGAGATCCAATCCATTACACAGCACCTGCCTTTCTCTTGCCGAACACGCGGCTCTTCCAGCTCTGGAACTCCGGCAGCTTCGTCAGCGCCATACCGGCGACGGAGAAGACGATGACAAGCGCCTGGATGATATCGGATACGCTGGTCGGCACGCCCGTGGCGGCCTGCATCGTGGTCGAGCCCACGCGCAGGACGGCAAAGAACAGCGCCACGACCATCGTTGCGATCGGATGCAGCTGGCCGATCAGCGCCATGGCCACGCCGTCAAAGCCGTAGCCCGCGCCGAAGCCGTTGATGAGGCGGAACTGCGTGCCGAGCAGCTCTGCGCCGCCGCCGAGACCTGCGATCGCGCCGGAGACGATGAAGCTCATCAGCATATACCGCCGGACCGGGAAGCCGTTGAAGCGGCTGGCGGTCTGGTTCAGGCCAACAGCCCGGAGCTTGAAGCCGGGGCTGGTCCAGAACAGGAAGTAGTACAGGAGCAGGCCCACGACCACCGCGATCACGAGCCCCCACGTCATGCGCATCCCGCTGATGATCCGCGGCAGATGTACCGCATCATCGATCGCGGGCGTCTGCGGCACGGAGGCGTCGCGGATCCAGCTGGTGTAGATCACGCCCATAAACAGCGTCGCCACATAGTTGAGCATGATGGAGATGATCATCTCGTTCTGCCCGCGCGTGATCTTCAATACGCCCGGGATCATGCCCCAGAAGCCGCCGGCCACCGCGCCGGCCAGCAGCGCCAGCAAAATACCGCCGAAGCCGGTCAGGCCCGTAAAGTAGCAGGTCAGAAATGCCGCGATGGAGCCCATCAGAAACTGGCCCTCACCGCCGAGGTTGAATACGCCGCAGCGGTACGCGAAGCACGCGCACAGCGCCGTGAACATCAGGGGCGTCGCCTTGGCCAGCGTCGTGCCGATGCCGGCCTTAGAGCCGAACGCGCCCTGGAACAGGTATTTGACTGCGAGGAACGGATCCGCGCCCAGCGCGGCCATGATGATCCCGCCAATGACAAACGCCAGCAGGATCGAAAGCAGCGGGACAAGGAAGGCCCCGAGTGATTTTTTGAATTTCATACGCGCGCTCCCCTCACTTTCCGGTCATGGCAAGGCTGATCTCTTCGATCGGCGGGTTCTTGCCGGAATATTCGCCCATGATCTGACCTTCAAAGATGACAAGGATCCGGTCGGACATCTCAAGGATCTCATCGAAGTCCGCGCTGATGAGCAGAATGCCCACGCCGCGGTCGCGCGCGGCGATCATCTGATCGTGGACGAAGCGCGTCGCGCCGATATCCAGTCCGCGCGTCGGGTGTACGGCGATCAGCACATCCGGATCGGATTCCAGCTCGCGGGCGAGAATGACCTTCTGCTGGTTGCCGCCGGAGAGATTCCGGACCTCCTGGTCGGAGGACTGGCAGCGGATGTCGTATTTGCCGATCATCTCCCGGGCATAGGCCGAGATGGTCTTCTTTTTCATATGCAGGCCGTGCAGCGAGGAAAACTGCGGCTCGTCGGTCTGCTTGAGCACAAGATTGTCCGCGATCGACATGTTGCCGATCAGGCCCTGCAGATTCCGGTCCTCCGGGATGAGCGCCACGTCGTCCTCGATCGAGGCCCGCGGGCTGAGGCCCGCGGGCTGAAGACCGCGATCTTCTGTCCCTTGCGCTGGAACTCGCCGCTCTCCGGCGAGAGCACGCCCGTCAGCAGCTGCGCGAGCTGCGTCTGTCCGTTGCCGTCCACACCGGCAATGCCGACGATCTCGCCCCGGCCGATGCTGAGGCTGACGTCATTGAGGCCCGCGTGCTTGGACTCCTTATGATAATCGACGTTCTGCAGGGAGATGACCGCTCCGGCCTCCACGTCCTTCTTTTCGTACTGCGACTGCTGCAGCTCGCGGCCGATCATCATGTTGGCCAGCTCCTGCCCGGTGACGCCGTGCGCGTCCACTGTCGTGACGACCTCGCCCGCGCGCAAGATGGTGATGCGGTCGGAGATGTGCAGCACCTCACGCATCTTGTGGCTGATAAAGATGATGGATTTTCCTTCGCTGACGAGCTTTTTCATGATGGCGAACAGACCCTCGACCTCGATGTCCGTCAGCGCCGCAGACGGCTCGTCCAAAATCAGCAGCTCCGCGCCGTGGTAGAGCGCCTTCAGGATCTCCACGCGCTGCTGCGCGCCGACGGAGATCTCCGTGATCAGCTTGTCCAGCTCCACGTCCAGCCCGTATTTTTCCGACAGCGCGAGGATCTCCTTCCGCCGCGCCTCCCGGTCGATAAAGATACCCTTGGAATTCCGGTCGCCGAGGATCATGTTTTCAAACACGGTCATCGCCTCGACCAGCATGAAGTGCTGATGCACCATGCCGATGCCGAGCTTGACCGCCTGGCTGGGCGACTCGATCCGCACCTGCCTGCCGTTGAGAAAGATCGACCCCTCCGTCGGCTGGTAAAGACCGATCAGAATGTTCATCAGCGTCGATTTGCCCGCACCGTTTTCGCCGAGCAGGGTATGGACCTCGCCCTTGGCTACGGACAGATTGACATCGTGGTTCGCATAGAAGTCACCGAATCGTTTGCTGATGTGCTCCATGCGCAGCAGTTCTTCCAACTAAATCACGCTCCTCTGTATTCACTTTCCGGCTCTTTTTGATAACGCCTTCTCTCTTTGAGCCGTCTGTCACGCCGGCTGACCATCTGTCCGGGCCGGCGGTTATCTTAATTTTCAATATACACGAATTTACTCGAGATTTCAAACCTTTTCTGTCCGCCACGCATTTTTCTATAAACTTCACAAATCCATTGGAAAAACCTGCAGGATCAAGGCGATCCTGCCACCTCGCAGCAGCTTCCGAGGGGCGGAGATCGCGGCGGATTTGGACGGTTTTCCGCCGTGCCGGAAAGCTGGACGCGTTGCCAGCATGCAGGTATTTACCAAAAGAAACTATTTCCGCATCCTTTTGGTGGGAGGTGGCTTTGGATATGCAGATAGAGAAAAATATTGCAGCCATGCTACAAAGCAAAATGAAGGAAACAGGAAAGACAAAACTGGAATTTTCAAAGGAGCTTGGGATCCCGCGCTCGACCCTGCAGGGGTATCTGAAAGGGGACAAGTGTCTGCGCTCGGATTCGATCGAGGAGATCGCAAAACGCCTGGATCTCTCACCGGCGCAGCTGATCTCCGGGCCGGTGTACGCGGAGGAATTCGTGCTGTTCAGCATGGACGCGCTTCAGGAGGAACTCCGGATGCTGCACCCGCAGGCGCAGGGACTCGCGCGGGAGGCTGCCGCGCTCCTGCGCGCAGCATTCCGGCTCTCGGCGGAATGGAACCGCCTGGATGTGCACCCCACTGCAGCCAAGACAGTGGATCCAGAAGGTCTTACTTACCGGCATATTCCTTATGAAGCGCATGGCGAGGCGCGGATGCTCTATGCCTACGGAATTCTTGTGCAGAAATATCTGCAGACGCATGGGGCGCAGGGCAGAAAACAGGGCTGCCCCCAAAGGGGGCAGCCCTGTGCGGGAAAGGATCAGGCGGTGGTCTTTGCAACATTCTCCACGAAGCGGTGGAGGATGGCGGCGACCTGTGCTCTTGTGGCATTGCCGGTGGGCAGGAGGCGGCCTTCGGAGCCGTTGACCAGCTTCTCGGCGAAGGCCCAGCTGAGCGGGGCTTTGGCGTAAGTGGAGACCTTCGCGGCGTCGGAGAAGCCGTTCAGGCCTGCGCTGGCGGTGGTGCCATACTGCTTGTACTGCGCGTAGCGGTAGAGGATGGCAGCCATCTGCTCGCGGGTGACGTTGGCGTTCGGAGAGAACGTCGTGGCGCCGGTGCCGTTGACGATACCGTTATCGGCGGCCCAGGTGACGGCGTCCTCATAGTAGCTGTTCAGCTTGACATCCGAGAAGCCACTGCGGCCGGAGACAGTGGGCTGGCCCTCGAGACGATAGAGGACCGTGACGAGCATGGCGCGGGTCATGGAAGCGTTCGGGCTGAACGTCGTGTCGCTGGTGCCGGAGAACAGGCCGTTCTCATAGGCGTAGACGACATCGTCATAGAACCAGTCGGCTTCGCGCACGTCGGTGAACGGGAGCACGCCGTTGGTGAACTCGACTTCGATCCTCGTCGAGACGGTCAGCTTGTCCACGGTGTAGGTCGTGACCGCGCCGACGGACTTGCCGTCGACCTTGACGTCCTTGACGTGGTAGCCCTTGTCGGGTTTGAAGGTGAAGGTGACGGATCTGCCGATGTGCGAGAGCGTCAGTTTCGGCTCGACGGTGCCGTTCTTGCCGACCTTCAGGATCTTGCCGAGCAGCTGCTGCACATACTGCTCCGGGCTGATGTCCGCCGCGCGGAGCCAGCCGTTGTAGTAAGTGCCGTCGCCGAGGGCGGGATAATCCGGGTCGTCGAACCAGTCGGCCGCCTCGTGCGCGTAGTCATTGATGTAGTGCCAGACGACCACGTCGCCGTCCTTGAGCTTCCAGTTCTTCAGACCGCGGTCCGGATGCGTGCCGTTGACCGTGTACATCCAGCCGGAGCGCGCGCCGTTGGTGAACTCGCTCAGGACGTAGCCGCCGAGGCAGGACGGGGCGTAGATCGTGCGGACATAGTCGTTCTCCTCGCCGATGGAGCGCAGACCAGCCTCGCCGATGGCTTTGGTGTAAAGATCGTAGACCGTGGCATCCTCCTGCAGGTCGTAGGAGGTGGTGGGGATCCAGGTCACGTATTCGGGCAGGTAGCTGTCCTTCGTCAGGTTGACGTCCTGCGTGGCCTGCAGCGCGCCGATGAGGCGGAAGGTGACCGTGATATCCTTGCCGTTGAGCTTGTTGATCTTCTCCGCGGCTGCGTTGAAGCTGCTTTCGACCAGCTTGCAGTCGCCGGCGTTGTTGATGTTCCGGACGCCCTCTTCATAGGCCTCCTTGAGCTTCTGCAGGCCCCTGGTGGTGAAGTCCTTGGTGTCCTTCGCGTCGTAGATCTTCTTGAGATCGTCGAGCGCGGTCTGGCGCTTGTTGGTCAGGCGCTGCTGATACTCGGCTTCGGCCCGTTCGAGCGAGGCAAGGTTGGTGACCTCGCTCTTCTTGTCGCCGAGGGCTTCGTAGTAGCGGCGTGCCTGCTTGATGGCAGTGAGACTGTCGTCGGTGATCGGGAAGAGCGCGTCGATCATGTCCTCGACCTTGCTCACGTCGGTCTCGATGACCTCGCGGGCAAGGGCGGTGAGGTAGCCGGAGTCGTTCTTGAAGTAGAGCGTGCCGCGGGCGTCGCAGATCAGGCTGCAGAGGTTATACTGCTTTTCTGCGCCCGTCGGCGTGTAGAGCTCCTTCGTCACGTCGGTGTCGAAGGTGTGGTTCGCGACGTCGTACTTGAAGAAGTTGATGGTGCCGTTCTCCTCGTTGCAGGAGCCGTAGATGTAGAGCTTGCCTTCGCCCGCCTTGTAGGCGTCGGAGACGAGGAGGCTGGACTGGATGTAGCCGGTCGTTGCAGCACGATCATACACCGACATGGTCTCCGCGTCAGCTTTGATCGCGTAGATCTTGCCGGGACTCTGGAACTGGGTCTGGCCGGAGCAGGTGACGAAGACGGTATCGCCGCAGACGACGGGCGTGCCGGTGATCATGCCGTCGAGCTTGAGCGCCTCAGGCGTGCCCAGCTGTCCGTCACTGCTCACCGTGGCGCGGTAGAGGTAACCGGCCTTGGAGGTGAAGTAGACGTAGCTGCCGGACTTCACGACGGCGGAGCGGAGGTCGCCGATGAGGTTCGTCTCGGTGTCGATGACGGCGCCGGTCTTCGCGTTGACGCTGTAGAGCGTGGAGCCGTACTCGCTGGAGCCGCCCTTGCCGTTGTCGGAGCCGAAGATGACGTAATTGTCCGTCGCGTAGGCGCCGACCCAGTAGAAGCCGCCGGTCTTGGAGACGCGCCAGCTGGTGTACTTGGTCTCGTCGGTGTCGGTCGGGTCCTCGTCGGTGGTGGAGAGGCAGAAGTAGGTGCCGGCCTTCTCCTCCTGCTGCCACGTGCCGGTGTAGATGTAGCCGTTGTGGTAGGTGATGGGCGAGATGAGCTGGCCTTCAAAGCCCTCGGAGACCCAGACGCTCTTGAGCGTCGCGGCATCGATGGCCTGCACGTGGGCCTTCTCGTCGGACGTGTTCGCGTCGAGCTGGATGTAGAACTTGCCGTCGCCGTAGGCGATGGGGTTCGTGCCGAACTGGCTGGTACCGGCGAGCCTTTCGGAGGTCGCGGTGACCGTGCCGGTCTTCGGGTCGATGGCCTTGACGGTGCTGCCGGAGAGGACGTAGAGCTTGCCGTTGACCATCAGCGGCGGGGTCGGGGTGCCGCCGATCTGGACGGACCAGGACTTGACGGTCTCGTCCTTGGAGATGGGCGTTTTCGCGGAGGTGACGCCGTTGTTGCTCACATTTCCGCGGAAGCTGGGCCATTCGCCGGTGACGGGCTCGCTCGGGTCGACGGGGGTGACGGTGCTGCCCGCGGGAGCGAGGCTGACGTCGATGAGGAGCGAACCGCCTCTGAGCTTCACTCTGGACAGCGAGCCGGTCTTGGTGACGTAGCCGCTGCTGGAGACGCGGTAGGTGTAGGTGTAGCCTGTGCCGCCGAGGAGGGTATAGACGCCCTTGGAGTCGGGCAGGACGGGGGTCCCGGCCTGATCGATGACGGTGACGGCGGCGTCGGCGGGGGTGGTGGTGAAGGTGACGGAGGTGGTCTTGACGCGGTTGATGGTGACCGTGAGGGGCTTATCGCCGACCGTGATCTCGAAGCTGTCCTTCCCTGTCACGGTGACGTCCTTCGTCGCGCCGGAGGCGCCGTCGATCGTCACTTTGTCCGACGCGAGGGCCGGGACGGCGGTGACGGAGACGGTGGAGGCGGAGTTGGGCAGGTCGAGCTTGTAGCCGGTCTCGGTCTTCGTGACGCGCTGGGCGGCATCCGCGATCTTGACGGAGAGGCTGGAAAGCTCGGGGACGATGACGATGTCGACCTGCTGGGTCTCGCCGCCGAAGGTCATCGTCAGCGTCTTTGTGCCGCTGGTGAGGGTGGCAGTGGAGAAGGGCCAGCTGAGGGCGTCATACGCGCCGGAGGTGGTCTGCGTCAGGGCCGTATCGCCGATGGCACCCTCGGCTTTCTTGCCGGAGTTGGTCCGGTAGAGGAAGGTCAGGGCGGACTCGGCGTTGGAGGCGAGGGCGGAGGCCGGGATGGTGACGGTCTTTTTGCCGTCCTGCCCGTCTGTGACGGTGTAGGCGGTGCTGCCCTGCTTCACGGCGAAGTAGCCGAGGCCGCTGGCCTCCGAAGCGGCGGTGACGGTGACGGTATAGGTCGCGGTGGCGGATTTGTCTTCCGAGGTGACGGTGTAGGTCACGGGGGCGGAGAAGTCCTGCGCGCCGGTGGGCGTATAGGTCGCGCCGGAGCTGCGGGTGAGGGTCGGGGTGAGGCTCGTCAGGGCCGTGCCGTTGGGCAGGACGAGGGTGACGGTCTTCGCCGCCTCGTCGATCTCCGCCTGACGGCCATCGATGGCAAAGCCGAGGAGCTTGGCCTCATAACCCTTGGCGGTCTCAGCTTCGCCGGGGATGTAGTTGCCGTTTGCCCAGGTCTCGTCTGCGGTGGGGGCGCGGAAGGTGATCTTGAGGAGGGACTTGGGCTTTTCGTAGGCGTTCAGCTCGTCGATGTGGGTCTGCGAGTTGACGTCGGAGGCGGCGATGAACTTCGTCTCAACCGCGCCAGTGTAGCTGACGCCGTTGGCCTGACCGCCGACGACGGCGTCGGCGTTGGCGACGAAGCAGCGGCTGATGACGGAGTTCTCGCGGCGGAGATAGCCGGCGATCGCGCCGCGGTAGGCGCTGGCGGAGGTGGTCTCGCCGGTGATGGTACCGGCGGAGTCGCAGTTGTAGATCTCGGCGTAGCCGCAGCCGAGGATGCCGCCGGCGTTCTGCACGTCCGCGGTGTTGGTGGTGTGGACATTGCCGAGATTGCGGCAGGACTCGATCAGCAGGGAGCCGCCCTTGCTGTTGATCATGCCCGCTACGCCGCCGACGTTGCAGCCACCGGTGACCTTGCCGGTGTTGACGCAGCCGATGATCTCGGTCTTCACGCCGAGCGCGTCGTTCGGGTCGATCTGACCAACGAGACCGCCGGTATAGTTGCCGTCAGTCCCGTAGTAGGACGGTCTGGATTTTGCATTGGAGACCGCGCCGGTGTTGGCGCTCCGGCTGATCTTCACATTGGCCGCGCCGCCGACGAGGCCGCCCGCGCTGGCAAAACTGCCATTCGCCACATCCGCCGGGTCGACGGTCACGCTGCCGTCATTGCGGCAGCTTGTGATCTGGTTCTGTGCTACGTTGCGCCAACTGCTGTCTGTACGGGCCACGATACCGCCCGCGAAGCAGTTGAGCGTGTAATCGGAACCGCCTTGCATTTTATCCGACGGCTTGCAGGTGACCGAAGCCTCGTTGACGCAGTTTTCGAGTGTACCACCGTCCTTCAGATACAGGGCGAAGGAACCGACCCACTGGCGGGCGGTGAAGCTGCATGAGCTGTCGATGGTCAGGTTCTTGACCGTACCGGAGATGGTATGGAACAGGGCCGCACAGCCGGTGATATTTTCATTCTTCAGCTGCAGGCCGGTGATCTTGTGGCCGCCGCCATCATAAATGCCCTTGAACGGGTCACCCTGAACGTTGACGATCGCGCCGCCGGTCTGGGCTTTAAGCCCGCTCAAATCCAGATCACACGTCTGCTTGTAGTAACCAGCCGGGTGCATTTTGACGAATTTCTTGAAATCGTCGACACTCCCGATCAGGAACGGTTTCTCCTCCGTCCCCTCTCCTTTAAGTTCCATTTTGTAGACGGTTACTTTATAGGCTTTCGAATGTTTATTCCTTGAAGTATAGTCCTCGGCCTGAACCGTAATTGTTTTTGCTTTCCCGCTTTCAAAGCGTATATCTTCAGGCTTGCCTTCTTTTATCGTTGAACCCTTACTAAGCTTAATTACAGGGGCCAGTTGCGCCAGATCATCATCGGCTGCAAAACCTTCGATTTTAACAGTGGTGCCAGAAATAACGCCTTCATGCCCACCAAGGGAAATGCTGATCAGCTTTGATACGGACGATTTATCGCCTTCTTCCAAAGGAATAAATTTCGCTGATACCTTTACCTCTCCATAAGGTGCATCAAATTTAAATTTATTTGGATCTCTGGAATCCCAAGTATATTCTATCTTGTTTCCAAAAGCATCTTTGACAGAAACGCTGTTTGTATCGAGTTTATAACCATCTTCCGGATACGCCGTCCACGCCATCTTAGCTCCTGCCTTGGCACTCGCGTCGGCCGGGGTGATGGAACCATTCGCATAAGTTACAGTTTTTACATCATTCAGCGGTCTTTTATCGTAGATGGTGATCGTTTTTTGCCCTGTGATTTTACTTCCTGCCGGGAAGTTATCTACTGTGAGTACGATTTTTCCGCTTGTCTTATACCAGTCAACTGTTGCTGTTCTTTTCGACGAAGCAATGGTGACCGCTTCCGCTGGCGTGGCGCTTATGATCTCGCCATAAAAATGTTCCAGCGTAAGTGGGGATTTCCGTGCAATCGTGGGCTGCGGCGGTGTAACATCATTATCGACCGTTATGCTCATGCAGCCGTTGCGGTCCAGTCTGCCACTGTTCTTTCTGGTTATGTGCGGAGTATCGTTATCGGCATAAACAGAATACGCTACAGCAGAGCATAAATAGCCCTCCTGCATATAGTATTGCTTATAGGTTTCTGTTTTACCGTTATATGTAATTTCAAAAATTGATTCCTGACCAGCAAGGACTTTCAGGTCGTCGCACTTTATTGTGACATCACTGACTTCTTGCCCATCTGCATTCAATGCAGTCCATGTTGCCTTATAAGGATAAACATTTGGAGCACCAGCAGCGTAATAGGAAACCAGAACCTTCTTGTCAGGAATGACGTAAAAAAGGGTCTCGCCCGCTGTACCATTGCTGTCTTCACCCGTAAGCTTTATTACTTCAAATGGAGCTTTTTCCCCAGCCAGTGCAGTTACAGAAAGCACCGAAAGGAGAACTACCAGCGCCAGAAGAAATACGGAAAGCCGCAGATTCTTCTTCATTGTCATCTTTCACCCACTCCCTAATAAGGGGGCGGCCACATTGTGGCCGCCCGAATTCGTTATTATTTGTAGCCCACGCAGTACCAAATGATTTCGTCGCCGTCAGTCAGAACATAGCTGGCCGCGCCAACCATGGGGACTGCGCCGTTCACAGAGTACATCCAACCCGCACGGCCACCGGCGCCAATGCCGCCGATCGCATAGACATAAACGCCGTAGCTGCTGTTCTGCGCACCGATTGTGATACCGGCCGTCGTTGTGGCATCGACCAGTGCGTCATAGACGGTCTTGCCGCTGTCGATCTCCAGACGGACATAGCCGGTGTTATCGCCAGAGGCCGTGCCCATCTTACTATCGATCTCGGACACCTGAGTCGGATATGCCACATCCGCGTTGGAAGCATCGATCATAATGGTCACGTTGATTTTGCCGCTGTCTGTCACAGTCGCCGCGACATAGTAGTTTCTGGTCATGTCGTCGTAGGTGACCGTGATCATCTTGTCGGTGCCGCTCAGGTTCAGCGTATAGTCGTCGCCGCCCTCGCTGGTAACGCAAGAGCCGGAAACCGTTGCATCTGCATTGTTCTTCTCAACGGTCATAGCAAGCGCGCTGATATCAGAGCCAGCAGGCAGCGTGCCGCGCACGGTGTAGGCAATGCCGGTCCAGCCGTCCGGCTCCTCAGAGGTGCCGATGTTCGGATTCTGGACGTTATAAGCGTTATTGGTAAAGGCCACATCTTCGATTGTGAAGACCACCTTCAGCGGGTCGGCATCATCGATATCGACCGTGCCGTTCTTGAGGCCAGCTGCAAAGTGATAGACCGTGCCGTCGACTGTCACGTCCAGGCACTTGTTGAACAGATCAACGCCAGTTGCCGTGTACGTGTTGTTCGCGCCCGCCGTAAAGGTAACGCCCGTCGCTGTGGGCGCTGCGCTCGCGGTAAAGGAAATCGTTGCGTTCCGCAGAGAGTATTCAGATGCGGAGAATGCTGTTGTGCCGTTCAGGGTCGCAGTGATGTAGTTCGTGGTCGAGATCGTTGCGGTCTCGCCGTTGATGGTCGCGTTGGTGATGGTACCACCATCGCGTGCAAATACTGCGATGCTCAGGCTGAGCACCATGACCACTGCGAGCAGCAGAGCCGTCAATTTGCGCATGTTTTTCATGTGTATTTCCTCCTGAAAAATATTTATCTTCACGGCTTTCGCCGTCAGATATGAAAAGAAATGCTGTCCACTGCGGTCAGTCTGTCTTCCTGTGCTCCCGTCCGCCTCGACGTAGACCACGTTGGCAGCCCCTTGACCGGCTCGTCTCGTCGCCGATTTCCCCGGGGTCTGTATGCTTTCCTGCCGCAGCTATTCAGTTGTTGACGCGGATCATCTATGAGACGGGCGAAGGCCCGATGGGTACGTGTTTTTCCGCCGGCGGGCAATAGAAAAAAGCAGCGACAAAGATCGCTGCTTTTGTGTACACCGGCCAGACCCCAGAGAAGCGCACGCTCCCCTGCGGTTTTTGCTCGTGTAGGTCTTCTGACTGATGCGTTCAGGGGGTATCCCCAACGCGCTCGTCCGGCCTTCTCTCCCCGCCATTACAGCAGTTCCAATGACCCGCTTTCGCAACACGCGTCTCCGCGCGCGAACAAGCGCTCCGCAATCACAGCTACGAAACCAAAAGCCTGCCGGCTCCGGTCCCATGTCCGGGACTTGCACCCGATTCCCTTGTTCAGCAGAACAAGATCTGCGTGTCCGGATCTCCCCGGGTCGCGCAGTTGCCACAAAAGCTGCGTATTGAATTTTCGTATGTATCAGCACCGGCAGAATGCCGGGGAGCTGCCCTATCGTCCGGCCTTGCGCCGGAGCTTGTCCTGCTTCGCCTGTTCCAGATTGGCCTTTTTCCGCTCGGCCTTGGTCCGCTTGTCCAGCTGGCGCTGGGCCTCAAATTCCTTCTGGAAAAGGTCGGTCTTCGTCAGGGCGGGGTGGACGCGCCGCACAGCCTGCTCCGCCGGGACGCCGCTGGCGCACAGGGCGTTCGCCCAGCCCCGGAAGCGCAGCTCGATGAGATCGCCGCCGATCACCTCGGTGCGCCCGGGGATATGCCCCAGCTCCGCCCGGCACTGGCGCAGATAGTCGGCAAGCTGCTGATTGCTGTCCGCCTGATGGGCCAGGACGAATTCCACGTTCCTGCGCGAGAGCGCCAGCAGCGTGCGCTGGGTCAATACCTTTTTCAGTGCGTCCATATTCTCCTGACAGGTCCGATGCGGGTTCATCGCTGCACCTCCCCTGCGCTGCGCTCCTTGCGGCGAAGCTCGAGTGCGTAGAGATCCCGGACGATCTTGCGGGCGGCGAAGGGCGGCGGGTTTTTGGAGGAGGCGATCGAGCCGGAATAGAAGCTGCCGAGCGCCTTGCGCCACGTGCCGAAGCGGTATTCCAGATAATCGCCGCCGATGACCTCCACCTTGGCCGGGACATGCCCAAGCTCGTCCATGCAGGCCTTCAGGTAGGCCGACAGCTGCTCGGGCGTGTCGTGCTGGTGGTCGATGATGAACTGGACGTTTTTATAGGCGATGACGCGTTCGATGCGGTCCAGCGCCGCCTTGTCCGGGGTTTCAGGCAGATGCAGTGTTTCCATCGTGGGTGTCCCTCCTATCGTCGTTTCCTGCGGGCATACCGGTCCCTGAATGACAGGAACTGGATGTCCGCACAGCAAAAAAGCCGATCTGCCTCCACCATTTGGGAAACAAACCGGCGCCCTGCTCCGCGTTTTCGATAGGATCATCGTGCTATCTACCCTGTTTATCAGCCTCTGCACATGCTGGGATATCAACAGACAGAATCCCGTGCAGCAAAGATAAGCGATTCTCCTGACTTGGACTATGGACGCGACGCGTCCGCGCGCTGTTTCCTACCTTCTCACGGGGAAAGCCCCGCAATGGCGGCCTTTCGGCCACATGGACTGCGAAAACGCGCTGTCTGACGCGCTGCGCAGGCTACTTCGGAAACTTGCTCATCCGCACAGTTCCGGGCGAGTAGATTCATTGCTCTTTCACTGCGGACTATCCGGATAACCCGCGGTTACAAATCTTCAGCTGACAAACGATATGCAATTGTCAAAATGGCTGCGCGCAAACGTAGACGTTTCTTTTCAGACAGTTTTCCCTGCTGTGCGCGCCGTTTCACTGTTAATTTTTATCATACCGCAGGAGAATAGAAAAGTCTACTATTTTTTGCAGGATTTCATCTTTTTTCACAAAATCTTGCTTCTTTCAGCCCCCCACAGATTCACCGCTTTTGCAAGCGATTTGGGCCAGATCCAGGCTAGCGAGGGAAGAAATGCGGCTGCTGATTGGGCGGAGAGAGGGAAGCAGTCGGCGGGCTACTCCGGCGGCTGCGCCGCCTCCGTGCCGATTGCATTTTCTTATGTTTTCTGCATGAAATGCAGAAAAAGCGGCGCTTTCGCGCCGCAAAAATGCAATCGGTACTCCACCAACTTCGTTGGCTCCGTGCCGCCCCGAATCTTTTTTGGCTGCGCCAAAACGGCCGCATGAGATGCAGCCGCCGCGCTTTCGCGCGGAAGATTTGGACGGTCGAACCGCGCAGCGTTTCTCGCGCTGCTCATTCTCCACCAACAAAAAAGGACATTCCTTTCCCCGCCTCCTAATAAGAAAACATGAAAAAGTCAGTAAAATCAATGTTTTCAAAGGCAGGGAACACGGTACGAAGTCAAAAATCTCATACTGACAGGCACGAAGGGCGCTGATGTGAAAATCAGCGCCCTTTTCCTGTCCCCACGCCATAGGTAGCCGCCCTATGGCGTTTTTTCATATCCGTGCCTGTACCCACCTGAAAAATGTATCAATTAGGGTGCGAAAACCTCTGTTTTTTCCTCTCAGAGCGCCGCTTAAAAGGCGGCGTGGGTGTTTTCCCATGGGAAGCGTCCGGGAGGCAGGACAGGGGCTTTTTGCGCCAAAATCAACACTTTTCAAAACCAGAGAAAGGAGGCGCCGGATATGGCAGTTTTCCGCATCGAAAAGACCAGAGATTACACGGTCATGTCCAACTACCACCTGCGGGACAGGTCGCTGTCCCTGAAAGCGAAGGGGCTGCTGTCCCTCATGCTGTCGCTGCCGGAGGACTGGGACTACACCATGAAGGGGCTTGCCCGCATCTGCAAGGACGGCATCGACAGCATCAGCGGCGGGATCCGGGAGCTGGAGTCGCACGGCTATCTCGTCCGGGCGCGCGTCCGCAACGAGAACGGGCAGCTTGGCTCCATCGAGTACACCATTTTGGAGCAGCCGAAGGAGCCGGCACAGACGCCCGCGCCTGTTCGGGAAAAACCTATACGGGAAAATCCAATACAGGTAAATCCAATGTTGGATGCTCCAATTCAGGAGAACCCCGCCCAATTAAATACTA